>Ga0187866_1002367_pt1 | contig 15756 bp, 12 predicted proteins | sample June2016WEW_11_1_3_FD_133013 | JGI IMG/M metagenome (GOLD analysis project Ga0187866, IMG submission 133013) | Peatland microbial communities from SPRUCE experiment site at the Marcell Experimental Forest, Minnesota, USA - June2016WEW_11_150 | ecosystem: Environmental > Terrestrial > Soil >...
AATTAAAAGCTTTGGCATACAATCCATTTTCTCCATCCTCTCCATATCCCGGTATCCACCCTGACAAAGAAATTATATACCACCCAACTAATTTTTTTTGCTTGACAACTTCTTCAGTTTATGCAATGGTTTAACCATTCTAAAAATGGTGCCCGTCGTGTTTAGAGAAGCGAGACTTTATCCGGCAGCTTTTTACACGGTATTTACGGAATATGGAAGAAAGAGAGAGGAGGGAGAGATAAACCATGACTTAGTATCCAGAAGCATATTTTAACCACCTTATCATTTTGGAGAAAACGGCTTAATGCGTCAGGTACCGTTATCTGGAGTTTAAAGTGGGTCATTACTACTGGGTAACGATTGATGGTAAGTTCAGGAGGGTATAAATGGAGCCTTTCGATGTATACACAGCGGTTGTTTTTCAAACAGATACTGAAGTTGTACAGCGAAGAGTCGACATTAAGAAGAACCTTAATCGTATTGTCGAATTTTGCGACCGGATCGGTGCATATAGTATGACTGCAAAACCGCCTGATTTTCCTGATTACCAGGCGTGGGCTCCGGTGAAATTATTAGCATTTCCGGAGTACTGTCTTCAGGGAAATGCACTAAAGTTTGGAATGGATGCTGCGGTTATTGAAATTCCGGGGGAGGAAACCGAGGTACTGTCTGAGATTGCCCGGAAAAATGATGTCTTTATCTCGTGTTGTGCACTGGAGCGTTTACTAGAGTTCCCGAAACGTTTCTTCAACTGTAATTTCCTGATAGATCCCCATGGGAAAGTCATTCATAAATACCACAAATTTAACATGGCATTTCATCACGAACTCGCGACGAGTCCCCACGATATTTACGAAGAGTACTATAAAACTTATGGCAAAGGGCGCTCGAGACTTCAGACCTTTTTCCCGGTAGCTGACACTTCTATCGGTAAAATTGGAACACTTATATGTCACGATGGTCGAATTAATGAGAACTGGCGCGCCCTTTGTTTGAACGGTGCAGAGATAATCATTCATGGCAACTTTGTCGAACCTACGTCCTCTCCTCCGAGGGACCACCGTGAACTGGCAGCTAGATGGGGTGCGGTTTCAAATGTTGTATATGTTATTGCGCCACAACTTGGTTCGATGATTCGTAAAGAAAACGTGAAACATTTTCAGTCCGGAGGTTCCCTAATCGTGGATCCTGAAGGTGTTGTGATCGCCCGTGCCCCTTATCCCGGGGAAGGGATGACGAGTGCGGTCATCCGCCTAGACCACCTGCGTAGACGGCGAATGGATACTGGCTTCAACGTCATCAGCGAACTCAGGACCGAAGTTTACTATGAAATGTTCAAAGAGTCGATTTATCCTCCCAATGTCCTTTTAGAACCAATACGGGATTCTTCAGAAATTTATAAGAAGAGGGATCCCTATAGCCTTGGTGTGATGAAGAAATTAATAGAGCGTGGGGTACTAACACCGCCCAAGGGCTGGAAGCCTTTGAAGAATAAATAACGATGATCAATAGTTCCGTGCAGCAAAGTTGCAGATGAGCTGATTAAAAACCTTATTTTGATAAGTTTTGAAAGGAGGCCCCAAATTGTATGGATGGAAAGGGAGAATTGCTCTATTAGTTCCTGCTAGAAATACGACTATGGAGCCAGAATTTTATAAGATGGCTCCAGAGGGAATAACGATACATACTGCTAGGATGTTCCTCAAGGATGTCTCCGCTTCATCTTTAATCCAGATGGAAAAAGAAATGTACCGAGCCACATCCCTTATTAAGGATTTGAATCCTGATATTATTGTAGTGGGATGCACATCCGGAGGATTCATCAAGGGCAAGGAATATAACTCGCGTATAATCGAAAAAATCAAGAAGCTAGCGAAAACCCAAGCGATTTCAACAGCTACTGCTGTGATTGAAGCATTGAAGCTTATGGAGATCAAGAAAGTAGCTGTAGCTACACCTTATATCAAAGAAGTCAATGAGAAAGAGAAGGAGTTTTTAGAAAATTATGGCATTCAAGTTACCAACATCAGGGGATTGGGGTATTATAAGCCTGTGAGAATGTACCCCATAGCGCCCAAACCGGTGTCCGGGATTGGCCTGCTTGAACCTTATGTGGCTTATAGATTAGGTTTGGATGTCGACACTCGGGATAGCGACGGAATTCTTCTTAGTTGTACTAATCTTAGAACCATTGAGATCATTGAAACTCTGGAGAATAATGTTCAGAAACCAGTGATTAGTAGCATTCAAGCTGCAATGTGGATGGCTCTCAGGAAAATGGGTATTAATGAAAAGATTCCTGGGTTTGGAAGTCTTTTAGAAAAACCTTTCTCGGGATGAGCCTACGCGATATAGCAATGAGAGGCGTTCCGCTAGCATCAAGTTCCAAGTGCTTGTTTGGGATTCGGTTGCTCCGCTTCTGATCTTTCATTGGGGACAAAGTGAGAACATCAAGTAAATTCATTTTCCGGACAATTTCCCACATTGTAAAACTGCATTTCTGAGAGGACGGGAAGCTGGAACTTTTTTCACGTTGTACGTGTCGGAACCATTGTGTGTCAGCTGTAACACCAAAACACAAAATCGAAAGAATTTTCCGGCTTGCGCCGAAATAGACTTTAGCTCCTTAGTTTTTGCATTATGTAGGAAGGAGGACGAAGATGAGAATTCAGAAATGGCATGTTAGCGGCAGGGGAATCATGAAAGCAATTGGAATTGGATTAATCGTCATACTTATTAATGCCGGACTCCTGGTTAGCACCCAAGCTATCCCTAAGCGAGGTGGCACGCTAAGAATAACCATACCTACTGACTTGACTCAAATTGATATTCACAAGATCAATGCAGGAATTGACAACCAAGTGCTGGTAATGACCGTCTATGAGACACTTCTTACTTATGACGAGAAAACGAACATAAGGCCATTTTTATGCGAAAGTTATAAGTTCAGTCAAGACGGACTGACCTTAACCCTCAACCTTAAGAAAGGAGTCAAATTTCATAACGGCGAGGAAATGAAAGCAGAAGACGTGAAGTTTAGCCTCGATCGGTGCCGAGACCCCAAACTTCCGGGAATTCATATGGATGATCTTAAACCAATTATGGAAGTCAAGATCACTGGACCATATCAGGTCCAAATTGTCTTGTCCAAGCCTATGGCTAATCTCATAAACTTACTAGCAAACTGTGTAATTCGGGCCATAGCTATTATGCCCCGAAAGGCAATAGAGGCTTCCGGAAATAAGGTGGTTAAACCAATCGGTACTGGGCCATATCAGTTCGCATCGTGGGAACGTGATAATAAAATTACGCTGAAGAGATTTGAAGCATATTCCTCAGCCGATGGTCCAATCAATGGGCTTCTTGGCAAGCGCCACGCCTATTTTGACGAAATCATTTATTATGTAATGAAGGAGGATGCTACTCGGATCATGGCTTTGGATAGAGGAGATGTGGACATGGTTACATGGGTACCTTATATGCAACTCGATGACCTTAAGAAGCGAAAAGATTTGAATATCTTTAAAGGGGTAGCGCCACAATCCAGCCATTATCTTTTCTTTTTAAATTTCAATCACCCATTGTTATCTAAGTTGGAGTTCCGCAAAGCTTTGGCTTACGCCTTGGACCGAAACGAGATTACCAAGGTAGCTCTCTGGGGATGCGGGAAACCCAGTTTTTCGATTATCTGGCCGACCTCACAAGGGTACTCTCCCGAAATTGAGAAATTGGCTCCATCATATGATCCAACCAAGGCGAAGGAATTTTTGAAAAAATCTGGTTATAATGGTGAAACAATTGGAATCTTGACTAGTAAACAATACAGTATGTATTACGATCAAGCTGTCGCTGCTCAGGCCATGTGGAACTCTGTGGGGATTAAAACGAAGATAGAGATCGTGGACTGGGCAACTCATATGGTTCGTTGGAAACAAGGGCAACATGACATTTTATCCTTTTCTATGATTGGGCGGCTTGATCCAATAGCCCAAGCGTGGGTCCTTGGTCCGAATAACTATTACGGATATAAAAATCAAGAAGTGTTTTCACTGATAAAAGCCATGGAAGGAACCTTAGATCAGGAAAAGATAAACGAGTACTATGGCAAAATTTATGAGATTACAACCAAGGACATTCCATTCCTAATCAATTTTTACAGGGAGGACACTTTTGCTATTAAAGCTTATATCAAGGGGTTCGATAAGTTTGACATTTTCAAAACCCGCGTATGGAATCTATACTCAGACAAATAAAATATAGAAAATTTCCGCGATGATGATCGCATAATGGCTGCATAAAAATTCTATTTCTTATGACACACTACCTCATTCGCCGGTTTATTTCGGTTCTATTGACTTTATGTCTAGTTTCCATTTTGGTCTTTAGCCTAATCCATTTAATCCCCGGAGATCCAGTTTTAGTTATTTTGGGCAGCACTGCTGAAAGAGAGCAGGTCGAGACCCTAAGAAACAAATTAGGGCTTGATCGTCCTTTATTGGTTAGCTATGTCAGTTGGATGGCAAATCTCTTACGCGGAGATATGGGCACATCGATAATCACCGGTGAACCGGTTACGCAGATGATCGTTCAACGGTTACCTGCTACAATGACAGTAGCCGCTGCAGCGCTTCTTCTGTCAATGCTGTTTTCGGTTCCGGCCGGATTAATTGCCAGCCTGCGACATAATACTTATATAGACTATATTTTTAGCGGTCTAGTGATCCTTGCCGTCTCAGCGCCAAGCTTCTGGTTAGCCTTACTCTTCATGCTACTGTTTTCAGTCAAGCTTAAAATACTGCCCATGATGGGCTATGTCTCGATTTTTGAAAACTTCTGGCAGGGGCTCAAGTACCTTATTCTTCCAGCCTTATCACTAACTTTCATGTTGGGGGCACTGCTCGCGCGTATGACACGGTCTTCGATGTTAGAAGTTCTCCGCGAGGATTACATTATTACCGCGCTGGCCAAAGGGATACCCTATTGGTTAATTATCTTGAAACACGCCCTCAAAAATGCATTCCCCCCTGTCTTAACCATTCTGGGTTTTCAGATAGGTTATCTTCTGGGGGGAACTGTAATTATCGAGGACATTTACTCTATACCTGGGGTAGGTCGACTAATCTTCAGCGCTATTGTATCTCGAGACTATCAAGTTGTTCAAGGCTGCATTCTCTTAGTAACGGTTATTTACGTGTTTGTATATACAATAGTGGATATATCTTACGTCTATTTCGATCCGCGGTTATCTTACGATAAAAAGTAACACCATTGATGTTAGTAAAAAGATTCATAAGAAATAAACTAGGCGTTTTGGGACTAGGAATAGTCCTCTTTATTTTTTTGGTCAGCCTCATGGCTGGGCTTTTTGCGACTCACGACCCACTTGAGATATCAATCTCCAATAGAATACAGCCACCATCTCGCATCTACTTCTTTGGCACCGACCAGTTTGGCCGTGATGTTTATACTCGTGTACTTTTCGGATCTAGGATTTCTCTCAAGGTAGGGATATTCTCGGTAGCGATTGGAGCTGTAATAGGAATCATCTTAGGGTCTATAAGCGGGTACTTCCGCGGATGGATAGATTATGGAATCCTTTTGATCATGGATACTATTATTTCATTTCCCTCCATTCTTCTTGCGATAGGATTGATGGCGGTTATGGGTACTGGTATGGGTAATATTATTATTACCTTAGCCCTAATTTGTGTGCCCCGGTTCGGTCGAGTAGTTCGAGGATCGGTGTTGTCGATTCGTGAAAAGGAATACGTCGAGGCTGCACGAGCTTCCGGCTCAGGCCATATCAAAATCATCCTGACGCACGTCTTACCTAACGCCATGGCCCCGGTAATTGTGGTTGCAACAATCTACGTGGCCAACTCTATTCTTATTGAGGCTGCCCTGAGTTTCCTTGGCCTCGGTGTAGCTCCCCCCGCCCCGTCATGGGGCAACATCCTTTCAGATGGTCGCAATTTTATCACGCAAGCACCCTGGCTAACCATCTTCCCTGGCATAGCTATATCGCTTATGGTCATGGGTTTTAATACCCTCGGAGATGGGCTCCGAGATCTTCTAGATCCGAAGTTGAAGCAGTGAAACTAAAGCATTCGAATTCCAATCAACGAAAACAGCCTTCAGGTGAACATCTGCTCGATGTTCGGAATCTTTCAGTTTCTTTCGATCTGATTGAAGGCACTATTCCGGCAATCTTTAGATTGGATCTGGTGTTGGATCAAGGAGAAATCCTCGGCGTGGTCGGAGAATCTGGCTGCGGGAAATCCGTGATGGCAAAATCTATCATGAGGATTATTCCGCAGCCACCTGGACGGATTAACTCCGGTGAGATTTTCTTTGAAAGCCGTGAATTATTGGGATTGAGGGAATCCGAGATGAGGGATATTCGCGGAAAAGAAATATCCATGATATTTCAGGAGCCCACGAACAGTCTGAACCCGGCTTTCACTATCGGTGACCAAATAGCCGAAGTTTTCCGTTTCCATCATCGTTTGTCCAAAGGCCAAGCCTGGTCTAAGGCAGTGGAAGAGTTGCACAGAGTAGAGATACCCGATGCAGAAAAGAGAATGCGATCTTACCCCCATCAACTCAGTGGGGGAATGCGCCAACGTGCTATGATCGCTATGGCTTTAGCCTGCCAGCCAAAGATGTTGATTGCCGACGAACCAACAACAGCCTTAGATGTGACTATACAGGCCCAGATTTTGGAGCTTATTTCTCAGCTTAAAAGAAATATAGGTATGGCTGTAATATTGATTACCCATAACCTAGGAGTGGTTGCCGCAATGGCTCACCGAGTAATGATCATGTACGCCGGGCGGGTTTTAGAGGAGGGACCCGTTGAAAATATCTTCTATCATAACCACCATCCGTATACCCGCGGACTTCTCCAATCAGTTCCTCGACTGGATCAAGCCCACCGTGAGCTTAGAGAAATTAAAGGCATCGTACCTCAATTAAATGATTTGCCCGGGGGTTGCGCGTTTTCCAACAGATGTGACCTCGTGATGGATATTTGTCACAAACGGGAACCGGAGTTAAAGCCTATTGGGCCGAGACATTTTTCCCGATGTTGGTTAGAGTACGAACCGCAACGAAATGGCTAATGGAACAAAACTTACTAGTTGTGCAGGACCTGGAAAAGTACTTTTATATCGGCCGCAGCTTTCTGTTTGCTAAGGGTCATATTATTCACGCCGTCGATGGAGTGTCCTTCGCGGTCAAAAAGGGCCAGGTCTTTGGGCTAGTTGGCGAATCCGGATGTGGTAAAACCAGTGCGGGACGAGCTATTTTGAGGCTTATTGAACCAACTGCCGGCCAAGTTTTTTTTAATGGACAAGAGGTAACCTCTGCTACAACCAAAGAACTTAAGCTGCTACGTCGGCGAATGCAGTTTGTGTTTCAAGACCCCTATTCTTCGCTTGATCCTAGGATGTCGATTTACCGGACGTTAAGGGAGCCACTGAGTAATTTTTTTACGCATTTGAGTAGGCGGAAGATACGTGATCTGGTGGCGGAATATTTGGTCCGTGTTGGTCTTGAGCCAGATTACATGAATCGCTACCCACACGAATTCTCGGGAGGACAAAGACAGCGCATTGCTCTAGCCCGAGCCCTCATCACGGAGCCTGAGCTGATCATCTGTGATGAACCGTTTTCAGCTTTGGATGTATCAATTCAAGCTCAGGTAATCAATCTATTAAAAAAGCTCCAGAGAGACTTTAATCTGTCACTTGTTTTAATTTCGCATGATTTGGCAGTTGTGGAGTACTTGTGTGATCCAATAGCAGTCATGTATCTTGGACGTATCGTTGAGATTTCCCCCAAGGCTACACTTTATGAAAAGCCACTACACCCTTACACCGAAGCACTACTTTCGGCCGTGCTCGTTCCAGACCCATATGTAGAAAAAGACAGATATCGTGCTTTGCTCTCTGGCGATGTACCAAGCCTAGTTGGCATCCCGTCAGGGTGCGGCTTCCACCCCCGCTGTCCTCTGGCGATTAATGCCTGCCGAAAACAGCGCCCGCAACTGGTTGAGGTTACACCTGGCCGCCTAGTTGCGTGCATTGTGAGAGGGGCATCGGTTGAGAAACAGAGTGCTAAATATAAGGACTGAAGTCTTACCCATAATTGCTCGAGGTAAGGGAAAAACAGTTCCGGGAATTTTCGCTTGCCAGTTCGTTCATTAAGTTTAATGGTTTAACCATCATAAAAAGTTGTTCCGTCATGTTTTCGAGAAGCGAGACGGAACAGAGCGTTTGAGGACGTGATCCACAGGTCCAGGATGCTATCCTGGACGAGCTCACAATCTGAACGTTATGAACACATGAGGAATAGCGTTTCCGTGATCTTTCTTGGATGAATTATCGAATTGGTAGACAGCATAGAACTCTACATGCGACTTTGGCACACATAAACTAAAGCTTTGTTTTCTGCATCTCTTATTGCAGATGCAGATACGAGAGTTGTCCGTAAAGAAGTGGTTTTGAAAGGAGATATCCCTAATCCCGTTGTTCCTCCGTCCGGATGCCATTTCCACACTAGCTGCCAACGCATATTAAAGAAATGCTCATGGAACCACTACCGGAATTGGTGGAGATAACATCAGGGCTTTGAGTCCAATGTTGGTGAACAAAAGAACTTGTGGAATCGCGACTAAAAACTACTAATCTTTAAATTTTGGTTTTGTATAGATACCTTTCTTAAAAAATTCCTCTATAATTGGGGTAAGGGAACCCCTCTCAGCTATGTCTTCAATATCTCTATACGGTTCCTTCAGGCATCTATTTTTCGGGTAAACAGGATCCTTGTATATTAATTTAAAAACCTCTGTCCGAAGTTGAGCCAGAAGGTTTCGATTAACATCCTTTCTTCTTTTCCTGAGAATGTCGAGATTAATAACACCGCTAACGACGCCCTCGCCCGGGTGGGGTATTTCAGCTAATATGGAGCCATCATAGCTTACTATCATAGAGTGCCCTGGAGCCCATAGCTGAGGGAAAGGGGTATCTATGAAAATTCCAGTATTCGGCGCTATCATATAGACGAGGTTTTCCCACGCTCGGGTTCTGTTCTGTAATTCCCAGTAGTTTAATGGAGATGATATCAAAGGAGCATGATATGAAGTTGGCCGGATTATTATTTCTGCTCCATTAATTGCCAATGCTCTACTAATTTCTGGGAAATTGGAGTCCATACATATCATAGTTCCTATCTTTCCGATAAGTGTATCTGTGACAGGGAAGAAAGTATTTAGACTCTCTCCGTATCTTGCAACATATTCATCATACATATCATGAGGGCTTAATGCCAATTCACCCACGTATGTGGCTGGTGCGAATTTTCTATACTTATGGATTACCCTTCCATCTGGATCAATAATAAATGCCGTATTGAAGAATCGATCTTTCCATTCTGAATCCACTTCAAGTGCTGCTCCTGCGATATAAATTTTGTATTGTTTAGCTTTATTAGCCAAAATAGCTGTTTCCTCTCCGGGTATGGATATTGCTATGTCTTCCAAAATCCTCTTCAATCCCCAGTGACGATCAAGTCCCTGCAGAAAGAATTCCGGGAAAGTTACAAGTTTAACGGGAGCGAATTCCTTATTTGCTTGAACTCCTTCAGACGTAATAAAATCAATCAATTTAAGATAGCGGGTAAGAACAGATTTAATTTCGACCCTGTGGGAAATGTTCCTTTGTATAGGTTGTATAATGGCAGCAGTGTATAAATCCATTACGTTAGCCCTCCCTTCATTAATTTATTTTTAGTCTACTTAGCACAGCCATAATGGCGTGTCAACAGGAAATCTTTTTCCTGAAAATCTTTATCCTTCAAAGAAGTATCGGGTGACGTGCGGATGATACGAGCATCAATTTTTTGGAGAGGCTCTGGCAATCCGGAGGACAATCAGCAGGATTTAATACAAGTTTTTAAATATTTGCCACCATTTCTCAATAGCGTTGCCATAACTGAACGCTTGTCAGATTAAAGGTTCAAATACGCGTTGAACACTGAAAAAGATACCAAAATATCTGATAGCGATCGTATGCGACTTGGGGTTTATAATAAATTCAAAGAGTCTCCCATTTCGGTGATTGGCAAAATCAATGTAAAAAACCAAGTAAGGATCAGTATGAGGCTGGTCGGGAACAATCTAGTGCATAACAACACCACCGTCAATAACAAGAGTTCCACCAGTTATGAAATTGGCTGAATCAGAGGTTAAAAAAGTTACAGCCTTAGCTATCTCTTGCGGGTCTCCGAATCTACCCAGTGGAATCCTTCTCTTGAATGATTCATTTAATTCAGGAGATGTCCTTTTGTTCATCTCCGTATCTATCCTGCCTGGAGCAATAACATTAGCAGTTATTCCGTGCTGAGCCAACTCCATGGCTAATGATTTTGTAAAACAAATTACCCCAGCTTTTGAAGCAGCATAATGTGCCCCTGAAATGGCCAAAGCACCACTCATTAGTGCTGCAATTGAGGCGATATTAATAATCTTTCCGCTCCTTTGTTGTATCATAATCTTCATGACTGTTTTTGAACAATTAAAAACGCCTTTGAGGTTGATATTCATGACCCTTTCCCATTCCGCTTCTTCTATGTCCTTGATTTTTATCCTTCTTCCTCCTCTTTTTTTGGGAGAGATTCCCGCATTATTTACTAAGATATCTATTCGACCAAATTTGATGGCAACACGGTGGACCATCTTTTCGACTTCTTTTCCGATCGAAACATCAGCTCTCATGAAAATGGCAGTTCCTCCGGACTTCTTAATTTCTTCGACAACATGTTTGCCTTTTGCTGTGCTAGTTCCATTAACGATGATTTTCGCCCCTAATTTCGCAAGTTCAAAGGCTATTGCCTTACCGATGCCCTGAGTTGATCCTGTTATAATAACAACTTTCCCTGTTAGATCCATAAAATTCCTCATAGCTGCTAAAAAAGGATACTATGCTATTTAGCGATTGAAGTCAATAGAATTTCCTCGTTCACTAAATATAAACAAACTCGGAGGGTAATCCCAGATAACAATGCCATTGTCTTTTACCTATTTACTGACATAATTATTGTCGGTTTAGACTCCGAACAGATTAAGTGGTACTACTATATGTGGTCGATTTTCATTGACAGACTATTTTCCTTTTTGTATATTCGACTTAACCTAAGGCAGGTTCTTATCATTGTTACTTCAGCTCACTTTTATCACTAGGTCAGATCAGTAACGCTGGAGGGCTCTGCTCGATGGCAGAGGTAATTGTTTTTATTTTTTACACCAGGGCTGATGAATTTGTCCAAAGCGGCGAGGAGCTTAAGGAGAATATAATGATCAAGAGAGCGTCCATCTTTGTATTTTCCTTTTTAGTGCTTTTAACCTTGATTTCATTTGGCGTACTTCTTGCCCAAGAAAAATTCCAAACTAAACCAATAACCATTTTCGTCCCTTATGGGTCTGGGGGCTCGACAGACATAACCACAAGAGCCCTGAGTGAAGCAGGCGGAAAGCTTCTCGGTCAACCCATAATAGTGCAAAACAAACCTGCAGGAGTCAACGCGGCTGATCTTGGCCCTTGTTCTGGGGCCTATGATGGAATCCGCCTTGTGCCGCTTGCTAACCCTGTCTGATGGTAGCTCGGTTATCTTCTTCAGAAGGCCAATTGCGTTAGTTTTTATGGCAGCTTCTTTTCTCGTCCTTCTCTTATCCTTGCTTTCGAAGGTCAGGAAGGGCTCAAGCCCATAGAGAACATGAAGAGAGATTGATTTCTACACGTGTTTAAAGGACTTTCTTAGGAGGATAAAAATGGAAAGTTATCAAGTATACACTGCGTGCCTTATTCAACCGGTTGTTAAATGGGTTTACAAACGATCGCAACTCATGGAAAACCTCGGACGATACCTAAAACTTATTGACGGCATCGCCAGACGGGCCGGTGGATGGGCTCCATTGAAGCTGTTTGCGTTCCCTGAATTCTTTTTGCAGGGCTACACCACCCGGTCAGATATAGATATGAAATATTACCGGGAGGAAATACTTATCACCCTGCCTGGGGAAGAAAGCGACCTTCTTGGAGCGAAGGCTAAGGAGTTTGATGTTTATATCCTTGGGTGCGCTCTTGAACACGATCCGAAGCTTCCTGAATACTTTTTCAACTCTGCTTTCGTTATCAGCCCTGAGGGAGAAATCATACACAAGTACCGGAAGGTTTTTCCTTTCATTAATACGGAAATGGCGATGAGCCCTCATGACATACTGGATCGATACCTTGAAGTATATGGTCAAGGCAAGAACCTAATTGAAACAGTCTTCCCTGTAACGGACACACCTCTCGGGCGAATTGGGACATATATCTGCATGGATGGGCATTTACCTGAAGTCGCGCGCGCGCTGGCTTTACAAGGAGCTGAGATCCTGGTTCGGCCCACTGCTTTCCCAGTGCCCTTGGTTTTTCCGCCTTTAGACACTTGGGAGCTGCAAAACCGCATCCGCGCTCACGAAAATATGACCTATGTTCTAGCTCCCAATACCGGGGGGCAGATCACTGAGGAACTGCCGGAGTGCTTCACCCCTGGCGATACTATGGTCGTGGATTACAATGGAATGATTGTTGCTAGAGCCCCATATCCGGGTGAAACGGTGGTCTGTGCTGAAATTCACCTGGAAGACTTACGTCGCCGCCGTCTAGATCCGCGGCGGAACTTCCTGACTCAGATTAGGACTGAAGTTTTCCGGGATCTTTACAAAGAACCGATTTACCCAAAGAATCTTTTCTTGAAAAATCCCATGAAGGATAGAAACGGTGTTCTCAGAAAGGACTGCAAACCGATTATTGAAGCCTTTATCCAAAAAGGAGTTTTTGTCAAGCCTGAGTGAACACAGCGTTCTTGCTTGAATCGGCAACTGTCTTTGTAAATAATCTCAAAAGGGTTGAGAATTCAGCGCTAAATTAACGCAAGTTGAATAGCATAGATTTCTGGAACTAAATAATGCCATCAAGATGGATTAAGATTCCTTTTCCAAAGGGAACGTTTTATCTTTCAGGGAATGAGGCATCTGCCGAGGGAGCCATCGCCGCGGGATGTCGTTTCTATGCTGGTTATCCCATCTTTCACGCTTCCTAAGATCAACATTCTATGCGTTCGATAAGTGGATGTAGAAGTATTTTCCACAGATCCCAATACAGAAGGAGATTCGCAAGGAGGGGACTGATGACTCCTCCTTGGGTGTCCTTTTCTCCCAATGAACCATACTACCGTCTTCCAGATCAGGGAAAATGCCTTGAGGGTGAGGTGTAATTAAAGTGTAACTGTCACAACCTAAAACAATCCAAATTAGGCCAAGCTATTCCAACTTGATTACTGTAAATATTTGATCTATAAGAACTTAAAAATGATGGGAAATCGCCTGATGGTCAGGTTACGACTTAAAATCCCTCGCTGGGCTTCAACCTATCCTTCTAATCTTCACATTTAAAAATTGAACCTTCGGAAAAAATGCTGCATTGAGGCTGTCCCAAAATGTTTGTTATTCAGCCTTCCTTCCAATAGTTGACCCCCTCAGCCCAAGGAAAATTCTTAGTTCCGTGTATAGGAATATGTTTTTTTAAAACCAAGACAGAAAATTCCTCGATCTAGACCGCGATTGGCTGAAACCGAACTCCTTTTTCTGCCTCCGTTAAGTACGTTGCGATCTTTCTCAGATTATGGGCAATACACATGATCAGAAATTCACCCATCGCCTTCATCTTACCTCGAAGCAACACCCCCCGATAATTCCGATTCTGCTTCATATCCCCAAAGACAGGCTCCACCATCCATTTCCTCTTCCCATACTTCTTTTTGCCTTCTTGGGTCTCTAATCGAACCCGCATCTTCTCCATCAGATATTCCCTCGGATCCAAACTAATGGTCCTATAGGCTGCCTTCGTACACTCCCCCCTCCGTTCACATCCCGCACACCCCGTACCTCTGTAAATCCTGATATCGGGCTCCCCTTCTCGTCTTAGTAACCCTCTATAGGGAAGAGGTTTGCCCACGGGGCAAATATAACAATCTTCGGCTTTATCATAGTGAAACCGACTTCTATGAAATTCCTGATGCCAACGACTCCCCTTACGAAGACTCTCAATCCCTTGATCCGGCATATATCCCTCTATCCCCTTCCCCTCTAAATACTCAAGATTCTCATAAGAAGAAAACCCTGAATCACCTAAAACCTCCAAAGGTTTATCTCCCGTGTTCTCCTCCGTCTGTTCTACTAATTCCTCCAGAGCCTCATAGTCGGCTGGATTGTCCGAAAGGGTCGCCGCCACAATCACCCCCTGCCTCTCTTCCACTGCAATCTGCCCATTATAGGAAGGATCTGCGCGATACCCCAGGTGTAACATCGTGGTGGCTTCCTCATCGGTGAGGTTGATCTCCTTTGAACCCTTCTTCAATAACTTCTCTTTCGCCCCCCGAAGCCTCTCTCTTAACCTCTCCTTGTCTCTTAATTCATCCGGAACCTCATAGGGGCTTTCACCCTCTCCCATCATCTCATCTTCCCTTTGATCAACCTCCTCGCTCTCTCTCAAAATCGATTCAATCTGCTGGTCAATCCTCGTGATCTCTTCCTCCAAATCCCTAACCCTCTTGGTCCTCCGATAAGAAGCATTGGCCTTTAACTTCGTCCCATCGATCGCTATCGTCCCAATCGATACTATCCCCATCTCTACACAGAACCTCACAATCTGAACAAATAACCCCCTGAGAATCTCTAGATTATCCTTACGAGACCGGTTGATCGTCCTAAAATCCGGCTGCTGCAAAGCCGATAAATACATGTAAGCCACATCACTGCTCAGCCGATGAGAAATCACCCGAGAACTCCGCTCTCCCATCGCATAGCCATAAAAAAGAACCTTCAACATCAGCTGAGGATGGTAGGCCGTACAGCCTAAATCGGAATACCGATCGTAAAGCTCTCTCAGATCGAGCTCATCAACCACCTCGTTGATCACTCGGGCCAAATGGTCTTTGGGAAGAAAATCATGCAAAGAAGGAGGGAAAAGAAATAGTTGATCTTGATTGTATTCCTTAAAAAGCATGTGCCTGCCTCCTTTCAACATTCTCTATATTCTGACTCAAGTCGAAAGGCAAATGGATATAGAAGAATGTTTTAAAAAACATATTAAGGATGACCTGGGAAGGAAACTTTTAGGTACGACATGGGAAAGCATCTACAGATTGACATCAAGTAAGGGCATATCAAATGATAAAGAGATGATGCTTAGGTTTTTTGAGAACAAGACCCTTGGCTATAGGAAAGGGGTTCTGCAGAAAGCTTTTTTGATAGAGTAGCGAGGAGGGGGTGTATTCTAAGGCACAAAAAATTTCGTCTTTTAAGCCCATTATTAGGCAATCATAACCAGGGGCTAATAATTCTTATGGCCCAGCGGGAAAAGACGTTTAAAAAGCCGTGTTAAAGGGTTAATAAACGCACCTTTGAGATATATGAGATCAAAATACGATCTTAGGAGTTACTTCCATGCTCTTCCCGGATAGAAACCTAATTTTTGGGAAAGAATTAGAGGCGTTGATACCCACTGATTCTCATGCCCTTCCAATCCCCATTGACACCCTCTACAGAATTCAGTACTCTTCAATTTGAAGAGAAGGCTGTCCGTTGGCAGTTAGTTTATTAAGGAAACTCCCAGCATGGATGAAAATACCATCATAGACCAGCTTGAGGAA
>Ga0187866_1002372_pt1 | contig 15744 bp, 16 predicted proteins | sample June2016WEW_11_1_3_FD_133013 | JGI IMG/M metagenome (GOLD analysis project Ga0187866, IMG submission 133013) | Peatland microbial communities from SPRUCE experiment site at the Marcell Experimental Forest, Minnesota, USA - June2016WEW_11_150 | ecosystem: Environmental > Terrestrial > Soil >...
CGAATTGAACCAGGGCCAGGCCCTCGCACTGAGCGTCCTGCTGATGGCCGCGTGCGGAATCGGGCTCGCCGCAATCGAGCGCTTCCGCACCCGGGGCGCCGAATCCGCGGAATACCGCGGCGCCGAATCCGCGGAATACCGCGGCGCGGAGCTCTTCTGATGCCTTTCCTCGAGTGGCGGGAGGTGTGCAGGGACTTCAACGGCCGGCGCGCCCTGGATGGTATTTCTTTGGCCGTCAATGAAGGCGAGATTCTCGGCATCCTCGGACCCAGCGGCAGCGGCAAAAGCACCCTCCTGAGGGTCACGGCGGGCCTGGAGACGGCAGACACCGGCAAGGTGCTCCTCAATGGCGAAGACCTCGCCGGGATGCCGCCCCACTTGCGCGGCTTCGGGCTCATGTTCCAGGACTACTGCCTTTTCCCCCATCTCAACGTCGAGGAGAACGTCAGGTTCGGCCTGAAACGAAAGGGATGGAGCCCCACCCGCCGGGAGGAACGCGTCCAGGAGATGCTTCGCCTCGTCGGCCTGCAGGGGTTCGGGAAGCGCAATGTGCTCACCCTCTCCGGCGGTGAGCAGCAGCGCGTGGCGCTCGCGCGAAGCCTTGCTCCGAAGCCGAGGCTCCTGATGCTGGATGAGCCGCTTGGCGCGCTCGATCCTCTGCTGAGGGAGAATCTTCTTGTCGAGCTCAAAGAGGTGCTCAGGGAGGTGAGCGTGACGGCGCTCTATGTCACGCACGATCCCGAGGAGGCCATGAGCCTGGCGGGGAAAATCGCGTTGGTGAATGCGGGGAGGCTCATCCAGCTGGGCGCGCCGGAAGAGCTCATCAGGTCACCGGCGAGCAGCTTCGTCGCCTCCTTTCTCGGCCTGGGCGCGCTTTTTGCAGGCACGTGCAGGCGCCTGGGAGAATCCTGGGTCCTGGACACACAGATCGGCGTCTTCCCCGCATGTGATACGGGCGGTTTGCCTCCGCGCGGCCCCGCGCCGCGGTATCCCGCGGATTCGGCGCGACCTGGCCAGATGCTCCTCGTTCGTCCCGAGGCGGTCCGCCTGGCGCCGCAGCCGCGCGCGATACGGGCGAGCGCTCATGTCATTTCACGCTTTTTCAAGCCTGCCGGCATCGCGATTCGGATAGCGCTGGAAGGGACAAACGGACAGGACGGCGAGCTGGAATACATGCTGCCCGGGACGGGATCTTCGGGCGCGCCTCAGCCCTGGGACGGTCTCAGGGAGGTATGGCTCGATCCCGCGCGTTGTCTCGTGCTTCCTGAGTGACTCGCTTCAGGGTGCGCTGGACAGAATCTTGTTTCGCCCGGCCTGTTTTGCCTGGTACATGGCGCGGTCTGCGTGCTCGATCCAGGATTCCTGGCTTTCACCGGGCGCGTAACGCGCCACGCCGATTGACACCGTTATCGTGAAGCTCTCCCCGCTGCAGGAAAACTGCGAATCCTCCATGTCCTTGCGGAAGCGCTCGCCGATGCCGAATGCCTGCTGCTCGTTTGAATTGGAAAGGACCACGAAGAACTCTTCCCCCCCGTAGCGGCCCGCGTAGTCGTACTTGCGGAGCCCCGCCTGGAGACGCCCCCCGATCTCGTGCAGGACAGTGTCCCCGCACTGGTGGCCGTAATTGTCATTGACGCTCTTGAACCGGTCGATGTCGATCATGAGACCGGTGAGGGGAACGTCCAGCCGAAGACTCCGCTCGATCTCGATGGAAATCCGGGTGAAAAGGCTCCGCCGGTTGAGGAGTCCGGAGAGGCTGTCATACGCCGCGATCTGTTCCAGCTCCCTGTTCGCCTTTTCCAGCTCCGCGTTCAGCCTGCGGATCTTGTCATATGCATCCTTCAGGTTCTGGTTCTGGTCGAGCACGAGAGAGGAGAGCCGTTCCTCCTCGGCGACCGCGATCCGGTAGAACTCGCGCTCCTTCACGAGGTTGGCTTGATTCTGCCAGCGATTCTGCGCGGCGCGCATGCGTGCCCGAAGCTCATGCTCATCGAAGGGCTTGTGAATGAAGTCATCCGAGCCGGCATCAACCGATTGCCGCATCTCCTCCCCTTCATGGGCCGGGGCAAGGAGAAGGAGCTGGAACGATTTTTCCTTCTGCACGTTGCGGATTGTCCGCGCGAGCTCAAATCCGTCCTCCGCGCGAAGGTCGGTGGAAAGGAGGACCATCTGGATCTCCTGGGTGGAGAGGAGCTGCAGCGCCTCTTCTCGTGTCCGGGCGGTATGGAGGACATACCCCTCATCCTGCAGCGCTTGCTCCTCCAGAAGCAGGCACACGCTGTCGCTTTCCACGATCAAGACATTCGTCGGGGACATCGTAGTTCCTGCAATCTACGGCAAAATTGGATTGGGGTCAATGCCGCGCCGCAAATCACGACGGTTTGCCGTAGAAAAAAGCAGAATTGACCATTTTGAATGGAAAAGCCGCCCCTCCCTCACTCTCACTGCAGCTTGACGGCGTAGTTTTCCGCCTTGGTCCGTGAATCGAATATCTCGATATACGTGCCAAAGACCCATCCCTTGAGACCCTGGTAGTCAATGCGATACCAGAAAGCGGACTCGTTCTCCAGGGATTCTTCCTTGTCCGATTTCGTGAGCACCTCGACAATGGCTCCCAACCGAATGTGCGAAAGAACCGTGGCCTGGTTGGAAGGATCCTGCCGCACCCTCAGCAGGGGAGATTTTACCACGCCCCAGGTGGACCTGATGCTGAGAACCGGAGTGGGAGGCAGGATGACGCGCTCCGTCCCCCCTGAACGATTGCAGGAGACAAGGGAAGCAAGGGGCGCCGCAAGCACGAGGATGATGAGGGCAGGTTTGAGGGCACTCACGTCTTTTACTATTCCTCATTTTCGCCAACAGGACAACTGGGATCCTGCGCGAATCCTGCGCGATCAGGTGGAGGACATTTCCTTGATTTTCCTGATTTCGTCCCTCACCACGGCCGCGCGCTCGAATTCAAGATTCTTGGCCAGCTCGAACATTTCTTCCTCCAGCGCCCGGATGAGCTGCCGCTTCTCACTGGGCACAAGAACATTGAAGCTCCTGGTGAGAACCTCGATGTTCACCTCCTCCGACCTGCGCTTTTCCTCCCGCTTGCGGACCAGGATGTCCTGGATCGACTTGGAGATGGTCGTCGGGGTGATGCCGTGCTCCGAGTTGTACTTCGCCTGGACCTGCCTCCGGCGGCCGGTTTCCTGCATGGCGATTTTCATGGCATCCGACATCCTGTCCGCGTACATGATCACCCTTCCATTCACGTTGCGCGCCGCGCGGCCGATGGTCTGGATGAGCGAGGTGGCGGATCGCAGGAACCCGATCTTGTCGGCGTCCAGGATCGCGATGAGGGAGACTTCCGGGAGGTCCAGACCCTCGCGCAGCAGGTTGATGCCGACCAGAACGTCGAAGGCCCCTGTGCGCAGGTCCCGCAGGATCTCCACGCGCTCAATTGTTTCGATCTCCGAATGCAGGTAGCGCACCTTCAATCCCAGCTCCCCGAGATAGTCCGTGAGGTCCTCCGCCATCCTCTTGGTGAGAGTGGTGACCAGGGTCCGCTCGCCTTGTTTTACCTGCACCTGGATCTCCCGGTAGAGGTCCTCCATCTGCCCCTCCGTTGCCCGCACCTCCAGGAGGGGGTCCAGGAGCCCTGTCGGGCGGATGACCTGCTCGGCGAGCCGGCGCGACTTGGCCGCTTCCTCCTCTCCCGGGGTGGCGGACACAAAAATGGCGCGATCGAGGAGCGATTCGAACTCATTGTAGATCAGCGGACGGTTGTCCAGCGCGGAAGGCAGCCGGAAACCGTACTTCACGAGGGAAAGCTTGCGCGACCTGTCCCCCTCGTACATTCCGCGCACCTGTGGCAGGGAGACGTGCGATTCGTCGATGAACGCCAGGAATTTTTCCGGAAAGAAATCGAGGAGAACGGCCGGTCTCTCCCCCTCTTTCCTGCCGCTCAGGTGCCGGGAATAATTCTCGATGCCCGAGCAATACCCCATCTGCTCGAGCATCTCCAGGTCGTATTCAGTGCGCGTCTTGATCCGTTCGGCTTCCAGGGGCTTGCCTTCGTCGCAGAACTGCTTGTAGCGCTGTGAAAGCTCGTCACGGATGAGGCCCAGCGCGTTCCGCAGGCGCTCCTGGGGCATCACGAAATACTTGGCCGGATACACGGTGGCGAACTCCATCTCCTCCACCGCCGCGCCCGAAAGAGGATCGATCTTGCGAATCTTCTCGATCTCATCTCCGAAGAACTCGATCCGGACTGCGTCCCGGGCGTAGGAAGGAAAGATTTCCAGCACGTCTCCGCGGACCCTGAATCGTGACCTCTCGAACGCGACATCATTGCGCTCGTACTGGAGGGAGACCAGGCGGCGCATGATCTCCCGCATGTCCACCGTGTCGCCCTTTTTCAGCTCGATGCGCATTTCACGGTAGTCTTCCGGGTTTCCCAGGCCGTATATGCAGGAAACAGTTGCGACCACGATCACGTCGCGCCGCTCCATGAGCGAGGTGGTGGCGGAGAGCCTCATCCGCTCGATCTCCTGGTTGATCGACGCGTCCTTCTCGATATACAGGTCCTTGCCCGGCACATACGCCTCGGGCTGGTAGTAGTCGTAGTAGGACACGAAATATTCCACGGCGCTGTCCGGGAAAAAATCCTTGAACTCGCGATAGAGCTGGGCCGCCAGTGTCTTGTTGTGAGACAGCACGAGGGTCGGGAGCTGCGCATCCTCGATAATCTTCGCCATCGTGAAGGTCTTGCCGGACCCCGTCACTCCCTTGAGAGTCTGGAACCGGATATTCTCCTTCACTCCTTTTGCGAGCAGGGCGATTGCGCGTCCCTGGTCTCCCGCCGGGGAGAAGGATGATACGACCTTGAGCTTCGGCACGGCGACCGGCCGCTATTGGTTGCCCGCCGGGGCAGTCACGAGCTTCACATTGAGGGTTCGGGTCTGGCCTCCCCTCACGATCTTTACCTGCACGATTTCCCCGGGCTTGGTGCTCTCCAGCGCGTTGTAGAGGTCAGTCAGCTCTTCAATGGGCTGGCCGTTGACCGCAACAATGATGTCCCCGCCGCCGTATATGATCTTTCTCCCCGACCGCACCGCCTTGCTCTGGTCCCCTCCGCGGAGACCCGCCTGCTGGGCGGTGGCGCCCGCGGCGTTGACAAGAACGCCCTTCTGCACCGGCAGGCCGAAATAGTCGACGAGCTGGGGGAAGAGCTGGATGGGATCTATGTCGATCCAGCCCCGTTTGACGACTCCGTAGCTGATGAGCTCTTCAGCGATGCGCTTGGCGATGTTGACGGGGATTGCGAACCCCACGCCTGCCGAAGCGCCGCTGGGGGACTTGATGGCGGAGTTGATGCCGATGAGCTCTCCGTGCGAGTTCAAAAGCGGCCCCCCCGAATTGCCGGGGTTGATGGCTGCGTCTGTCTGGATGGTCTCCCTGATCAGATACCCGTCTTCGGTCTGCAGGGGACGGGCAAGCCCCGACACGATCCCCGCGGTGAGGGTACGATCAAGGCCGAACGGGTTGCCGATGGCAAGAACCTTCATACCCACGCGAAGCGCGGACGAATCGCCGAAGGGGATGGTGGTCAGCGTCTTTCCCCGAGGGTTGAACTGGACAACCGCCAGGTCATTTTCCGCGTCGGTGCCGGTGACCTTTCCTTCCGCAATGGTGCCGTCTGCGAGGGCTATGCTGATCTTGTCCGCACCGCTGATCACGTGATAGTTGGTCAGAACATGCCCCTGCTGGTCGATGATGACGCCCGACCCCGTCCCTTCCTGGGGAGCAGCCTGGTAGAACCAGGTGTACTGCATGGTCACCGTGGTGACGTAGACAACGGCCTTGTTTGCCTTGTCGTAGATCTGGATATTGTTCAGCTCGTCCGGAGTCAGGTCTCCTGGTTTGAGCGTGGGAACGGTGCTGGTGAACTGCACGGGCGTGACGGAAAGAGGCGTGTCGCTCTTTGCAGGCACTGCCGCCTGCCGCCCCTGACGCGGAACGATGAGAAGGTCAGTGACCAGACCGCCCACGGCCAGCGCACACGTGACGAGCAGGGCGCAGAGAACAATCACGCGCCGTCTGCTGTAAAGTTTCATGATCATCACCTCTGGGTGAAATAATAGCCACAACGCGGCACGGCCTTCAATATCGGTCTTTTAGGGAGGCGGGATGCGGGCTGCTTGTCGGCGGGTGGAGAAACAACACCAGCCGCCCCACCGCCGGGGCGGGCTGGCACTGATTTTTAAGCTGTTTGCAGGGGTATCAAACGACGCCCCTGCCAGGCATTGGCCTTAACGTCTATTATCGTAATCGTGCCGGTGATCCTGGAGCCACCTGTCATAGTCTTGCGAACGCTCATGCCGTTGATTCCGCCGGTGTTGTTCTCTCTGCCACTGTTCTCTCTGCCATTGTTCTCTCTGCTGCTGCTGCCTTTCTTGATTCCTTTGCGATTGCATCCACTGTTGATCCCTCTGTCGAGTGTCTATGGGACGAGTGCTGACCTCTATCCGCCCAAATCCGAACGAAGCGGTAATGGATGCTGCGGCGAATAATACGATAATAAGTAGTTTTTTCATTTCGCACCTCTGCTGAAATGGTAATGAAGGTATTCGACAAGTTCTGTTCGGTAGCGCGCTTATGGGCAACGCTCTTTGAGGCCGAGGCCGCGCTCATCAAACCCTGTTCGCGCGGTCTGTATGCCACTGCGAATGGTGGCGCAGGTCGGCCCCGGGCGACCGCGAATCGAAGTTCCTGTCTGGCGCAGAAACCAGGGCGAAAAAAATCGCCGGCAAATGACCCGCTCCGGACCTCCTTTCTTGGCGGGGGTCTCAGACGGCTCCGCTCTCAGTCGTGAGTATTAATGGCGATCGTCATGATGGTCATTGTGCTGTTCTTGACGCTGATCGTCTCGACGATTGTCTTGGCGATTTCGGTCTCCCCAATGCGCCCACCCTAAGCACCCGCTAAGGGACAGGGCCAAGGCTGCGATGATGACTATCTTTTTCATATTAGACCTCAGCGACAAGGTAGTGCTAATGCTCAACGAGTTCGGTGCGGAAGCGCACATTGCTCTCAGCGCCCCTCAGCTTGTTGAGGCTAAGGTCAGGGCCCGTCATCCGTTGCAAAACCGAATGCAAATGAAACGTGCCTCCATTGTCTTGCCATAGCCTACTATGATGCAAGGCAATGTGAGGCCATCGTCCCAAAGAAGCTCCATGCCGAAAGCGGCGTTGCGGCGATTGACACGTGACTGGGCGAGCATACACTGATGACAATATGTGCTGACACGATCCAAGCGTAGTCTCTCCTGCAGTGAGGCGAGTCCGGTGTCGTGTTCCCGATCTCGTATTGCCCAACCCTCAAAGCATCGACACCATGTCATTCCGAAAGATCGTAGCCCACCTCTTTTATTCGACCACAAACTTCAGTGTAAGGGGAGGACACTCTATGGATAAAACAACGAAAAGGGCGACGTTTCAGAGAGTCGTTGTGACAGTGCTTGCGCTGGCTGTCGCACCGTTCCTGATCGCCGGCTGTCTTTCTTCCACAGGCGGGACAACCCGAACGAAGGACTTCCTTGATCTTGTAATTGCAGGAACGCCGCAGGATGTGCGAACCGCCATCAGCAATGGCGCGGACCTCAAGGCTCGGAACGAAGGCGGCGATACTGCGCTGATACTCGCCGCCTCGTACAACAAGAGTCCCGAAGTGATCAGCATTCTCCTGAAGGCTGGCGCGGACCTTGAGGCGAAAAACGCGGACGACAGGACCGCGCTGATTCTGGCCGCCATGAATAACGGGAACCCCGAGGTGATCGCTACGCTCCTGGAGGCGGGCGCGGACAAAGACGCTCGGGACCGGGAATACGGCATGACGGCGCTGATGCGGGCCGCCATGGATAACGGAAACCCCGAGGTGGTCGCCACACTCCTGAAGGCTGGCGCGGACCTTGAGGCGAAAAGCGAGAACGGCAAGACCGCGCTGATATTGGCCGCCATGGGTACAGGGAACCCCGAGGTGATCATGGTGCTACTGAATGCGGGCGCGGAAGCGCAAGCGAAAGATAATACGGGACAGACAGCCGTTTATTACGCTCGGTACAACGCAAATCTAAAAGGCACCGACGCCCTTAGGAAACTCGAAGAGGCGTCACGGTAGCAAAAAGCAACTACTCGGGGGGTAGGAACTCCGACACACCCCACGCTGGCTTTTCGAGAGCTCTCATAGAGACCCCCAGGTCGATTCGGCGGGCCTCCATTGGAGAAAGTCCGTTCCATGCCAACGCGCCGCGCTCGTCAACCTCTGTTCGCTCTGCCTGCACGCCATCAGGACTGGTAAAGCAAATAGTGGTCTTGACAGGTTTCTTGTTGGCTGGCAAATTTAGACTATGCGATTCGGACATGCAAACAAGGAGGTTGCTTATGTCCAAAATGCCCAGCCCAGCGAACACCCCTAACCCACGACAAAGCCATCTGCTTGCCGTCCTGCCCGAGTCCGAAAACAAGCGCTTGTTCCCCCATCTGGAACTGGTTCCGCTGCCTCTCGGTAAGGCCCTCTACGAGTCCGGCGACGAGTTGAATCATGTCTATTTCCCCACCACCGCCATCGTGTCCCTCCTGTATGAGTTGGAAAATGGCTCGTCCGCCGAGATCGCCGTGGTCGGCAACGAGGGTATCGTGGGCATCGCCCTGTTCATGGGTGGTGACACAATGCCGAATCGGGCGGTCGTGCAAAGTGCCGGTCACGCGTATCGCTTGCAGGGACAGTTGCTCAAACAGGAATTCAACCGCGCCGGGGCGTTGCAGCATCTGTTGCTGCGCTACACCCTAGCCATGCTGACCCAGATGGCGCAGACGGCCGTGTGTAATCGTCATCATACAGTCGACCAGCAACTCTGTCGCTGGCTGCTTCTGAGTCTGGACCGCCTGCCGACGATGGAACTGAGGATGACTCAGGAACTGATTGCCAATATGCTGGGCGTACGGCGCGAGGGCGTTACCGAGGCTGCGGGAAAATTGCAGAGTGCCGGTTTGATTCGCTATGGCCGGGGCCGCATTACCGTGCTGGATAGACCGCGACTGGAAGCGCGGGTGTGCGAGTGCTACGCCGTAGTCAGGGAGGAGTTCGCCCGATTGCTCCCTGATGTGACCGCGACATGATCCGTTTCAAACCCTGAGCAATCTCCTGTTCGGCAGTGTTTCGCCGATGCGCCGATTATCATCGTGAGCCTCTATTCCTCGCCCCACTTTGCAATACGCCGCTCTCTCGGCATCCAATGTGTCCCGAAACCTTTGTCGCATTTCCCGCTCGACTTCCCAGTCGCTGTCTAGGTCTACCCGACGCGTTCTATTCGGAATGACACATTGCGTTCATCGGCTGTTCCGTGGGGCTAGTGAAGCGAGGGGCGGCGGTCAGAAGGCGTCACGTGCAGGTTATTTTCGCTTGTCTCCGGCGATTTCACGGGAACGCACAATATCGCCCGAACTCGTGCCAGCAGTGCCTCCCCGTCAAATGGTTTTGGCAGGAACGGCAAGTTGACGTTCTGTCTCACGATCTCGCCCATGTCCGTCCCTGACATCACGATTACCTTGATGCCAGGTCGCTCTTCGAGCAAGTGCGCACAAAGATTCATGCCGTTGAGCCGGGGCATTTCCACATCGGTGATCACCAAATCTATGGTCCCAGGGTACCTGCGTGAAAGCTCCAATCCCTCTTGACCGTCGGAAGCGGAAAGGACGATATACTTTTCTTCCTGCAAGAGAAGTGTTACGAGATTGCGAATCATCACCTCATCATCAGCGACGAGAATGATGGGCTGGCGTACGCTTGAAAATCGAAGGTCTGGCAGCTTGGTTTCGGGATTTTCAGGAGCCGTCATATTCAATCCTCTTTTCCATGGGTCAGTTCCTCAGTGGGGCTGGCTTGACATCCTCAATTCTCCGCCCCCACTTTGCGATGCGCCGCTCTCATTCCGCACCGAGTGTGTCCTGAGAGAGGGCGCTTTCCGCCGATACCCCAGGTTTTTTCAGTCATTCTCACCCCACCTGGCGATGCGCCTCTTCCACTCTGCAGCCAGCACTTCCTCACACTTATATCGAATTTCCCGCTCGGCTTCCCATTCCTTGTCCAGGTTCTCGATCTCCGACCACTGCTGACCATTATTGGTGTCTTTGTCGCCTGCGCCTGGATAACAGTAAACACTGGTAGTGATACTATAGAGGAGAGAATACCAGGGCCGCGGATTGCCATTGAACGCTGATGCATATTTTCTTTGCTCGTGGAGTGCGGCCGCTCTCCATTGCTTAGGGTGATAAAAGTCCATGGTTTCCAACGCCGTTGCTCTTTTGCCACTCCCGTGAATGAGGCGAATCGAAGTCAGCGAGGCAGACTTCCATGGTGTCAGTTCTTTGGGAACGGCTATCTGGACTCCGTAGGGATATGGGGCATTTTTCATTTTCTTCCTTGGAAGAAGCAAGGTCATAACTATTCTTTTGGTCACTTCTCTACCCGACGAGGCCCTTCCCCATTACCATAGAAAAGGTAGTGCGGAATACCCCACGAGTTCTGTGCGGAAGAGCACATTAGTCGCTGATACTGAGTCCTGGGATTTCTCTCCACCGGACGATCGCTACCCGCGTCCTCGTGCCCAGAAGAAATCACCATCTCCGTAGCGACGGTGCTGCACCGCTTCCAGCACGTGTGTCTCCTCGATCCGCTCCTGGCCCGCGAGGTCCGCAATGGTGCGTGCCGTGCGAAGAATCGAATGGTACGCGCGAGAGGAGATGCCGAGGGACTCAGCCGCCTGCAGAAGCGCCCCCCGCCCCCCGGCGTCAAGCTCGCAGAACCTGTCAATGCAGGCGGCGGGAATCCGCGCATTCCAGTTGAAACCCAGACCCGCATAGCGCACCCTCTGTCGGGCCACCGCAGCCTGGACCCTTAGAGATGCCCTCAGGTGTTCCCCTGGCTGGGGCGGCGTACACATATCCGCGGCGGGAATCGGGGTGAGAGGGACGCGCAGGTCGATCCTGTCAAGAAGGGCTCCGCCGACCCTCCGCCAGTAGCGGTGGATCTCGGTGGGGCTGCAGACACAGGCGTGGCTGCCACGGCCGAGGTTTCCGCAGGGGCAGGGATTGAAGGCCAGCACGAGCTGGAAAGAGGCCGGATAGCGAACGGTCGCGCCCGCTCGGGCGATGGAGACCCATCCGTCCTCTACTGGCTCTCGCAGCCCCTGCAGGAGGCTCATGCCGAACTCCGGCGCCTCGTCCAGAAAGAGAACGCCGTGATGGGCAAGGGAAGCTTCCCCGGGCCGCAGAAGCCGCCCGCCTCCAAGAATGCCTTCACAGGAGGCCGTGTGGTGCGGCATGCGGAACGGCGGGAGCGTGACCAGTCCCGAATCCGACGGCAGAACACCCGCAATCGAGTGGATCCGGGTGACGGCGAGCGCCTCTTCCCGATCAAGTGAAGGCAGGAGTGCCGGCAGACGTCTGGCCGCCATTGTCTTGCCGCTTCCCGGCGGCCCGAAAAGCAGCACATGGTGTCTTCCCGCTGCCGCTACCTCCAGCGCCCTCTTAAGCTGCGCATGCCCTCGAATATCAGAGAGATCCCCGCCCTCACACCTGTCCGCCGCGAGAGGCGGCGGCTCGCTCTCCATGCCATCCGGCACGACCCCCAGGGTCTCATTCTCCGCGCGGGAAAGCGCAAGCGCGGCTTCCCTCAGCGAGCCGATGCCGGCCACGGTCCCCTTGCCGAGCGCGCGCGCTTCCCGCAGATTCTCCCTTGGCACGAGAAAGGTGGAGAGCCCTGCCGCCAGCCCGGTGCCCACCGCCGAGAGAACGCCGTGGACCGGTCTGACCCCGCCGCCCAGGTTGAGCTCTCCGAGCACCATGGCATGCCCCACGCCCTCTGGGAGGATCTGACCGGATGCTGCCAATATGCCGAGCGCGATGGGCAGATCGAACGAGGCGCCTTCTTTGCGCACTCCGGCCGGCGCCAGGGAGATCAGGATCCTCTCCGCGGGGAACGAGAAGCCGCTGTTGCGGATGGCGACCCGTACCCTCTCTTTGGATTCGCGCACGGCGCCGTCCGGAAGGCCGACGATGTCGATCCCCGGTAGACCGCGGCGGATGTCAACCTCCACTGAAACGAGCTCCCCCTCCATGCCGACGGGCGCATGGCTCGAGACGACGGCGAGCATGTTTCCTCCCCTTCCCAGGAACGGGGGAATCAGTCCTGCCGCTTGAGCCCCTGCGCTATTGCCTGCTGGACGAGAAGATCGCAGCGTTCGTTCATCTCGTTTCCCGCGTGTCCCATCACCCAGACCCAGTGGAGCGGAAGATTTCTGGAGAGATCCCACAGCTCAGACCAGAGCTCCACGTTTTTCACCGGCTTTTTCGCGCTTGTCTTCCATCCATTGCGGGCCCACGCGTGGATCCATTGCGTGATGCCTTTTTGCACGTATTGGGAATCCGTGTTGATGGTGACAGGGAGCCCGCGCCACCGGGGGTTCGCGGCGAGCTCCTTCAACGCTTCACGCACCGCGGTCAATTCCATCCTGTTGTTGGTCGTCAAGGGATCGAACCCCATATGCTCCCCGCTCCCCCGTGCGGAGTGGATCACGTACGCCCAGCCGCCGGGCCCCGGATTGCCCTGACATCCCCCGTCGGTCCAGATCTCGATGCTCTCACTCACGGCGTCTCCCTCGCGCTCCCGGCCACCCTGTGGGGGAAAGCCAGCACCACGCGCGTGCCGCCAGCCTCGTTCGGTCCTATATCGATGGTCCCCTCGTTTCTCTCCACGATGAGCCGGGCAAAGTACAGCCCGACTCCATGATGCCCGGGCTTGGTCGTGAAAAACGGGTTGAAAAGCCTTCTTTGCGCCCTTGCCTCGATTCCCGGGCCGCGATCCGCGACCTCGATGCACACGCGCTCCGAATCGGACCTCACGCCGACCATGATCGGGTGAGTGCCCTGATCCTGCGCCTCGGCGGCGTTTGCCAGGACGCAGCTCAAAGCCTGGACGAGCTCTTCGGGGAAGCAGGTAAGAATTGCAGAGCACTCTCCCGTTACCTGGAACTCTATCGACGCAAAACGTTCGCGCACTCGCTGTACCGCCCTGTGAGCCAACGAGTCCGCTGTCGATGAGCCGCGGATCGTGAAGGCGGAGCCTGCGATCGAATCAAGCGTGGACAGAAGGTCGGTGAGCCGGGCACCGGCCTCCTGCTGCTCGCGTGTGCCCTTCTGCGGAAGCTGGATCGTCAGGGTGCGGACAGGCTCCCGCAGTGCGCCGACAAATCCACGCATGATTGCGCGCGCTTCGGCGAGTTTCCTGGTTTGCGGCGATTGCCCGGCTTCCCGCGGGTGAATCAGCGCGGAAGGCGGGGAGCCGGCAGCCGCGCTCGGAAATGCGCGCGGGGCAAGCCATGTCCATTTTGAGATCAGCCATTCGAGCGGGATCCGCAGGAGTGCAAGCATGATCAGTATTGCACCGGCGGCAAAAAGCTCAGGAAGAGGCGAGCCCACCGTGTAGCCCCTCTCCAGGGCGACTCTCAGCGGCAGGTAAAGAACGGCGAACATTGTGATCATCAGGAGGAAAAGCGTGGCGTAGAGCGCATAGCGAGTCATGAAAAATCTGAAATTGAAGGCCCGGTAGCGCGTGAGCCCGATCAGGAGGAATACGGGAAGAATCGAGAGAAAGAGCTGCGCAATCGAACCCAGACCGACCCGCATGGTCGCCCCTCCGATGATCAGGGGGAGCTGATCGAAAAAGAAATAGGGAGGAAGAGAGAGAAGCATTCCCGCGATCAGCCATTGAAGCATCGTCCTGTCGCGGGAATCGGCGGCCTTTCTGTAGGCGGTCACGAGGAGCACGGCGAGGACGACGTAGGCAGCTCCGTCCGAGACGTTGCCGATCTGGCCGACGAGCTTGTAAGCGGAAAGCGTCGATTCCAGACCGCTCGCCATCCACCGCGCATAGAGCATGACCCTCACAGCGCAAAACGCAGCGTAGAGACCGAGAAGAAGCGAGAGACCGCCCGCCCGAATAGCCGGGGAGCCGCGTTCCCGCGGAAAGTGCATCGCGAAAACGACGAGAAGCCAGGAAGCGATGTTCCCCAGGTTGAAGAGAAGATTGGAGGCAATGCTTTCATAGGCGAAGGGTTTCACGCACGTGAAGACCAGCATGAGGAGCGCGGACAGCACGAGAGCCGGGGTGCCCGGCTCCTGTGGGAGACGCCAGGAGAGCGTGAACGCGGCGGTCGCGAGCGCAAGGCAGAAGATAAGAACAAAGGTCCAGTCGATCCTCGTCGGGACAAAAACAGGATACACGTGCAATGTCATCTCGGCGGCCCCGTCTCTGCGCACGATGACGGGAAAGGACTCGAAGCGCGTGACCGTTCCGAGTGCGCGGAGGAGGTCGCGGCTGCCCGCGACCGGCACGCCGTTCACGGAGATAATTGCATCCTTCCCCGGAAGGAGACCGCTCGTCATTGCGGGGGAGAAGGGCGCGGTGGGCGAATAGACGACTTCGCCTCCCTGCACCACGACCTCCGGATAATATCCGACAAGACCTGTTTCCGGCTTCATGAGGGACCGCACGAAATAGAACCCCGCTCCCGCGGAAAATGCGATGCACAGGATGACGAGCAGCAGAAACCTCTGCTGGACTCTCAGGAACGCCCTCAGGTCTCCCATGGGGAATCGCCGGCCCGTGCAGCCCGAAGGGGCCGCGGCCGCAGCATGCGCATGATACGTCTGCCTTCGAAGGATCCCGCGGAAATCAGGCACGCGCGCAATGCCGGGGGGGCAAGCGCGCTCGCCTCCGCGGTAAGCAGGAACTGCCCCGGCTGCGCGTACTTGCGGCCCAGATGAAAGATCGAATTGACCCCGTCCGAGACGATCCTTCCCGTATCGCCTTTCTGATAGACGGTGGTGCCGACGGAAAGTGCCATGTGGAAAATAAGACGCCCCGGCAGAAGCGATTCTTCGACGTCATAGAACACGCGCGACAGGATGATGCGGAGTCCGCACAGCGGAGCCGCGCAGGTGGAGTCATGCAGGGGGAAGAGCGCGAGCCCGCCGAATCGGCCCCACATCCAGAGCCTGCCGCCATGCTGCTGGACGATCCTCTCGACGAAGCCGCGAAAAGTCTCCATGGCGTTTGCGAGATTTTCCGGCTCGTGCTTTTTCTTCAGCTCTTCCGCGTCGTCGACCTCCACGAAAAGGAATGCGAACCGGTGTTCCTTGCCGGGCACGATATCCAGCCACCTGTCCGAGACGGGGACGGACTCGGGCGTCTCCCCGTTCCCTGTGCCGGCGCCGTCCTGCCCGCCATAAGTGCTGCGCGCGTACTCTGCAACAGCCGCCGCGCGTTTCGCGGTGAATGCCGCGAGGGTGAGCTTCTTCCCGATATAGTCCACCGCGCCTGCGTGGAACAGGGCCGCGATGTCCTTCACGGTACCCGTGGGATCGAGCACGCCGAAGCACACCTGCGGGTTCTTGGCGATCTCGGACAACGCCTTCCCCCGCTCCCTGTCGCTCAGGCCGCGGACATCCACGTAGACAAGGGCCGTCTCCGCGGGAGTCGGGAGGGATTGCCGGAGCGCGGAGAGAGAGAATGCCTCGAGATTCATATCTTTCCGCACGCGGGCGGAGAGCATGCGGAGGATGGCAGCAGGGGCCCTGGAAAAAACGAGAACCTTCATCTTCTCTCCCACTCCAGGCTGTATCTGTAGACGCTGCC
>Ga0187866_1002374_pt1 | contig 15739 bp, 13 predicted proteins | sample June2016WEW_11_1_3_FD_133013 | JGI IMG/M metagenome (GOLD analysis project Ga0187866, IMG submission 133013) | Peatland microbial communities from SPRUCE experiment site at the Marcell Experimental Forest, Minnesota, USA - June2016WEW_11_150 | ecosystem: Environmental > Terrestrial > Soil >...
CCGGGGATGAGAATCGGCTGCCCCACTGCCCGGTATTTTGCCGGCACGTCCGGGTGGCCGGCGGGAAAAGCGCGAGTGGCGCCCTTGCGGTGCACGCAGAGGTTCTCCATCTTTCCGTTAACCGTATGGCTTTCTATCTTGGCGACGTTGTGGCACACGTCATAAATCAGCTCCAACCCGGCGTCGCGGTCGCTGATGCCCATGACGCCGGTGAAGGCCTGGCGCACCCAGTGGGTAATGCACTGGCGGTTGGCCCAGGCATAGTTGGCGGCGCCGCGCATCGCGGAAAGGTAGGCCTGCCCCTCCGGCGCTTTGACCGGCACGCAGGCCAGTTGCTTATCCGGCACTGTAATGCCGTACTGCGGCATGGTTTTAAGCATAGTTTTAATGTAGTCGTCCGCGACCTGGTGGCCTAGCCCGCGCGACCCGCAGTGAACGTAAAGCATTACCTGCCCTATTCTATCGATGCCCATGACCTTGGCGATACCGGGCTCGTAAATCTCGTCTACGACGGCGACCTCGAGGAAATGGTTGCCCGAGCCCAGCGTGCCGAGCTGCGGGGCGCCGCGCTCTTTAGCCCGGCCGCTCACGCGGGCAGGATCGACGGCCTTCATCTCGCCGCTTTCCTCGGTGGTCTCGAGGTCTTCCTTGCGCCCGAAGCCTTTTTCCACCGCCCAGCGCGAGCCTTTGACCAGCACTTCATCGATTTCCCCGGCCCGCAGCTTTATCGCGCCCTGCGAGCCCACGCCCGAGGGCACCGCGCTAAAGAGGGCGTCGATAAGGGGTTTAATTTTGGGGCTGACTTCCGCTTTGGTCAGGTTGGTACGAAGGATACGCACGCCGCAGTTGATATCGAACCCGACGCCGCCCGGCGATATCACGCCATCGCTAACGCGCATCGCGGCTACCCCGCCGATGGCGAAGCCGTAGCCCCAGTGGATATCCGGCATGGCCAGCGAATACCCCACGATGCCCGGCAGGAAAGCCACGTTGGCTACCTGTTCCGGCGCCTGGTCGTCGATGATGTGGCGGAGCATGTTTTCATCGGCATAGATAAGCCCATCCACGCGCATGCCCAGCTTATAGCTTTTGGGTATACGCCAGCGGAAATCATCGATTTTTTCCAGCTTACCTGGCCACTGCGGCATTAAGGCACCTCAAATCCAATTTTTTATTTTTATTTGATTATTTGTTTTTTAAATATATTTTTCTGTTATTTTCCAATTTTTCCGAGCCTGGCCACACGTAATATCCGCGAAATATTTGTTTTATGTCTACCCACGCTCAAAGCGAGGCTGATTCGGGCCGGTGTTTGATTTATGTACAATTTTGATTTATGTACAATGCCGTACCGCACCGTTAAAACTACACCAGATAGTTTACAGCACAAGAGAGATAAAAGGAAGAGAAATGTGGCGCGGGTAAATTAGTAGTGGTGACCCCCTCGCCCCTTCGACTACGCTCAGAGCAGGCTTTAGTTCTCTCCCACAAGAGGAAAAAAGACGGGGAGAAATGGAATATTGACGTTAAAAGTTAATAGTGAACGGCTGTTATTTATTAGAGGAGGGGATTGGAAAAACCCCCTTAATCCCCCTTTCCTAAAGGGGGAGAATAGTTGGGAACCGCCTCCCCGAGATCCTTCGCTGCGCCCAGGATGACAAAGGCGGGCGTTTTAGATAATAACTAACAGCTGTTAGTTATTCTGGAGGTAAGGACATTGTTACCTCTCACCCTCTAATCCCTCTCCCCGCGTGCAGGGAGAGGGAAATTAGATCCCAATATTTTAGCTGGCGAGCGAGATTGTTTCGTCACTTCGTTCCTCGCAATGACAACTGCCTAGACATCAAAAATCACCTGTATTCTGTTATTCTTTTTATCCACCTCCAGCTGGTGAAAAGTGGCGGACTTTACCGCCGTCTTGAGGCGGTGGCGTTCAGGGTCGTACTTTTCCCCGGAGCATTGCGCGACAAGGTGTTTATCGTTAAATTCCGTTATGTCAATCTTGCTAAAGAGCAGCATTTCCACGTCGAAGTAGTAAAGCAGGCTGTTCAGCCACTCGAAGAGCAGGCTTTCCGCATCGTCTTCGTTGACTTCCACGCGGCGGGACTCCGCCTCTTTTACTTTATCTAAATCCGCGATGATGGAGAACATGCCGTAGGCGGCGTTGGCGAATGCCTCCGCTAATGTTTTGCCGTAAGCGGCCAGGCCAATATCAGAAGTATGTTCGATAAGCTCAAAGCGCTTCAAATACGACCCCTCTCCCTCTAATCCCTCTCCCCGCGTGCAGGGAGAGGGAGGTTAGATCCCCATATTTTATTTTAGCTAGCGAACGAGATTGCTTCGCCTTTCGACTTTGTTTCAATGGCCTACAATAACGGCGGAATGCGCAGTTGCGCATTTGCTCAAGTGAGCAGTTGCGCCGCACCTTTTTTCCTCCGTGAGTTTTCATGATATCCTCACCGTGTTAAGAAGTCAAAGCCTTAATGATACTGTTTATGTTATAATCGGAATGACTTTTACGGGGTCTGGAGGCAGGCAATGGAATACATGGATGTAATCAACAAGAGACGTTCAATCAGGCAATTCAAAGATACGCCGATACCCAAAATAATAGTCGACGCCATCATCGAAAGCGCGCGGGTGGCGCCCTCCGGCGGCAACGGCCAGGGGTGGCTTTTCGGGGTGGTGACCGATAAAGCTATCATTAAAAAGCTGGCGCAGGCCGCCGGCAACCAGACCTGGATAACTACCGCGCCGCTGGTGATCGCCCTTTGTGCGGACATCAGCTGGACGTTAGCGGGCGCGGCCGAGGACGACCACGGGCTCGCCGTGAATAGAATAAGGTTCACGCCGGAACTCATCGAATATTTGAAAAAGTATCCGGACCAGCGGGCCGTCGCCACTGTTCTGGAGAACGCGGACACGATTATCGGCGGGGAACACATCGCGCTAACGGTCGTTAACTATGGGTTAAGCGCCTGCTGGATAGGCCTGCTGGATATCAGAAAGGCTTCCAAAATCCTGAACCTCCCGGAGAAATACGCCTGTTTGTTCCTCATGCCCGTTGGCTACGCCGACCAGGAGCCGCGCCAGATAACGCGCAAGGCCGTGGAAGAAATCGCTTTTAAGGACAGTTACGAGAAAAAATACCGCTACACAGGTAAAAAGACAACGAGGTAGCCTCGATGACCGAACCCTCCCGTGAGATTTTCTGGAATATAAGCTTTCCCTGGCTGATGTACACGCTGGCGGCTATCGCCACGGTTATCTTTATCTGGGCGATCACCAGGATTCCGCGGCGGTGGCGGGTGGGCGGGGCGGCCAAATTCAAGAGCGGCCTGCGGGAGCGCTGGCGCGCCTTCGGTCGGGTTTTTGTCACCGACGGCATCGGCCAACTTAAATTCTTCGGGTCGGATAAAAAAGACCTGCGTTTCCGGGAAAAATACGCCGGCCTGGCGCATACTTTTATCTTTGCCGGGTGCATCGTGCTGTTGCTCGGGGCGTTTCTGGATTTCATCAGCCACTATTTCTTCAACTTCATGCAGGGCAATTTTTATTTAGGTTATTCGGTCGTGACCGACGGCTTTGGCATTCTGGTGATTCTCGGGGTGCTGATGGCGGCGGCGCGGCGCTATATCTGGAAGCCGGAGAGGCTGGACAACCGCTGGGACGACCTCGTGACGCTTTCACTGATATTCGTGGTGGTTTTTACCGGCTTCATCGTGGAGGGACTGCGCATCGCCGCGGACGAGATAAAAGTCCATCCGGGCTGGTCGGTGTGGTCGCCGGGGGGCTGGGTCTTCGCTAAAGCTTTTCTCGGCGCCAGCCAGGCCTCGCTGCTCCTGGCGCACCGGAGCCTCTGGTGGTTCCATGTATTTTTGACTCTCGGCGCCATCATTTACGTTTCGGTGTGGAACGCCAAGCTGTTCCATATCATCTGGGACCCGGTCAACGTGTTTTTCCGCAATAGCGGGCCGCGCGGCGCCCTCGCATCTATCGACTTCGAGAAAACGGAGCAGTTCGGCGCCAGTAAAATCGAGGACTTTTCCTGGAAGCAGCTTTTAGACCTCGACGCCTGCACGCGCTGCGGGCGCTGCCAGGACGCCTGTCCGGCCTACTTCAGCGGCAAGGCGCTCAATCCCAAGCAGGTCATCCAGGACCTGAAAAAGCACCTCTACGATGTTTATCCCTGCTACCTGACGCTGAAACCGACGGATAAACGCAGAGAAATGCTCGGGGAAGTCATCACCGAAGAGGTCATCTGGGACTGCACCACCTGCCGCGCCTGCCAGCAGGCCTGCCCGGTTTACATCGAGCACATCGATAAAATCATCGATATGCGGCGGAACCTGGCGATGGAAAAAAGCAAATTCCCGGAAGCCGTCCAGGAAGCCCTGAAAAGCCTGGGCACGCGCGGTCACCCCTACCGCGGCACCACGGCCACGCGTACTTCCTGGTGCGAGGGGCTCAACCTCGGGACCGTCGGCGACGCCAAAGACATCGACGTCCTTTACTGGGTGGGCTGCTCCGCCGCTCTGGACGACCGCAACATGAAGGTGGCGCAGGCCACGGCTAAAGTCTTGCAGGCCGCCGGGGTGAAATTCGCCATCCTGGGCGAGGAAGAGGCCTGCTGCGGCGACCCGGCCCGGCGCATGGGCGACGAGTACCTCTTCCAGACCATCTGCCGGCAGAACATCGAAATACTCAAGGGACACAACGTGCAAAAAATCCTGACCACCTGCCCGCACTGCTTCAACAGCCTGAAACACGAGTACCAACAGTTCGGCGGCAACTACGAGGTGGTGCATCACACGCAATACCTGGCCGGGCTGCTTAAAGACGGCCGGCTGAAGATTAAAAACCCCGCCTCCCTGAAAGCGACCTACCACGACTCCTGCTATTTGGGGCGGTACAACGACATCTACGAAGAACCGCGGGCAATACTCCGGGCTTTGAACAGCCACAACATCGAGCTGCCGCGCCACAAGACCAGCAGCTTCTGCTGCGGCGGGGGCGGCGGCCACATGTGGATGGAGGAAGACCCGGACAAGCGCGTTAACACGCGGCGGGTGGAAGAGGTCATTAGCACGGGGGCGGATTGCGTGGCGACGGCCTGCCCTTACTGCCTGACGATGTTCGAGGATGGTTTAAAGGCCAAAGGGGCAGAGGAAAGGGTCAGGGCGATGGACCTGGCCGAGCTGCTGGCCGCGGCGATAGATACTTCCAAAGCGTAAATCAGCAAGTGCGGATTAGAGCAATTGCGCAATTACGCATATGCTCTCAACTGTCATAGCGAGCCAATTCTGCCAAACAACATGCTTTTTTGTCATTCTGGCGCAGGCCAGAATCCAGCAAGAATCACTCATATGATTGATTTCCTTTATGGATTCCAGCCTTCGCTGGAATGACAGCTCAAGCAGTATTGATTGCATAAATCCTTAAATCATTAGGAAGAAAACGTATTTCAATTAATGAGCTTTTGCGCACTTGCGCATATGCGCTCTTACGCATTCCGGGAGGGGAGGGTGATAACGGCGTTGCCGGTAACCGTTTTATCTCCTTGGGGGTTTTCCGCCCAGATTTCCAGCCGGGCGTAGTTTTTACCTTCTTCCTGGTATTTCTTGACGACTTTGCCGCTACAGATAACGTCCTCATGGACTTTGTTCATGCCGCGGTAGCTCCCGCTTAGCTTGACCAGCGTCCCCTTTTCCCCGATCCAGTCCGTGACCATCTGCCCCAGAAAGGAAAGCGCCAGCCACCCGTGGATGATAATACCCGGCAGGCCGTTAGCCAGGGCAAAGTCTTTATCGTAGTGGATTTGATAGTAGTCGCCGGAGGCGCCGGCGTATTTTACTAACTGCATCGTCGTGGGATACTTAACTAAAGCCGGGATTTCCATGCCGGCTTCGATATCTTCGTAACAGAGCTGTTTCAAAAAAACCTCTCTAACTCTCCCTTTATGAAAGGGAGAGGGCGATCATACTAACCCAAGAGTTTTGTGTTTTTTACTTTCTTTCCCTCCTTCGTAAGGAGGGATTAAGGGAGATTTATTCCCTTTAGTTTCACCCTCACCCTAACCCTCTCCCCTCAAGGGAGAGGGAATAATAAAAACCTTCTCCCGTCTCCCTTTATGAAAGGGAGAAGTAATAACTTGAATATTTCATTCGACCTTTCCTCCTAACCCCCTCTCCGCAAGCGGAGAGGGGGAACAAAAGGGGGTAAGGTCTGGACTTCCTTTTTTACCTCACCCCTTCGACTATGCTCAGGGCAGGCCTGACCCTCTCCCCTCGAGGGAGAGGGGATATTCAGTATTTGATATAGGTGTTTTTCCCGCGAACGACCATCTCGCCGCGCTGGTTGGTATAGGTCATCTCCGTGAACATGAAAAGCGTGGGACCCTCGGCGCCGGCCACCTGGCGCAGACGGGTAAGTTTGGCGGTGACGGAAATAACGTCGCCGGCCATGATGGGCTTGATATATTCCAGCTCGCTGGTGCCGTTAAGGAGCCGCTTTAACGGGATATCCGCGTTGAAGAGCTTATTCAGCAGCTTTTTAGGCACCAGGGCGGCGGGGAAAGTGGGCGGAGCCTCATTAAGCCACCTGGGATTGGGGTCGTCGATGGCCTCGGCGAACTTTTGCAGCATGCCTTTTTCTATCTCGTAGACTTCCGGCCCGAACTCTACGTTAAGCAGCTTATTCAGTTCTTCCGTAATCACTGAATCCGGCAAGAAGAATACCTCCGTGAAAACGCTTAATTATAACCCAACACTTTAGGATCTGACCAGTTTTTACCGCCCGGCCGCCCTTTTATCACCCCGCCAGAAGCGTTAAAATAAAAATCCCGTGGCTTTGATGGGCTAAAAGATAGTTGGGGGCTATCCCAGCAGTTTCTTGGCCACGTTAGTGCAGTTCTTACCGAACTCCCAGACGATGCGCAGCCCCTCCTCATCCTTTTCCACCTCCCCTTTTTCGCGGCCGAAAGCCACGTTCCAGTATATCGAGCCGGGGTTGACCATGCCGTTGATGTGGAACCAGAACAGTAGCTCGGCGAAGGTAAAGTTCTGTCCCGCCCGCCGCGCCACCACCAGCGGTCCACCTACCTTGCCGCGTAAGCTGCCGCGCGAGGAAAACGCCGCCCGCTCCAGCAGTCCTTTCACCAAAGCCGTGGCCGACCCGAAATACACCGGCGCGCCGACGATGATGATATCCGCCGCCTGCATCTTTTTCTGAATCGCCTGCATGCCGTCCTTGATGGAACACTCCCCGGCATGCGTATGGCAGTAATCGCAGGCCTGACAGCCCCGGATATCCTTGCCAGCCAGCCGTATCAGCTCCGTTTTAATGCCTTCCTCCGCAATAGCTTTAAGGCAATGCGCCGTTAGAATTTCCGTGTTGCCGCCCCGCCGCGGGCTGCCGACGATACCAACTGCTTTCATTTTGTTCTCCTCAAGAAGTTTAATGCGTATTTCAGTATTTGCGCATTTACGCAATTGCGACCTGGCAACTATTGGTTTATATATAGCTTGTTCTTCCTGATATATTCGGCCACTGTTTTGGGGACAAGGTGGTCGATGGGCTCTCCTCTGGCTGCCAGTTCCCGGATAGCGGTGGCGCCGATGTCCACCCGGGGTTTATCCAGCCATATCACCTTCTGCGTAATGCCCGGCAGTATACCCTCCAGCGCTTTTATATTGGGGCGTTTCCAGCCCGGGCGCGGTACGGCCACCAAGTAACAGCTATTGACCAGCCGGGAGGGTTCATGCCAGTCCGGCAGCTGCTCCAGGCTGTCCCAGCCCAGGATAAAATAAAGCTCGTCGCCGCGGGCATAGAGCTTTTTCATGCCCGCGATGGTATCCACCGTGTAAGAGGGGCCCTTGCGTTCGATTTCCATTTCCGATATTTTAAGCTCCGGTTTGCCTTCGATGGCCAGGCGGAGCATCTCCAGACGATGGCGGGCGGGGGTAACGTTTTCATCGCGGCGGGACATCGGCTGGCCGGCCGGCACCAGGACGACCTCCGCCATGTCCAGCGCGGTTTTCGCCTCTTCCGCTATCATCAGGTGCCCGAGATGGACGGGGTCGAAGGTCCCGCCGAACACGCCTATTTTCCGCCCCTCTTCACCGGGGAAGGACCATTCCCAGGTAAGGTCGCCGCAGCGGATCTTGTCCCCCCGGTTGACGCCCGCTTTCTGAAGGGCCTTGTTGATGCCCATTTTCTCCAGCTGGAAATTCAGCTGCCAGCGCAGTTCGCCGGTGGTGACGCCCCGGCCAGCGATAATCCGGTCCAGCCCGGGGGCATCGATAACAAAACCATCGCCTTCCCGGGCGACCTTAATGCGAGGCTGGCGGGGCTGGGGCCGAAAGACCTTTTCACCCGGTTCCGCGGGCGGGGAGGCAACCGTTTCCCTTTTTAGAGTCTCGAAGACCGCCGCCATCAGTTCTCTAACGCCCTGCCCGGTGGCGGCGGAAATGAAGTGCGCCTTAACGCCGGCGGCGGCTAGATCTGCTTTAATGCCTGCCATCTTTTCCTGCACCGCAGGGAGGTCGATTTTATTCACGGCGACGATTTGCGGCCGCTGCGCCAGTGAAACATCAAAGGCCGCCAACTCGTTGTTAACCTTAATCATGTCGTCCAAAGGCGAAGGAGCATCCCCGCTAAGGAGGTGGAGCAAAATTTTGGTGCGCATGGCATGGCGCAAAAAGTCGATGCCGAGTCCCTTGCCCAGGTGCGCGCCCTCGATGAGCCCGGGGATTTCCGCCAGGACAAAGCTTTCCTGCCCCTGTGCGACGACGCCCAGCACCGGCTCGAGGGTGGTGAAGGGGTAGTCCGCCACCTTAGGCCGGGCCGCGGAAGCCGCGGCCAGCAGGGTGGATTTTCCGGCATTAGGATAACCGATGATACCCACGTCGGCGATAAGACGCATTTCCAGGCTAATGGCCCTTTCCTCGCCGGTCTCACCCTTTTGCGCGATGCGGGGCGCCTGGTTGACCGAGGACCGGTAATGGACGTTGCCCCCGCCGCCTTTACCCCCCGCGGCGACGATAATCTGTTCGCCGGCAACGTTGAGGTCCGCCAGCAATATCTTTGCACCGTTTTCATCTACCGAAGTGACCAGCGTGCCGGCCGGCACCTTGAGGATAAGGTCCGCGCCGTCATGTCCGTGCTTTTTTTTAGCGCCGCCGCCCAACCCTCTCTCCGCCTGGTACAGCCGGTTCTTAACGTAAAAACGCAGATTATCGGTGGACTTGTCCACACGGATAACGACATCGCCTCCCTTGCCTCCGTCACCGCCGTCCGGCCCCCCGAAAGGCACGTACATCTCCCGCCGGAAGCTGACCGCCCCCCTCCCGCCGTCCCCTGCTTTAACCCTGATTTCAACTTTATCGATCATATAAACTAAACACTAAAAATTAACAATAAGATTATACAACAAATGTACTAGGATAGGTTTTACAGTATTAATCACCAGTAATAAGGCGGCCGGGGCGAAACGCGTCGGTCTGACGGACGCAGACGCGGACGCAGGCGCAGACCGGCGGCGGGAAAACTAAAATTGACCACAAAAAATCCTTAATAAAAAGGAAAAACAGGGGCAAGAAAATGCCAAAACATTCACAAGGTTAATCTCCGTAACGAAGCTATAATAAGGCGCAAAAAAGCTTATATTAGTAATAACACTAAAATAAAACGGCGGCCGGATTTCAGGAGAGAGGCTGGTGGTGCAGGTTGCGCTGGATATCGCGCACTTTGCGTTTTAAAAAGGGGCTGACGTTGATATCGGTGGCGATTTTCTTACAGGCGGTGGTGACGGAAGCCGCGTCGCGGTTGCCCAGCTCCTCGCCGATCTGGGCGAGGGAAAAGTTGGTTTCCTGGCGCATCAGATACATGGCGAGGCGGCGGGCCAGGGTGGTGTCTTTATCACGTACGCGGCCGAGCAGGGCGTCACGGGAAAGCCCGAAACACGTCGCCACGGCCTCGATAATCAGGGAAGGGGTGATGTCGTCCGGCGTGAACTCCTTGCTGGCGACGTCCTCCAGGGCGCGGGTGGCGATTTCCAGCGTAGGCGCCGACCTCACCAGCCTGGCGAAAGCGAAAACCCGGTTGAGCGAGCCCTCCAGCACCCGGATGTTGTCCTGCGCGTCTTTAGCGATAAGCTCGAAGACCTCCGAAGGGACGTTGATACTCTTCTGGCGCGCCTTGGACTGCAGAATGGCCAGACGCGTCTCGTAGTCCGGCGGCTGGATATCGACGATCAGGCCCCACTCGAAGCGGGAGCGCAGGCGTTCTTCTAATAGAGGCATGGACTTTGGCGGGCAGTCGCTGGTGATGACAATCTGGCGGTTGGTGTTGTGCAGCTCGTTGAAGGTGTGGAAAAAGCTTTCCTCCGTCTGCTCTTTGCCGCCGATGAACTGGATATCGTCGATGAGCAGCATGCCGATGCTGCGGTACTTGTTGCGGAACTCCTCGGTGGTCCTGTCGCGCAGGGCGCCGACGAACTCATTGGTGAACTGCTCGGCGCTGGCACAGATAACGTTGATTTGACTGGCGGCGGCCGCCTGACCGATGGCGTGCAGCAGGTGGGTCTTGCCCAGGCCGGCGGCGCCGTAGATGAAGAGCGGATTGTAGCTGTGCCCCGGGTTCTGCGCCACGGAGAGCGCCGCGGCGCGGGCAAGGCGGTTGCCGCTGCCCTCGATGAAAGAGTCGAAGATGTAATCCGGGTTCAACCGGGTATAAACGGGCGGGGCGGCGGGCAAAGAAGCGGCGCTGGCCGCGGCCGGGGAAGGGTGATGGTGGCCGTTCACCTGAAAGACTACCCGGATATCCGGCGCGGTGAGCCCGACTAAAGATTTTTCGATTAAAGAACGCTGGTTTTTCTCCAGGTATTCGGCGGCAAAAGTGTTGGGCACGCCGATGACGAACTCGTTGTCCTGGTAGCTTAAGCCGATCGTCTTGCTGAACCAGGTACGGTAGTTAGGTTTGCTGACCTGAATCTGCAGGTCGCCGAGGGCAATATCCCATATTTCCTTGGGTGTTCTGGCCTTGAAAGAATCCATAAAAATTCTAAACGCCTATCCGGATAAGAGATACCCAGCGCAGCGCCCTCCCATCCTTTTTAGGCACAAGCATTCCCCGTGTTAAAATATATCTGGATTGACCGCCCGTCCCGGCGGGTCCTGAAGCGTTAAAAAGCTAACAAACGTTAACTTATTAACAGAACATAGCATACAACCGTAAACCCGCTAATGGCAAATTTTATGGGGACGGCAACCAGCCGTTTGCCCCCCGTAACCGCTCTTGTTAGCTCTTGAAACCTCTGTTTTTTACGGGTTTTCGGGTGTTCCTCGCTTGGTGACGAATGGTGGTAAAAAAAATATTTTAGTGATACAATTTTGGCGTCCGGAGGGTTAATTTGCGCATCGTTTTCATGGGTTCGCCGCAGGCGGCCATACCTTCTTTAGAGCAGCTTTTTACGAGCGGGCACGAGCTGGTAGCGGTCTATACGCAGCCGGACCGGCCGTCCGGCCGGGGGCGCGGGATAGCGGCGTCGGCGGTAAAGGAAGCGGCATTAAATTACGGCTTGAAAGTGATGCAGCCGGAAAGTGTCCGGGAAGCGCCGGCGCTACAGCAGCTGGCGGACTTTAAGCCGGACGTAATCGTCGTCTGCGCCTTCGGGCAGATACTGCCGCAGGCGTTACTGGACATTCCACCTTACCAGTGCATTAATGTCCACTTTTCTCTGCTACCAAAGTACCGGGGGGCTGCGCCGGTGGCGGCAGCGATACTGGCCGGGGATGAGTTCGGCGGGGTAACCATACAGCTCGTGAGAAAGAAACTGGATACCGGCCCGCTGCTGGCCGGGGCGGCCGTACCGATTGCCGCTTTAGACAATACCGGAACGCTGATGGAGAAGCTTTCCATCGTGGGGGCGCGCCTGCTCCAGGAAGCTTTGGAAGGCTGGCGGCGCGGTGAAATCATACCCCGCCCACAGGATGAAGCCGCGGCGAGCTACTTCGGTCAGGTGAATAAGGAGGAGGGGGAAATCGACTGGACAAAGGCGGCGCGGGAAATCTGGCGCCGCGTGCGCGCTTTTTACCCCTGGCCCGGCTGCTTTACAAGGTGGAAGGGAAAACAGTTGAAAATAAATGAGGCGTATATCATCGGGGGCGAAAGCGGCAAAGAGGCAGGGTGCGTGATAGCTCTAAACGGGGAGGCAGGGCTGGGAATAACCACGGGAGCGGGCGTCCTGGGGGTAAAACGTTTACAATACGAGGGAAAGCGGGACATGACCGCCGCCGAGTTCCTGCGGGGGCAAAGGGACTTTATCGGGTCGGTATTACCGGGCTAAAATTAGTATTTATAACGCATATGCGTAAGTGCGCAATAGCGCAAATGAGCAATAAAGCAGATAGGCAACATCGGGCAAAAGGAGAAAACCTTGACCTTACCGGAAGATTTAAATAAGTTCGATACGCTGGTGGCTATCATCGCGCGCCTGCGCGGCAAAGACGGCTGTCCCTGGGACAAAGAGCAGACCCATCAGACGCTGCGGGGCAACCTGCTTTCCGAGACCTATGAAGTGCTGGCAGCGCTGGACGAAGGCAACGCCGCGGCACTCTGCGAAGAGCTGGGTGATCTGCTGCTGCAGATTGTATTGCACGCGCAGATAGCCAAAGACGACGGAGAATTCCAGATAGACGACGTGGTAAAAAGCATTTCCACCAAGCTGATACGCCGGCACCCGCACATCTTCGGAACGAAAAAGGTTAAAGACGCCGAGGAAGTAATGCACAACTGGGAGGCTTTGAAAAGCCAGGAAAGAGAAGAAGGAAAATCGATGCTGGCCGGTGTACCGAAAGAGATGCCGGCCCTCGCTTACGCTTACGAAATATCGCGGCGGGCGGTACGCGTCGGCTTCGAATGGAAAAACCTGGATGGGGTGCTCGAAAAACTTCTCGAAGAAGTTAAAGAAATAAAAGAAGCGAAAAATCAGGCAGAGAAAGCGCAAGAAATCGGCGACCTGCTTTTTACCATGGTCAATTACGCCCGATGGGAGGGCGTGGACCCGGAGGCGGCGCTGCGGGAAGCGAACCAGAAGTTTTTCCGGCGCTTTACCGCCGTGGAGGAGCTCGCGCGGAAACGCAGCAAAGAATTGCAGAAACTATCTTTTAAGGAGTGGGACGACCTGTGGGAGGAGGTGAAAAGGGGGGAAGGAAAGGCGGAAAAATAAGGGGAAGATTTCAAGAGAAGCGCCATAATAAAAGCCCGATATTAATCAGCGTCGGACCGATGGCCATATAGATACTAAGGCGCCGGCGTTTCATTAACGTCGAGGGATTCAGGTAAAATGACAGGTATAAAAAAGCCGAGAACGCATAAGACAAGCCCGAAGGTTTTCATACGAGGTGCCTCTGGAGAATGATAAGTCCCGGGTAAAATGGTGTCAAGGAGATGACAGGAGAAAGGGCCGGTACTTTGAATGGTCGGGGCGAGTGGATTTCTTCTCAACTAGATAATAAACATATAGACATATATATGTTTATATGTTATGATGTGTCAAAAGGGGGTGATGGCGATGACATTAACTAAGGCTAAGGCTAAAGATAAGAACAAATCTAATCTGAAAAGAACAACCATTTTTTTAACTGAAGAACATCATGAGGAGTTGCGGCGCCTTGCGTACGAGCGGCGGACCTCGATGGCCAATCTAATCCGGGAAGCCGTCCTTGAAATGCTGGAAGATGATGAGGATATTCGGGCTATCCAGGAAGCTGAAAAAGAAGGAAATCAATCTATTCCCTGGGAAGAAGTTAAGGGCAAATGGAAAGAAAACTATAAACAGGGATGAAATACAAAATTGTCTTTAGCCGCGAAGCGGAAAAGGCTGTTCTACGCCTAAATTCCAGTAATTTTAAAGCTATCTCCGCGGTTGTTGATTCACTTGAAGAAGAGCCATGGCCGAACAGATCAGTTTCATTACGCGGAACATATAAAGAGAATCTTTATAAGATTAGGGTTAGGGATTTTAGAATCATTTACTCTGTTGATAGTGAGTACAGGATCGTTTACATTAAAAGAATAGCCCGTCGTAGTGAGAAAACCTACCGTAATCTTTAAGGGATTAATGGTCGGGGCGAGTGGATTTGAACCACCGACCTCAGCGTCCCGAACGCTGCGCGCTAAACCAAGCTGCGCTACGCCCCGATGAAATCTCAAAGATTAAAAATCAAATCTCAAAAATGAACGGAGGCAACCTAGATATTTTAGGTTAGACGGGATTGAATGTCAAACCATTTAGCGGGAAAAAAGGAACAATACCCGGTAAAAGAGTAAATGCGTAACAGCGCATTTGCGCAAATGAGTAAATAATATGAAATACATCGTTTTGATTATCGACGGAGCGGCGGGGTTGCCGGTGCCGGAAAAAGGCGGCCGGACCAGCCTGGAGGCGGCGCGTACCCCCAACCTGGATGCCATGGTGGCGGGAGGGACGCTGGGGCTGGCGCAAACCGTGCCGCCGGGCATGGAGCCGAGCAGCGCCTGCGCCTGTATGTCCGTGATGGGTTATAACCCGGTCATTTATTATAAAGGCCGTGCTTCCATCGAGGCTAAAAGCATGGGAATAGACATCGCCAAAGATGAAGCGGTTTTCCGCTGCAACCTGGTCAACGTCACCGATGGTAAAATGAAAGACTATAGCGCCGGGCATATCCCCACCGCGGAAGCCGCGGAAATTATAAAAGCGCTTAATGAAAAAATCGGCGGGGAGGACATCATTTTCTACCCCGGCGTCAGTTTCCGGCACATCCTGAAAATCAAGGGGCACCCGGAGACTCTCGATGCAAAATGCACCCCGCCCCACGATATCCCCGGTAAGCCCGTCGCGGGCTTTCTGCCGCAGGGGCCGGGCAGCGACCTGCTGAAAGACTTCATGGCGCGTTCTGAAACCGTGATGAGAAGCAGCAAAATCAACGTGGCGCGCCGTGAGCGGGGCGAGCTGCCCGTTACCACTATCTGGCTTTTCTGGGGCAGCGGGCAGGTGCCGCCCATGCCCGCCTTTAGAAAAGAGTACGGCCTGGCCGCCGCGATGACTTCCGGCGTGGACCTGCTGCGGGGCCTGGCGATGATGGCCGACATGGCAATACTGGATATCAAAGGCGTGACGGACGGGCCGGATAGCGACGACGCCGGGCAGGCGGCCGGCGCTTTGGAAGCTTTAAAGAAAAACGACCTCGTGGTAGTGCATATCGAGGCGGCCGACGAAGCGGGACACGGCGGGCTTATCGAGGAAAAAATAAAAGCCATTGAAAAAGTGGATAAAGAGGTAGTCTCCCGCCTGCGTAACTTTAAAGGCGACCTGCGCGTGCTGGTCATGCCGGACCATCCCACGCCGCTGACCGTCCGCACCCATATCGGTGAGCCGGTGCCATTCCTGATGTGGGGCAAGGGTATAAAAGCCGGCGGCGCTAAAAGATTTACCGAGGCGGCAGCCAGAGCGACTGGCATTTTTATGCCCGAAGCATATAAAATAATGGGGAAACTGGTGGGGAAGTAAAGCGCCAATACGCAAAAGAGTACCTGCGCAATTGCGCAGTCCTGGGTATATGGGAGAGGTACTGTAAACCGTAAACCGTAAACTGTTAACTAAAAGACTTACTGCGCAGTTGCGCAATTGAGTAAATGAGGATTTAAGCAAATGTCTTTAATTGTGCAGAAATACGGCGGCTCCTCGGTGGCGGAC
>Ga0187866_1002380_pt1 | contig 15706 bp, 11 predicted proteins | sample June2016WEW_11_1_3_FD_133013 | JGI IMG/M metagenome (GOLD analysis project Ga0187866, IMG submission 133013) | Peatland microbial communities from SPRUCE experiment site at the Marcell Experimental Forest, Minnesota, USA - June2016WEW_11_150 | ecosystem: Environmental > Terrestrial > Soil >...
CCTGCTTGGCTGAGCCGCCGGCCGAGTCGCCCTCGACGATGTAGATCTCGCTCTCCGCCGGGTCCTCGGAAGCGCAGTCCGCGAGCTTCCCGGGCAGGCTGTCGGACTCCAGAAGCGACCTACGCCGCGTCAGGTCGCGCGCCTTCCGCGCCGCCATCCTCGCCTTGGCCGCGGTGAGCACCTTCTCGACAATCCGGTTGGCGAAGCGCGGGTTCTCCTCGAAATACTGGGCCAGCTTCTCATTCACCACAGTCTCGACTACGCTCTTCGCCTCGCCGTTGCCGAGCTTGGTCTTGGTCTGGCCTTCGAACTGCGGGTCACCTATCTTGAGCGACACCACTGCGGTCAGCCCCTCGCGCGTGTCCTCGCCGGTCAGCTCGTCGCCTTCCTTCAGGGCGCCGGACTTCCGCGCGTATTCGCCTAGCGTGCGGGTGAGCGCCGACTTAAACCCGGAGAGGTGCGTGCCGCCTTCATGGGTGTTGATGGTATTGGCGAACGAGAAGATGCTCTCGACGTACCCGTCGTTGTACTCGAACGCCACGTCTACGTGCATGCCGTTCCGGTCTTCTTCAATCATGACCGGCTTGTGCAGCGCGACCCGGCCCGTATCGAGGAACTTCACGAAATCGGCCAGCCCGTTCGGGAAGTGGAATGTTTCGCTTGTGCCGGTGCGCTCGTCCTTCAGGTTGATCTTCAGGTCCTTGTTCAGGTACGCGAGCTCCCGCATCCGCGCCTGGATAACCTCGCCCTTGAACTCCACCGTCTTGAAAATCTGCTTGTCGGGCTTGAACCGGATGAGGGTCCCGAGCTGCTTCGTCTTGCCGGTGACCACGAGGTCGCCCTGTACCTTGCCGCGCTCGAAATCCATCCGGTACGCCTTGCCGTCCCGGAAGACCTCGGCCGTCAGGTGCTCGGAAAGCGCGTTCACCACCGACACGCCCACGCCGTGCAGCCCGCCCGAAATCTGGTACACCTTGTGCTCGAACTTGGCCCCGGAATGCAGCACGGTCAGCACGACGTCCAGCGCGGACCGCTTCTCGGTCGGGTGCATATCAACCGGTATGCCGCGGCCGTTGTCCAGAACCGACACCTCATCGTCCCCGTGGATTGTTACGGTTATCTCGTCGCAGAACCCGGCCAAGGCCTCGTCCACCGAGTTGTCCACCACCTCGTAAATCAGGTGATGCAGACCCCGGACCCCGATGTCGCCGATGTACATCGCGGGCCGGTGCCGGACAGCTTCAAGGCCTTTTAGAACATGGATTTGGGATGCATCATAGGTTTCTGCCATCGGGCCTTATACTAGCGTAAGCTGCTGGAGAATCAAGCTGAACCCGGCCTCCGCCCACGCCCCAGAACGAACCGGATGTCGCTGACGAGCCCCTTGCCAAGGCGCGCATTCAGCTTCTTCAATAACTGCGGTCTGAGGAACTTGAGTTGTGTCAACCAGGCCGAACTGTCCGCGGCCACGACCAGCGTCACGCCGTCCACTTCGATAGCGTATGTGTGCTCCGCGGTCTTCGGGCCCGCGACCTCGGGCCACAGGGTCACTGCCGACTGCGCCGCCATCGCCTTGTCCAGGTGGCACGTTCTCAGCACGCGCGGCAGTACGCTGCCTATCTTACGAAACCTGCCTGACGGTCCCCGCCTCGACATGGAACTCCTTTCCGCGGAAGGGGTTCGGGGGTTCAGGGGGCCAGGGGTTCTGGGGTGCGGAACGGTCGCGAACGGAATCTTCGGCACCCGAACCCTCGAACCCTTGCTCCCCTAGTCCCTCCTCTCCGCCATTTTGCATCTTGCCTTTTGCACTTTGACCTTTGACTTCCAGCCGCGCCATTCTTCTTGCCGCCGCGTAAATCATCTGCCCGCGCTCCGCCACCATATCGAGCACGAGCCTGCTCCGCCGTTCGTCCAGTTCCGATGCAATCTCATCCAGGAGGAACACAGGTCGCTGCCTGCCTGCGGAAAGGAGCATGTCCGCCTCGGCGAGCCGCAGCGCGATGCCGGCCAGCCGTTGCTCTCCGACCGAGCCGAACCGACGCAGGTCGTTCTCGCCCCGCCTGATGCGCACGTCATCCCGGTGCGGCCCAACCAGCACGTGGCCGACGTATCTCGCCCGCGCACGCGTCTCGCTCAGCCGCTGCCTGAACGCGCCCGCGAGGTCCTGTGACTCGTAATTCGGGGCACTTCCCAATTTCCCGACAGTCGCGGACTTCGTGTTCGTTCCATCGGACGCGATGCTCGACCGGTACGAGAACACCGCCGGCTCGCCTGCCAGCCGCTCGAAATACCGGCCCGCGGCCTCCAGCAGAGGCCCGGCCAGCTTCATCCGTCTCTCGTGCACCGGTACCCCGGTCCGCACTATCTCTTCCTCCCACGCCGCAACCTCGTCCCCCGTCCCTCGTCCCTCGTCCCTCGTCCCACGCTCCAGAAGCCGATTGTACTGCCCAACCGCCCGGCGGTATTCGGACATCAACGCAATATAACTCCGCTCCTCACTTTTGGCTCTTGGCTCTTGGCTCTTGGCTTCTGACTTCTCCTGTTGTTCCTCTCCTTCACTTCTGCCATCTAGCTTCTGGCTTCTCGCTTCTGACGTCGCCTGCTCCTCTCCTTCACTTTTGGCTTTTGGCTCTTGGCTCTTGGCTTCTGACTTCCCCTGCTGCTCCTCTCCCCCACTTCTGCCATCTAGCTTCTGGCTTCTCGCTTCTGCCTTCGCCTGCTGCCCTGCCTGCTCCTGTCCGGACCTTTGTGTCTTTGTGTCTTGGTGGTAAAAATCCGTTCCGCTCCGCCCCGCCTTCGCCACCGCCATGTCCATGAAGCCACGCCTGAACCCCGGCGCTCCGCGCACCAACTCGATGTCGTCAAGCAGCAGCACGACGACCGGCAGCCAGCCCAGGTACTCGGACAGCTTGTCCACCGGAATGTTGTTCCGGAGTATCCGCTTCTCGCGGCCGTCGAACCTTATCTCGGCCGTTGCGCCGCTCTCATCCGTGCCCGAAACAATCAGCACGTCCTTGCCGAACCCCAGCAACTCCGCGTCCGGACATCGCCGGAACGAACGGCCGATTGCAAGATAGTGGATTGCTTCAAGGAGGTTGGTCTTGCCCGCGCCGTTCGGGCCGAACACGTAGTTCTGCCCGGGCTCGAACTCGAGCGATACCGTTTCAAGGTTGCGGAACCCGCGCAGGCTGAGGCTCGTCAGTGCCACGCCTCAATCTACCCGAAACCGCGCCCCAATCAAGGCTGGAGAGGCGGACCAGGAACCAACCTGATGCCACGAAAACACGAAACACACGAAACGGGTGCGTGCAGAGAGGATGGTTCCGGGAAAGACAGAGGGACTAGCGGGCAAGCCCAAGCGCCGTGACCGTCCGTGAGTCAAGGTCGCAGGTAACCGGCAGGCCGCGGCTGCGCTGAAACCGACCGAGGGCGTTGCGCGTGCCCGGACCGAGCGTCCCTTTATCGCCCCGCACCGTGAAACCGGCGCTGCCCAGCAGCCGCTGCACCTCCTCGACTTCTGCGCGAGTGCGGTGACGCTCGATTGCCGCGATGCCCGCGCGCGTGAGTTCCGAACCAACGATGATGACCTTCGTGTTCACGCCAATCTCCGGGTGCTCGAACAGCTCGTCTATATCCTCGTCGCGCAAGGCGATGCACCCGTAGGTCCAGTTGGTTCCGCAGCCGCCACCGTGAATCTGGATTGCGCCGCCGATAGCGGGCCTGCCTTTTGGGCAGAGCAGCCGGTAGCGTTGCTGGTCCGCATCGTTCGGGTAACTCAGGTCAAATGCCTTGTGGAACGTGGAGGTCGGTCTCACCTTGACGATACGATAGATACCCTCGGGTGTGGTGGCATTGTCCTGGTGCAGCTTCCGTCTCACCGGGTCGCGGCCCAGGTCAATCACGTACCGTTTCACGAGGCTGTCGCCGTCGAGGACGTCGAGGCTGTAGTTCACTTTGTCCACGAGCAGGGATGGGCGTGCAAGGCGGCCGAATGCGGAGTTAGGGGCCGCGTAACCCAGACCGGCGGCCAGCAGCGCAAGACCGAAGAGAAGCCGGCGGGCTGGCGTGATACGCTCTACGCTCGACGCCAGACGCCGGAGTCCCGCGTGAAGCGTTGGGCGTAAAGCGTCATGCGTCAAGCTTCGCCCGGGCCGGGCTCGTCCAGCCGCTCCCGGAACGCGATGTAGCGAACCATCTCGCCCATGTCGAACACGATGTGCGGGTGGGCGACGTAGCTCATCCGTTCCGGCAGATTCATGCCCTCGGGTACGCGCACCGCGGGTTCATTGTCGTGGGTGAAGTTCTCAAGGAACCGGTCGTCGCCGACCCGCTCGAACGGGTAGAACTGCACGCAGAACCTGCGGTCCGGGTCGTGGTACAGAAGGTCAATGTCTACGAGCGACTCGTACCCGCACTTCGGGCAGCGGAACACGTTGACGTTGTTCGCCAGGAGCAGTTCCCGCGCCTCCGGGTCAAGGCGCGTGTTGATAGACCGCCACGCGGTCGTCTGACTATCGGTCCCGCACTGCGGGCACTTCGCCTCGATTGACTCCTTTACCGACACCCGGGACTCCTTGGCGTCGGCTCCTCGTTAGGAGTTAGCAGGTAGCAGTTAGAATAGAGCCGAACTGACTCGCCCATCCCCCACTCCTGACTGCTAACTCCTCACCACTGACTTCCTGCGGAACCGCAGCTTTGCCGTGAGTATCCGGTCACTGCTGAAAATCCTCGCCGCGGCCACGATGCAGACCGTGGCGAAAAGCGCCATGTACCCGAACCCGGCAAACACGAGCCCGTAGTTGCCGAAGAAGACCGCCTTCGGCGTCAGGAACGGATACGAAAATGGAATCACGTACATCAGCACTTTTATCGGCAGCGACGCGGTCTGGACGTCGAAGAACATCCCGAACAGGTACGGCAGCAGCACGAGCATCATCAGCGGCGTAATCGCCACCTGCGCGCTCTTCGCGTCGTCGGCAAAGATGGCCAAGAGCGTCGCGAGCGACAGCGCGCACAGCACCGCAAGGAACAGTGCCACCCCGAGCAGCACGTACGACTGCACGGTCAGCCCGAGGTTCAAATCGGCCATCACGTTCGCGCCGGCCTGACCTGCGACCGCGGCCTCGTCGCCCATGAACGAACCCATATAGTAGGCCATCGCCACGATGAAGACCCCGGATATCACGACTGCCACGCAGGCCGCGCCCATCATTTTGCCCACCACGATGGCCACGCGGTTAATCGGCACGGTCAGGAGCGTCTCCAGTGTCTTGTTCTCCTTCTCCTGGCCGATAGACGCGGCAATCATCTGGCTGGAGTAGATAATCACCAGCATCAGCAGAATCGGAATCATGAACGTCTGGGACATCACCAGCCCCTGCAGCACCTGCGGGCTGCCTTCGGCGACCCGGCCCTTCAGCACCACGAACTCCCGCTCGTTCAGCGGTGCCAGAAGACTCGCGCTCTTCACTCCGGGATACGCGCGGGCCAGCCGCGCCTGCGCGGTCCGGTCGTTGACCTTGTCAAGGAGCGTCTTGAGTTTCAGTTCCTTCATCATCGAGACCAGCGAGAATCCGGTAACCACGCTGTACACCTCGACAGTGCCGCCCCGCAGCGAATCCACGGCGCGACCCAGGCCCTCCGGGATGATGACCACGTAAGAAACCCCGGCGCGCTTCGCGTCGGCCAGAACCCTGTCCCGGGTTCCCTTCACGGGCACGACCACCAGGCTGTCGGCCTCCATGGCTATGGCGACCTGGTACGAAAGCGGCGAGCGGTCGTTGTCCACCAGCATCACGGTCTGGGGCTGGCTCGACCGCTGCTGCTCCCCGCGTATCGCTCGGCCAATCACGAGGAATACGACGAGGATTGCCACCAGCGGCACCAGCAACTGCCGCGTCAGCAGCTCCTTCATCTCCTTGACGAGAATGTTGGTGACTACGCGCATGGCGGCCGCCTCCCGGCGGCAAATCCCAAATCCCAAGCACCAAACCCCAAACAAATCCCAATTCCCAATGACTCAAACTCCGGCCTTGGGCATTGGGCCATTTGGGCTTGAATGGACATTGGGACTTGGGGTTTGGTCATTCTATCTCTCTACCTTCAGGAACACTTCCTCAAGGTTGCGACATTCGTGCTTCGCCTTCAGCTCATCGGGCGCGCCGCTTTCGATAATCACGCCCTGCTTGATAAGCGCGACGCGACCGGACAGGAACTCGACCTCCAGCATATTATGGGACGACAGAACTACGGTCGTGCCCTGCGCCGCAAACTCCTTGATGCGTTTCCGGATTTCCATCGAGTTGCCCACGTCGAGACCCGAAGTCGGCTCATCCAGAATCGCCAGCTTCGGCCTTGTCATCAGAGCCCGGGCCAGAAGCAGCTTCCGCGTCATGCCCTTGGAATAGGTCTTCACCTTGTTCCGCAGCCGGTCGGCCAGCCCGGACAACTCCGTTGCCATCCTCACCATCGCGTCCCTGTCCCGGTTGTCGTGCGTGTAGAACGTCGCCATGAACTTCAGATAGTCCAGCCCGGTCAGATTCTTGTACGCACCGGCGTCCTCGGGCAGATAGCTCACGACCTTGCGGACCTCGGCCGGCGCTTTCGTCACATCGTGTCCGAGCACCGTGACCACGCCGGTCGTAGGCTTCAACAAAGTCGAAATGATGCGCAGCGTCGTAGTCTTGCCTGACCCGTTCGGCCCGATAAGCCCGAAAATCTCGCCCGGCCTGATGTCGAACGAAATCCCGGCCAGCGCCCTCAGGCCGCCGTAGTTCCGGGTCAGATTCTGCACGCTGCAGGCAAACTCCATAGCCGGCAATTATATCCTGATTTCTCAGCCGTCCAAGAACGGCGTGAGGCGAAGCCTCCTTGGACTGCGGGAGCGCAGCTCCCGCTTTCCCGTCCACAAAACCCCGCTCACCATCTGCGGAATCTGCGCAATCTGCAGATGACTCACGGTCCCCAGCAATCGTCACTCGTCAATCGTCACTCGGAAATGGGATGAACCGCCAAGCTCGCCAAGACCGAACCGGAATCTCGCCACCCAGACACGACGGGCCGCGCGAAGTCAGAGGTCAGATAGCAGAGACCAGAATGCAGAAGTGCGGCGCAGATGACTGGACTCTGGAAACTGTCAACTGGAAACTCCGCGCCAGCCGGCGCGGACCATCGTCAATCGGAAATTGGGACTCGTTGCTCGACTCACGGCGCGGCACAGCACTCGACGCAGAACGCCACACAGAGCTTCACGTATTCCTCGACCAAGACCCTGACATGCTTTTCGACGCATGACGCCAGACAGAACCTGACACAGCATTCGACCCAGGGCGTGACACAGCACACGACACAGAACGCCGCTCAGAACTCAGCACAGAAGTTCGCGCATTACACAACCAAGACCCTGACACGTCTTTCGACGCAGAGCGCTGCACAGAACCTGAAACGGAATTCGACGCATAACGCGGCAAAGCACGAGGCAAAGCTCCCTGACATTCAATCCAAGTCTCAATCTGGAGTTCACTCTCAGATTCACCTTCATCTTGACCCTGAGCTTGACTCCAGACTTGAATCCAAGACTGATCCTGAGGCTCATTCTAATAGTCATCCTTAGATTCACCCCAAGCTTCACCCCATGACTCAACCTTAGACTCAGCCTGTACATGTATCCCACTGTTAATCCGTAAGTTACTCTGAGATTCATCACCAGATTCACCGTAAGATTCACCCATAAATTCACTGCCTAATTCACATAGGGGGTCACCCAGGGGGTCACCCCCAGGGTGACCCTGGGGGTGACCATATGGGTGAATCTGGAAATGACCATTACAGTCCTAGGTCAAATCGAGTGTCCAACCGAGCGTTCCATTCACCTAAAGCTGGTATTTCCAGTAGTTTGAACCAGCGCAGCAGGTGGCAAACGGCTGCAAGAGAGACCCGCCTTGTCTAGTATTGAGACGCCAATTGCGAGTTGGTGCAGACCAGACAGGGTTTGGCTGCCCGACATGCGGATACGCACGGACGGCATGCGACGGGCTTCATGCCGGTGAATGAGTAGACACAAGCCGACGGATGTCGGACCGACGCGGTGCAGACCCGCAAGGTCAGGCGACTGCCGGCAGGTTGGATGGTAAGAGGAGAGAAGGTATCATGACGGACCCGACAAAGCGGAGAGCAAACCGGCCGGTCTGGGGCTGAGTGAGGCCGCGCTTGACATCCTGAACGCCCAGCCCTATTCTGGTTCCGTGGACCGGCGTTCCGGACAGCATTCCTCCGAGCAGTGCGACGACGGTTTGGCGCTCCGGGCAAGACGCGGATTGCTGCTGGCGGCATGCCTGCTGCTGGCCGCAGGCGCTCAAGCGCAGTACCTCAAGAAGGTCGTGACTCTGCCGTTCACCGGGGCGGGGTGGGGCTTGGTGTCTATCGCATACAACCCATCGGAACACCTCCTGTATGCCCCAGATGCCAAGAGCGACACCATCTGGGTCTTTGACGAACGCAGGTCGGTCCCCCTGTACACCATCAGCGCCGGCGCTCGCGTCGCAGCGTTGTACTACGACCAGTCCGTGAACCGCCTGTACGCCTCTGCCTGCTTGCTGGCTTTCGTGTATGTCTTCAGCGGCCGCGGCCACGCACCGTCCGGTGCTATCAGTCTGCCCGACATCCCATGCAGACTCGTCCCCGACACTCTGCACAACCGCCTGTTCGCCCTCTGCGGCAATGGCGTCGTAGCCGTGATAGACTGCCGGAACGACGATGTCGAGGCGCTGATACGTGCCGTCGCGTCTTTCGAGCCCGGGTCTCCCGCGACGTACGCCGAGGCCCTGAACCGCCTCTACGTCGGCTGCCGTGCGGACAGGACCGTCGTCGGAATCGACTGCACCGGCGACAGCGTCATTGGCCGCACTACCTTGGACTCGATTCCCGTGGGCCTGTGTTACCACGAGCCGAACAGTAGGCTTTACTGCTCATGCGCCCGTGACAGCGTCCTGCACGTGATTGACGTACAGACCAACGCTATCGTCGACTCGGTGCCCGGGGCAGGCGGCTGCGGTGCGATGTGCTCGAACCCCTTAGGCAACAAGGTCTACGCAGGATTCTCTGTCATTGACGGGCGAGCGGACACGGTCCGCGCCCGTTTTGGCTTGGAGGTAGGTGAGGAGGTTTCGACGCTGACTTGGTGCCCCGGAGGCAACAAGGTCTACGTGACCAGCGCCGCGTGGTGATCATCCATCATATTCGCCGCCGTAGACGGCGATGGAGACACCCTGACGCTGGACTCGTGGTACATGGGCTGCGGAGGGGACGCGGTCACGTATAGCCCGGTCACCAACCGGTTCTACAGTGCGGGCGAAGGCATCTGTGGATTCGACTGCACCTCCGACATGCCGGTGGTATTCGTGCCGGATTACTTCATGCTCGACAAGATGTGTCTGAACTCTCGTCTGAACAAGCTCTACTGCCTCGACTACGAGGACGCCCGAGTCTGTGCGATAGACCTCTCAACGGACGAGGTTTGCGCCAACATCGGCCTTGGCATGGACCTGTTCGGGCTCTCGGGCGCCTGCGTGGACGAGGGCTGCGACCGCCTCTGCCTCGCCACCGGCAGAGATACGGTTCTGGTCTATGACTGCGTCGGAGACACGCTCGTGTCCCGGACAAGCCTGCGTGGCTCGATGGACGAGCCTGAACTCTGCGATGCGTTTCGGGTGGGCAGAGTGTTGGCAGCCGAAGCTCACGAGGCAGCGTTCATTGACTGCCGCTCCGACAGCGTCGTTGCGGAGATGCAACTGCCCGGCTACTGCGAGCGGCTCATTCCCGACCCCGAAGGCAGGTGGATATACGGAGTCATGTCTGGCTCGCTTGTCCGGTTCGACCCTGTGGCCTGCAGCATTGTGAGCCAAGTGTCTGTCGGCGCGGTGGACGGAGGCATCTGCGTTGCCACGGACCTGCACAAAATATACTGCGCTGACTATGGCGACTGCCAACTCGTCGTGACAACGCTCGCCGCCGACTCAATCATGAGGGAAGTCCTGCTGCCCGGCAGGCCAAACGGCATCTGCTACGACTCTGCCGACCGCAGGATTTACGCGGCCTGCGACCCGGACAGTTCCGTATGGATCGTCGACTGCACTACCGACTCCGTGGTGGGCTGCATCCCCGGCGCGGCCACACCGGGCACCGACCAGCTTACCTACTACCCTGGCGGGAACTGGGTCTACGCGGCGCGCGGAGGACATCTGAACGTCATAAGCTGTCTCCTCAACCGCGTGGTAGACCGGCTGAGCGGGCCTGACATGAGCCTGCAGATGGTCGTCCCGTGCGAAAGCGCCAAGGCCATCTGTTCCAGTTGCGAGGGAGACTGGCGAGTGGCCATTTTCAATGCCGACCGGCCCGCGCCGGACTGGGTGGAAGCCTCTGCTGTCGGGCCCGCGACCTCGCAGGCCACGATTGCCAACACGGCCCTTCGACTCCCGGGCAGCAGCGAGGCTGTGCTCTATGACATCAATGGTCGGAGGGTCGGCACGCTCCAGCCCGGCTCGAATGATGTGAGCCGGCTCTCACCCGGCGTCTACTTCCTGACGAGAACGGGCCAGCGAACCACCAAAGTCGTCATCACCCGCTGACGGGTCCGCCTTCCGCTCTCGCCCCGTCCGCAATCTTGCGTCTTGAGCCTTGGCTCTTGACCTTTGACTTGACTCCGCCGCCTCCTTGATTTCCGTCCTCCGTCGTTTGACTTCCGCTCCTCTCCGCGGTTTTGCCTCTTGGCTCTTGGCTCTTGCCTTTTGACTTGACTCCTCGCATGCTCCTGCTATCCTCTCGCCTGTGGGTACTACCCCTTACGCCCTTCTGCGCCTCATTGACCACTTCGGCCAAGACCGCAAGGTCTTCCTCTCCGGCGACTACAAAGAAGAACGACTCTGGGCGCCTGCGTGACCATGGTCCGTGCGCGCCTGACATCCCCACTGATGCTCGACCAAATCCGGCCGCATGGCGCTGAACGGCGAGTGAGGCGTTGACGGCATGCCCGAAGCACTCCGGCCCAAGAGATACCGTCTCTATCTTGATGAGTCGGGCGACCACGCGTACGCTCTCCTGGACGCCCCGACTCATCGCTACCTTGGCCTGCTCGGGGTCTGGTTCCGCGAGAAGGACGACTATGTTGCGTTCTCAGACGACCTGGAAGCGTTCAAGCGCGACCTCTTCGGCCCGCGCCCGGACGAGCCGGTGCTGCTGCACAGGACGGAAATCATCAATCACAGGGGTCCATTCGGCATCCTGGTCAACCCGGCCAAGCAGCGCGAGTTTGACGACAAACTCCTCGCAGTGATAGCCCGGGCTAGATTCAGAATGGTCTGCGCGGTCATCAACAAGAAGGAGCATCGGGACCGCTACATCACGCCCATGCACCCGTACCATTACTGCCTCCAGGCGGTGCTCGACCGGTACTGCGGCTGGCTCAACCACAAGAACGCAGTCGGCGACGTCGTGGCCGAGACCCGAGGCAAGAAGGAAGACCGTCAGCTTCTGGGTGCGTACAAGACCGTGTACTCCGGCGGTACTCTGATGTTCCCGCCTCCATTCCACGGGCGGGCGTTGACGGCGACGGAGGTCAAAACCCGGCGCAAGGAGGACAATATCCCCGGACTGCAACTGGCTGACACGCTGGCCCACCCCGTGAAGCAGGCGATGCTACGCGAGCGCGGAGTGATAGAAGATGACCCGAGGGACGTCTTCGGGCCACGCGTCGTGAGCGCGGCGGAGCCGAAGTTCAACCGGGACGAGACGACCGACAAAGGGTGGGGTTACGGCAAGATATGGCTCTAGAAATGAAACGACCCCTCGCGGGGTCAGTTTCACGCCAGCCCTTACGGGCTGTCCACCTGCGGAGAACCGCATTGAGCAATAGTATCACAACCGGCGCACAAATCAACACATTCTGTACACACAAACGCATGCCATTTGTACACACAAATGGTGTACGATTCGGATACGCCCCGTGCCCGTAAATCGACGCGAAGCGTCACCCTGACGCCGATGGAAGGGCCTCTCTTCGCCAATCGTCACTCGGAAATCTCCGTTGCCTCTGCTTGACTTCCCGTCCTTCTGCCATATCCTCAAACCCTGATGGGAACCGCACCCGACACCGTCAAACGCCTAGTCGACCGCTTCGACCAAGACCGCAAGGTCTTCCAGTCCGGCGACTACAAAGAAGAACAACTCCGCCTTGAGTTCCTCAACCCGTTCTTCACCGCTCTCGGCTGGGACATGGACAACAAACAGGGCCTGTCCGAGACCTTCAAACAGGTCATCCACGAAGAGTCAATCAAGGTCGCCGGGGCCTCCAAAGCCCCGGACTACACCTTCCGCATCGGTGGCGCGAGCATGTAATCATGTTTCCTTCAGGCGAGTACGACAATGAACTTGCAATGCGCGCGTTGGTCAAGTGCATAGGCGATGACCGACCGGTTCTGTTCGTGGGGGCAGGATGCAGCGTCGATCTCGGCTACCCGGCTCTTAGTCGGCTGCTCAGCCAAATGAGGGAACACTTCGGCGTGTCTGTCCCAGCGGGGCTAGACTTGCTGAAGCAGGCACAGCACATCAGGACCTGGCTCACGGAGCACAGTGGCATCGACGACTATCACAACTACCTTGAGCAGACCTTTGGTCCGAAGGCGGGCCTCCCAGGTCACCTGCGGCTACACTCAGCTCTGGTGCGCCTTCCTTTCTGCGGCTGCGCCACGACCAACTACGACTACGCAATCGAATCCGCCCTGTCTGATGCGCGCGGACGAACACCGGTGACCATTGACTTCTGCCGCGAACGCCGTCACAAGACCTTTTCCTACCTTCGTCAACTGAGCACGAACTCAAACCCGGGCTTGGATGTCCTCCATCTGCATGGCTGCTACAACAACCCGGAGCAGCTTGTGCTGACTGAGCAGGACTACGTACGCGCCTACGGACGAGAGGTTGAGGTGAAGCTCCTAGAAGGTGGCAAGCTCACGCGTAATCTGGACACGCCCTACAGAAAGGTCTTGTGGACGCTCCTAGTTATGCACCCAGTGGTCTTCATCGGTTTCAGCTTGGACGACCCCGCGTTCACCTACATGCTGAAGGTCGTGCAAGGGGACTTCCGACTCGGCAGCGACCTGGTTCATCTGGCAATCGTTCCCTGGAAACCATCTGACGATGTAAGAGACCTGGTCGGACGGTTCAAGGGTATCAATGTGCAGCCTATTTTTTACGAGGTCCGGCAGGACCGAGGAGGCACTGAGTACGCCGACCACCGAGCACTTGAGACGCTAGTGCTGGATGTCGCAAGTACACTCAAGCTGGACGTCCCACCTCTAGGGCTGGCAGGAACTCTTGGCCGCATGATAGGCTTGGTGCGCGATGAGGATTGACCGAACACATCTCTTGGAGACTCTTAAGGACTTCACAGCAACAGGGCATTGCCTCGTGGTCGGAGACCCGGGAACAGGCAAAACGTACGCTCTGACCGACCTATGCCGCAGCCTGTTGCAGTCCGAAGGCACGACGTCGCTCTATCTTCCCGTGGACAAGCTAGCCGTCCACAGCAGGGCAGACTTGCAGGCGGAATTGGGATTGGACTGTGACTTGGTTGCCAATATGGCTCAGACGGCATGGGCGTCGCCGCCAGTCCCGCTTAGGTTGGTCATTGACGGGCTGGATTCCGCTCGTACTGATGAAGGAAAGACGCTATACCTGTCATTGGTCCGCGAGGTCATGAGCCGACTTGCAGGTAGGTGGAACGTTGTGATCGGCGTGCGTACGTATGATGCATCGCGTTCGCAGCAGCTACTTGATCTATTCCCGTCCGCCGACGCAGGACGATGCCCAACCCAGTACGAGGATTCGACGATTCGCTGCAGGCATTTCCGAGTCCCGAAGCTGAGCACGGAGGAAGTCGAAGTGGTCTTGCGGCAGAACTCGAACATGCAGATGGCTTATGGTGCCGCGTCGCCAGAACTGAGGGAACTGCTGCGCATTCCTTTCAACCTGTGGCTACTGGAGAAGCTCGCTTCAACAGGAGTACCCGGTCTGAACCAAGTGAGTTCCGCTGTCCAGTTGCTGGAACTGTACTGGAAGTATCGAGTAGGGGAAGGCGCTCTCGCCAACGATCGAAGGGCCATTCTCGTGAAGCTCACGAACGCAATGGTTAGTGAGAAGTCCCTCTTTGTTCACAGGGACCGGCTGTACGAGCCCGGCTGGGGTCGGGGCTGGGACGAACTGCATAGCGGCGAGGTGCTGGAGAGCGACAGACGTGGGCAGCGCGTGTCCTACAAGCATGCGATTCTGTTCGACTTCGCGGTGGCGCGGCTTCTCATTGAGGACGACCCGAGTCTGCTGGAGCAGTTCGTGCTTGCAGACCCGGCCCGGCCGGTATTCCTACGGCCGAGCTTGGTCTATCACCTCACTTGGCTGTGGTACCAGGCGAGGGAGAACTTCTGGAAGGTCTTTTGGCACATGCTTCCAAGCCGAGACGCCAGGCTGCGGCTGTTCGCGCGGCTGCTGCCAACAAGCGTTGTGCTGAACGAAACACGGACACCCGAGGATGTACAACCCTTGCTGACCAGGCTGCAGGCCGGAGACGACTTGGCTCTCGAAGCGTTCTTTCGTCTTGTGCAGGCCTACAACGCACTACAGCCAGGACGGGACGGCATATGGGCGGGGATCCTGGAGCGCGTCGCGAGCATCAAGGGCGCGCTCGATAGGAAAGCAGTGTGGGGCGCTGCAGTCATGGCAGAGGACATCCTGAAGCGGGCGGAGGCGAGCGAGAATGCCTGTCTGCGGACGGTCTGCGGGGCAATAGGCCGCAACCTGCTGACCTGGGCACTGGACAGCCGCGCGACCGAATCTGAAGCGGTCGATTCCTTTGCCCCGCATCGGGTGCTCCCGATAGTCCTAAAGACCTTTGACACGAACGTTGAGGGTTCGCGCGACCTTGTACGCCGAATCCTGCACCTATTGACAGAAGAACACTTCCCGATCCAATATTTCTGGACACTGGCCGAGCACGTCGATCACATCTGGCCCAGCGACCCCGAACTGGCGGCCGAGGTCTATTCCTGCGTCTTCACCCAGCGTGAGCCAAGTGAAGAGGAAACGGACCTTCTGGGGTCAACGGTGCTGCCCATGTCGAGCACTAGGCGGCAGGACTACGACATGGTCCAGTACGTACTGGCCGGGAAGTTCAGCAAGTTCCTTGGGGCCTCACCGCTGATCGCGGCAAGGACGATCATCGACTGCCTGAACGCCGCCATACTCACCGAGCATATTATCCCATACCTGGCCGAGGGTACAAAGGTATCGGACTTGGAGCCGGAAGAGTTCCAGTTCCTCGGTGGCATGGCGCGGTTTCTCTCCGACATGAGTTACATATGGGATGATTCGTACCGCACCAGCAAGCAGGAGGAAATGGCAGATAGCCTCTTCAATGTCCTTGGGAATGTGGCTGGCAACCCTCCTTCCATTGAGCACTTGGATGATATGCTGAAGCTGTTTAGAGACAGGGCTGTCTGGGCCTACTTCTGGCGCAAGCTGTTAGAGGTAGGGGCACAGCACCCCAGCGTCTACAAGGAGCGCCTGTATGAACTCTGCGTTGCAGAGCCCATCCTGCGCAGCTCGGAGACGTTGGAGCCGTTAGGTAGTTTCCTGCAGACAGCCGCAGGGCAGTGGTCTA
>Ga0187866_1002381_pt1 | contig 15704 bp, 22 predicted proteins | sample June2016WEW_11_1_3_FD_133013 | JGI IMG/M metagenome (GOLD analysis project Ga0187866, IMG submission 133013) | Peatland microbial communities from SPRUCE experiment site at the Marcell Experimental Forest, Minnesota, USA - June2016WEW_11_150 | ecosystem: Environmental > Terrestrial > Soil >...
AATCCATCCGGCGTGATAATGAATCCCGACCCGCTGCCGCCAGCCTCCCCGCCATTGCGCCCATTGCCTTTTTTACGCACGTCAATTTTTATTACCGACGGGCTGACCGTTTCCGCCGCGTTGACGACGGCATTGGAATATGCGTCTAGCAATGAGCCGTCCGACACCGGCTCACTGTGGACTGTGGACTCAACATCCAACGCCGCCGACTGATTTGTTACCGGCAACACATCAAAATCTTTTTCTGCAATTCTCATGTTACAACCCCGCCGTTTCCGGCGATTGGTAACAAGTAAACCCATTTCCGAATCTGTCAAACGAGGCTGACACAGGTTGGGCTCACAGTCCCCTGCGAGCCGGAGAAATGTATGAGTTTAAAGATCGCCGACATCCAGGCCAAGACCAAGGAACTGTTCGAAGCCGAACTGGCCATGTTGAATTTGTAGCGTCGCGTGTCTCACGCGATGGCACGTTAGGGATTGCGAAGTTTGGTCAAAACGAATTTCGGGCATTAACAGGGCGTTGAAATATGCGAGTTGCCGGCTACGGCTTCAAGCAACTGGTCAAGCGCATGCTCAAACCGTTGAAATGACCTGAGATTTTTACTTCGGACACACTGGAGGTCTAGCAATTCTGTCAACGCACTCTGGTCACGGCTCGGGCGGTAATTCGGGCAGTTGTATTCCAGCCACCGTTTGCCGTGAGATTCAGGATCACCTGGAGGAAAATTTGCAGTCGGAGAGAGGGCGGGGCGTCCATCGCTCAAGAAGCGGCCTCTGAAAGATTCGGCGCCGGCAACAAGCCAAGTTTCATACTCAACGCAGGCAAATACTACCGACAGGGAAAAGTTTCTGCCTGCACCCGCTCCAGCCGCAGCAACCGCCAGCGATTTGGCAGCCGTGGCAGCACAGAACGGCGAGTTGGAGCCGGGGGGAAAGAACTTCAAGTCGCCATCGTAAACTGCGAGTACAGCTCCGGCATTTGAACGCCGTGCGGCGATGGTTACGCCCTTAACCCATTCGGTATAGTCTGGTTGCTGTCCTGTTCTGTCCGGTCGCATAACTCTGGAGGATGCGAAACGGATGACGTCTTTATCGACAATGAGTGTACGATCGCGATCTTTCTCCAAGAGGAGCTTTCCGATGAGGATGGGGAGAGCAAGGACCTCACCGTGTCCTTCACCGAGGAGGACCAGGCGTTTCATGTGTTCTGCTGCGGCTTCGTGACTTCGTCCAATTTGGCTCTGTCCACAACAAGCAGGTCACCCGTGGTAAGAAGTTGGTCTTTTACAGCCTGACGCTGTTCTTTTGAAACACGACCAACAACAGTCTTCCCGTCCTGCATGTCAACCGCCCTGACGTTATCCACATCGAAGGAATCGAGGAACATGGGACTATGGCTGGTGAGAATTACTTGGCCCCGATTTTCACGCGGTGCGGCTTTGAACTCGTCCGCCAACAGGGACAGTGCACCAGGGAAAATAGCGTTCTCCGGCTCCTCAAACACAAGTGCCAACTTGGAGGGTGTCTGATAAAGGGCTAACAGGTGTGCGTAGAAGCGACGCAAACCGTCTGACTCTTGTTCAAGGGAAAGTTCAAACACATGGCCAGCGGCTTTATGGCCAACGATAGTGCGCGACGGATTCATTAGGGAATCAAGCTCGATAGATTCAATGGACGGATTGACAGCCTGCAAGGCGGCCGTAAGGTTCTTGCGGATGTTCGGGTGATGAAAATCCTGAGTGATACCACGCATGACATCACGAAAGTTTGCTGCGTTGTCCGAAAGACCGGGGAGTTTTTGTAAGAAAACTTGGCCGTGCTGTGGCGCGTTTACAGAAGTCAATGTCGTTGAAGGAAAGTGATAGTAGCCAATCCCAGTGGAAAGGGCAGCATTAGCGAATACCACCTGCTGAAGCGATGGGAAAAGACCTAGCAGCGGTGTGTCATAGTGCTGCGGCATAGGCGACACCTGCGGGACTATTTTCCATTCCCATTGATTATTTTCTCTTTTGATCCGCGAGAAAATCGGATTATTTTTTAGGCTTAATCGTTCCTCCTTTAGCCCCATAGCATTATGTGGGAACTGGGTTAGGCCAGGTGGTCCAAAACCGATGAAGTAAGTATATCGGGATTCTTCGCCAGGAACTGAGAAGCATACCTCGATCGATGTTTTTGGTTTCGTTTCTCCAACCGGGACAATCCGATCCCATCCGAATTCGTATTGGATTGCCTCAACTGGGTTAAGGAGGTAGTTGCGTAAGAAGCGTATTGCTTGGACGAGATTGGATTTTCCAGTTCCGCTGCGACCAACAAGCACCGTGACTGGATCAAGTTCTAACTCGATTTCACGAATGCTTTTGAAGTCGCGAATTTTGATCCACTTGATCATAACGTTAGCCAGAGAGTGGCTGATTTGGACAAGCGGGCAAAGAGAAATTTCACGGCCATCGCTTGCCAGCAATCCAGCCAGCCGTCAACATGGCAACATTGCCAGATGCCATCTGGTGCTACTGCTCGGGCGGCGATTGGATGGCAGGGCTGAAATTCCGGTCTTTTCCAATCCTTCCATGCCTTTCATGGAGCCTCTTTCAGCAACGCGTCCAAATCCAGCGCATGAGTGAACATTGCGAGGCCGCCATCGGGTGTGCGCGGCCATTGCTCTTTTGGACGGTCCCAGTAAAGTTCAACGCCGTTGCCGTCCGGGTCGCGCAGATACAATGCCTCACTCACGCCGTGGTCCGAGGCACCATCAAGTTCGATGCCCGCGGCCAGCAAGCGACGCAACGCATCAGCCAGCAACGTGCGGGTCGGATACACAATGGCCAGGTGATACAGACCGGTCGTGCCGGGCGGTGGCGGCGGGCCGCCCGCGCTTTCCCAGATGTTCAATCCGATGTGATGATGATAACCGCCGGCGGAAAGAAACGCTGCCTGCCGGCCCAGATGCTGCGTCAGCTCAAATCCGAGCACACCGTGGTAAAATTTCAATGCACGTTCGAGGTCCGCCACCTTCAAATGCACGTGACCGATGCGGACTCGCGGGTCAATTGGCGAATTGTTCTGGGCCATGACTTTTTCTAAGCATTTTTGGTTGGTGCAACAAGGATTACCTGTTTCCTTTGAAACCGTGCAGTAGATTCAATTCGCGACTATCAGCGAAATTCGCGTAAAAACCCGGCGTGCGCGCTCAGATTGCCGGCGAAGTTTGAGCAGCGGGAGAATTTGTCTGCGCCTTGGGCAGGATGTCTGATGCCTTCACGTGCAGGACTTTTTTGTCGCGCGTGATGATCGTTCTATCGTCGCCCACCGACGCCGCCACCCGGCCCAGAATCACCCGTCCGTCCGCGAGCCGTATCACATCCGGTTGACTATTGAACCACGGATTATCCGTGGGCGTCCAAGCGATCGGAATGAACTTTTGTCCGTTGCAAATCGGGCAGATTACCCTTCCGGTTCCTTTGCAGACATCGCATTTCACCTTGCCGGTGCCGCCGCAAATCTTGCATTTGCCGAGGTTCACCGCCACACCATTTTGATACACGATGACCTCGCCAAGATGATGCTGATTCCAGGCCTGATATCCTCCCAGGCCACTCTGGTTTGGAAATTTCGCCCATAGTTCGCTTGGATCATGCCCGGCCACATCCATGTGTATCCATGCGCGCGACAGTTTGAGACAAGGTCCCGGACAATCCACCTGACCGTTTTTACAACCGGGCACGGGACACGGCACCGTGCCTTGCCCATTGCACGCGAAGCAGACCTTCTCATTGGGGCCCGGACCGGCCACCTCCCGCGGCGGCGCAGTATTGGTGGTCGCTTTGGTTTGACTTGTGGGAGCAGAAGATGGCCTCCCGCAGCCAGCGAACAGCAGTGCGCCAAGAAAACACGCGAACACCAAGTGGAATGCGAAACGCCTCGGTAGTGGAGCAGCGTCGGCCATGCACCGAGATTATGGCAGCCGTAACGACGTGTAAAGACTACGTTTGACGCGTCTTCCTGCAGAAGACGCATTTTCCCTATATGCGGCGTTCAATGCGTTCAAACGTGCCGCCGTGGAGGAATTCATGCACTTCCTTGAGCCGCAGAAAATCCGTCGGAAAACCCAGCTCGATGCGGCTGGCCTCGTCCAATTGCGCAAGTTGCTTCGCATTCAGCGACCACCTGAGGCAATTCAGATTGTCATCGAACTGCGACAGGGTGCGCGCGCCGAGGATGGGAATCATGCCGCGCCGCGCCCGCAGCCAGTTGAGCGCAACCTGTGCGGGCGTTTTACCGGCGGCCCGTGCGACTTTGACGACCGTCGCGGCGATGGCGATGTTGCGTTCGTTGCGTTCCACAAATACTGGCGTCTGGTCGAGCCGTTTTGCTTCCCTGGACTTCCCGGCGTATTTGCCGGTGAGCCAGCCGCTGGCGAGCGGCGACCATGCGGTCACACCCAGGCCCAGCGCATCGGCCATTGGCAACAGTTCGCGTTCAGGCGTGCGCGCGATGAGATTGTATTCGATTTGCAGGCCGATGAACGGCGTCCAGCCGCGCGATTCGGCCAGCGTGTTCGCGCGCGCAATCCACCACGCCGGCGCGTCGGAGACGCCGACGTACAGCACTTTGCCCGCGCGCACCAGGTCGTCGAGCGCGCGCATGACTTCCTCGACGGGCGTCAATTCGTCCCACGCGTGCATCCAGTACAGGTCCACGTAATCCGTGCCGAGCCGCCGGAGCGAACCGTGCAATGCCTCGGTCATGTGCTTGCGGTGGTTGCCGCCGGCGTTCGGGTCGCCCGGATGTGAGTTGAAGGAAAACTTGGTGGCGATGACGAAGCGTTCGCGCCGGCCGCGGACAAATTCACCGACGAATTTTTCGCTGGTGCCATTGGTGTAACCGTCGGCGGTGTCGATGAAATTGCCGCCTGCCGCGGCGAAGGCGTCGAAGATGGCCCGGGATTCGTCCTGGTTTGCGCCCCAACCCCAGTCCTCGCCGAAAGTCATCGCGCCGAGACACAGTTCGGAGACGCGCAAGCCGGATTTGCCGAGCAGTTTGTAGTTCATAAAAATCCCTTCGTTACTTGTCCGCCATTTTCGGAAAATTTCCAGTTTTTTCGGAAGTGTCCTAAGTTCCGAGGTGGGGACGGCTGGCCCCAGCCGTCCGCGGACGCCTCGGCGAGGCGTCCCTACCAAATAAGGACACCGCCTAGGTGCAAAGCAGATTGTCACGGGCCTGGATTTGGCGTTTAATTAAAGCGCGCCACGACGCGCAAGTTTATGCCATTCCGACTACTTGATCTTGACGGGGTCGCCAATTATTTGCACCTCACGCCCGCCGAAATTGAGGAGCGGGTGAAGAACCGCGAAATTCCTTTTGAAAAGCGCGGCGACCGGATTGTTTTTCGCAAGGCCGAAATTGACGCGTGGGCCTCGCAACGTATCCTCGGTTCAACCGGTCAGCAGTTGGCCGTTTATCACCAGGAAACCACGCGCTTTACACGGAAAATCCTGCCGCAAGAAGCCATCCTGCCGGAAATGCTCAAGTCGGGAGCCATCGCGTCGGCCATGACGTCCAAGACCAAGGCGTCCGTCCTGCGCGATCTGGTGGCGCTCGCGGAAAAAACCGGTTGCCTCAGCGATCCCAAAACCCTGCTGGCCAGCCTGGAGGCGCGCGAGGAATTGTGTTCCACGGCGCTACCGGGCGGATTGGCACTGCCGCACCCGCGGTCCCATGACCCTTACCTGTTTGAGACTTCGTTCATGGTGGTGGGGCGGCCGGTCCAGGAAATCCATTTCGGCGCGCCTGACGGCCAGCCAACGCATCTGTTCTTCCTGATTTGCTGCCAGGACGACCGGCTGCATTTGCACACCCTGGCCCGCCTGTGCCTCATCGTGCAGAAAACCAAATTGCTCGACCGGCTTCGCGAGGCGCCCGACGCCGGGAGCATGCGCGACTCCATCATTGCGGCGGAACAGGAAATTCTGGCCGACCGGAAAACGGTTTCGTAGCAACTGCGCCTTGGGAACCGGTCGAAATAACCATAAGCCCCGGCCCGCCTTCTCCTGCACTGTGGGATTTATCGCGGCAAGCAGGGCGACAGAATCACGCTTTCCTAACGGGGGTTTTCTTTCGCCGCTACGCGGCTCGGAATCTACACACTCACACCCACGGCTGACGCCGTGGGCTACTCTCTGTTGCTGCTCCGCAGCTGTTTGATTCAATCCGCGATAATTGGCGAAATTAGCGTAAAAACCCGCTGGCCGGTTTTTTATTTCCCTTCCACTTCCGCAATTTCCGGCGGCGTGAGCCGGAAATCCATCGCGCCGATGATGCCGTCCACCTGCTTCGCGTTGCGCGCGCCGACAATCGCACCCGTCACCGCCGGATGACGCAGCGTCCAGGCGATGGCCACTTCGCCCGGCGAACGGCCGTGTCGCGCGCCCACCGCCCGCAGCCGTTCCACTACTTTGAGGTTCACCGACAATTTCGGTTCCTGGAATTGATCGTTCTTGTTGCGCCAATCATTTTTCGGCAACGACGCAATGCGTTCGCGCGTCATCGCGCCGGTGAGCAGGCCGGACGCCATTGGCGAATAAACAATCACGCCAACCTTTTCGCGCTGGCACCACGGCAGTTGCGCCGATTCCACAGCGCGCCGGATGAGTGAATACGGCGGTTGCAGCGACGTGATGCGCGCGATGGATTGCAACTTTTGCATTTCCTCGACGCTGGCGTTCGACACGCCAATCCAGTGCACCTTGCCTTCTTTTTGCAGGGCGGCGAGCGCCGTCCAGCCTTCGACCGTCTCGTTTAAATCGTCCGCCGTCCAATGGATTTGATAGAGGTCAATCACATCGGTTTTGAGCCGGCGCAGACTGGCTTCGCATTCGCGCCGGACGGAATCGGCATGCAACGAGTAGCTGATATCGCCCTTGTTGTTCCACAACATGCCGCATTTGGTGAAGACGTAAGGCCGGGCGCCTTTCCATTCGCGTAACGCGCGCGCGACGACCTCCTCGGAATGGCCCAGCCCGTAAATGGCCGCCGTGTCAATCCAGTTCACACCCAGTTCGAGCGCGCGATGGATCGCCGCGATGGATTGCGCATCGTCCTGCGCGCCCCAGCCAAATTCCCAGTCGCCGCCGATGGCCCAGGCGCCGAAGCCGATGGAGGTGATGGCCATGTCCGAATTTCCGAGCACTTGTGTTTTCATTTGGAGATTGATGCTAGCACAAGCCGCCGTGCGGTTCCAATTTGCAGCAGATCTTTTCTTGCGAGAAATTCAGTCCAGCGGCACAAAGCCACGGAAAAATGCAATCGCGGACGGCCTGGTAGAGTCAAACCAATTGTGGCGCCGAGTCCCAAGCTCGATTCTTTTCGGCCACAGGCCGGACGCCACACCACGGTTCCCGCTTAAAATTGCGCAGTCGGAACCTTTTCGATGACACGGAAGCGGATGCGTTTGCATTGCGGGCAGCGGCCGGAGACGTACATCGGTTTTGTGGCTTTACGTCCGATGCCGTGTTTGCTCCACGGTTCGGCGAAGTCGCATTTCAAGCAGCGAATCTGCCAGCCCGGCGCGCGTTTCTTCGCAGGCATGAGCTTTTGGGCAGCCCGCTTTGCAGTTGAATCATTTGTGCTCATGTCACAGCCATTTTTGCCCTTTTCTGAATCCGTTGGCGAGCTTTTTTGTGGCAGAAATTTCCTGGGAAAAGGGGCCATGTCTGCCCTGCTGCATCCCCTGAAACCGCCATCGAATTCAAGCGACGCGTCCGCGACTTGGGCCGCCCTTTCCTGAGCCACAACGAGATGGCGTGGTTGCCCTTCGCAAAGAGTCGGGTTCCTATCTCAATCGCCAAGTGATGCGCGCCTTGTTCAAGTCGTAGGGCGACATGTCCATCTTCACGCGGTCGCCTACGGTCAGACGCACCCAGCGTTTGCGCATCTTGCCGCAGATGGTGGCCAGCACGAGATGTTTGTTGTCCAGCTCCACCCGGAACATCGTACCCGGCAGCACGGTGGTGACGCGGCCTTCGACTTCAATGTGTTCTTCTTTCATGAACCGGTTCAGTTTACCGGATCGGTTGGCAACAGCAACACCCGACCGACCGGCGAACGGGACGCTGCCGAATAAAAAGACGGGGCTCGGTTCACCCGAACCCCGCCGTGAAATCTCAAACGCGATCAGTAGCGATTGCGACTGCCGCCGTATTCACGACGGCCACCGCCAGCCGGCCGCTCTTCGCGCGGCTTGGCGACGTTGACCGTGAGGGCGCGTCCGCCCAGTTGCGAGCCGTTCAGCGCGGCAATGGCTTTTTGCGCCTCTTCAGGCGTGCTCATGGTGATGAAGCCAAAACCGCGGGGACGGCCGGTGACCCGGTCCGTCATCAGGTTGGCTTCAACGACGGTGCCGTGCGCCGCGAAGGCGTCCTGCAGGTCGTTTTCCGTGGTTTCGAAGGATAGATTTCCTACAAACAATTTATTGCTCATGTGATGTTTTAACTGTGAGATCAACCGTTGCTCTAGCCAGACTGTTCCCGTTAATCGGATTTCAAATCATCACTGAACCAAGTTCACCTGAAGATTCACCATGCCGTGGAAGCGTTAAGCTATCTAACAGACGGGTGCAATATCGCTGATTCTACCGGAATAGCAACAACAATCGGCAACTTTCTTTTGGGGGCAAAATCGCGTGTCGCCAGCCCCCGCGCCGGTTCATATCTCATCGCCATTCCGGTATCATTCTTTCAGATGTGGATGGCCGGCTGCAATTACGTGTTCGTCGTCCTCCTGTGGCTCGTTCCGGACCGCCGCATCAAGCGCGTGCTGGTGAAGCGGGAGAAATCCCCTTGATTTGCCGGGAGAGCAGGACACTGTGGTTGACGAGTTCCTTGACCGTTTGCATCAGGTATTGACTCTTCTTGAACTCGGCCACGTTGTTTTCCATGTCTTCGGCGATCCAACCCCGGCTCCAGCCGACGAAGTTGAACGGCGGAAGGGTGAAGCCGAGAGCGGTGAAAAACGTGTTCAATTGCCCGGCCACCTGCTGGATGTTGTCCTGCCCGCCCGTGACAATGAACGCGGCGACCTTCTTCTGGATGAGCACGCGGTGGTGGAGGGTGATCTGGTTTTGCACGCAGTTCAGGCGCTCGGCCATTTTGTAGTAAAGCGACGACGCGTTGCCCCAGCGGATCGGCGTGGCCAGCAATACCACGTCAGCCCACAAAACCAGGTCGCGATAGACCCGGTTCATCCCATCCGCGGCATCCTGCTCCGAAATCGAACAGGGCCAGGTGCAGGCGGTGACCGAATGGCTGTAATAACCCTCGCAATGACGAAAGCCGATGTCGCGCAGTTTGATGAGCCGCGTGGCCGCACCGTGCTGCGCGGCGGCGTGCGCGAGCGCCTGCTCCAACGCGGCTTCGCTCGTCGAATAACGGGCGAGTTGCATTCCCATGTTCGTGGTGGAAATGCCGAGCACATTGAGCGACGCCGGCGTGGTCTGGCAGGCAAGATTCCGCAGGTCGGCCAACGGATCATCACGTTTCGGAGGCGAAATCGCCGGGATCGATGGCGTGTCCGACACGAAAATAAAGCCATCCTGAATCTTTACGTCATGCACCGCCTGCCGCACCCCGCGTCCCGGGGGCGCGTTACCGCTCGCAATGTCGAATTTCCAGCCGTGCCATGGACACGCGACACGCAGCACACCGTCGGTTCCGCGCTCGACTTTTCCTTCGGCCAGCGGGCCGCCCTGGTGGGGGCAGGTGCCGCAGAGTGCGGTGATTTTTCCTCCGTGATGAAACAGGGCAACATCCTGCCCCGCGAGCGTTACGGCCTTTTGCGTTCCTTCCGGAAGTTCGGAAACGGCAATGGTCTTCGTGTAGTTCATGCTGTTGTTGTTTTCAGGCGGCGCATCATGCCTTCGCGTAAACCTCTGCTCCTTTTCCCACAAATTCGCGAGCTTTTTGTTCCATCCCGACTTTCGGTGTCAGTTCTCAGCCACGCCCAGTTCCCCACCGCCGCATCGAGCGTGTGCTGGTGAAACGAGAGCAGTTGGGACGAACCGAAAAATAAAAAGGCGGAGTCCGGTTTTCACCGAACCCCGCCCTGAAATCCAAAATGGATCAGTAGCGTTCGCGACGACCGCCGCCGGCCGGACGTTCTTCACGCGGCTTGGCCACGTTGACCGTGAGGGCGCGTCCGCCCAGTTGCGAGCCGTTGAGCGCCGCAATGGCCTTCTGCGCCTCTTCGGCCGTGCCCATGGTGATGAAACCAAAACCGCGCGGACGGCCGGTTTCCCGGTCCATCAGCAGATTGGTTTCCACGACCGTGCCATGCGCGGCAAACGCGTCCTGCAGGTCGTTTTCGGTGGTGTCAAAGGAAAGATTCCCGACAAATAATTTGTTGCTCATGTGATGTTTTACTGTCCGACAAACCGGTACTTTCCACAGACTGTTCCCGAACATCGGGTTTAAAATCATCACTGAACCAGGTTCACTTGAAGATTCACCATGCCTTGAAAGAGACAAGCTATCTAACAGACCGGCAAAGTGTGACGGGTTCCAGCGGGATGGCAACAACTATCGGCAACTATCTTTTGGGCAATAATCCTGAGAATTCCGTTGATTATCATTCCAACCCGATCGCTGCCTTTGCCGGATGATTTTGTGTCCATCATTTACAATGACCGCCCCGGCAGGCATGATGGGCGTCCCTTCGGAGAAACTGACATGCCGCAGGTGAATCAATCCGCGAAAGAAAATCAAAATTATGGGCGATAGATCCCCGAAGTCGAACCAGAAGAAATCGAACCAGAAACAGGCCAAAGCCAACAGTGCCGACCAGATGAAAAAACAGGCCATCGCCGACAAGCAGGCCGCCGGCAAGAAAAAGTAGCCGGCGGCTCATCGCTGTCTCTCCTGACACAAAAATCAGGAGGGACAGATTACTCCCCAAAACTACATGGCGGTGAAACTGCAACAAGGCCAGATCTGGAAACAGGGCGGGGAATACGTCCGCATCGTGCGGTTGGAACGGCTCGAAGTGGAATACAAATCCTTGGCCAGCCTCGCCAGCAAGGCCGGCACGAAAATCGTCACCAGCAAAAAGGACTTCTGCCGCCTGCTCAAAGGCGCGCATTTGTTGTCGGCCCGCAAAAAATCTCCGAAGGCGGAGTAATCCAGGAACTGGAATCGCCCATCCCTCGCGCTGTTTCTGCTCTGGCGTCACCGGTCAAATTTTGCTGGCCTCCTGAAGCCGTGAACGACCTGAAAACCTTCTTACTGTGAAAGTTTAATTCAGGCTTTCGGCGGCCATTCCACGCCGGCCAGCTCTTTCGGCAGTTGCTTCGGGTCAACCGGATAAATGAGCGACATGTCGGGTTTGGTCTTTGCACCGGGCAGAAATTCCAGTTCCTCTGGCGCACCCACGATAAGCCAGAGTACCTCGGCGTCGGTGTCGTTGAACACCTGGCGCAACTGGTCCGGCCTGACCAGCACGCCGCCGTATTTCGGCACGGTCAACGTCTCGTCGCCCACGCGCAGGCGGCCCACGCCTTCCAGCACGAAATAGAACTCCTCCGCCCGGATGTGCTTGTGCAGCGTGTTCGCGCTCCTGGGTGGCAACCGCCAGAGCCGCGCGCCAAGATTCTCACTCCCGGTGCGCTCCAGATAATCCGAGTTCGGGATTTTCATCAGGTTGGAGGGCCGCCAGAAGAGGTCTTCCGGCTTGATGAGATGGTAACCTTGAATGCCTTTCATGGACTTGCTGGCGAACGTATCACCGCCGCCAAAGTAAACCAACTCGCGCCTGTGGTAAACCAGACTCTGCCCATGATTGGCTGCCTTTCATTCGGCCGGTCAGTCACGCTTTGTATTGTTCATCGCTGACTTTTTCCATCCAATCAACCGCTTTGCCTTCGAGCTGTTCCTGAATGGCGATGTGGGTCATGGCCGTGGTTGGTGCGGCGCCGTGCCAATGCTTCTCGCCTGCCGGGAACCAGACCACGTCACCCGGTCGAATTTCTTCGATCGGTCCTCCCCAGCGCTGCACACGTCCGCAGCCAGCCGTCACAATCAGTGTCTGCCCCAGCGGATGGGTGTGCCATGCGGTTCGAGCGCCGGGTTCAAACGTGACGATTGCGCCGGTAACACGCGCGGGATCGCTTCCCTTGAACGGTGAGTCAATGCGCACCATGCCGGTAAACCAGTCGGCCGGTCCTTTGTTGGAAGGCTGTGAACCAATTCTTTTAATTTCCATATTTAATTCCTTTCACTTTTCGTTTTTTTTATTTGGTCATTCTAAATCGCTTACAACTCCTGACGCGTGGGCCGGAATAGAATCTCGTTCACGTCCACGTCGTCTGGCTGGTTCATGGCGAAGGCGACCGCCCGCGCGAATGAATCGGCAGGGATCGCGAATGCCTTATAAAATTTCTGAATGTTCTCGGCGACGTCTGCTTCAGTGATGCTGTTCGGCAATTCCGTAGCGACCGCGCCCGGTGAAATGATTGTCGTGCGGATATTATAGGGCTTCACTTCCACGCGCAGTCCTTCAGACAGGGCGCGCACGGCATGTTTGGTCGCGCAATAAACCGCTCCGTTCGGGGTAACTTTATGACCGGCCACCGAGGAGACGTTGATGAAATGCCCTGCTTTCTGCTGCTTCATGTATGGCAGCGCCGCGGCAATGCCATACAGCACGCCTTTAATGTTCACGTCAATCGTCCGATTCCAGTCGTCAATCTTGAGGCGTTCGAGTGGCGAATGCGGCATCAACCCGGCGTTGTTAATCATGACATCAATGCGCCCGAACGTTTGCACGGCTGCATCAACCAATCTCTTCACCTGGTCACAGTGGGTGACGTCTGTGGCGACGGCGAGCGCCTTGCCGCCTTTAGCGGTCAATTCGTCTGCCAATGACTTGAGACGCTCGACGCGCCGCGCGCCCAGCACAACGCTTGCGCCTTCTGCGGAAAGAAGCCGGGCGGTCGCCTCGCCCAATCCGCTGCTCGCGCCTGTAATCACAACGACTTTCCCTTTGATGTTATTGCTCATAATTTTGACTCCTATTTTCCAAATCGCTCAAACCGGTATGCCAGTTCCGGGCCTTCAGGTCCTCCATACGCGAGATGAGCGATAATCATCGCGAGCGGCTCGGTGTAACGCGCGTTCTTCAGAGAGCCGACATCTATCGGCTCGAAACCCACGTCACGAATCAGCGTGGCAGTGATATTTTTGCCCCTTTGTTTGTCTCCACAATACACCATGCTCGGCGGAGTGGCTTTGCCTCGGGCCTCGAACACGCCGAACAGCACTTCGCTGGGAATGTTGTTGAACGCGGAGACGATCTCTGCATCGGGAACTTTTTTGGCCAGCTCCTCCGCGCCCGACGTCGTATGACCGAGAACGAGTTCGGTATTGGAAGCATTCAGCGGGAGCGAGCAGCTTACGATGACCTTGCCCGACAAATCACCTGCCTGGTTCAACACGTCGTCTATTCGAGACCAGTGCACGGCCAACAAAAGAGCAGCCGCTCCTTGCGCGGCCTCACGCGGTGTGCCGGCGCGCGCGTTACCACCGGCGTCGCGCGCGAGCCGGTTCAGTTTCTCCCTGCTGCGCGCGTAGCTGAAAACCACCTCATGCCCCGCACGCGCGAAGAGCGTCCCAAGTTTGCCGCCCATCAATCCCGAACCTAGAATACCGACTCGCATATTTCCTCGTGTTCGGTGCTCAGCGTCCGACCAGTTTTTGCAGCTGTTCCGGGTAGCGCGCACCTTGAACCGTGATTTTGGATGCAGCGCTTTCGAGTTCGCGCAGATCTTCCGGCGTAAGCTGAACTGAAGCGGCTCCGATATTTTCGCGCAAGCGATGCAGCTTGGTGGTGCCGGGAATGGGAACAATCCACGGCTTCTGCGCCAGCAGCCAGGCCAGCGCGACCTGGGCGGGAGTCACCTTATTTTGTGCAGCGAACTTTCCAATCACATCCACCAACGCCTGATTTGCTTTTCGGTTTTCCTCGCTGAAACGCGGAACTTTATTGCGGAAATCGTCGCTGCTGAACTTGGTGTTCTCGTTGATCTTTCCCGTGAGGAAACCCTTGCCCAAGGGACTGAACGGGACGAATCCGATTCCGAGTTCTTCCAGGGTCGGCAACACTTCCGCTTCAGGCTCTCTCCACCACAGCGAGTATTCGCTTTGGAGCGCAGTCACCGGCAGGACGGCATGGGCGCGGCGGATGGTCTGCACCCCGGCTTCAGACAGTCCGAAGTGCTTCACCTTGCCGGCACGAATCAAATCTTTCACCGTCCCGGCCACGTCTTCGATGGGCACGTTTGGATCAACCCGATGCTGGTAAAGCAAGTCAATCGTTTCGACCTTGAGCCGTTTGAGCGATGCTTCAACGACTTGTTTGATGTGCTCGGGCCGGCTGTTCAAGCCGCCCTGCTTGCCACTGTCACAATCGAATCCGAACTTGGTGGCGATGACCACTTGTCCGCGGAACGGGGCAAGGGCTTCGCCCACGAGTTCCTCGTTCGTGAACGGGCCATAGACCTCGGCGGTGTCGAAGAAAGTGACACCCTGTTCGACGGCGGACCGAATCAGGGAGATCATCTCCTGCCTGTCTCCAGCCGGACCGTAGCCGAAGCTCATGCTCATACAGCCCAGCCCGATGGCTGAGACTTCCAGATTGCTTTTCCCAAGTTTGCGCTTTTGCATATTTGAATCCTTTCTTTCAGTTAAATGTTGAAACGACTTTACCTCACCGGCGCGCGGCTGTCGCACGTATTCTTGCTCCACCTGTTGCGGGATTGCTCGAAAGAGCGGAACGGATAAGACGTCGCTCAACCACGCATGAATACCGATCAACCGGGACTCCGATTGACTTCAATTCCTCCCCTGGCAGAGAGCTTCACTATTGTCAACCAACGCTGGTTGTGATAATCCGTGCCGCATGAGCACGAAGAAACTACTTCTTATCGCCTTTGGTTCACTCCTCTGGGGCCTGCTGCCCGCTTCCGCCGGTGAATTTCCCGACAGTTGGACTTGGGACAGCAAACCGGAGCAACGCGCCAGCCACGCCGCCTTGGAAGGCAAGCCGATGCCGCCGCTGGACGTCACCGGATGGATCAATGGTGAAGTCAAGCCCGCCGACCTGAAGGGCAAAGTCGTCGTCGTGGATTTTTATGCAACTTGGTGCGGCCCCTGCATGCGGGCCATTCCCCATAACAACGAGATGCTCAAAAAATATCAGTCCAAGGGTCTGGTGATCATCGGCGTTTGCACCAACAAGCGCGGACAGGAAAATTTTGCCACCAACGCCAAGGAACACAGCATTGAATACCCGGCCGCCCGCGATGCCGAGCTTAAGTCGCAGAAAGCCTGGGCGGTGCACTATTATCCGACCTACGCCATCATTGACCGCAAAGGCATTGTCCGCGCGATCGGCTTGCAACCACAACACGTCGAAACCGTCGTTCAGAAATTGCTGGCGGAACCCGCGCCGTGAGGCGGCAAACCAAGCGGATGGGAGATTGCTCGAAAACGCGGACCGGATGAGGTGACCCGCGGAGACGCGGAGACGCAGAGTATAGACAGAATGAACAGAATTCTCGCGAAGCCAAACTGGCTTGCCCCATCGGGCAAAAGATATTAGCCCGGTGGTTGCCCCGAAAGCATTCGGGGCTACCCCGGGAAAACGTCCCACAAAACAATT
>Ga0187866_1002382_pt1 | contig 15701 bp, 15 predicted proteins | sample June2016WEW_11_1_3_FD_133013 | JGI IMG/M metagenome (GOLD analysis project Ga0187866, IMG submission 133013) | Peatland microbial communities from SPRUCE experiment site at the Marcell Experimental Forest, Minnesota, USA - June2016WEW_11_150 | ecosystem: Environmental > Terrestrial > Soil >...
CACCCGCTCGACGGTGATCATCTTGGCCATCGGCCCGCGGTCGAACGAGCCGGTCAGGAATCCACTGAGTACGGTCTCGTCCTCGTCGGCAACCAGCAAACGCCCGTGCGGCGTGGGGCTGCTCCCGCCGCCGAACAACAGGGTGAGCATCAGCCCGATGATAACCGGGATGCCGATCCATATCCCCAGAGCAAGCGGGTCCCGCCACAAACGGCGGAGGTCCTTGAGCGCGCTGCTGAGCACAAAGCGCATGGGCTACTCGCGCAGCTCCTTGCCGGTCAGCTTGATGAAGAGGGTCTCGAGGCTGGGCCGGGTGAGCGTGGTCTCGCGCACTTCGGCCTCGGAGGAGGCCAGCGCCGAGAAAATCGCCGGGAGCCGGCGGGAGGCCTCCGCAGCCGCCAGAATCAGCACTTCGGCCTCCGCCTGCACAATCTCGATTCCTTCCAGATCCTGTAAGGCCCGCCGGACGGCATCGGGCTTAAAACGGCCGGCAAAGCGGAGCAGGTCGCGCTGGCCCAGCACGGAGCGGAGCTCCGCGAGGGTGCCCTGCGCTATGACCTTACCGCGGTCGATCACCGCCAGCCGGTCGCAAAGCGATTCGGCTTCCTCCATGTAGTGCGTGGTATAGAGCACACAGGTGCCGGCCCGGGCCTCCGCGCGAACCATCTCCAGCAGCCGTACCCGGCTCTGGGGATCCACGCCGACCGTCGGCTCGTCCAGAAGCAGCACCTTGGGCCGGTGGATGAGGCCGCAGGCCATGTTGAGCCGCCGCTTCATCCCGCCGCTGAACTTCTTGACGGCTTCCCGAGCCCGGTCCTGGAGTCCGGTCAGCTCGAGCACCTCGGCGATGCGGGAGCGCAGCGTGGGATCCCGCATCCCCTGGGCGCCGCCCCAGTACTGGAGGTTCTCGGCGGCCGACAAATCCTCGTATAGCGCGATGTCCTGCGGCACGACTCCGAGGGCGCGCCGCGCCTCGACGCCGTCGCTCACCACGTCGTGCCCCATCACGCGCACACGGCCCGCGGTGGGCGTGAGGAGGCCGGAAATGCAGCCGATGGTGGTGGTCTTCCCCGCTCCGTTCGGGCCCAGCAAGCCGAAGAGCTCTCCCGGCTGAACCGCGAAAGTGACACCGTCCACAGCCACCAGTTCACCGAATGCCTTGCGCAGTTGCTCGACCTCGATCATGCATACAGGATACGATGCGGCGCCGGGCGGAGGTTCGAACTTTTTTTCGTTCCGAGTCGCGCAGGTTGTGGTATAAGGTTAGGAGCAATTGGCGTTGTTGCCGTGCGCATGGCTCGATCAGAGGGACCGCGAGGGCAGGATTCGCGGTCTTTTTTGTGTGGTCCGGATGGCGCGGGCTGGAACAGCGCTGAGGCAGAAGAGGATCGAGTAATGAAGGAAAAAGGTGTTGTGAAGTGGTTCAATGCGGCCAAGGGTTATGGCTTCATTCAAAGAGAGAACGGCGAGGACGTGTTCGTTCACTTCTCCGCGATCCAGGCTTCCGGCTACCGCACTCTGGATGAGGGTGCGAACGTGGAGTTCTCCGTCAAGAAGGGCCCCAAGGGCCTCCAAGCCGAGGATGTAAAGGTCCTCTAGCTTTCCCGTTTCGTCCCTGAAGACCAGGTACCGCCGAGGCGCCGAGGCCGCGCAGATTGGGTGCGCGGTGCGGCGCCCCTGGGCGGGGTTGTGCTCTCCATCAAATCAGCGTTCGCCAGTCGGGCTGGAAACCTCCGGCGCGATACAGACGCCACATCTCCAGCGCCTGGGCGCAGAAGGCCGTGGACGCGGGGTTCACGTAGGGGAGCACCTGCGCTCCCTGGCGTCCGAAGCAGAAGCCGCCGGCGATGCGCGGGTCGCTGCCGGCGGCCTGGAACTCAAGGATGGCGGCCACCTCCCGCTCGGCCGCATTGCGCTCCAGGGGAACGACGCCGAGCGCCGCGGCAAAGATACGGAGGCGCAGCAACTGGGCGTAGACGTCGGAGCGCTCAAACAGCCGGGCAGTCGCCGCCAGCAGGTCCGCCACACGCCGCAGCCCCTCACCCAGCGCGGCAGCGCAATCCGGCTGGGTCGCGCGGGGCAGGAGACCCTCCAGAAAGTAGCAGTAGGCGTGGAGCCGGTCCACGACGCGGTGGCGCTCGGCTTCCCCCGGAAGGAACGCGGCGTGGGTGGCGAGCGCGTACTCGAGGAGGCCGTCGTAGCAGACAGAGTGCCCGGCCCGGCCGGCCGCTTCCGCCAGTTCGCACCAGGCGAGCGCGGCCTTCAACTGATAGCAGCCCGGTCCGCGCGACCAACGCCGGTCGCGCGGCGCGGCTTCCTTCGAGGGCAAGACCACAACCGGATGGAACTCCGGCCCGGCGGCGAAGTCCGTGGCCATTGACTCCGCGCAGTCCAGGGCGGTCTCCAGAAACTCCGCCTCTCGCGAGACCCGCCAGAGTGCGAGCAGCCCGCGTGCGATGATCCCGCTGTCAAAGAAGTACGCGTGCCCCTCGGTTGGGTTGCCGCCGGGCGAAACCTCGAAGGGGATCGCGCGCAGGAGGCTGTTCCACGCCACACGGGTGAGGAAACGCCCGGCCCGCAGGGCCGGCTCGAGGTACCGCGGGTCCCCGGTGCGCGAGTGCAGATATGCCAACGCGCTGGCGGCGTACCCGGTAATCTCGGTGGAAACGCGCGCATTCGACGACAAGTCGGAACGGTAGTAGCGCGCAACACCTCCCAGGGGTTCCTGAATGCCGGATTCGAGGAACCAGCGGCCGGCGAGCTCCAGGCAGGAGGGATCGGCAGGTGCAGCGTTGGCGTTGGAAACAGGCGGAGTGGTCAAACGCTCCATCGTAAATGATGCGGAGCCGATCGTCAATCCGCAGTTGCCGGAAACGCGATCCGGCGCGGGTGCGTCTAGGGGCCTGTGGCCGAAGCCGGTGACCCGCGAGGCAGACAGACGACAGGAAGCGATCGTCTGCCCCAAGAACCAAGGATGGGCCAGTTGGCGGGCGGGCCCTGGACAGTCTACAATCGTGAGTTGAGTTGGTATACTGGGGAATTCTGAATTCTTCCATTATGAAGTATTTGGCGGCACTTATCCTGGCTGCCGGGAGCATCACGGCGGCCGACTTCGCAACCGGCCAGGCGGCGCGCGCGGTCATTGGTCAGCCGACCTTCACGGTACAGGCTACGGATCCTTCCCAGATTGTCTCTGAGGCCAAGAGCGTCATCACCACGCTGCTTGGGGGTGTGGGCGGACTGGCCTACGCCAACGGCAAGCTGTTCGTCGCCGACTGCAACCGGATCGGCGCGGTCCCGAACAACTACCGCGTGCTCATCTTCAACCTCTCCAGCTTCCTGCCGGCGCCGACGGCCGAGGTGCCGCAAGGAGTGCGGTGCCCGCTATGCACCAGCCAGCCCGACGTGGTATTGGGACAGGCGGACTATACGATACCCGACCCCGCCACCGGGTGGGGCCTTAGTCAGACCGCCATGCGCCTGCCGACGGCGTTGGCTACCGACGGCACGCACCTGGTGGTGGCCGACACCGACAACAACCGCGTGCTGATCTGGAACTCGATCCCGACCACCAACAACGCGCCCGCCGACGTCGTCCTGGGCCAGCCGGATTTTAAGACCGGTACACCGAACACCGGCACCGGCGATGTGCGCGTCCCGAATGCGAAGACGATGCGCGGCCCGCAGGGGGTCTGGCTGCAAAGCGGGAAGCTGTTCGTGGCCGACGACATGAACCACCGCGTGCTGATCTGGAATTCGATCCCGACTTCGAGCTACCAGGCCGCCGACCTGGTTCTGGGCCAGCCGAATTTCAGCACCGCCATCGAGCCCGACCTCACCAAGAAGACGTTGGACGCCGCTGCCAACACGCTGCTGAACCCGGTGGCGGTGAGTTCCGACGGCGTCCACCTGTTCGTCACGGACCTAGGCCACAACCGCGTGCTGATCTGGAACAGCATCCCGACCCAGAACCAGCAGCCGGCCGACGTCGAGATCGGCCAGCCGGACATGAGTACAGCGATCGCCAACTATACCGGGTCGGGCGGTCTTTGCGCGTCGAACGGGACGGACAGCTCGGGAAACGCCACGTATCCCAACCAGTGCGCGGGCACGCTGGACTTTCCGCGCTTCGCGCTTTCCGACGGCACGCGGCTGTTCATTGCCGACGGCGGCAACGACCGGGTACTGATTTTCAACCAGATCCCCACGCAGAATGCCGCGGCGGCCGATCTTGTGCTCGGCCAGCCCGATCTCGTGTCCGTGGACACTTCCGATACCACGGGCGATGCCAACGCGGCCCGCATCGCCTCTTCGGACTCGCTGCGGACTCCGACGTCGCTGGCCTGGGACGGCGCGAACCTGTTTGTCAGCGAGCCGTACAGCCGCCGCATCATGGTGTTCACGGTCGGCGATCAGGCGTTGCCGCTGACCGCCGTGCGGAACGCCGCCAGCCTGGAGATCTACGCGGTGGGCTCGGTCGTCCTCAGCGGCACGATCACCGCGAAGGACGTGGTCACCATCACGATCCAGGGCAAGGCGTACAAGTACACCATCAAGAACGACGACACGTTCGCTATGGTCGTCGACGGGCTGGTTGCGGCCATCAACGCCGATAGCGGCGATCCCAATGTGCTGGCTACCCCCAACTACGCGTTGGCCACGGTCGCCTTGACGTCGCGGACCGGCGGAGAGGCTGGGGACGCCATAACGCTGGCGGCTTCCGTTTCCACCAGCGCCACCATTGTCGCGACTGCCAGCGGCGCCAACCTTGCTGGCGGCGGGGACGCGGCCAAGATCGCCTCGGGCACGCTGGTGGCCATCTTCGGCGAGAACCTGAGCGATACGACCGCCTACGCTCCCGCGGGCTCCGATCCTCTGCCAACCAAGTTGGGCGGCGTCGAAGTTTATGTCGACGGCATACGCTGCCCACTGCTGGCCGTGACGCCAACCCAGATTAACGCGCAGGTCCCCAGCGAGGTGCTGGATTCGACCAGCGTCAGCGCCTATGTCCGGACAGAGCACGCCAACGGCACCGTCACCACGACGACCGCCACGGGAGTGCCGATTGTACCCGCCAATCCCGGCATCTTCGCGCTAGGCGGAGCGGATCCGCGACCCGCCGTGGTTCTGCACGCCAGTTCGCAAGCCACCGGCACGGTCATCATCGAAGGCACCGCCAAAGCGGCTGATGTCGCCACGGTGACCATCAACGACCGGACGTACAGTTATACCGAGGTGGACGGCGACACGCTCTACACCATCCGCGACCATCTTCTGGACCAGATCAACGCCAGCGATCCCGAGGTCTACGGCCTGGCGTCCAGCCAGTGGTCGTACATCCGGCTGCGGGCGCGGATCGAAGGCCCGGACGGCAACGGCATCCCCATCAGCGCCACGGGCAACACGGGCGGCAACCTCAGCATGAGCACCAGCAACACCGCGCTGTGCTGCGCCAATGTTGCCGGCGCCCCGGTCAACGACGACAATCCCGCCGTACCGGGCGAGACCATCACCGTCTTCGGCACGGGCCTGGGCATGATCCAGCCCGACGAAGCCAAGTTTGCCGTCACTACCGGGTTCACTTACAAGGGGCCGGTGTTGAATCAACCGAACGTGTTCGTGTCGTCGCTGGCGGGCGGCCTGACCGCCGGCGTCTATTTCGCGGCGATGAAAGTGGGCGAGGTGGGCATCTTCCAAGTCGACCTGGAGTTGAACGCGAATCTGCCCACCAATCCGGTCACGCAGTGCACCATCGCCCAGGACATCTACGTGAGCAACATCATCACCTTTCCGGTGGTGAACCCGAATCCCCCGTCCCAGTAAGCGGCTCGTGGGGGCGATATCCGTGCACGGCCAGCAGGCCGCGGGCAGCACCTTCCGCCTCCGGCGCCACATAGAAGAATGCGCCGATCCGCTCGCTGCGGAAGATCAAGCCGCCGCTGTAGCGGTCGGGCTCGACCAGGTAGTCGAGCGCCGAGTCGGTGAGCAGCTTCTCCAATCTAAGCGCCTCGCGCAGGCGCTTCGCGATGTACACGAGCACCAGCTCCCGCTCTCCGAAGAAATCCGGTTCTCTGCGCATGCGGTTTCCGTTATGCAGCCGCCGGAATGCGCCCGACCAGATCGGTGAATTCCTGGCGGCTCTCGAAGCCGAGGGTGAAGCAGTCGACGCAGTCGAGGCCCAGGACGAAGCGCAGCATCTCGTCCACGCGGGCGCGCAACTGCCCTTCGCCGAGAACCTTCATCCCGATCACGCCCTTGCCCGCGGCTTTCATCTCGCGCAACACGGAGATGACGGTCGTGGGATCGGCGTCCATGAGCACCCCCGCGGGGTTGATGCGGGCCAGGTCGACATGCACCCAGGGCGTCCGGGCGGCCGTCCGCAGTGCATCCAGGGAATGGCAAGAGACACCGTGGGTGCGCACGATCCGCTTTTCCCGAGCTTCCGAGAGCGCCTCCATGGCGCCGTTCAGCCGCTCGGGCCAGTCCGCCCGCATCACCGCGTGCAGCAGGACGATGTCCAGGTAGTCGGTGCCGATCTCGCGGCGGAAGCGCTCCAAGTCCTGCCGCATCTCGGCGGCGGTCTGGGCGCGCGTCTTGGTCATGATAACTACTTTGTCGCGCGGAACGCTCTTGAGCGCTTCGCGCAGGTGCGGATGGCTGCCGTAGAGGTCCGCGGAGTCCCAGAAGGTCACACCGTTGTCGAATCCGAAGCGCAACAGGTCGGCGAGGCCCTGCAAGCCCAATTGCCGGGTCTGGGCCGAGCTCTTCATGAACCCTTTCGTGCCGGTCCCCACGGCCAGGCGCGATAGCTTCACCTTGTCCGGTCCCAGCGTGACGATGTCGGTCGCGCGAGGCGGCGCGGCGTGAGCCACGCGGGCCAGGGCGCTGGTTCCCAGCACGGCCGATTGGAGGAAGTCGCGGCGTCTCATGGGGGAATTATAGCCCAGGGCATGAAGCCGCGAGTCTGGGTTACAATCACAGGTTATTGTCTCAATGCGTTTTCCAACCAGTATTCTCAGTGTGCTCCTTCTGATTTCCGCAGTCGCTTGGGCCGCGATTCCCGACATCACGGGTTTCCACGTAGCCGGCGGCAGTTCAGAGGGCTGGCCCAACATCTTGCGCTCTCTGGGCCTGCGGGAGCGTCCGGCCGCGGAGGCACGAGTCTTCGTCCTGCCGGCAAAGGGAAGCGGCGCGCCCCAGGAGTGGCTCTCCCGGCTCGAAGGGGGCGCGATTCTGATCCTCGAGGGCGCCTCTCCGCTGGCCACGAAGCTGGGATTCCGCGCGGGAAGCCGGAGAGTCCGGCTGCAAGCAGTGAGCGAGGTGCGCCATCCGAAGATCCGTATCGAGTGGCAACGCCCGGTGGTGGCGCCCGTATTCGAGGCGCCCGATGAGGCGCAGGTATTCTGCCGCGCGCGTCCCGGCGGCCAGCCGCTGGTGGCCGGCATCCGGCGCAGGCGGGGAGCGGTGCTATGGGTGGCCGTTCCTCCGGGCGAGCAGGGCTACGAACGGTTTCCCTTCCTGCCGAACGCGTTAGTGGAGCTCGGGGTGCGGCCTCCCTTCGCCTCTCGCCGGTTGTGGGCGTTTTTCGATTCCGCTTATCGCCTGCGGGACGATCCCGATTCGCTGGCCCAGCGCTGGCGGGAGGGCGGAATCGCCGCGCTGCACGTGGGCGCCTGGCCGTACTTCGAGTCCGATCCCGACAGCGACGACTACCTTCGCAAGCTCGTTGCGAGTTGTCATCGCCACAACATTCTCGTGTACGCCTGGCTGGAGTTGCCTCACGTGAGCGACCGTTTCTGGCACGATCACCCCGCGTGGCGCGAAAAGACGGCCGAGCTCAAGGACGCTTACGTACCCTGGCGCCGGCTCATGAACCTCGCCAACCCGGATTGCCACCGCGCCGTAGCCCAGGGCGTCCGAGAGATGGTGATGCGCTTCGACTGGGATGGGGTGAACCTCGCCGAGTTGTACTTCGACGGCGTGCAGGGTGTCTACAAACTGAAAGAGTTCACTCCGATGAATGCGGACGTCCGGCGCGAATTCAAGCTCCTGAAAGGCTTCGATCCGCTGGAGCTGTTCACGCGGCCGCGGCGGGACCCGAAAAAGCTCCGCGCCTTTCTCGACTACCGGGTGGACTTGGCCGCACGCCTTCAGGAGAACTGGTTGGGGGAACTGGATAGACTCCGCGTCGAGAAACCCGGGTTGGACCTGGTGCTGACCTACGTGGACGACCGCTTCGAACCCAGCATGCGGGACGCAATCGGGGCGGACAGCGCCCGCGCGCTCAAATCGCTGGACCGCTACCCGGCGACCTTCATCGTCGAGGATCCGTACACCATCTGGGACCTCGGTCCACAACGCTACCCGGAGATCGCCCGGCGCTACCGCCCACTCACGCCACACTGGGATCGCGTGGGCGTGGACATCAACGTCGTCGAACGCGAACAGCACGTGCATCCGACCAAAATGCAGGCGGGTTCCGAGCTTCTGCAATTGATTCGCGCCTCCTCGGAGTCCTTTTCGCAGGTCATGTTCTACTACGAGTTCTCCATCCTCCCGGAAGACTTCCCGCTTTTGCCGGCGGCCGCCGCGGTGGTCGACCGGTGCGAGAGGCGGGGCGATACGCTGCTCGTCGAGTCTCCTTACGGAGTGGGGATTCGTTGGGAAGGCCCGGCGTCCTTGGATGGCCGGCTCTGGCCCGTGCGCGACCGCGATCACCTTTGGGCGCCCCCCGGAAAGCACGTGCTGGAGCCGGTAGTCACCGCGCCGCGCGCGTCCCTGGTGGATTTCAACGGCGTGCTGGAGGCCGCGACGAGTCTGCCGGAGGGGATCGAAGTGCAGTACACCGCCAGATCGCACGCGCTGGCCACCTTCGACAGGAAGCCGGTGCGCGTGGTGCTGGATGGCCAGGAGGGCCAGCTCGAACTGCTGGGGCAATCCGGGGCCGGATACGTGGTGCGGCTGCCGCCAGGGCGGCACAAGGCGGTGGTGGTGTTGGAGTAGGGGGGACGCGGTGCCTCCTCAGGTCTTTCTGAACCGAATCCGATCTCTTTCCGGCTCCGCAGCGCAGGCCAAGGCCGCCTCGATGTCGGCCTCCTGGAGAGACGGGTAGCTTTCCAGAAGCTCGGCGCGCGGAATCCCGGCCGCGACGTTGTCCAGAACCGCGGAGACCATGATCCGCGTGCCCCGGATGCAGGCTCTGCCGTGACAGACCTTGGGGTCAACGGTGATCCTCTCCCGCCAATTCTCCATATTCAGCATTGTAGCGATTCTGCGGGCGCCGTTTGTATGTTAACGTCTTGCTGATGCTCCGCATCCGGAACGTGACGCGGAATACGGTCCTGGCGGTGGCGGCCGAGGTCGCCGATACCAGCAAGAAGCGGCGGACCGGCTTGCTCAAGCGCACGAGCCTGCCGGCCGGCGAAGGGCTGTGGATCGCGCCATGCGAGGGAATTCATAGCTTTCGGATGAAGTTCGCCATCGACGCGCTGTTTCTGGACCGGCGGCGCAAAGTGCTCAAAATCCGGCATGCGATGGGCCGCGGGAGGATCTCCCTGTGCCTGCGCGCCCACTCCGTGCTGGAACTGCCGGCCGGAACCGCGAAGGCCACCGGAACCATGGAAGGCGATCAGCTCGAGTTCGAGCAAGTCACAGAAGCCCGCAGCGCTCCAGGATGCGCTGGGCGAGAAGCCTGAATTCGGATCCGCAGGTTCGGGCCAGTTGGGCGTGACTGCCGATCGCGCCATCGGCCGCGAGGAGATCGAAGATCGGCTTTCGGGCATCCTGAGCCATGGGCATCAGACTCCGGTAGTTCCGAAGCGTTGCCAGGCAATGCTCGTCGGGTTCCGCGTCCCCTTCTGGCTCGCCCAGGACTGCCCCACGGTACTCCCCCGGGATTCGCCGCAGCCACTTCTCGTAGGCGCGCACGGGCCGGTCCAGCCGGACTGCGTGCTGCAGCACCACGTAGCCGGCGGGACTCATCTGCCCTGACGGCAGGTCGAAAGTGACCGAAGCCCCTTCCTTGATGCGTTGCCACTGCTTGCGCCAATCGCGTATGGTCGGGCCGAGGTTCCTCAACCCTTGCAGAGAGAACAAATCGGCCGCAAGGGGAACAACGATGTAGTCCGCCGCAAGCAGGGCCGACCGGTTGATCGCGCCGAGGTTGGGGCCGACATCAACCAGGGCGATCTTGGCGTGCACCTCAGCGCCCGCGCCCTGAATGATGCGATAGAAGGCGGAGGTCGCCCTCAGGGCGGCGGGATCGTTGTTGTAGCCCTTGGGCCAGCTATCGGACAGCTTGTCCTCGAACCGCGACAACCCTAGATCGCCGGGAAGCACCCACGGACCAAAAAAGGAGGAAGGGATCAAGAGTTCCGGCATTCGGATGTCCCCCGTGCCTTGGAGAATCGGCTCGATGCATCCGAGTACGGTCACCGCTTCCTCTTTCGGATAATCCCAAAGGCGTTCCAGTTCCTCCTCATCCATGAACGCCGACGTGAGGTTGGCCTGAGGGTCCAGATCCACCGCCAGGGTTGGGAATCCCAACCGGGGCAGCATGTGGGCCAGATGATATGCCAGGGTGGTCTTGCCCACGCCGCCCTTGTTGTTGAAGAAGGCGATCGTTTTCACCGGCGCCTCCGGACAGCCACCAGAACATGGGTCGGCTCGAATGTGAACTCCGCTGGCGGGTTGCCGTTTCTCGCAAGTGCTGCCGTGGCCCTCGCGATCCCCGTTCCGAACCGCTCCACATAGCCCAGCGCCTTCATACCTTCGGCGACCACGGGGTTGCGGTAGTCGCTGACCCGGTCGTAATTCTGCGGCGTCACCTGACCGTACAGCCCACCGGGGCTGAGGATCTCGACGCGATCCTCGAACCAGTTGACGCGCACCGGAGAATTCGTCCCCTCGTAGGCGCGGTGCATGATGGCGTTGAGCACAAACTCGCGGATCGCCGCCAAAGGGTAATCCGGACTGTCTTCGTGGCGCAGTCCCCCCGCTGCCGACCTAGCCGAGTGAATCTGAAGCGGAAGCAGATCGTCCAACCGCATCAACTGTGTGAGAAGGTTGCCCGTGACCTCCTTCGCATCCTGGATCGCGTCGGCCAGTGTGGTTCCGTCGAAGCGCACGAACTGGACGTATGCACCTGGGAGAAACGGAAGTGGATCCCTGCCGACCAGGAGCAGCCCGGCGTGAGTTGGCCGCCGACTCCGGAGGTCGAAAAAGCGCAAGGATGCCAGTTGCTGCTCGGGTGTGCGATTGTTCTGCGCCAGAATCTCGGGATCGACGATCTTTGGGAGGTAGATTTCCCGAAACGAGTCGACGATCAGATCTTCGACAGTGGCGCCCGGGCAAGGCCGCTGATCGAAGGACCGAGCGCCGGCAACCTGGCGCTCCGTGAGCCGTCGTTCCTCCTCCAGGGTGGCGATGGCCCGCCTCGGACCGACACGAATCCAAACCTGGCCCTTGTAGCGCACTGGGGGCGCTTCCGCAGGGTGGACCTCCACAATCGCAACCGGTATTCCCTTCAAGACGACCTTCTGCACCGCCAGGCTCGGCACAGGAAGGATCTGCCCGTCGGTCCGCATGTCCGACAGGTTCCTCAACAGCTCGTCAGTGATGGGAAGACCGGTTGGCTGCCCGTCATCCGTAACGCCGACAAAGAGGATTCCCGCGGCTTGGCGCCCCGGCAAGTCATTCGCGAACGCGCACACGGCCTGCCTCATCCGGTCGGGCTGAAGACCCTGTTTCCGCTCGACCCTGTCGGATTCCAGGTCGGTCATCAACTGTTCGAGTTCGTCAACAGTCATCGCTCGGCTCTCTTCGAGAGACACACCATTATCGCTATGCCAAAACATGGAGTCAAAAGCCGGATCACCGATGGTCTACCGGGTCAACTTCCGGTGCTCTTTGAGGATGCAGCGGTCCATGACCACGGTGAGGCCGGCCGCGCGGGCTTTCTGGGCCGCGGCGTCGTCGGCCACGCCTTCCTGCATCCACACGGCGCCGGCGCCCACGCGGATGGCGGCCTCGACAATCTCGGGCACGAATTCGCTCCGCCGGAAGACATCGACGATATCGATATGCTCGGGGACCACCTCCAGGCTAGGGTAGGCCCGCTCGCCCAGCACTTCGGTCTCTTGCCGATTCACCGGAACGATCCGGTAGCCGGCGCGCTGCATGTACTCGGACACGCCGTAACTGGGGCGCTTGCGGTTGCTCGACAGGCCTACCACCGCAATCGTTCGCGCGCTGCGAAGCAGTTCAGGAATGCTCGCCATCTTCGGGGCCGCCTAATTTCAGTATCCTCCGAAACCGCTCCACCTCGGCGGGGGTGAGCGGCCGGTACCGCCCCGGCTCGAGCGAACCCAGTTCCAGGAATCCGATTTTGACGCGCTTGATCTTCTCGACCAGCCGGCCGAAATGCTTGAACATCTCGCGGATCTGGTGATGCCGGCCCTGGGAGAGCCGCACCTCGTACCAGGGGTTTTCGGCGCGCCGCGCGAGCCGCAGCCCGGCCGGAGCGGTCCGCCTGCCGTGGAGCGGAATCCCCGCGCGGAACTGCTGTTCCTGCTCGGGCGTGAGCGGGCCGGTGACTTTCACCACGTAGGTTTTCGCCACGTGGCTGGCCGCCGAGGTGATGCGGTTGGCGAGCTCGCCATCATTGGTCAGCAGCAGCAGGCCCTCGCTGGCGTAGTCGAGCCGCCCCACGGGAAACACGCGCTCTTTGACGCCCTTGAGGAACTCGAGCACCGTGGGCCGGCCTTCCGGGTCCGAGAGGGTGGTGACCACGCCCTTGGGCTTGTGGAACGCCAGGTAGACCAGCCGCTTCGGCGGACGCAGCAGCCTGCCATCCACCTTGATGTGATCTCGCTCGAGGTCGGCTTTGGTCCCGAGCTCGGTGACCGTGCGGCCGTTCACCGCCACCCGGCCCTCGAGCATCAGCGCTTCGGCCTTTCGCCGGCTCGCCACGCCCGCGCGCGCCAGGATCTTTTGCAGCCGCTCTTCAGGCATCCGGTTTCTCGGCCGTTTCCGGCACGGGCGCTTCCTCGGCCGTCTCGGGCGGCGGCTCCTCCGCCGGTTCGGTCTCGCTCACCGCCAGCCGGCGCAGGTCCTCGAACTCCTTCAGCGTGGGCAGCTCGCTCAGGTCCTTCAAGCCGAACTGCACCAGGAATTCTTTCGAGGTCTTGTAGAGGATGGGCCGGCCCACCACGTTTTTCCGGCCGCAGGCCTGAATCAGCTTGCGATCCAGCAGCGTCTTGAGCACCCCGGCGCCCTGCACGCCGCGGATCTCCATGATCTCCGGCGCGGTGACCGGCTGCTTGTAGGCGATGGTGGCCAGCGTCTCCAGGGCGGCCAGCGAGAGCTTCAGCGGCGGCTTGAGACTCTTGACGAAGGCCCGGATGGCCTCGTGGTGCTCGGGCTTGGTGGTCATCTTGAAGCCGCCGGCCACTTCGCGGATCAGGACGCCGTGGGCCGGCGCGGCGAATTCGGCCACCAGCTCGTCGAGCGCCCGTTTGACACGCTCCTCGGATTGGCCGAGCGCGGCTGCGATCTGCGCCGCCGCGACCGGCTCTTCCGTGACGTAGACGATGGCCTCGAGGACGGCCTTGAGTTGGGCGTCCTCGACCTCGCTCGCGCCGCCCAGCGGCTCCAGCGCCATCTGCTCGGGCGGATACTCTTCCATTCTCAGTTGTAGTCCTTATCGATTTGAGTGATGGTGTCGTCGGAGGCGAACACCTCGTCGAAGCGCTTATGGGCCTTCAGGGCGATGTCCCCGAACGCATCCTTCTGCACCAGCACCACCGCTTGCAGCCTCACCATCTCCAGAATCGCCAGGAACAGGCAGATCATGGCCCGGCGGCTGCGCTGCTCCTCGAACAGGAGCGCCGCCGAGAGCTTTTCGCCCCGCGGCTTGCTCTTAAGCAACGAGCTCAGGTACAGGATCATGTCCGGAACACTCACGTCCTCGGGATTGACCTGGAAAAACGGCCGGTTCTTGGCCCGTTCGAGCACCTGCTCGAGGGTCTTCACCAGGTCGAACAACGTCACCGCCACCCCCGGCTCGTCCTCATCGGAAAGGAACTGCCCGACCTGGGGGTTCGACCAGACGTTTTCCTCAATCAGCCGCTTCTGCTGGAGCATCTCGGCGGCGTTCTTGAAACGCTCGTGCTCGAGCAGCCGCTCCACCAGCTCGCGCCGCGGGTCGTCCTCCGGCGACATCGTCTCGAGTTCCGGGTCCTTGGGCAGCAGCATCCGCGACTTGATGTGAATCAGGGTGGCGGCCATGAAGATGAACTCCGAGCTCAGCTCCATGTCCAGGCCGGCCGCCCGCTCGACGTATTCCAGGTACTGCGCCGTGATCCTGGCGATGGGGATGTTCCAGATGTCGATCTGCTGCTTCCGGATCAGGTCCAGCAACAGGTCCAGCGGGCCCTCGTACTGCTCCAGGTGGATGTTCAGCGGCGATGACGACACAACTTTCTCACGATACCATGTGGGGCAGGCGGTTTCGCCTGCCCGTGGCGCCGGCGGTCTTGCCGCCGGTGTTCCAGGCGTCGAATACTTGCAGACACCGGCGGCAGGACCGTCGGCGCTACTCCGAACTACGGCCTCCACTCCTCGGGCTTCTTGGGGGTCTGCTTCTTGACTTCCCCGCGGAAGATCAGCGTGACCACCACGGCCTTAGCGGCGTCGTCGGTCTTCACCACCGCTTTGGTTTCGCCCAGATCGTCGAGCACCCCGTCTTCGCGCACGCGGCTCAGGAAGTAGTCCGGGTAGTCAGCGTTGAACGGCTGGCCCTCCTTGATGGCCCACAACTGGCGAATGGCCGGTTCCGAAATCAGGTCCAGGCCCTCGATATTGAGCTTCGCCAGGAGGTAGCGCGGCCCGTCTTCCACGTGGATCACCAGGCCCACCGTCTTGGCGGGATCGTTCACCCGGCGATCGATGCGCGTCTTCACCCGCATGTAACCGTCGTGCCGCACCCGCTTCTCGATGCGCCCCACCCCCGCCTGGATTTGAGAAAGGTTGAACATGTCGCCAGACTTCAGGTTGGCGAGCTTGAGCAGCTCCGCCGAGGGGAGCCGGGAGCCATCCACGGCCACCTCGCCGAGCGAGTAGCTGGCGCCTTCCTCCACCTTGACCGTCAGCGCCATACCGTTCACGTCCCGGTCCTTTTCGGCGCGGATTTCGGGGAACAACACGCGGACGCGCCCGCGCGCCTCATAGAGGGGCCGGATATTGGTCTCCAGCAACTGCCGGAACCGCGCCTCCCGGTAGGGCGTCCCGACCGCCACCGCGTTGATCGCGTTCTCCAGCGTGCTGGCGGGGAGCACCGCGTTGCCCGTGAACGTCACCCTGGCGATCCCCGGAAGCGCTCCGGGAGGGCGGAACACCACGGCCATTTGTCCCGCGTCGTCCGGGACGAGTTTGCCGACGACTTTCACCTTGCCGGCCAGGGAATCCTCAATCACCTTTGCGTACCGCGCGAGGGCTGCCTGGGTCGCGGCAACCCGGGGCCCGAAAAAGGGGTCGGCTTGGCTGAGCGCCTTCCGGATCTGGTCGTCCGGCGCCCCCAGATCCTCGAACCGGATGGGGAATAGCGGTCCGGCCTCCGCCACCTGGATCGATACGACATAGCCTTTCTTCCCGGCTGCCGGACCGAACTTGACTGCAAGCTCCTCGAACACCCCGGCCGCCTC
>Ga0187866_1002384_pt1 | contig 15697 bp, 15 predicted proteins | sample June2016WEW_11_1_3_FD_133013 | JGI IMG/M metagenome (GOLD analysis project Ga0187866, IMG submission 133013) | Peatland microbial communities from SPRUCE experiment site at the Marcell Experimental Forest, Minnesota, USA - June2016WEW_11_150 | ecosystem: Environmental > Terrestrial > Soil >...
ACCCGGGCCGAGGCGACCGCCCCCAGTTCCACGTGTCCGTCGCGCAGATGGCCGGCGTGCAGGATGAAAGCCCCTTCGACCTGCGTGTCGATTACTTCAAAGTGAAAATGCTCGCCGGCGATTTCGCCCACGTCGCCCACTTGTCCGCCCATTTCGCCGTAGAAAGGCGTCTTGTCGAGCACCAGCACGACCGGCCGGACGTGGTCCAGTTCGTCGATTCGGTCGCAGAGTTGATCGTTGGATATAATGCCCAATACCTTCGCGTCGCGGACCTCGTCGGTTTCGTGGCCCAGAAACGTGCTGCCGTGCACGGCCTTTTTCAGGGCCTCCAGCGGATCGTGTTTGAAGACCTGGATTTTTTCGGCCGGTCCGGAAATGTCGCCGTGTTTTTTCATCTCCTCCTGGAAGGCGGGCCAATCGAAAGTGAAATTACGCTCGGCGGCCAGGGTTTCGAACAGCTCGGGCGGGAAACCGTGGGTTTGGAACATGTCGGCGGCCTCGGCGCCGGACACCGTGCCGCGACGCTCGCCGCGCATCTGGTCGAAAATGCGCTCGATGCGGTCCAATCCCGCGTCGATGGTCGAAAGGAAATGAGCCTCCTCTTTTTCGATCACGTTGGAGACCTTGGCCACGGTTTCGGTCAGTTCGGGATAGGGCTCCCGCATCAATTCGGCCACTGTGCCCACGAGTTTGTGCAAAAACGGCTTGCGCATGCCCATCTGATGCCCGTCCAACACCGCCCGGCGCAAGAGCCGCTTGATGACGTACTTTTCCTTGTTCGGGCCGGGAATCACGTTCTCGTGGATGGCGAACGCGCAGGCGCGGACGTGATCGGCGATCCGCCGCAGTCGCCGGCCGGTTTCGCTTTCAGGCTGATAACGAACGCGGCAGACCTCGCCGGCCGCCTCGACCAGGGGCCTGAGGATGTCGATGTGGAAATTCGAATCCACGCCCTGCAAGACCGCCGCGGTGCGCTCCAGGCCCATGCCGGTGTCGATGTTGCGGCTGGGCAGCCCACGGAGATTGTTGGGCGGATCGCCGACGCGGTTGAACTGCGTGAACACGAGGTTCCAAATTTCGACCGAGCCGAACTCAGTATGATAATATATTTCGCTGCACGGGCCGCACACCCCGTCGGGGCCTTGGCTGGGGGCGTTTGCCGGCCAGAAATTTTCGTCTTCGCCCAGGCGTTGGAGCCGCTCGGGCGGAAGACGGATTTCATTAAGCCAGATCCCCGCCGCCTCGTCGTCATCAAGATAAACTGTGGCCGAAATGCGATTGGGATCCAGGGCGAGCCACTTTTTATCGGTCAAAAACTCCCAGGCCCAGTGGATCGCATCGCGTTTGAAATAATCGCCGAAGCTGAAGTTGCCCAGCATCTCGAAAAACGTGTGATGGTATGCCGTGCGCCCCACGTTGTCGATATCGCCGGTGCGCAGACATTTTTGGCATGTCGTTGCCCGGGTGAATTCCAGCTTGCAGCGGCCCAAAAAATGGTCCTTGAACTGGTTCATTCCCGCCGGGGTAAACAGCACCGACGGATCCCACCGCGGCACCAGCACGTCGCTAGGTCGGCGCGTACAGCCCTTGGACTCGAAAAAGACCAGATATTTTTCGCGTAATTCGTTGGTTTTCATAATAGTCCCCTCTCCCTTCGGGAGAGGGCTAGGGTGAGGGTGATTGTTTTGTATCGAATCCGTTATCATATCGAGACAGTACTTATGTGAAAAGACGTGTGCAACTGCTGGATTGCCCGGCAGTATAGGCTGAATTAGAATTGTTATCGAAGTATGATGGGCTTATTACTGAAATCCGTTAATCTTAACCAATCAACAATGCCGGAAAAGTAAAGAATGGCCCTAATCGACGATAAAACTGAAATACCCGAAACCATCTATCATTATTGTAATGAGAAGAGTTTTCGAGGCATTTTGAAGAGCAAAAAACTATGGCTTAGTGATGTTCATTGTATGGAAGATTCCACGGAGCAAACGTGGTTAATTGAAAAAGCGAAAGAGCGACTTCAGGAATTAAATCAAGGAGCTATATGGTGGGACATTCAACCAATATTTGATAATTTCGAGTGGATGGCCCTAGATCCACATATTTTTTGTTTTTCTAGTAACATCAACTTGCCTGACCAATGGCGAGATTATGCAGATGATTACAGAGGTTATTCAATTGGCTTTTCATCCTTCTGGCTTATAAATCAAAAGAATTGTTGTCCTCGACGGCAGGTACTATTATGGGGAGCCGAATATTGTGAAAAAAAGCAAATGGAATTTTTGAATCATTATATCGAAGAATATTTAACTGGCTTGAAGCAAGGTAAAGATCGAAGAGACTCTGGCATGAGGCTTGTAGAAGCTATTTACGCACTTTCTGGAGCGTGTAAAAACCCGAATTTTTGTGAAGAGAAAGAAATTCGATTGATGGTGATGGAACCCCGACATCCTGAAAGTTTCCATGATAAGTATAGGCAGGGCATATCAGAAAGATTATATCGATCTAGCGAGAAGTATAATAAGATTTCATACTTTACTCTTCCTTTTCCAGAACACGCCATCACGACGATTTATCTTGGCCCAAAGAATTATGCAAGAGATGATGACTCAAGTTTAAAGCTGTTCCTAGCAGAGAACAGCTACAATGTTAATAGCATCAAAATTGAAAGGTCGGATGCTACGTGCCGTTAATTCTGTAGATCAGACACCCCATATCTGACCATTGCCTACATGAAAAGTAGAATATTAAACAGCCAGTTTCTTTAACAATTCCTGTGGAGTGAAAATCGGCATCGGACATGCCGCGAAGCCTGCGGGATCGCGGGTTATAATGCCGTCGAGATTGGCTTCGATGGCCGCAGCGATTTGAATCTTGTCTTCAAAATCAGGTCCGGGCAATAAAAGGGCCGCTTCCAATGTTCGGCGTTCCACGGGAAGAATATCGAAAGCCGAGAGACAATCATGCACGGTTTGTAACGCTTTCTCCAAACCTGCCAGACGACGGCCCACATAAAATACATTGGCAATGGAAAGCGTCGTCATTGAGGCCGTTATTTTTCCTTGCCGGGCTGCTTCGAATATCACATCTGCCTCCGCCCGCCACGGGATTCGTCCCAATAGTACGTCTAAAACGATATTTGTATCAAATAGCACCCGCATCAGCCGAACTTTTTAATCCTTTCCTCTTCAACAATGCGAGAAACATCTTGATCGGTGGGCGGGGGTTGAACGCCGGACAATACACCGACTAGATCGGCTAGCGTTTTGCACGGAGAAGTTGGCTCGTTTTGCAGGGACGAGAGAATTCTTGACGCCAGTGAGACGCGCATATCTTCCGGCCAATCTTTGATCTGCCCCCAGACATTCAGAAGTTCGTTGAATTGGTCGGTGCTCATGTCTTAATTCCGAACAGGATTAAGGATCCTCTAATTGATTATGTGTCTTTTAAGGGGTAATGTCAAGCAGCGGATTCACCACGCGCAATTTGTTGTAAACCGCGCCGGCTGGAAAATCTTCGGAATACAATTGATCGCACTGGGATTGTTCGGCGGCGGCGAGGATGGCGGCATCCCAGAAGTTTATTCGGAATTGTCCGGCCAGTTCCACGCCGCGACGCACCAACTTGGGTGTTGCGGTTACTATCTCGAACTTTTCCAACGAAAGAAGTTCGAGGACAACATGCTCATGCGTTTGATGAAACTTTGTCAGTGCCGTGGAAGCATATTCATGAAGCACTTGCGTGGAAATTATGCCGATTCCTTCTTTCATGCAATAGGTAAAAGCTTCTCTTGCCCGGGAATACTTCAACGGATCGCGCTGATCCAGGGTATATATGAGAATGTTTGTGTCGAAAAATATTTTACTCATTCCATTTGCCCCGTCGGTGGATTTCCTCGCGATTAAATCGCCAGCCTTCTTCGGGCTGGCTAGTGCACTGTTTGGTAAGTTGGAGAAAGGCGTCGGCTGCCGCTTCGCGTTCGAATTGTTCGATGCACTGTTTTAGATAATCGCGCATAAGCTGATTTAGCGTTGTATTATGCGATTTTGCATAACTTCGGGCTTTTGTGATAACCTCGTCGTCTGCCGATAGGGTAATGTTTTTCATCATGATAAGGCTCCTTTATGTGTACACATAAATGTGTGCACATATAAGTGTACACATATTATTATGGTTTGTCAATTATATAATTGGGAAGCGGTCTAAACACAGCCAATCGTGAGTAGATGCCGGGTAAAGACCCCGGGTGTATTCACCTGGGGTTAAATAGGTGTTATTTCAGGGTTTTATCGTGGGGACTTCAAAACCCCCATTGTTTTGATAAGATGATCCGGCGGCATGGGGGAACCGAGCGAAATACTTGCCAAGGGCTATTGCGGGCGAAAAGGCTAACCGATATACTGTTCATAAGTACATTATACGGAAGCCGGCGGCACACGGCAAATTTGAACTTCCATCCGGGCCGGTACGGCCCGGCTCTGAAATATATATGCTCCGAAAGATATCTGATTCATACCAATAACAGGAAAGATACAAACATGGCCAAAAAAACAGCACAGCAAGGCAAATCGACCGCCAGAACGGCGGCGGGCAAAGACGTCGTCAGTTCGATGTTCGACGAGCATCCCCGACTTAAGGACACGATGGCCCAGATCGAAAAGGAATTCGGCGAAGGGGCCATCATGCCGCTGGGCGTGGATCGTTCCGGGCCGATCGCCGGAGTGCCCACCGGCAGCATTTCGCTGGATATCGCACTTGGGGGACAGGGCATTCCCTCGGGCCGCGTGGTGGAAATTTTCGGGCCGGAGGCCAGCGGCAAAACCACTTTGGCCCTGCACGTGATAGCCAACGCCCAAAAACGAGGCGGCATTGCGGCCTTTATCGACGCCGAACATGCCTTGGATCCCAGTTGGGCGAAAAAACTCGGCGTGGAATTGGAAACGCTGCTGGTCAGCCAACCAGGCTGCGGCGAGGAGGCCATGCAAATCACCGAGATGCTGATCCGCTCGAACGCCGTGGATGTGATCGTGATCGACTCGGTGGCCGCCTTGCTGCCCAGGAAGGAATTGGAAGGTGAGATCGGCGACCAACACGTGGGTCTGCAAGCCCGGCTGATGAGCCAGTCGATGCGCAAGCTGACCGGGGCCATCTCTAAGAGCAAGACGGCCGTGATTTTCATCAACCAGATCCGGGAAAAGATCGGCGTGATGTTCGGCAATCCGGAGACCACGCCCGGCGGCCGGGCATTGAAATTTTACAGTTCCTGCCGCATCGACGTGCGGCGGATCGGGCAGATCAAGGAAGGCGAGGAGGTGATCGGGCAGCGTGTTCGGGCGAAGGTGGTGAAGAACAAGGTCGCCCCGCCCTTCCGCGTGGCCGAATTCGACATGATGCACGCCAACGGCATCAGTTACGAAGGCGACATCCTGGACCTGGCAATGAGCAACAAACTTGTGGCCCGCACCGGCACCTGGTTCCGCTACGGCGAGATGCAGCTTGGCCAAGGCCGGGAAAAAGCCCGGGAATTCTTGCGCGAGAATCCCAAACTGACCGAGGAGTTGCGCGAAAAAATCCTTACAAGCGGCGATCTTTCCACGGCCGCTTCCGTTGTTTCCGCCGCCGACGTGGAGAATGTGGTAGAATAGAGGGGCTGGAGGGGCAGTGGACGGTGGACAGTGGACAGTGAGATTGTTTATTGAGTCTCAGATAATCTAATGTTGCATAAAAAGTCAGAGCCGGGGCGTGTCGCCCCGGCATTCCCGCACCCGACACGGCCCGGCTCTGAGGTGAAAACGCGACATTTATTACCTGATTATCAATAGTCGTGATCGGGCACCGAATTAATGTTAGTTAGAGAGCAAGTTTTAACCCGTGATAAATCGGACTATGTTTCGCATATTGTTGTGTTTTATCGCCATTATGTTGATGGGAGTTGTTGTTGCCGTCAGCGGCGCATTGGCCCAGGAGCCGTTATCGGGCGTCGAGGCGGCGGCGTTGGAAAAAACCTTGGTCGACGTAATCGCCCGGACGGAAAGATCGGTGGTGGCCATCGCCCGGGTGCACAGAGAAGTGACGGGCGAGACATTGCGTTTGGAATTGCGGCCCGATCCGTTTGATCGCCGGCCGATTCTATCCTCGGTTCCGCTGCCTACGGATCCGGACTTCATTCCCAACGAGTACGGCGCGGGCGTGGCGGTCGACCGGCGGGGATTGATCTTAACGGCCTATCACGTGCTGGGCGAAGATAGCGATTATTATGTAACCACGTCCGAGCGCAAGGTGTACAAGGCTTCGATCAAGGCCGCCGATCCGCGTTCGGACCTGGCGGTGCTGGCCATCGAGGCCGCCGATCTCGTGCCGATCAGCTTCGGCAACGCCGGGGAATTGAAAAAAGGGCAGATCGTCGTTTCGCTGGGCAATCCTTATGCCATTGCCCACGACGGTCAGGTGAGCGCCGGTTGGGGAATTGTGTCGAATCTTTCGCGCAAGGCCCCGGCCACGCCCGGCGAGTCGGATCCCGCGGGTAAATCTACCTTGCACCATTTCGGCACACTGATCCAAACCGACGCCAAGTTGAACCTTGGCACAAGCGGCGGACCGCTGATGAACCTCAGAGGCGAGATGGTGGGGCTGAGCGTGGCCCTGGCGGCCGAGGCGGGTTATGAAACCGCGGCGGGATACGCCATTCCCGTGGACCAGACCTTCCGCCGCGCGGTGGAAACGCTAAAGCAAGGCCGCGAGGTGGAATACGGGTTCCTCGGCGTCCAGCCGGCGAACCTGGCCGCTGGGGAAGTGCTAAGCGGAATGCACGGCATACGCGTGGCGCAGACTATTCCCGGCACCCCGGCGGTAAAATACGGGCTGAAAAACGACGACATCATAACCGCCGTTGACGGCGCGCCGATCCACGACGCCGACTCTTTCGTCCTGAGCGTGGGCAAACTGCCGGTGGAGGCGGTCGCGCATCTGAGCGTGATCCGCGACGGTCGCCCGCGTAGCATCGAGGTCAAACTGACCAAGTACGCGGTGCGGGGCAAAAAAATCGTTACCGCGCCCGATCCGCTTTGGCGCGGTCTGCGCGTGGAGTATCCCTCGGCAATGATGAACACTGAAGCGCGGTCGGCGGGCGGGCAGGCGTTTGCGGGCGAAGGCGTGATAGTGGCCGAAGTGGCCGATAACAGCCCGGCCCTGAAAGCCGGACTGCAACCGGGCATGATCGTCACCCACGTCGGGCGCACGGCGGTAAACTCGCCCAAGCAGTTCAGCGCCGCGGTTGAAAAAATTTCCGGCCCGGTCGATCTCAGCATCGCCAACGATAAGACAAATCCGGTCCGCATCGTGGAATTGGGACCATGAAGATATTTAGCAAACAAAAAGACTCCCGACCCCTTTTACCCTTCCAACGGCGACGGAACCGTTGACCACGAGACGTGTTACGCCTATGATGGCAATCAGATCGTTTTGCAGTTTGATCGGGGACTGTCCCCTTAACCGTGAATGACCTTTCGCACCGTTATCTATGGGGTCCTGCCGTGGATCAATTATTGGCCGACGAACAACTACTCCCCTCCACGGGCACCGACCGAAGGTTGGTCGGGGGAGGGGCCGGGGGTGAGGGCGGCTACAATCTCACCGCGCCCGGCAGGGTCGTCTGGCCCTTGACCGACAATCTCGGCACCGTCTGCGACCTGGCCGAGTACAACGCCCAGACCGGCGTAACCTCGGTCGTCAACCACCGCGTGTACGACGCCTATGGAAATCTGAAATCCGAGACGAATCCCTCCACCGGCCAGGCCGCCGCCGTCGATTGCCTTTTCGCCTTCACCGGCCGCCTGTACGACAAGCAAACCGGCCTGCAAAACAACCTCAACCGCTGGTATGACCCCAAAGTCGGCCGCTGGATGAGCGAAGACCCAAGTGGGTTCACAGCGGGCGACACGAATACGCGCTGTTATTGCTTTAATAGTCCGACAAACTTTGTTGATCCAAGTGGTTTAAGCATACCTGAGCATTTAATTGGTCATGGAGCAGAAGAAGTTTATAATCATATAATAGTGGAGTATGGTGATAAAGCACGCCCTAAAGCAGCTGCAATAGGTTTAACTGAGACGGTAATGGAAGTCATCCAGGAAAAAGCATCTGGTACTTTCACCACAAAAGAGGGCGTCAATTCTTTTGGAGTAGCAAATAAGATTCCACAAACACCGGCATTGCTCGAAGTAAGATGGTGGAGCGGAACCTTTCAAGGCAGAAAAGTAAAAAATTACCAGATATATCTTCGTGATGCTGCACGTAGGGTAATATATGCATCAGGAGGACAATATTTTGATGATTGAATAACAGCAATTGTATGTTTTTATATAATCTATAATTTATTACTGGGGAATATATGTGGGTATGAAAATAAGATATTCGCTAAAAAAAGAATTTAAAAATCTTCGCTCGTATCTGTATATTTTAATAATAATTGTCATTGCTACCAGTATATTGACAATTTTTGTAAATCCTTTATGGAAACAGTCAACAGCTGTAAAGAATCTTATAAATATTGGAGCCGATGTACATTCTGATCCTATATTTTATGGAATTTTTGAAACCTTAATAGAAGTTAAGTTTCCAGCAAAAAGTACCTCCAATAATGATATTTTAATTCTTCAGAATTGTCCAAATATGGTTGTTTTGATCTTGAATGGAACAAAAATAAGTGATAAAGGTTTAGAAATATTACATAGAAATCAGCGGCTTGGAATATTATGGTTAAACGATACACTAGTAACTGATGCTGGTATGAAATACCTGCAATTTTTACCATCATTAGAAGATTTACGCCTTGATAACACTAAAATATCAGAAAAAGGACTAGCCTATCTTAAGGGCCTTAAGTTAGATGGAATTTCTCTTAAAAAAACTTTTGTTACAGACAAGGGGATTACTCAACTTAATTCAATATCGACATTAGAAGCAATCAACCTATCCAATACAATGATTACCGATAAAGTCTTTTCTTTGTTTAAACACAAAGATATAATTTTAAAGTTAGAGTTAGTGGCAACACATATAACAGATGCTGGTCTAAAGGATGTGAATCATTATTCTAGAATTCGGTATCTTGATCTTTCTGAAAATAATATTACAGATATTGGATTAGAATATTTAGAACAATTGTCTAGCCTGGAACAACTCGGATTGCGTGGAACTAAAATAACAGATAACGGATTGAAACATATCGCAAAACTAAAGAAGCTGAAAGATTTAGATATCCAAAATACAGAAGTCACCGATGCAGGTCTTTTAGAGATTAGAAATATGTCCCAATTGGAATATTTATATATCAAAAATACAAATGTAACTGAAGATGGAATAGAAGAATTAAAAAAACATATTCCTGATCTATATATAGAAGGGGGAAAAGTAAAGAAATAGAACAAAGGGGTCGGGAGCAATCCTGTTCGGCTCAATTATTGCACACAACGTCTCCGGTAACAAGGCAGCGGGGGAATTGAGACAGAAGGTAAAGGGGTCGGGAGTCTTTTCTATTGACAGGATGACGCAGATATGATAGATTTTTGCCATGCCACGAAGATTGCGAGTTTCCGGCGGCGGATATGCGTACCACGTCTTGAATCGGGGAGTGGGACGAATGCGCATCTTTGGCAAGACGCGGGATTACGAGGCATTCGAGGAGGTTTTGGCCAAGGCGAAACAGCGCCTGCCGATGCGGGTTCTGGCCTGGTGCCTGATGCCAAACCACTGGCACTTTGTGCTCTGGCCGCGCAAAGATGGAGATCTGTCGGAGTTCATGCGATGGCTGACGGTCACGCATACGCAACGTTGGCACGCCGCGCATCGCACGGCTGGAACCGGTCCGCTGTACCAGGGCCGCTTCAAGTCGTTCCCCATCCAAGAGGACGATCACCTGTTAACGGTGCTGCGGTATGTGGAGCGGAATCCCTTGCGGGCGAATCTGGTGGAGCGGGCCGAGGAGTGGCGCTGGTCAAGTCTTTGGCATCGGGAGAACGGCGTTGCCGGGTTTGTGGACGAAGGACCTCTGGCGCTGCCGCGCAATTGGCTGCGGCGCGTGCAGGCGCCGGAAACCGATGCGGAGTTGGCGGCCTTACGGCGTTCGGTGCTGCGCGGCGCGCCGTTTGGCGAGACTGTATGGCAGGAGCGAACGGCAAAACAATTGCAATTGCAGACAACGCTGCATCCTCGCGGTCGGCCGCGGAAATTGCCGTCCACTCCAAAATAAGACTCCCGACCCCTTTATCCCTTCCCCAAAGAAAGATGGGACCGATTAGCAAAACTCAGGTTCCACTCAGTCGAGCCGTGCTTAATACATCGTAGAGCGGGCCGCCGCGTTCCAGGCGGCTGGAGAAGACGGTAACTTTTTCCACGCGCATGCAGCCGGCGTCGAAATCGGCGTGCTGTTTGAGCAACCGGCCCAGTTCGGCGGCGTTTTTGCCGCTGCGGGTCCGGCCGATGGTCAAATGGGTCTGGAATTTCCGATCTTCGTCTTGAAAGCCCAACTCGGATAGTTCCAAGGCCACGTTGTCGTGCAAGTCGGCCATCCGGTCGCTGCCCGCATTCGCGCCGATCCATAGAGTTCTGGGCCGGTTGGCATTGGGAAAGGCCCCGGCCCAACGGATTTCCAAATCGAACGGCGGCATGTGGGCCGCCCCTTGTTCCACGGCCTGGCATACGGCGGCGATTTGCTCTTCGGGCACTTCACCCAGGAATTGCAGCGTTATATGCAGGTTTTGCGGTTCCACCCATTTCACGTCGGCCTCGGCGGCGCGGAGGACGCCGATTAGTTCCGCGGCACGCGCCCGGACCGCGGCATCGATTTCAATAGCGATAAACGTTCGAACTGTAGACATAAGTGAAGTACAAAATACTAAATGGTTACTATTTATCAACTCATGATATCAGCATTGGCGGATTGCGGCAATATGCGTCCCAAGGATTGACATATTAATCGGCGATTGATAGCATTGTAACATAAATGGAAACGCGATTGTGTGTATTTGGCAGTCGAGAAAGTGCGAGATAGTAACCGGTTCATTTCACATTTATTTAACGGTGGTGAGGATATGTCGATTTTTAAGACGCGAACTTTATGGGATGGTTTATTGCGCCGCGCGGCAGGGATTGCGACGGTGCTGCTGTTCTATCAGATCAGCACGGCGGCGTTTGCCGCGCCGCAAACGATCGAGCCTGGGGCGGTATGGCCGGACGATCGCGGTAAACACGTCCAGGCGCACGGGGGCGGCATCATAAAACTCGGCGGTACGTACTACTGGTTCGGCGAAGAACGCTCCCAGGGTTTGGATCGCACTAAGCGCTATGTTGGTTGCTACTCGTCGAAGGATCTGGCCCATTGGACTTTTCGCAAGCGGATGGCGTTTTCCGATCAGGAAAACCTGGGACGCGGTTGGATACTGGAGCGTCCCAAGGTGTTTTATAATGATAAGACCAAGCAGTACGTGATGTACATGCACCTCGATGGCCCCGGATACAAGGTGGCCCGAGTCGCCGTGGCCACTTGCGACACGGTTGACGGCGATTACAAGTATCTGAAGAGTTTCCGGCCGCTGGGTTGCGAGAGCCGGGACATCGGGCAGTTCATCGACGACGACGGTTCGGCATACCTGATTTTCGAGGATCGGCCGGCCGAGGGTTTTCATATCGCCAGGCTGTCGAATGATTACCTTACAGTGGAAAAAGACGCGAGCCTGATCCGTGCGCCGTTGGAAGGCGGGGCGGTGGTGCATTACAAGGATTTGTACTATGTGGTCGGCTCGGCCTTGACCGGTTGGAAGCCCAATCCGAACAAATATGCCACCGCACCCTCGCTGGAAGGCCCGTGGTCGGAATTCAAGGACATCGCTCCGCCCGAGACTAACACCTACGGTTCGCAGTCGACGATGCTCTTGAAAGTCGCGGGCACAAAGGCCACGAGCGTGATTTTCATGGGCGATATATGGAAGCCGCGGACGCAATGGGATTCCCGCTATCTGTGGATGCCGCTAAAGATCGGCGACGGCAAGCTCTGGCTTCCGGAACTCAAGCCCTGGACCCTGGACATCGAAACCGGCGAGGCGGAGATTAAGAAATAAGGATGAATGATGAAAACAGCGGATAGCGGATAATTAGGGGTGGGCAGTTTACTGCCCACTGATAAAAATAAACTGAAAACTGATAACTGAAAACTTGATAAAAACCGCTTGCGGTTTCACATCGCCCACTGTCTACCGACCACCGTCCACTGTCCATCGTCCACTGTTCCCGGAGTCTTGCAATGACACGGAAGTATTTGGCATTCGACATCGAGACGGCAAAGGACATTCCGGAGGCCGATTTTAATTGGAGGCCCCATCGGCCGCTGGGCATCGCTTGCGCCGCCGCACTGAAATGCGACGCCAAGGATCCGCTTTTATGGCATGGGAAAAACACTGACGGAACTCCCGCGAAAGGCATGTCGCAAGCCGAGGCGAAAAATGTCGTTGGTGAATTAGTCAAACTTGTTGAAGCCGGCTATATTTTGTTGACTTGGAACGGCCTGGGATTCGATCTCGATATCCTTGCCGAGGAATCCGGCGCTTGGGCCGAGTGCAAAGAGTTGGCCATCAACCACGTTGACATGATGTTCCACGTTTTTTGTGATCGCGGTTTTCCAGTGGCCCTAGATAAAGCGGCCGAGGCCCTAAAAATCCCAGGAAAGCCTCCCGGAATGTCCGGCCTGCTGGCTCCGCGACTTTGGGCTGAGGGGCGGCATCAGGAAGTGCTCGACTACGTTGCCCAGGACGTTCGGATCACCCTCGAAATTGCCCGTAAGTGCGAAGAAAAGCGAAAATTCCAGTGGCTAACCCGCAAGGGCACGAAAAGCTCGATGGATTTGCCAAAAGGTTGGCTGACCGTACGCGACGCCCTGCGCCTGCCAAAGCCGGATACATCCTGGATGGATAGTCCCATCCCGCGCCAGCAATATACGCGCTGGCTCAAAACTTGATAACCACAGCAAAAACTTGGTACTAAACGCGAACAACACAAAATTATTTATGGTGTCTGGAACTTGGCTCCCCGATATTTTAGTATTGCTTTTGTTTCTGTTTAGATTTAAGTTCTGTGGCCCGTCACAATATCTCATTTCCATAGTGCTAGAATCAGACAGATAAACTATTTTCGGCGGTAAATATGTCGGCTATTAAGTATCAAAATAGGGTTGTAGCTTTCGTTGACATACTTGGCTTTAAGAATATGGTTAACGATCCGGAAAAGCTTAAGGATGTTTACGACTCATTTCTTATCATATCAGGCTCTCGACACAGTAATTGGGCTCTAGAGGCCGCGATTGCAGACCCAGCAGTAGATCACTTTCCAAATATACCTCGTGGTAGCGCTGAGTTAAGCTTATTCTCTGATAATTTTCTGATAAGCGTTCCGGAAGATAATTCACCTGCTATTCTTGCGCTTCTGATCAATGTTACAGTCCTTCAGAACACCCTTCTCAGTTCGAGAGGAATACTTTGTCGCGGAACAATCCATACAGGCGAACTGATACATGGGGAATCACCTCATAAAGGAAATATTATTTTTGGGCCTGCCGTAACCGAAGCGTATCAAATGGAACAAGGCGTTTCTTCATACCCTCGCGTAATACTATCAGATAGGTTCTTGTCAGTTTTAAGGCGGCATAATGTTTTTGAATCTTATTGCAACAAACATCTGATTGTCAGAGATTCGGATGGTCTTTACTCACTCAATTATCTGATATTGAGCTTCGGCATCCACTGTGATACTGCCAATAGCATAAGTGAATTATGTTTTGATGGCAATCCTTGGTCAAATGATTTGATTGCGAATCAGCTTACAGAATTGAATGGTAAAGATTGGAGCGATCCTCGCTCCTATATGAATATCAAAAGCAAATGGATGTGGCTTGCCGATAGGTTCAATCGGCAGCTTGAAAGGCTTAGATTAACCAATCCTAAGACAGTCGAACTTGCTGACCTTAAGCCTATTGAATTACCTTAAGACGACTCATTGCAGGCGGGCATAACAAGGCGCTGGACCGGAACGTGGCGAATGAGTGGCACAACCTTTTTCACCGCGAAAAATCGAAAGAATGAAAATGCGAAACACAAACTATTGAAATTTCTCTCGTCTTTTCGTCCTTTCGCATTTTCGTGGTGAATAATGGTAATTTCGATAACGGGGATTACGGGGTCGCAATCCTTAACTTACGACGCGGCTGATGATATCGGCGCAATTACTTTTTCCCCCGTTTTTTGCCTTTTATCATTTCCGACAGAAGATTTTCGTCAAACGGCAGGGAGGTGATAATACCGTATTTTTCCTTGGATTCTTTGTATTCTTCATTCAACATGCTACGAAAACCGCCGCCAAAAGAAATAGAGTAGCAATATAACAAGCCGTCGTAGATAATCTGGCCCTTAATTGGCAAAAGTGCAGCCTTGGCCAGGATCGGCAGGTATGGACCAACAACTACTTCGATAGGATCGGCCAAACCAAGAACCCCATAAAGTTTGTTGGGATTGTCCGTGCTTCTGAAAAAGACCGAGTATCGTTTAAGGTAACGATAAATGTAGAATTTATCAAAGATGGCGTGTTTCCAACCGGAAACAATTTCCAATTCATCCGTTTTAAGCCGGGCGGGATTCTCGTCCATGAATTCATCTAACAGTGCGGGCTTGGCATAAAAGGCATCCCGAACCTTTACCCTCGACTCGAGCGATAATTGTGAATAAGCCTTGGCGTCGGCAACCGGCTTTTTTAGAACTTTGAGTTTTCTATTAACATAGAACATCAATGCAGAATACAGTTTGTAAAACAGCCGACCGTCTTTAGGATTGATCTGCATAATAATACTTTCCGATGTGCCTTGTGAGACAAATGTATTTCCCACAGCATAACATTTCCCGCGATCATTTGGGAGAGGAGAGTTCAAAACGAAGAACCAGGAATGAAAAATCTCGAATCCTGAACTCTGAATCCTAGCGCGGCATAAAGCTGCAACCAAACCGCGACCAATGGTCGCGGCTTTACATACTGAACAAACTAGTGTACTTGATGCGCGCAAAACGCGCTCAAATCCCACATTAAGACTCTATGCCCCGGCACGGGCGGCGCGGCGGCGGTCGATTTCTTTGAGAATGATTTTACGCAACCGGATTTGGCCTGGCGTTACTTCGACCAACTCGTCCTCGGCGATGAATTCCAACGCTTCTTCCAAGGTCAGGCGGCGAGGCGGTTTCAGCAAGATGTTGCGGTCGTGGCCCACGGCCCGCATGTTGGAGAGCTTTTTTTCCTTGGTGGGATTCACGTTCATGTCGTCTTCGCGGCTGTTTTCACCGACAATCATGCCTTCGTAAACGTCGTCGGGCGGGGCAACGTGCAAAACTGCCCTCTGCTGCAAGGTGTCTAAGCCATAGGCCACCGCCCGGCCCGCGACGGTGGATACCAAAACGCCGCAGGCGCGGCCGGGAATGGAATCGGCCACGGGCTTGTAGGCCTCGTAGCGGTGGTGCATGACGGCCGTCCCCTGCGTGGCGTTCAGCAGCCGGGTTCTCAATCCGATCAGGCCCCGGGCGGGAATGGAAAAGATCATGAACGTGTATTCGTTGTGCGTGCTCATTTCGGACAATTGCCCGCGGCGCTCGCCGATCAGTTCCAT
>Ga0187866_1002385_pt1 | contig 15690 bp, 11 predicted proteins | sample June2016WEW_11_1_3_FD_133013 | JGI IMG/M metagenome (GOLD analysis project Ga0187866, IMG submission 133013) | Peatland microbial communities from SPRUCE experiment site at the Marcell Experimental Forest, Minnesota, USA - June2016WEW_11_150 | ecosystem: Environmental > Terrestrial > Soil >...
ATGCCGCTTCCGGTGAAGATTGGATTGCGTGCATCCTTCGTCCAATGAAGAAGATCTTCACTCCAGGCGAGTCCGACCTGAGGACGTGTCACGTATTTGTATCCACGCCTTGTCGAGTCTGAGCTGCCGTATCCGGTATAGACCATTCCGTACATCTTGCGGTGCGTATCAAACCATACCGACGGAGACTCGACCATCCCCGCGTCCCATGCTCCGTTCGCGCCGACCGGGAGCACGATCCCGTACTTGGAGAGCTGTGAGCCGGGAGGCATTGTGTCATTCATTTCTTGACGTTGAGGCGAGGCGACGCAGGAAAGAATCATGAAGGTGGATACAAACAGAACTGCCAGGAATGAAAAACGCACGATCCCCCCTTGTGTCGGATTGTTGTTGCACTAATTTCGGATTTCTGGATGACAATAGCGAATCAATGAAAGTCCGAAGGGTTGTTAGGATTTCGCGACTTCCTCTGCTCGAACAGAGCGCGCATCGAGTTCTTCCAGGAGATCTTTGTTTATCTGGCGTTGCGGAGAGAGAAACTCGAGGTCAACGTAGAACTCAGCGCGATTGATCAATTCAGCAACGACCAGGAGAATCCCTGCCGCAATGCGACCGGAAGGGCTTCCCAAGAGCATGAAGGGCAAAATAAATCCGACGACGATCCTGAAAACCGAAAGCACCACTCTCGGCAGGTCTCGCGTTGGTGGGCGAACAAATTCAAGACTATAAAAGATGAATTTCCATCCGGTGACTATCACGAAGAGCCACATCATTCCCAAGAGTGCAGAAAAGAACAGAAGTCCCGTAACGAGCACGCTCGCGCTGGTGAGTCCGGGCATCGGTTTCTTTTCCGCCACGGTGTATACCATATCCATTGAAATCAATGTCGCGAGACCAGCGAGGCTCGCGGCTACTCTCATCGATTCCCCCGGATACATGAGAAAGCTCAATCCGCACAACGCGAGGAAGAGGAGATAAGTCCCGACTTCTCTGCTCAACCAGGAAGTTTTCCAGTTGGTTATCGCTCTCCACGCCCTTGCTTTCTTCCCGAGATGAAGAGTGCTCAATGCCATCCCCACGATTCCCGCAACAAAGAAAGCAATGGGATCAATAGCGATTGGATTAAATAGAGATGCCGCAGTCAAGCCAAAGAGAAGGGACGTCAGAATCGTGAAAACTGTGAGCGGCCATTCCTGCTTCAAATTCACCTTTGATCTGTCCCGCAACGCCAACTGTTTATAGAGTCGGTTTTGTTTGTCTTCAAGGAACGAGGTGATAGGATGCGGAGGTTGGGCTTTTCTCAATGGAATGATTTTGATTCCCGGCCTGATCCCTTTGTCGACGAATCCAGGTATTTGAGCTACCGGCTCTTCTTTGATGTCGCCAAAATCGAGAGCTCCCGTCGGACAGAGATTGGCGCAGTTTGGCTTCAGGTCTACTTCGATCCGCTCTTTGCACAGCGTACACTTCTCCACGACGCCACGGGCATGGATAAACTTTGGAGCATCGTACGGGCAGGCCCACGTACAGTACCTGCAGCCGATGCAGCGATCCGAATCGTGGTCAATCGTCTGGAGCGACTCGTTCTTGCTGTAAGCGCTCGAGGGGCAATGCTCCATACACAGAGGAATCTCACAATGATTGCAGGCGAGTGAGAAGTGAAAAAGGGGCAGCAAAGGATGCTGGAAGGCATTAAACGTGCTGACGTTCCGCCATGGCTCAGACTGAACAGAGTAATTCTCAATCTGACAGGCGATGACGCACGCCTGACAGCCGACACACCTGTTCATATTGAAGATGAACCCTTTTCTCATTTCGCTTTTTCTATTTCGATACAAGTATCGTGGAAAGCCGACCCGTGCCCCATGTCCGTCTCTCTCCCTTCTGAAAAGAGATTGGGCGTTCCGCCTTCCGACAGCCACAAGCCATTGAAATAGGAAGTGCACCCTCTTCGCATGCTGAAATCAAGCCGGACGCGGACCCTCATTTCACCGCGATCGTTATAGACTCTCACCAGCTCACCATCCTGTATATTCCGCTCAATTGCGTCTGCTGCATTCATCGTGATGAAGGGGTGCGGGGCAAACTGCTTAATCAAATCAAGGTTTCCGAACTGAGAATGAATTCTGTTCTGCGTGTTCGGTGAAAGGAGCGCGAGCGGAAATCTGCTTTTATATGTCGCCTCTCCCCCGGCAAGCTCATTGTACACAGGCAACGGATCTGCACCCCATGCTTTTCTTGCCTCTTCAGACACCAATTCTATCTTTCCCGACGGAGTGCTGAATTTCAGATCCGCAAACGCGATCTCCTCGAGGCCCGGAGCCAGAACCGGTCCCGCCTGCAAGTCCTCCCATTTCAGGTCAGGAAATGCCTTGAGCCGTTCTTTGAGAAACGCCTCGATGTTCTCGTCTCCCGGTTCCGGCAAATACTTCGCAATCTCCGTTGAAGAGAACCCTAGTTTCACGGCAACCCCGTAGTAGATTTCCGTTTCCGGCTTTACTTCGCCGGCTGGGTCGAGAATTTTTGGCTTCAGCTGGACATACGGATTCCAGTACGAACCGATAAGATCCGACTGCTCGAACATGTTCTTCGCCGGCAGGACGATATCTGCTTCCTGTGCTGTGTCGGTCATGAATTGCTCGACCACAACCCGGAAATCAAGCTTGCGGAACGCTTTCAATGTCGTGTTTGTGTCGGGATTCTGTGCAATCGGATTTCCCCGTTCGACCCAGATCATTTTTAGCTCAGGGTCCTTCATCCGGAGCATGTCTTCACCGAGCTTTGCTTTGGAAACGGAACGTCTGAACACACCGTTCGGCTGCATCGTCGGGTAGTAACAGAGCGGTTCTTTGACATCGTCGAACACATAGCTCTGCAAATTCGCGTAGTGGAAACAAGCTCCCGGCTTGCCGACGTTCCCGGTCAACACGTTCAGCGCGAGGAGAGCGCGGATCGTCTGTCCGCCATTCGAGAATCTCTGCATTCCGTAGCCTGGGACGATAGTCATGGGTTTGATGCGCCCAATGTATTCAGCAAGCTCGACCAGCGATTCCAGCGGCACGTCGGCAACCTGCGCTGCCTTCTCCAGGGTAACCTCTTCTACGCTTCTTCGAAACTCCTCCAACCCGACTACGTTGGCTTTGACAAAGTCATCGTCGATCGCGCCATTCTCAAAAAGCTTCCGGGCGATTGCAAGAGCTATGATAGCATCGGTCCCGGGTCGCGGCTGGATCAGCAGATCTGCGTTCTCAGATGTCTGAGTTCTCCGCGGATCAATGACGACGATTTTCGCCCCTTTCTCCTGCGCCTCATCGAGAAATATCATCTGCTGTACGTTTGTCTCTGCCGGATTTTTTCCCCAGAGGATTATCAGCTTCGCGTTTGCGATGTCCCAGGGTGCATTATGCTTGTTCTCTCCCAAGGTCAGCCTTACCCCTTCCAGTCCCGCCGGCCAGCAGAGGTTTCCATAGGTCGTCGTGGCACCGCCGAACAGTTGCCAGAATTTGCCGCTGAATTCGTTCACCAATCCCGCCATACCGCTCGATTCATAAAACAGGATAGAGTGCGGTCCGAATTGCTCCTTGAGTCGCCGCAGCTGGCCGCCGATCATCTCCAATGCTTCATCCCACGATATCTTTTCGAAGACTCCAAGTGAGTTCTTCTTCAGCGGATGGAGAATCCTCTGCGATGAATGCGCCCGCTCGAAATAACTCAGCCCTTTGAGGCAGACTCCTTTTGGTGTCGCCCTGTTGCCAGCGTGCGGCTCGAAGTTCACAATCTTCCCATCCTTCACATGCACTTTAAAGCTGCACGTGCTGTAGCAGTTCCGGGGGCAGGCTGTGGAGAAGACTGGCATGGGTAAAACGAGCGGCTAATTCGTTAATGCGTGAGTGAGTTATTGGTTAATGTACCCCGAGCGACCCTGAGTGAGCCCCGACTGTGTCGGGGTAAACTCCGCGAGCCGAAGGGGAGTCGAGGGGTTGGTACGTGAAAGTAACCGCGGCGGCGATATTTCTCAGTCACTCCGCCTCAACTCTGATTCGAGGATCTCATAGAAACGACCTTTCGCGTGCCGCTCCAGCCACGGTGTGTGACCACAGTTCATCAGCAGCTCGAATCTGAAATCCTTCAGCACCCCCGAAAGGGACTTTCTCACCCCCTCGACTGGATGAGGATCATAGTCGCCGTGTATTGCCACGACGGGACACTTGACGCTCTCCCCCATCTTCAGCAAAGCCCCGCTTCGCCTCATTTCTTTCGCCTCTCTCCAGACCATCTCGTATGTCCCGGGATCAAACTCGACTGTCGAGTTTTGATCTGTCAGGGCATTGAATGAGTCTGCTTTCGACATCAGCTGACCAAATCTTCTGAAGAGCGAAACTTTATCCCGTTCCGCGGGATTGACAAGTCGCTGCTGTAATTCCTGCATCTCTGCTCTTTCTTCTTTTCGAAGCCGGCTGAGCCGTGTTTCTGTCAGCCCAGCCACATATTCTTCTTCGAACGGACCGGCCGCAACCAGTATGAGCTTTCGAACAAGTTCGGGATGCCGGGCGGCGAGGATGAAACACAGCCAGGCACCCCAAGAATGTCCAATCAGTATGACGGGCTCGTCGCTGTGATCGTCAAGAACAGTTCTGAGCTCATCAATTTGACCAGAGAGAGACGTGGCTGTTTGCAGTGGTTCAAGCACGCCTCTTCGGGCGGACAGCTTCTCCGCGACAACCGCCATCTCTCCTCTCGCCCCGGGGCCGCCGTGGATCACCGCCACAGAAAAAGGAGGAACCCCATGAGTCCGCACGTTCAACATTAAGAATCCCCTGCCTTTTTCCTATGCATCAACATTGGATGTATCGCTATTTCAAGACGACCATCTTGAGCGTTTGAGCAAATCCCCTGCTTTCCAGCCGATACAAATAGACGCCACTCGCGAGATTCTGGGCATTGAAATTCACGGTATACCATCCTGCCTCGACCATCCCATCGACCAATATGGCAACCTCGCGACCCAGCATATCAAAAACCCGAAGTGAAACGTTTCCGGACGTCGGGACCGCATATTCAATCCGGGTGGAAGGGTTGAATGGATTCGGATGATTCTGCCTAAGCACATAGGAGTTCGGGAGGACCTCGGATCCCTTCTTATCAACGCTCGTCACTTCCTGGCGCAGTGAACACCTCAGCGCGTCCGCGCGCAAAACAGTCCCGCCTGCGGGATCTGTGCTTGCATCGGTGACGACAATGTCGATGGGGATGGAGGCGGGAAGTGATCGGGTCAGGATTGTCACCCACGTACCGCTGTTGACGTTTTGGTCGACGAACACGCTGTCGGCGATCGTGCTCCCAATGCGCAGAACATACTTTGCCCGCGTTGAAGCGTTTACAGTTTTCGGGACGATGATCTGGATGTCATACGTTCCGGTTTTCTTCAATGTCATCGAATAGATTACATACGTCCCGGGGGCCGTTGGCAGCGGAGAGTACCTGCTGGACGCACCAAACGCCTGAGCGTTGCTCGTGCTCCACGGTCCAAATTCCTTGTACCTCGATACGTCCTCGTTGTCGGCCACCTGAAAGTAGCTGACGATTTTTGCACTCAGCGGAATCGAAAGCACGGGTTGGGATGGATCATTGCTACTGATCATAAGAGTGTCACTCAGTGCTCCGCGGGCCGTTGGAGCTAGCGCGAGCGTCACAAGCCCCGGCAACATCGGATCAATCGATAACGGCATTGCGGAGACAGAGTATACGGAGGATCTCGCTGCACGAATCGAGGTGATCGTCAACGGCAGGGTTCCACGGTTTTCAATCGTGAACGTAACCCGGGCTGTATCGAGCTCACTCACCTCGCCAAAATCTATCGAGGTGGCGTCGACAGCGATCTGACGATCACGGACAAGTGCAGAGAGCTTGAGAACATCAGCTGCGATCATTTTCCCCGCCTGGCCATCTCCTGCTTTCACAACCATCTCAAAGATCGTCTGCGAGCCCGCCTCGAGCTGAGCCGTTCCGGCATAGACCCAGTCTCCAGTGATAAGCGGCTTGTCAAAAGTAGTGGATTGAACGATCTGTCCTTTATTGAGCACGCGGAAATAGATCTTCCCGGCAGGATTTGAAACTGAAGGGACCTGCAGAAAGATATTGTACCGGCACGACTGCGGAATCGTCGGCTTCCACTGGATTTCTACAGAATCAGTCTGACCGAGGGTAGCGACACGCGCATCTATTCCCCACGCACTCTTGGTAGCAGTCGTCCACGTGCCAGCAATCTCGGCGTAGGCGCTGTCCTTGTTGTCCACGTAGATGTCATCCGGAAGGTAGCGCAGGAATGTTGTCCTTTGGTTGCCGACTGTGTCAGTGGCAGCAACCCCCACCTTTGCAACGGCACCAGCAGAGACAGGATCGATCGTCGTCCATTCACCCGACCCAGTTTGCCGGGTGCGTAACCGTGTGAATTTCTCGTAGATGTCCTTCAGGGCCACAAACGGTTGCGGCTGAAAAAGGGGTTCGTTTGCGGTAATAACGAATGTCAAATCATTGCCGACCCTTTTTTCGGTCAGCGTCACAACCGGGGGTGTTGCATCGCTTGTGCGAAGCCACCGCTGCATCGCTTCTATGGCCGTGCAATAACGAAATTTTGCATTCGGGTATTTTCCTGACGCGGCGTGTGCGAGTCGGTCGATCCTGGAGACGTTCGTCAGGTAATCATCCTCAGGAAGATGGGCCCACAGACAGACAACCTGATCCACCCCGGCATTCGCTTTTGCGAAAATCGAGACCATGGTTGCCGAATCCATGCTCGCCATATACGTCGACCGGAGGTTATATCCTTTGCAGGAGCCGGCGAGTTGATAGTCGTCCGGAGATGGATGAAACGGCACGTATTCCTTCGAAGATTTTGACCAATCGTAGACGTTGTCGATCGGTTCGATGGTATCTGATCGCACGTTGGGATAGTCATCGTGCATCGAGAACGGGAGTATCGCATCGAGCGTCCGCTGCCAATCGTTGTCCATCGCGTGCCAGCCGCTACGGAATGAAACCGGAAAGGTGTTTTCTTCGAGAAGATACTGGGCGAGCGTGACATCGAAATCATCGGCAGATTCAGTGAATTTCTTGGCCTGGTTCCACCAGTAGATCCCATCTTTGTCGTAGTCCGTCCAGACAAATGTGTGGTAGTGCATCGTGAGTTCGTCACCGAACTTGGCGATCGAGGCGCCATGATGTTTCTTCATGGTGTAGAGCGTCATCGTGTTCGGCAGCGGTATGTCCTTGTTGGTGGCGTAACGGAAAATATTCCCTCCCATCATCCACCACGTGAGCTTGACCGTCTGTCCGTAGGAGTCGACAATCCCGTTTCGGAACGCAGGATCCATCACTTTGTACGCATTCCGGCCCGGATCCGTGAAAATGGCGAGTGAATATGTGCAATGAAATTCATTGGTGTTCATCCCATCCCAGGTCGCTGTGTCGGACCCAAGCACCAGGTAGACCTTTCCCTGGGCCGACAGAAATGAGAGAGGAATGAGCACGAAACAGAGAACCGCAGAAGCAAGTTTGATTTTCGAGATGTGAGACACGGTGCACCGAGGGAAGTTTTGGAGTCGTAACGCTTGAAGGAAAGCTAAGCGAGAGTAGTGTGAAACGCAAGAGTCTCAGCAATTCATTCTGCAGCGACTATCATTTCTGACAACGCATCCCAGCTAACGGAAATAGAGTCCTGAAATGTGCGACGCGCACTGCAAGACAGTGCAGGTACAACAAAAAAAAGAATCCCGACCAGCATATGCTCATCGGGATCCCTGAAACGTTCTTTAGAAGTTCAGAGCTAGTTCATGTTCATGCATTTGCATTGCCCACCGTCCATTGATCCTTTCATCGCTCCCGGATGCATGAGGCCGGGATCCATCCCCTGCTGATTCATCATCCCTCCACGTCCCATCATGCCGCCGCGTCCCCTCATCGGACCTTTCCCCATCATCCCACCAGGACCCATCGGGCCTCGTCCCCCCATCATACCCCCTGACAAAATGTGCTGATCGAATTGCTTCCTTTGCTCCGGCGTGAGAAGATCCCGGACCGCCCGCTGATGCAAAATGGTTTTCACCGCGATGTCGCTTGTCAGTTTCGAGATCTCTCCCTGAATCGACTTCACTTTGCCTTCATTGAACTTATCAGCTGTTATCTCCAGCTTGAGCGCAGCATGCTGCTTCTCCAGCTCCGCACGGGCCGTGATCATTTCTTTTTGGTGGGCGAGTGCGAGGTCCTGCACTTTCGCTTGTTGCTCCTCCGTCAGTTTCAGGAACGCCATGGGACCTCCCTGCGGTCCGCCCATCATTCCACCCATTGTTCCCTGCATCATCCCATGCATCATTCCCATTTTTTCTTTCGCAGGTGGAGCCTGCCTTTGTTGATCCTGCTGAGCAAAGGCAGATGCCAGCAGCACAAGCATCAACACGATCAACGGCATCATCAGTCGCTTCATAAAACCCTCTCCTTTGAACGTTAGTGTGATTGAACAGTGTCGGGCCGTTTCCCATCTTCCCGCATTTGTCGTCCCCACATCTGACCTCTTCCCATGCCTCCGGCGCCCGATCGTCCCATCTCGGGACGCGCCTGCATAATAGCCCGGAAGAACATCTCCTGTTGCTCCGGATTGAGGAACGACTTAACCTGAAGAAGATTGTGAACGGCTTTCTGGTTGATTGATAATCGTAGATCTGAAAGCTTCTTGAGATTCTCGTTAATACGATCCATCGGCGGTGGATCATTCTTGAGCATCGCAACAGTTGAGTCTTCTAGGACGAAGATCTTCTGCTGTGTGTCCTTGACATCTTCCCTGAATCGCATCATCAGCGCGTGCATCCGCTCTCTCACGTCCGGCTGCATTCTCATCATCGGCGATTCTCCCCCGATCATTCCTGGCGGACGCACCCCGTCAACGGGTAAGACATCTAACTGCGGCGGACCCCCACGGAGAATGTGATAGACAAACACACCCATGGTGGAGAGGTTGACGACAATCAAGAACAGCAGAATGCCAACGAGCACCTTGGTTTTCATTTCGTCGCCTCCGTGTTGGTTTGCGCAACCGTTTGAAGGCGATCGGCAATCCCTCCCACCTCAAGCGACTCTGAGTACTCCGTGATAATATTCTGGTCAGTGATGACAGACGTCCTGTAGGAGAGTCGCTCTCCCATGTAAATGCCAAAGACTACCGCCGTGACGAACATGACTGTTGTGAACGCCCATCGCGCGACGATCCCCTTCACTCGGTGCGCCTCCCCTCTTGACGATTCCGCCATGGCCCTGATGCGGGTCGGCAGGTACGGATCGGCAACCACAGTGTGAGGTGATGAATCCCTCGAAGGAAGCAAGGTCACTGACATTGTGTCGAAATACTTCCGGCACAACGCGCATTCCTTCAGATGCTCCTCGACGAGCTGCTGCTGATGTGCATCCAGCGTGAGTTCGAGCCACGGGAGTAGAAGGGACTGTATGTGGGAATGTCGTTTCACTTGATCTGACCTTTCATACAATTAGACTGCGCTTCCGGGAATTTCTTGCAGGAGGCCTACCTGAAAAGGGGTCGAAGCCTCTTTATCAGCGTTTTTCGGGCCCTGTGGATGCGAGTTTCCACCGCACTGTGGCTGATATTAAGCACCCGGGCAATTTCATCATAGCTGAGGCGCTCATCTTTGAAGAGAACGAACGGGATCCGATAGTTCGGGTGAAGAGCGTCGATTGCCTGCTGCGTGAACTGCTCCCTTTGCTTGTCTTCGAGGAGTTGGTCAGGGCGAAGCACATCTCCGCTCCCGAGACCAGGGGCATCGATTTTCTCCTTCGTCAGCAGCTCACCCACTGTCTCGTCCATTAAATTGAACCAGAGATTTCGACGCTCGCGCTTGAGATAGTTGAGAGCGTGGTTGACTGCGATCCTGTAAATCCAGGTGTAGATCTGCGAGCGGTTTTCAAACGAATCCATGTGTTCATACACTTTGATGAACACATCCTGCAGGAGATCACGCGCAATTTGTTCGCGAGAGGTGAAGCGATAGAGAAGGTTGAGAACGCGTTCACCGTATTCGCGGTAAATTTCCTCGAATGAGGGCGTTCCTTCCCCCTCCCTTGGTTTGAGCATGCCGTCGGGCTGTAGAGGTGTATTGTCTGCGGTGTGCCGGCCGTTTCTCGTGTCCGCTCCCTGAATCCTGCTTTTCCTTATTAGACAACAACCGATGCGGTTTCTTGCGGTACCGCGCTTCGATTCATCCTCTCAAACTACGATCTTCCGCCCCTTCGTCTCCGGGAATGTCCATATCCAGAGTCCGGTCAACAGCGCAAACAGAGCAGCGAGGGAGATTCCACCCCCCAAGCCATACCGCTCTGCAATGGAAGCGATGATGACGGGAGTGAAGAACTGCACGCCACGAGCGAGGTTGAATGCCGAACCCATCGCCGTGTTCCGGATGTCCGTCGGAAACAGCTCGGCGAACAGCGGACCGTATCCGCTGAACATTCCCGTGCCAAAACCGACAAGGAACATGCAACTCAGGATGATGAGAGGATAGAGAATGATGCTGTCCCACAAGAGTGTGATCATCACGAGTCCGAGAGCCATGAGAACGGAATAGATTGAATACGCAGGTCTCCGGCCGAGCCTGTCGGCGGTGAATCCGAAGGTGAGATATCCCAATACGCCTCCGGCTTGCGTCACGAGCATCCAGGATGCCGACTTCACGAGGGAGAACTCCCGCTGCTGGTGCAGATAGCCGGGAAGCCAGGAGTACGTGAACCAATAGGCTGACATATCGAATACGGCGAGGACAAGCGATTGCAGAAAGAGTTTGCGGTATTTCGTGGAGAACAATGACAGAAACTTTCCAACCGTGGCGGCCATCACTTTCTTGCCGGCTTCAGCGGCATCCGCCCCAAGCCTCTTGCGTTCAAGCCACACGTCCGACTCCGGCAGTCTCTTCCTTATATAAACAACGAGCAATGCAGGGAGGACGGAGAGGAAGAAGCAGGCCTTCCATCCGATCTCCGGCGCGACGAATCCACCCACGATGGAAGCGAGGACAATACCGACCGGAGCTCCGGTCTGCATCATCGCACCATACCGTCCGCGAACGTGAGCGGGAAATGTTTCCCCAACATACGTCTGGCCCGTCGCCCACTCACCGCCGACACCGAGCCCTGTCACGATGCGAAGTAGAACAAGCATCCCGATGCCTGTCGAGAATCCGCTGAAAAAGGTCCCGACGCTATATGTCAGGATGGTCCACTGGAGCACGCTCTTCCTGCCGTAGCGATCGGAGAGGACGCCGAAGACGACTCCGCCCAGAGCTGTCGCGGCGAGCGAAGCTCCAAGGACGTACGACAGCTGAACGTTTGACAGTTGAAGCTCTTTGCCGATCGGAATAAGAAGGAAGGTGAAGAGGATGAGATCATAGAAATCAAACACCCATCCGGCCCAGCTCATCAGAAGGATCTCAAAGTGCTTGCGGCCGGGTTTGAGGGACTCGTTCAATAATGGCATCGACATGAGTCACCTGGAGAATTAACAGAAGTACAAACTTCATTATTCTGCGGTTGGATATTCGATATTGGATATTCCAGTGAATTTCCAATATCGAACTCCCAATAACGAATCATGAAGTAGCTTGCGAAAGAGAGCGCTACGGCTGCTCCATCTCTCCCTTGTCCGACTCTCGATCAGTTATGGCTGCGACATGGGTCACCTGAACATACTTCGATATTCAGAGTTCGGTGTTCGATATTCTTTATTCCAGTGAATATCGAACAAATCGAATATCGAATAATGAATTACGAACTGGCTTGGCAGTGCCAGCGTTATGCCTGCTCGACATCTCCCTTGTCTGACCAGAGCCTGTTCACGACGTACAAAAGAGCGGATCCGCTGATTGCAAAGACGGCGAGCAGGATCAGAGCATAGTTGGTTCTTCCATAGAGGAAGTTGCCCACCGTAAACAGAGAAGACCAGATGGTGGCACATCCGGCCACCCAGCCGAGCAGGGCCATTGGGATGTTCTGATGCGTTGGTCGTGCTTCTTTTTCTGAGAAGCCTGCTTCCTGGCGGATTCTCTTCCAGCCCGGACCAAAGGGGCGGACCTTCTTGTAGAATTCGATGAGTGTTCGACGATCTGTTTCGGGACCGATGTAGACCGTCAGTAACCAGCACATCGTCGTGAATGCGATTGTCATCAACAGGGCGACATGCGTGCTGAAATGAATGCCGTTCTTGCTAAGAATGAGCAATGTTATAGACACCGCGAATGAGCTGACCATCGCGACGACTTCGCACCACGCGTTGATACGCCACCAGAACCACCGCAAGAGGTACAGCAGTCCGGTGCCTGCACCAACCTGAAGGATGATGTCAAAAGCATCCTTGGCAGTATCAAGAAGAAACACAAGCCCCGATGCCGAGAAGAAGAGGATGACAGTACTGATGCGGCCTGCCAGGACGTAATGCTTTTCTGTCGCATCCTTCTTGATGAATCGCCGGTAGAAATCGTGAACCAGGTATGACGCGCCCCAATTCAGATGTGTCAGAATCGTCGAAGAATTCGCTGCGATCAATCCGCCCACCATCAGTCCGATATAGCCGACAGGCAGGAACTTGAGCATTGCAGGAAACGCGATGTCATGTCCCAACAGTTTCGGATCGAGATTGGGGAACGCTGCCTGGATGTCGGAGAGGTGCGGATAAACGATGATGGAAGCTAATGCAGTAAGAATCCACGGCCATGGACGAAGGACATAGTGAGCGATATTGAAAAACAAAACTGCGCCGAGCGCATCCTTCTCCGATTTCGAAGCCAACATCCGTTGAGCAATGTAGCTTCCTCCCCCCGGTTCCGCTCCCGGGTACCAGACTGCCCACCACTGCACGGCAATTGGCATGATAAAGATCGCGACGGCGATGTCCCAGTTGTTGGAGAAATCAGGCAGGATATTAAGATAATTCAATCCTCCGGGGCCTTTGAGCGTGGAAAGTTTATCAACGAGTCCGCTCAATCCTCCCACTTGTGGCAAACTGACGGCAAAATACGCCGCAGCGATGACCGCAGTCATCTTGATGAAGAACTGAACCATGTCGATCACCAGCACACCCCAGAGCCCCGAGTGCGTGGCAAAGATGACATTCAGGGAACCGACGAAGAGAAGCGTCTGCCATCGCTCCAGGCCAAACAGGATGGCCGCAATCTTGCACGCCGCGAGATTGACCGATGCCATGATCATGCAGTTGAAGAAAAATCCAAGATAGATGGATCGGAACCCCCGCACAAAGCTCGCCGCCTTGCCCGAATACCTGATCTCGTAGAACTCGAGATCCGTCATCACTCCCGACCTTCGCCACAACCTGGCATAGAAAAACACGGTGGCAACACCTGTGAGCACAAACGCCCACCAGACCCAGTTACCAGCGACGCCGTTCCTGCGCACGATATCGGTTACAAGATTCGGCGTATCGCTGCTGAAGGTCGTTGCAACCATCGATATTCCAGCAAGCCACCATGGGACAGCGCGACCGGAGACAAAGAATTCCGAGGTGCTCTTTCCCGCACGCCGGCCGAAAAACAGCGCCGGGAAAAAGCAGATTATCAGGGAGACGGCAACAATGATCCAGTCGACGAGCTGTAGGTGCATTCGTTCAATCCTTTCTCTGGTGAGAAGCCCAACTTCTTACTGCGCATGTCCGAGAGAGAAGTCGGACTTCTTCATGGCTTCGGATATCCTATTGTCTGTGCAAGAAGGATTCTCTGTTCAGGCCGCAGCTTCATTTCCTTTGCGAGCGAAGGACGATCGATCATCCCCCGGATGACAACTGCGAGTCCTTGTGACGCGCAATAAAGGTACACATTTTGCGCAATGAATCCAGCGTCAGCCGCACCGAACAACGTCTTGTCCTCTTCCGACGCGTTTTTCATTTTGGCCGCATCGGCGACATACACAAAGGTCACCGGTGCGTCTTTGACGAACGGCTGCCGGCCCGTCGCATCACGCAGGTCTTTGGATACGACAAGCTTGAGAGTATTTGTTTTCGCGTCATACAGGTAGAGTGCCCCGGGCAATGCGACGTAGATATCAATCTCCTGCCAGTTCATGGCCGAGGGGGCTGTACGCTTGCCCGCGTCCGGTCGATTGATGCCAAACCCTGCCCAGAGAAGATTCGAAAGTTCCTGCAGCGGCAGCGCTTTCGTGTCAAACGTTCGCGCTGACTGCCGCAGCTTGAGCGTCTGCATCAACGGCTTTCCGATATCGGTTTGCGGTGGGGGAAGCTGAAGGGGAGTGGCCTCCTGGGCATTTACCCAGGCCAGACTCATACCCCAAACCAACAAGATTGTGCACATGTATCGTTTCATAACATCCTCCCGAGAATACCAGTGACCACGACGTCAGCGCGATCAGTTGCGCTCATCGGATCATTGGAAGAACATACGCCTGCACCATCACGAGTATCCCGACGAGGCAGGCAAGAATTAGGCTGTGCCAGAAGACGTACCGCAGAATCGATCCTTCACTCCCCTGTTGATCGGTAGCTGCGCCTGCAACAACGATGCTCTGTGCATTGATCATCTTGCCCATCACACCGCCGGAGCTGTTGGCCGCCGCTGCAAGGATGGGGGAAATTCCCACGGCCCGTGCCGTAATCTGCTGAAGGTTGCCAAACAACACATTGGAAGAGGTGTCACTTCCGGTGAGAGCGACACCCAGCCATCCGAGCAAAGGGGAGAAAAACGGAAACAGTGTACCTGTTGCAGCAAATGCCAATCCAAGGGTTGCATCCAATCCGCCATATCGGATTGTGAAACCGAGACCGAGCATTGCTCCGATCGTGAGCAAGGAGATGCGGATTCGCTTCAACGTTCCCCCGAAGATCTGAACGAGTCTCCAGGGAGAGAGACGCAAGAAGAGTCCGCTCACAATTCCAGCGACAAGCAGACTCGTTCCTGCAGCCGAGAGCCAATTGAAAACGAATACCGCCTCCTCTGCTTTCGGTATCGGAACGATTGGAACATTCCTGAACACTGCTTTGTCCAGAGCCGGAACGGGAAACTTCAGAGACGCGAAGCTCCCTATCCCGTCAAAGAACGACTTCACTTCAGGCAGGCCCCAGATGAAGACAAAAAGCGAAAGAAGAATCCAGGGGGTCCACGCATTCCACAACTCGCTGCGCGTATGCCGGTGTCGTTCAGCCGCGTGGCTTCCCTCGGATTCGAATCGCCATACTTTCCGTGGGCGCCAGAAGCGCAGAAGAAGTACAAGAGCGGCCATTGACACGAGAGAACTCGCGATGTCCACTACCCATGGACCATGGTAATTGCTTACGAGAAATTGTGTGGAGGCAAAGCTCAGTCCGGCAACAACACATGCCGGCCACACTTCGAGTGTTGCTTTCCTTCCCGCCATCGCCCAGACCACCCAGAAAGGAACGATGCATGAGAATAATGGAAGCTGACGCCCTACCATGCCGCTCAACTGCTGAAGTGGCAACCCGGTGACTCCCGCCAACGCGATGATCGGAGTGCCGAGCGCACCGAAAGCAACGGGGGCAGTATTCCCGATGAGTGAAAGGCCGGCTGCCTGGAGAGGCCGGAATCCCAATCCAATCAGCATTGCGGCAGACATCGCTACCGGCGTCCCGAAACCTGCAGCACCTTCGATAAA
>Ga0187866_1002389_pt1 | contig 15677 bp, 8 predicted proteins | sample June2016WEW_11_1_3_FD_133013 | JGI IMG/M metagenome (GOLD analysis project Ga0187866, IMG submission 133013) | Peatland microbial communities from SPRUCE experiment site at the Marcell Experimental Forest, Minnesota, USA - June2016WEW_11_150 | ecosystem: Environmental > Terrestrial > Soil >...
ATAGAGGGGGTGGAGGAAACGTTCGGCATGGCCTGGCGGTTGTTTGCCACGATGCTCGAAAGAGCAGAAACAACGGAAGCCGTCGGCCTAAACTGGGCGCGCCTCCACTCCACTCGACCCCCCCCACTAGCCGGGCGGGCCCGGCTTCGTTGACACCCCTTAGAGAAGCTGTTAGCTTCCAGTTCTTTGTTAAACAAATGGACTACAAGAACACGTTGAATCTGCCGCAGACGGATTTCCCGATGAAGGCCGACCTGGTCCAACGGGAGCCGGAGCGATTGAAGCAATGGGCCGCCGCCGGGCTTTACGAGCGGGTGCAGGCCCAGCGCGCCGGCGCGGCCAGATTCGTCCTGCACGACGGCCCGCCCTTTGCCAATGGGGAGGTGCACATCGGCACTGCGCAGAACAAGATCCTGAAAGACATCATCGTTAAATACAAGACGCTGCGCGGCCTGCGCGCGCCCTACGTGCCCGGCTGGGACTGCCACGGCCTGCCCATCGAATTCAAGGTCACCCAAAACCTGCGCAAAGCGGGCGAGACCGCCTCCGACCCCCCCACCATCCGCACCGCCTGCGAGGCCTACGCGCGGAAATACATTGCTGTCCAGCGCGCCCAGTTCCAGCGGCTCGGCGTGCTGGGCGATTGGCAGAATCCCTACCTGACGTTACACAAGGCATACGAGGCGGAGGAGTTGCGCCTGTTCGCCGAGCTCGTCGAGCAAGGCTTTGTCTATCGCGGCAAGAAGCCGGTCTATTGGAGCATCCCCTGCCGCACCGCCCTGGCGGAGGCGGAAGTCGAATACAAAGACCATGTCAGCCAGAGCGTGTATGTCAGGTTTCCCATCGTGGGCCGGCCGGGGGTTTCGCTCGTGATTTGGACCACGACCCCCTGGACGCTGCCGGCCAACCTCGCCGTGGCCTACAATTCCACTTTCAGCTATTCGCTCGTCCAGGTTGCCGAGCAGCAGTTCATCGTTTCCGCCCTGCGGCTGGGCGCCGTGGCCGAAAAGTGCGGCTGGCAGCACTACCAAATCGTCCGCAGCCTCGACGGCGGCCATCTGAGCCAGCTTGAATATGAGCACCCGTTCTGCCGGCGCACGGGCCGGCTTTTCGCCGGGGACGCGTTCGTCGATAACGTGACGGGCACCGGTTTCGTGCACGTCGCGCCCGGCCATGGCCTGGAAGATTATCTCCTGGGTTCCGAGCACGGCCTGCCGATCTATTCGCCGGTGGACGACGAGGGGCGCTTGACGCACACGAGCGATTTGCCGGTCGAGCAGCAGATGCCCGCGGCCATGCTGGGCCAGGCCATTCTGGAAAAGCACGGCCGGAGCGAGGCCAACGAAGCGGTGTTGCGCGAACTGCGCCGCCGCACCGCCCTGCTGCACCAGGAGAATTATCCGCACAGCTACCCCCATTGCTGGCGGAGCAAGACCCCCATCATCTTCCGGGCCATGGACCAGTGGTTCATTGAGATCGATCATGTCCCAAAAAGCCGGCCAAGCGGGAAAACCAATGAGCGCGCAAGTGAGAACTGCCCGCCCACCCACTCACCCACTCACGCACTGACTTTCCGCGAGCAGGCGCTCGCCGAAATCAATCGGGTGAACTGGATTCCGGACTGGGGCAAGAGCCGCATTGCCGCCGCCGTCCGGGGGCGGCCGGACTGGTGCATCTCGCGCCAGCGCGCCTGGGGCGTGCCGTTGCCGGCGTTTTATGACGCGCAGGGCAAGCCGATCCTCGACGCCCAAATCGTCCGCCGCGCCGCCGATTTAATCGAGCAACACGGGTCCAACGTCTGGTTCGCCAAATCCGCCCCCGAGTTGTGGGCGGCGCTCAAGCCGGCCGATTGGCCAGGCCCGCCAGGCGTCACCAAATCCAATGACACGCTGGACGTGTGGATTGATTCGGGCTCCTCCTGGCGCGCCGTGATTGCCCAGCGCCCGGAACTGCGCGGCGCCGAGTTGCCGTTCCAGTGCGACATGTACCTCGAGGGGAGCGACCAGCATCGCGGCTGGTTCCAATCTTCGCTGCTGCTCTCGCTGGCGGCCAACGGGGCGGCGCCGTACCGGACCGTGCTCACCCACGGCTTCGTGGTCGATGAAGACCGCGCCAAGATTTCCAAGAGCAAGCAGGGCCAGGGCGGCTATGAAAAACCGCAGACCTCCGAGACCTACATCCGCAAATACGGGGCCGACGTCCTCCGGCTCTGGGTCGCCTCCCAGGATTACCGCAATGACATCATCGTCAGCGAAAAACGCATCGATAAGGTCGGCGAGACCTACCGCATCATCCGCAACGCCCTCCGCTACCAACTCTCGAACCTCTACGATTTCGACCCGGCCAAACACACCGTGCCGGACGACCAACTGACCGCCCTGGACCGCTGGGTCCTCGATGCGTTTTCGCGGCTCGAACAGGAAGTCCTCCGGGCCTACGACAACTACGAATTCCACGTCGTCTATCAGCGGATCAGCCAGTTCGTCGCGGTCGAGTTGTCCGCCGTCTATCACGACGTGGTCAAAGACCGGCTCTACACCGACCCCCCCAACTCCCACCGCCGCCGCTCGACACAGACGGCCCTGCACCGCCTGGTCGCCACCTTGTGCAAAATGCTGGCCCCCATCCTGTGCTTTACGGCCGACGAGGCCTGGGAGTTTGTGCCGGGCAAATCCGTCGGCTCGGCGCATGAACTGACCTGGCAACCGGCTGGGTTTGCCATTTCCTCAACTGAGCGAGCCACTTGGGCGGAGTTGTATGAAGTCCGGGAACTTGCCATGTTGGCCCTTGAACAAGCGCGCCAGCTCAAGACCATCGGCAAGGCGCTCGATGGCCAGTTGACGGTGGTTGGTCCGGCGCCATTGATCGCCTCGCTCGACGCGCACGCCGAGACGCTGCGTGAATTGCTCAACGTCTCCCGGCTATCGCTGGTCAGTGAGCTTCCAAAACCTGGGGCCGGCGGAGCGGCAACAGAGGCTCGGTTTTCCGTGGCCAGGGCTGCGGGCCGCAAATGCGAACGTTGCTGGCGCTGGGAAGCGGACGTCGCCTCGCATCCCGACCATCCCACCATTTGCGGCCGCTGCGTGAAAGCCGTAGAGCAAAGGACCGGCAGCTAGTGCGGTTTAAGCTAAACTGTAGCCGTCTCAGGTCCGGCGAACACCGGTGTTTACGGCCTAATTGTGAATTCCCAACGGCTACGCCGACGGTGAAACAGCTCTAGTGCTTGATTGCGGAAATAAGCGATGTACTGTCCGTGTTATTGGATGGGCCGCGTTTCCGGTCCGAAGGGCCGGCAGAGCCCAGCCGGTACCTTTCCAAAAGTCCAGTTCTGATACTCTCAGGGCTGAGGCCGTCAGGCCGATGCCCTGGGAAGCCGTTTACAAAACCAAGCGCGCCCTGAAGGGGCGCCAAAACCTGGGTCCTGGCGGCCTGTTGCCCCGCGACGCGGACCGCCAACGGCGACGCATTCCATCGCTTATCAGTGCAGTCTGACACTAGGTCGCAAGGGGGCGCTTCCCGACACTACCAGCAACTCCACTCTACCTGCGCGGAGCGGCGGCCCAAAGCAACGTCAATCCCGCCACGGCGGCATTGCGCAACAAAGCCCCAGGCCGAGGCCCGGGAGAGCCGTGCCGCCGTGGCGGGACCAAAGCCGTCGCCCTGAGACTGTTTGCCGGCCACCGCGCCCAGTTGGGCGATAGGGATCGGCCCAGACCGCTAGTGGTGGCCTGTGTTGTCCACGGCGAGTTGCCTTTGTGCATCGCCGGCCAGGGCGGCCAGCAACGCCGCCACCGCCAGACCGAACCTGCGGAGGGACAGTGGTAGAGTAGGCGAAGCGGCGGAAGGCGGATTAAACCGACCGCAGTTGTCGGTTCCGCCCCACCACTTCGCCCCTCGCCAAACCGGCCGAACGAATTTCCCGTGCCTTATGTGCCGCGCCACATAAGGTGCGTTATCTGGCCAGGATGGCTATCTGGCGTCGGCCTGCGGCGCAGGCGTGGGATTTGCGGCCCAGCGACGGACGATGCTGTTCGGCCAGGCTGACAGGGCCTGGCCGCCGACGTCAGTCGGCCCCGTCTTGAACACCGCAAGAATGCGCTGGCTCACGCCGGCGCCCGGGCAGATATGGGCAAGCTAGCGCTTGGCGTAATCGGCCATACCGGAGATGTCCACGAACACCGCCGGCTCACTGCCGACGACCCAGGCATCGTGCCCGGGCGGGACGTACGAAACGTCCCCCGGACCGAACTCCTTTTCGGAGCCATCGTCCATCACCACATGAAGGCGGCCCGAGACGTGGTATTGCAGATGAGCGGCCTCGCAGCTTGGCGTCTGCGCCAGCGGCTTGACGCAGGTGGACCATTTCCAGCCGGGCTGCAGCGTCGCGCGCCCGAATGTGACCGCGTTGACGGTTACCAGTTCCACCTTGCCTTTGTCGAACGCCCGGGTTTCATCCGGGCGCGCCAGGTTCTTCCTTTGCATCTTCTCAGTTGTTGCTGTCATAATGTCCTCTATCACCATACCTTACTATCGGCATCAGCAATTGTCAACTCGGCCGGGCCGAACCGGCCTTGCCTTGTGTCAGGTCATGGCGTTGCTCACGTTCATCCTGGGGAAATCGGTTGCCCCTGCCAAGGCCAAGCCCGGAACCTGCCCGCCCACTGGGCACTCAATGGCCAATCCCGATTCTGAATCGGGACTCAACACTCAATTCCCAATAAATACCCCGTCCCCGACAGCGATACCGCCTCGCCCCTCCTCCCGCCAGGGCGGAAGGGATATACCCGGTCCTCGCTCCTTGTCTGCGCGAAAAATCCCTGTTGACCCACTCGCTACATTGCCATTCCGCCGTCCACGCGGATAACTTCGCCTGTTATGTAGCTGGCATCATCAGAAGCAAGGAAAACAGCCAGTCGGGCTACATCTTCAGGCTGCCCCAGCTTCTTTTGGGGTATCAACTCGAGCAGCCGCTTGCGGCTTTCCTCGGGAATTTTCTGGGTCATTTGGGTTTCAATGAACCCCGGGGCAATGGCGTTAACCGTAATTTGACGCGAAGCCAGTTCCTGAGCGCTCGCCTTGGTCAGCCCGATTAGTCCCGCCTTGGAGGCCGCGTAATTGGCCTGCCCGGCGTTGCCCCTGAGGCCAATGACCGAGGAAATATTGATAATTCTTCCGTAGCGCTGCTTGACCATCGCTCTCACCACGGCCCGGGTGCAGTTGAAGGCGCCTTTTAAGTTAACGCTTAAAACCGCATCCCACTCCGCTTCGGTCATCCTTAAGAGCAGGTTATCGCGCGTAATTCCTGCATTGTTAACGAGAATATCCACGCGACCCATTTGGGCAAGCGCAGCATCCACGGCTTGTTTAACCTCGCTGTGTTTGCTCACATCCGCGGCTAGAGCCAGGCATTTTCTGCCCCCAGCTTCTATTGCTCGCTTGGTTTCCTCAAGCCACTCCGCCTTGATATCAACGGCCACAATATCAGCCCCTTCGCTTGCCAAAGCGAGGCAAATGGCCTTTCCAATGCCGCGTGAAGCCCCAGTAACGAGCGCAATTCTATTTGACAGTTTCATGGCTGTTTTTCCAGCTCACACCCGCCTGACCACCGTCCGCCATCCGCCTCCCGCCCCCCGGAATCGCGGCAACCGCGGCTCTTTTATCGCATAACCACTTGTGTGATGCAAGACCGCCTCACGCCTCCCGCAATCGCGGCAACTGCGGCCTCTGAAATCTGAAATCTGAGATCTGAAATCCCCCCACATCCGCCTCCCGCCCCCCGCAACCGCGGCAACTGCGGCTTGGCTATTGGCTATCGGCTATTGGTCATCCGCCATCCCGCCTCCCGCCCCCCGGAATCGCGCCAACCGCGGCCATCCTGTCAATCCTGTTCATCCTGTCCTTTTTCCCGCCTCCCGCCCCCCGGAATCGCGGCAACTGCGGCTTGGCTATTGGCTATCGGCCATTGGTCATCCGCCATCCCGCCTCCCGCCCCCCGCAACCGCGGCAACTGCACCCCATTGGCCCCATTGGCTGCATTGGCTACATTGGCCATTTTTGCCAAAAAACTGGCCCGGCCGCGGTCTCCCCCGGTCTTGCGAACCGACAAGGAAACTGACATTCTAAAGCCATGAACCTACGATGCGTCCCGCTGACAAGTCTCCTGCTGGCGGCGATCTGCCCCGCTCTGTGGCCGTCGGCAGCGCCGGCCGGCGCCGTTTCAGCGCCGGCACCCTACGGGCCGGCGCCCACGGAGCGCCAGTTGCGCTGGCACGAGATGGAGTTTTACGGTTTCCTTCATTTCACGGTCAACACCTTCACGGACAAGGAATGGGGCGAGGGCGACGAGGACGAGAAGGTCTTCAACCCGACGGCCTTCGATGCGGACCAGATCCTCTCGACCGCCAAAGAAGCCGGGATGAAGGGCCTCATTCTCACGGCCAAACATCACGACGGCTTTTGCCTCTGGCCCAGCCGATACACCGAACACTCCGTCAAGAACAGCCTCTGGCGGGGCGGCCAGGGCGACGTGGTCAAGGAAATCTCGCGGGCCTGCCGGCGGCACGGGCTCAAGTTCGGTGTCTATCTTTCGCCCTGGGACCGCAATCACAAGGACTATGGCCGGCCGGAGTACATCACCTATTATCGCAACCAACTGCGTGAGTTGCTGACGAATTACGGCGACATCTTCACCGTCTGGTTCGACGGCGCCAACGGCGGCAGCGGCTATTACGGCGGGGCCAGGGAGACCCGCCGCATCGACAGCCGCACGTATTACGATTGGGAAAACACCTGGAAACTCGTCCGCGAATTGAGGCCCAACGCCGTGATGTTCAGCGACGCCGGGCCGGACTTCCGCTGGGTCGGCAACGAGCGCGGCCTCGCCGGCGACCCCTGCTGGGCGACGTTGAACGCGGCCGGCCGCTATGCCGGCGGCTCCAGCCAGGGCCTCACCTCTGGCGAGCGTCCCGGCACGCACTGGATTCCGCCGGAGTGCGATGTCTCCATCCGCCCCGGCTGGTTCTACCATGCCTCAGAGGACCAGCGGGTGAAAACGCCCAAACAGTTGCTCGACATCTACTACCAATCCGTCGGCCGGGGCGCCTGCCTGAACCTGAACGTTCCGCCCGACCCCCGCGGGCAACTCCATGAAAACGACCGCAGTTCCCTGCGCGAGTTCCGGCGCATCCTGGACGCCACCTTCGCGACGGACCTCGCCCGGGGCGCTAAACTCACCGCCAGCAACACTCGCGGCCGCGCCAAACAGTTTGCCCCCGAAAACGTCCTGGCCGGCAAACCCGACGCTTACTGGGCCACTGACGACGGCATTACGACACCGGAACTGATCCTCGACTTGCGCCAACCCGCCACCTTCAACGTGGTGAGTCTGGCGGAATACCTGCCCCTCGGCCAACGCATCGAGGCCTTTGCCCTCGACCAGTGGAAAGACGGCCAGTGGGTCGAATTCGCCAAGGGCTCGAGCATCGGCCATCGGCGCCTGCTCCGGGGCGACTACGTCACGACCGACAAGGTCCGGCTGCGGATCACCCAATCCGCCGTTTGTCCGGCGCTGGCGTCAGTGGGGCTGTTTGCCGAACCCCGGTGAGGGCTCGGCCGTCGAATGGCAGGGACGCTCGGCCTTGCGGGCCACCAGCGTCCAGCCCAGGGTCAGGGTGTCGTGCTTGAGGTGGCGGTCGCACCAGAGGAAAAACCGGTTGATGAGCCAGTTGACCGGCCGGGCGGAGAGCGGTTGGATGTGTTGCAACACCTGACCCAGGTAAGCATAGGAGCGGCCGCGGTTGAAGAGCTTTGTCAGCTCGAGGCCGCTCTGGTTGACCAGGTGCAGGAGCCCGTCGTACGGGTAGCGGAAAAAGTCGTAGGGCAAGTCATGGCGGGGCCAGTACATGGGCGTGCTGAGGATGAGGCACCCGCCGGGCTTGAGCACGCGGCGCATTTCCCGCAGGGCCAGGAGCGGCTCCGGCACATGCTCGAGCACCTCCGTGCTCACCACCGTGTCAAACACCTCCTCCGCAAACGGCAACCCCAAAGCCGAGCAGACCACGTCCGGCCGCGAGCGGTCCGAAAGCCTGTCCACCCCGAGGTATTCCGTTGCGCCCGCAAAAAAGGTCTTTTCGTAAGGCCGCTGCCCGCAGCCGACATCCAGGAGCTTGCCCTTGATATAAGAGGCGCATTGCCGCAGGGAGTTCTCGAGCATGACCGCCGAAAGATAAGTGCGGCCCCAGGAGACGACCGAGCATTGCGGCTTGCCGGGCAATTGGTCCAGCGGGTGCTCCGCCAGCGGATGGGTGGGGGTTCTGGGCATGGTTCTGAGCGCGGACGGGCCGCAATCAAGGTTAAATGAGTTAGCGAGGGTGCGCCTCAGACCACCTCTGGAACCGAGTCCCGATTCCGAATCGGGATTGGTCATTGAGTCCGCAGTCCGAAAGTTCATTCGGCGTCACCGGCGGGCATTCTTCAATAACCAACGATCGTTTTTCAATTCTCAATTCTCAATTCACCCAAAAGTCCCGATTCCGAATCGGGATTGCAATCGCAGCGAAACTTGACCTGATTACAACGAGTTTTGCCGGTCAAGAACTTTAAACCGGTCGGCAGTTGTTTTTGCACAGGTGCTCAGGGCAGGTTGGTCCGCCCCATCAGGTAGCGGTCGCACTCGCGGGCGGCGCCGCGGCCTTCATGGAAGGCCCACACCACCAGGCTCTGGCCCCGGCGGCAGTCCCCGGCGGCAAAAACGCCTTTAATGTTGGTGCTGTATTTCCCGAAGTCGGCCTTCACGTTGGTGCGCGCGTCGCGCTCGAGGCCGAGGGCTTCCAACAACGGCTGTTCCGGTCCCAGAAAGCCCATCGCCAGCAACACCACTTGGGCGGGCCGCACCGCTTCGGTGCCCGGCGCCTCTTTCGGGACAAACTGCCCCTGCTCGTTCCGCTCCCAGTGGACCCGGACAGTAAGGACTTCTTTCACCCAGCCGTTTTCGTCGCCGACGAATCGCTTGGCCGTGGTGAGATAGACGCGGGGGTCGGCGCCGAATTTGGCGGCGGCCTCTTCCTGGGCGTAGTCCAGGCGATGAATCTTGGGCCACTCTGGCCAGGGATTGTCCGCCGCGCGCTCGAGGGGCGGGGGCGGGAGAATCTCGACCTGCGCCAGGCTGCGGCAGCCGTGGCGGAGGGCGGTGCCGACGCAGTCCGTGCCGGTGTCGCCGCCGCCGATCACCATCACGTCCCTGGCCTCGGCCGAGATGAAATTTCCGTTCCGCTGCCGCTCCAGCAGGCGGCGCGCGTTCTGGGTCAGAAAGTCCATGGCGAAATGGATGCCCTTGAGCTGGCGGCCCTCGATGGGCAGGTCGCGCGGCCGCGTCGCCCCGGTGCATAACACCACCGCGTCAAATTCCTTCAGCAGTTGGTCGGCCGGGTAATTGACGCCCACCTCGGTGTTGGCCCTGAATTCAACGCCCTCGGCTGCCATCTGGCGGAGGCGCCGGCCCAAGACCTTTTCCTTGTCGAGCTTCATGTTCGGGATGCCGTAGATGAGCAGGCCGCCCAGACGGTCCGCGCGCTCGAAAACGGTGAGGGCGTGGCCGGCGCGGTTAAGCTGGGCCGCCGCGCAGAGGCCCGCCGGGCCGGAGCCGACAATGGCCACTTTCTTGCCGGTGCGCGCCTTGGGCGGCTGGGCCACCACCCACCCTTGTGCCCAGCCGCGCTCGCTGATGGTGTATTCGAGGTTCTTGATGGTGACCGGCGGGGCGTTGATGGCCAGCACGCAGGAGCCTTCACAGGGCGCCGGGCAGACGCGGCCGGTGATCTCGGGGAAATTATTCGTCTTGTGCAGCCGCTCCAGCGCTTCCTTCCACAACCCACGATAGACCAAATCGTTCCACTCGGGAATGAGGTTGTGGATGGGACAGCCTGAGGCCATGCCGCTGAGCAGGGTGCCGGTGTGGCAGAAGGGAATGCCGCAATCCATGCACCGCGCCGCCTGCTGCCCGAGTTTGGCCTCGGGCATCTGTTGGTGGAATTCGTTCCAGTCGCCAACCCGTTCGGCGGCCGAACGGTCTGCCGGCAACTCACGCAGATATTCTATGAATCCAGTGGGTTTGCCCATTTCAAGATCGCACCATTTGTTTAGCCAACTTCATCCCATTGCCTCGGATCGATTTGTGCCTGTTTCAGAATCCGCTTCACCAGCGTCCAATCAATGTCTTTTCCGTGGGGATTCGGAACGGGGACGGTATGCTGGCCTCGGCGCATCAGCTCGTGACGTTTGCCCGGAAATGGGCCGCAATAACCGAAGAGCCGCATGCGCCGTATTAGTTCCCGCCGGCTAATCGGCTTCGGCATACAGCGGTTTCGGGTTGATGTCCAGGCCGTCTATGACCGGCATCGTGTCCCCGTGGCGCACCTTGATCAGAATCCAATCTTCGAGGGCGCTTTCGAGTTGAGACCGGCACAGCTCCCGCGTATCCCCATCCGCCCACAAGCCCGGGCAGAGCGGTATCGAACCAAACCAGCGACCGTCCTCCATCCGCTCGAAGTCGGCGTGTCGCATCGCACCTTCGATGTAGCTCATCAACATAGCACGTCTTCTTAGCATGTCGGCGCTGGTTTTCCAAACCCGATCATCCGCCGCCGATGCGCGCCGCGTCGCGGGCGTTTTCCTCGAAGGCGGCCATGATGGCTTGCTCGCCGCTGAGGCCCGAATCCTGCACCCGCTTGAGGGCCTGCAAGACACGCTTGTAATCCTTGGGCATTACCTTGACGAACCTGGGCGCCATCTGGGCCCAATGCGCCAGGACCTTCGCGGCGCGGGGGCTGTGGGTGTAGGTCTGGTGACGCTGAATCAGCTTCCACACCTGCTCGATTTCATCCGGCTCTTCCAGTCGTTCCAACCCGACCATCTGCTGGTTGCACCGGCACGGAAAATCCCCGCTCTCATCCAGCACGTAAGCGATGCCCCCGGACATGCCGGCCGCGAAGTTGCGCCCGGTCGGCCCCAGAACCACGACGCGCCCGCCCGTCATGTATTCGCAGCCGTGGTCCCCCACCGACTCGACCACGGCCTGCACCCCGCTGTTGCGCACGCAGAACCGCTCCCCCGCCATGCCCTGGATATAGGCCTCGCCCCCCGTCGCCCCGTAGAGGGCCACGTTCCCTACGATAATGTTTTCTTCGGGAACGAAAGTCGACTCCGCCGGCGGATAGACGATGAGTTTGCCGCCGGACAACCCCTTGCCCAGGTAATCGTTGGCATCGCCTTCCAGGTAAAAGGTCATGCCGTTGGGGATGAAGGCGGCGAAGCTCTGGCCGGCGCTGCCGGTGAAGTGAATCTCAATGGTGTCTTCCGGCAGGCCCTCGCCGCCCCACCGCCGCGAGACCTCGCTGCCGACAATCGTGCCGACCACGCGGTGAACGTTGCGGATGGGCAGCACCGCCAGCACCTTTTCTTTCCGCTCGAGGGCCGGCGCGCACAGCCGCAGCAGCACCGTGTTGTCGAGGGCCTTTTCCAGGCCGTGGTCCTGGCCGATCTGGCAGAAACGGCCCACGCTGGTCGGCACCTCCGGCTGGTGCAGAATCCGGCTGTAGTCCAGCCCCTTGGCCTTCCAATGCTCCACCGCCTTCCTGACTTCCAGCCGGTCCGCCTGGCCGATCATCTTGTTCATCTGCCGGAACCCCAACTGGGCCATCAACTCGCGAACCTCGGTCGCCACCATCCGCATGAAATTAACCACGTCTTCGGGCTTGCCCGCAAAGCGTTTCCGCAACTCGGGGTCCTGCGTGGCCACGCCGGCCGGGCAGGTGTTGAGCTGGCAGACCCGCATCATGATGCACCCCAGCGCCACCAGCGGCGCCGTGGCGAACCCGAATTCCTCCGCCCCCAGCAGGGCCGCCATCACCACGTCCCGCCCGGTCTTCATCTGGCCGTCGGCCTCGACGATGATGCGCGAGCGCAGGTCGTTGAGCACGAGCGTCTGGTGCGTCTCCGCCAGGCCCAGCTCCCACGGTATCCCCGCGTGCTTGATTCCCGTCTGCGGCGATGCCCCCGTGCCCCCGTCATAGCCGCTGATCAGCACCACGTCCGCGTGCGCCTTGGCCACGCCCGCGGCGATGGTGCCCACGCCCACCTCGGAGACCAGCTTCACGCTGATGCGCGCGTGATGATTGGCGTTCTTCAAATCGTGGATCAACTCCGCCAGGTCTTCGATCGAGTAAATATCATGGTGCGGCGGCGGTGAAATCAAACCAACCCCCGGCGTCGAATACCGCACCTTGGCAATCCACGGATACACCTTCTGCCCGGGCAACTGGCCGCCTTCGCCGGGCTTGGCGCCCTGGGCCATCTTGATCTGCAACTCCCTGGCCTGGACCAGGTAGTGGCTGGTCACCCCGAAACGCCCGGAAGCGACCTGCTTGATGGCGCTGTTCGTCGAGTCCCCGTTGGGCAGCGGCGCATACCGCGCCGGGTCTTCGCCGCCCTCGCCCGTGTTGCTCTTGCCCCCAATGCGGTTCATCGCGATCGCCAGCGCCTCGTGCGCCTCCTGGCTGATCGAGCCGTAGCTCATCGCCCCTGACTTGAAGCGCTTCATGATCACTTCCACCGACTCGACTTCGTCGAGCGGAACCGGCCTGACCTTTTTGAACTCGAGCAAACCGCGCAGGGTGCACAGGTTCTTGCTCTGCTCGTTCACCAGCGCCGAATATTCCTTGAAAAGCTGGTAACTGCCCGTGCGGACCGCCGTTTGCAGCTTGTGGATGGTTTGGGGATTGAACAGGTGAAACTCCCCATCCTCGCGCCACTGGTATTGGCCGCCGGACTCGAGCACGTAGCCGTTGACCGGCCGGTCCGGGAAGGCGCGCTGGTGGCGCATCAGCACCTCTTGCCCGATGACCTCGAGGCCTACACCTTCCACCCGCGAAGGCGTCCAGGTGAAGTAGCGGTCGATAAACGACTGCTTCAACCCAATCGCCTCGAAAATCTGCGCGCCCCAATAACCCTGGATCGTCGAAATCCCCATCTTGGCGATGACCTTGACCACGCCTTTCATCGCCGCCTTGAGGTAGTTCCGGCAGGCCGTCTTGTGGTCCATGCCCGTTAACAGGCCCTGGCGAATCATGTCGTCCAGCGTCTCGAAGGCCAGGTACGGGTTGATCGCCCCGCAGCCATAGCCGATGAGCAGCGAATAATGGTGCACTTCGCGCGGCTCGCCCGACTCCAGCACCAGGCCCACGCGCGTCCGGGTCCCTGCCCGGATCAAGTGATGGTGCACTCCGCCCACGGCCAGCAAAGACGGCATCGGCGCCCATTCCCGGTTCACCCCGCGGTCCGAAAGCACCACCACATTATACCCCTCGGCAATGGCCTGGCTCACCTTGCCGCACAACTGCTCCATCGCCCCTTCCAGCCCCGCTGGTCCGTCGGCCACCGGGAACAAAATCGGCAGGGTGATGGACTTGAAACCCGGCAGGTCCACGTGCTTGAGCTTGGCAAATTCCTCGTTGGTGAGAATGGGCGACTTGAGCTCAATCTGCCGGGCGTGTTCGGGCGCCGGCTCCAGCAGGTTCCGCTCCGACCCAATCGCCGTCTCGGTCGCCATGATGATCTCCTCCCGGATGCAATCGATCGGCGGATTGGTCACTTGCGCGAAGAGTTGCTTGAAATAATTGAATAGCAACTGCGGCTGGTTCGAGAGCACCGCCAGCGGCGTGTCCGTCCCCATCGAACCCACGGCCTCGGCCCCCTCCCGCGCCATCGGCAGCATCAGTATCCGCAAATCCTCGAACGTGTAGCCAAAAGCCACTTGCCGCTCGAGCACCGTCTGGTGGCCCGGTTCCGGCAGGATGCCCGGGTCGGGCACGTCCGCCAGCCGCACCAGGTTCCGGTCCAGCCACTCCCGATACGGCTGTTCGGTCGCAATCTTATGCTTGAGTTCCTCGTCCGCCACGATCCGGCCCTCTTCGGTGTCAATCAGCAACATCCGCCCCGGCTGCAAGCGGCCTTTCTGGACCACCCGCTCCGCCGGCACGTCCAGCACCCCCACCTCGCTGGCCAGGATCACCAGGTCGTCTTTGGTGACGTAATACCGCGACGGGCGCAGCCCGTTGCGGTCGAGCACCGCCCCAATCTGCTTGCCGTCCGTGAACGCAATCGAGGCTGGGCCGTCCCACGGCTCCATCAGGCACGCGTGATACTCGTAAAAGGCCCGCTTCTCCGGACTCATGCTCTCGTGCTTGGTCCACGGCTCCGGTATCATCATCATCATGGCGTGCGCCAGCGACCGCCCGGCCAGCACCAGCAACTCCAGGCAATTGTCGAACATCGCCGAGTCGCTCCCGTCCGTGCAGATCACCGGGTGCAGCTTCTTGAGGTCATCGCCGAAGAGGTCCGACTCGAACATCGCCTGCCGCGCGTGCATCCAGTTGATGTTGCCCCGCAGGGTGTTGATCTCCCCGTTGTGCGCCAGGTAACGATACGGATGCGCCCGGTTCCAGCTCGGGAACGTGTTCGTGCTGAACCGCGAATGCACCAGCGCCAGCGCCGACTCCATCGCCGGGTGCAGCAGGTCCGGGTAATACTCCGGCAACTGCGTCGTCAGCAGCATCCCTTTGTAGATCACCGTCTTGTGCGAAAGGCTCGGGAGGTAAAAGAAATCTCCCCCGGCCACCTTCCCCGAATAGCGAATCGCATTCTCCGCCCGCCTGCGGATGACATAGAGCTTGCGCTCGAACGCCATGTCGTCCGCCAGCTTCCCCCCCCGCCCGATGAACACCTGGCGCATGAGCGGTTCCCCCGCCTTGGCCGTCTTGCCCACCGGCGTATTGTTGGTCGGAATCGTCCGCCACCCAAGCACCTTCTGTCCCTCCTCGGCCACGATCTCGGCAAATATCTTCTCGCACTCCGAACTCTGCCCCCGGTGCGTCGGCAGGAAAACCATGCCCACCCCGTAGGCGCGCGGCTCGGGCAAAGACAGCCGTGCCTCCCGGGCCACCAGTTTCAGGAACTCGTGCGGCGTCTGGATGAGGATGCCCGCCCCATCTCCCGTGTTGGCCTCGCAGCCACAAGCGCCCCGGTGGTCCAGGTTCAATAAGGCCTGCAGGGCCTGCTGGATAATGCCATGCGACCTTCGGCCCTTGATATTCACCACGAAGCCCACGCCGCAAGCCTCATGCTCAAACTGCGGATCGTAAAGGCCCGCTTTGGCCGGCGGTCCGCTCCGCCGCGCCAACCTGCCCTGCCTCTTATTACCTGCGCTGCTGGTCATTTCTTTGGAGAGCTGCCTCTCTGCGCTGAATCCGACTAAATCCTAGCAGCTTGTACTCAAGAACACGCACGATGCAATACTTGTTTTCGCAACGCACGCTTACCGGGCGCATCCCGACACTGCCACCAGTTCCACTTCACCCGCGCGGAGCGCGGCATCCTTCCGCCCCGGAGGGGCGGCAAGAGAGTAGCCCAGGGCAAGGCCCGTCCCGCTCCGGGCGGGACCCCGGCGCGCCGGGGCCCTGGGTAAAGCGGAAAAACGGATCACCCCCCTCCCGTCCCGCCTTGGCGCATACGCGTCAAGCTAAGCGCCACGGAATTTCCTGGGTGTTTTCTTGATTTTTCGGCTCAAGACCAGGGTGTTTTTGTCCTCCACAAGCCACTCCCATTGCTCGCCCTTGGCGACCTTG
>Ga0187866_1002421_pt1 | contig 15529 bp, 13 predicted proteins | sample June2016WEW_11_1_3_FD_133013 | JGI IMG/M metagenome (GOLD analysis project Ga0187866, IMG submission 133013) | Peatland microbial communities from SPRUCE experiment site at the Marcell Experimental Forest, Minnesota, USA - June2016WEW_11_150 | ecosystem: Environmental > Terrestrial > Soil >...
AAAGATCTGAAAGGCTATGCCATCGGCGCAACGGATGGTGACATTGGAAAGTTGGATGATTTCTATTTCGACGACGAATCCTGGACCATCCGATATCTGGTGGCCGAAACCGGTAATTGGCTTCTGAATCGAAAGGTGCTTATCTCGCCTTTGGCGCTCGGCAAGGCGGATTTATCAAGGGAGCGGCTCAATGTGACGCTGACAAAGAAGCAAGTAGAGGAGAGCCCCAGCATTGATACTGACAAGCCGGTTTCCCGGCAGCACGAGGCATCATACCTCGACTACTACGGTTACCCATATTATTGGGGTGGCCCTTATTTGTGGGGACCCATGAGCTATCCTCGGCTCTCAGGCGCCGCTCAAAGGAGAAATGAAGAAGCGCGCGCGGAGCGCGAAGAAGCGAACGATTTGCATCTGCGCAGCGCTAATAAAGTGACCGGCTATCATATCGAGGCTACTGATGGCGACATCGGTCATGTCGAAAACTTTATCATTGACGGTGAAACATGGGAGATTCGCTATATGGTTGTGGATACGCAGAATTGGTGGCCGGGCAAGAAGGTGCTGGTTGCGCCGCAGTGGATCGGCCGGGTGAGCTGGAGCGATTCCAAAGTATACGTAGACCTATCCCGGGAGACGATCAAGAATGGACCCGAGTATCATCCGGAAGTTCTCAACCGGAAGTACGAGGAGAAGCTTTACGATCACTACAAACGGCCGAAGTATTGGGACCGTTGAGTTGACGACTAACCTGGACCTAAGTGCTTATAAGCAATCGTCAACTAATAGGATGAAAACGAACTCTGCCTTCTTGAGGAATGGGATACCCAGGGAAACCTTATGAGCTACCTAAAGTCAGGGCGTTTTAGGATACTCCGGGGGGCGATGAACCTTCTCAAAGAACCCTATGAAATGAGGTTCCAAACCGTTTTCCACCCGGCGGGAATGGAGGAGATTTAATGGAGAAAATGCTTTTTGTGAAGTGTCATCGCTGCAGGGCCGCCACGGCCCCGATATTTCAACTAATTTTTACTAACCAAAGAAAGGAGGTGCCAGAATGACAGGCTATGTCGGAAACATCGAGAAGCAGACATTGAAGAACAATTACTTCAGACAGGTTTTGTTCACTGCTAAGAATGCTCAACTGGTTGTGATGTGCCTGCAACCAGGAGAGGAAATTGGAGACGAGGTCCACCCCAAGGTAGACCAGTTCTTCCGGATTGAGCAGGGCGAGGCAAAATTCATCTTCAATGAAAAAGAGGAACATGTTGTCCATGATGGCGATGCAGTTATAGTGCCAGCAGGAACCTTCCACAACGTGATAAACACTGGAAAGGGACAGTTGAAACTGTACACCATTTATTCACCACCAAACCACCCTGACGGCACGGTGCATAAGACTAAGGCCGAGGCGGAAAAAGCTGAAGAGGAGCATCATACTCTCTGAGTGGGCCTGACCAGCGGATAGGCGAGCTAGCCAAACCTTAACTCGATACCTCTTTCCCGGGGAAAAGACTTCCTGTTCTTTTTTGTCCTAACTACCAGATCGTGAGTTCCCGGGAAGAGGCTTTTGCACCTTTGCATTCTACTTTTTACGTGAGTTAGCGCACTAATGAAAAATTAGGGGAGGATGCTATGAAGGAAAAAATGAAAGAGCTGCAAAAACTCAAGGGAATAGGGGAAGTCCTATCGCGGCGCTTAGTCGAATCTAGCTATGACACAATTGCCAAGGTGGCTGCTGCAGAAGAAAAAGGGTTAGAGAGAATAGCGGGGATGAACCCGCAAAAGGTACGGTCTATCGTAATCCAAGCGAGGAAGATGACGGGGGAAGCTGAGAAAAGTCGGCACACATGGTTGAAGGACAGAAGCAACGGGTAGAGTCCATCAAGCAGCAGGTGCAGGACATCGTACTCAACGTCCGTGACCGGTTCAAGGAGAAAGTTTCCGGCAAGGCCCGCAACGCGCTGCTCATTCCCGAGCATTAGTTCCGGGGGTAATGATTGAAACTAACGCGAATATGGAAAAACAAGTGGAACCCAAGCACCATCGGAAGGTAGAGTTGGAAGGTTCTTTGCCGATCTTGGTCCCGGTTTAATTACCGGTGCCGCTGATTTTGCCCGTTATTCTCTATTTCAATTGGTAATTCTCGGTAATTCATTTATTTGGAATCGAGGATTCGCCTTTTAAGAAGTAAAGGGTGAAGTCGGTGAACAAAACAAAGAAAACTGAAAGGTTTAATCCTGAGAAATATGGCATGACTTTTTGCCCAGGTTGTAGTGGGTCTGGCAGGTTTTGTAATGATGCTCAAGGGGTCAATGTTTGTAAGGTTTGCGGAGGTTTCGGATTCATAAAGAAGGAAATAAGCCTGTCATTAATAAAAAAATCTGATATATTAATGAACAGTTCAAAGATCCAGATTAAGGAGGGAAGATGAGCAATTTCTTTTTTGGTCTGATCATCTTTGCAATTATTATTGTAGTGATTATCTTTATATGGGTCATGTTAGAGTTAAGAAAGGCAATCAAGGCTTTAAGAGAACTTGTGAACACAACCGAGAATTCCTTAAAGCCAACGGTTGCTGAACTCCAAGAAACTCTTAAGAGCTTTAGGAATGTGGCGGAGAATGCCACAGTGGTGAGCGGAGATATAAAGGTACTTTCAGGGGCCTTGAGAGATGTTGGGGAAAACGTGAAGAGTGTGAGCGGAGACATAAAACATCTGACGGACTTTGTGGATGGAATTACTTCATCTGCGGTTGTTGAAGCCTCTGGTCTCAAAGCGGGGGTTAAGGCCGGGGTGTGGTATTTCCTAAAGAATCTTTTTAAGTAGGGCGGCGATAAGGTGAATGCATTTTTTGCCATAGAGCAAAAGGGAAGGAGGTAAGTTATGGGAAATGAAGAAAGTGGCCGCAGTACAGGTTCTACTCTTCTTGCGTTTTTCATCGGAGGATTGGTTGGTGCTGGTGTCGCCCTTCTAATAGCTCCTCAGCCTGGGAAGGAAACCAGGCAGAAGATTAAAGAACTGGCAGACGAGGCTAAGGAAAAGGCGACCAAATATGCTGAGGAGGTAAAAAGCAAGGTGACCTCCGCTGTGGGAAAGGGTAAAGAACTTGTCGAAGAAAAAAATCCTTAATCACAACGGCTGTGGAAGCTGGCAAGGGGGCATATGCAAAAGAGAAAGAAAAACTGGGGAAGGGTTAATAGGCCTTTGGCCAATTTCGGCAAGTTTTCCCGTCGCTTAAAGAAATTTTAGAAGAGATATTTTAAGAAAGTAGGCGGGTAGACTGAAAACACCTTCCGAAGTCTACCTGCCTGTATATCAATCGACATTAAGCTAAGCTTATTTTTCATGGAAAATAACTCACCCGATAAAACCAAACCCTCCGTGAGGAAGGGACGGAAAGCGGCGGGTCTCTCAAGAAGATAGCCGAGCTGCCAAAGGGTGAATCTTCGGTGAGTTCGGCTTTTTTGTTTTAAACGGAACGACATTCCTTACATGATTGGGATTATTCTTAATTACAAAATTTATGGATCCTCTGAAGATTAATCAGAAACACCTTGGATCTATTAGTTCTTGTTTGTTGGAGAAAGGTATTAACCTCTCCCTCGAAGATGTGCATGATGGCAGCCGATCTGAGCAAGGATGAAATTCTTTACGGGTATGTAAACCGATTAATAACTCAGGCCGAAAGGATCCTCGACATAGACCCCGGCTTAACAGAAAGGGAGATCCTCAAGATCGTAGCGAGGACCATCGTGGAATATTTTGGTGCGGAGGTCGCAAGCATAGGGATTTCCGATCCTGAAAGGGAAGAAATGATCTCCTATGGGTCTTACCCCAGCCTTGATGAAAATCGTGAGGAGGCGATCCCTTTTGAAGATACGATCGCCGGTGAGGTAGTCAAAACACGTGAAAGTTACCGGGTACCTAATATCTCAAAAGAAGAGAGATACAAGAATAAAGAGAAGGTTGAAAAACTTGGAATTCATTCGATGCTGGCCGTACCGATCTACCTTCACCGTTTTTCTAAGGATGTAGATACAGAGGGAGTCCTCCAGATCTATTATAAAGAGGAGGATAAGGTGTTTACACCGCTGGAGGTAGAGGTTGCAGAGATGTTTTCGAAGCGGGTGGGTTATGTCATTGCTTTGAAGAGAATTAAATACCTCCGTAAATTGAATGTGACCAAGGACAGGATTTTGGAGCTTATCTACCAGAAATTGGCCAGAGGTGAAGGAATCAAAATGAAGCATCTGTTCGACTCAGTCATTTCAGAATTGGTCGACATCATGAAGATCCAGAGATGTTCCCTCTTTTCTGTGATGGAAGATCGGCAGCATGTTGTCTTGGAGGCTGGGTATCCAGAGATCCAACATGGGATTGGAAAAGCCTTTTCTGTGAAGGAGCCATTCATCGATGCCATCGTGAATCAGGCAAGACCTTTTGGTGAATTTGAAAACGAGAAGATTTCTCCTGCCTATATTCTCATTAATAATCCTAAAGAAAGTCGTCTGCTTCCAATGGATCTCAAACATTTTCTGGAGAGCCAACAAATTCATTCGGTCCTCTACATCCCCTTAAAAGTAAATGAGGTGGTGAACCATTTTCTGGTTTTTGATGCCCAAGCGCAGCACCGACGATTTACGGATGAAGAGATCGAGATTTTTACTTTCTTCGGGAAGGAATGGATGAAGGGACTGAGGTTGGAGAAGATGGACGATATCCTTCATGATTTTAAGAATCCAGCCATTGCTGTTGCCGGATTTGCCAAACGAATCCAGAAGATCCTTAAAGGAGGAGACTATCCTAAGAATGAGAAAGTGGATCAGGCGTTGGATATTCTTTTGAAAGAGACTTCGCGTATTCAAGAATTGGCGCTGACCCTTCATGAGAAAGGAAAGGAATCGATCATTGACCTAACTGAGGTATCGAAGAGGCGATTTCTAATCAATGAAGAAACCCTCAAGGAGTTGAATAGGGGGAACATTCAATTGATAGAAGGGAAGTGGGAATCTCCTTTATGGGTTCGATGCTTTCCCTTACATATTGAAAGAGTGATAGATAATCTCCTTAACAACGCCTCCAATGCCATTCCTGAAGAAGGAGGAGAACTTTCTATTCGATCCTATCGTAAGGACACATGGGGCGTGGTGGAGGTCAATAATACGGGTCAGATTTCGGAAGAGGAAAAAGATCGATTTATTCTTGAGGAAGGCAGAGGGAGAGGGCTTCACACCAGCACTCGATTGATCAAAAATATGAAAGGGGTAATGTCCGTGGAGTCTAGGGAAGGTCAGACCACCTTTAGTGTCATGTTGCCCCTTGTTGAACCAAAGGATGCCGAAGATCATTAGAAATATGTGGAGGGAGGATCAGCGATGAAAACGACGTTGGGAAAAGAGAAAGCAAAAGAAGGAAAAACTAAGAAAGTGGACTTCAATTTTTCAGCATCCCATGCAGGGGGTGTCTCCATTGCAGGGGATTTCAATGATTGGAATCCAGGAAGTCATCCCATGAAAAAGGATAAGAAAGGAGTGTGGAAGATTTCCCTCAATCTTGCCCCCGGAACATACCAGTATAGATTCTATGTGGATGGAGATTGGCAGAACGATCCAGGTTGTACAAGCTGTGTTGAAAATCCTTTTGGAGGCCAAAATTGCGTCAGAATTGTAAGTTAAAGTAGAAGACATTCTCAATATTCCAAGGCTGAATCCATAGATCACATCGCCCGCTGGGGGTTCTTCTTCCACCCCAGAGATAAGTAATCTAAAAGCTAATGAATCGGAATAAAATTATACCCAATGCAAGGGGAACCAAAATGAGGGCTAAAAAGCCAAAAATTAAAGCAGAGGACTGGGTCAAGCGTTACCAAGACCTCCTGGAAATTGCCCGATTGGTAAGCTGGTGTAAGAACCGGGATCATCTTATCAAGACCTGCCTTGATCACATTAACCAAAGATTGGGAAAGCGAGCCCGATACCTGCTCATGGAAGGTGACGAGCTAAAGCTCCACTGTTGGGTGGGCAGATATGAGTGCCCGATAGAACAAGTTCCAGTTCACAAAGAAAGCATTGTGTGGAGGATTGTTGAAAAAGGGGAACCTTTGAACCTGACTGATCCTAAAGAGATTGAAGGTTACCGGCATACCCTGGCAGAGAGGGTCAAGATCAAGGCCATTATTCCGTTTCAGTATGTGGATTCACTTACTCAAGAGGAAATAAGGGTGGGGGCCTTAATCGTCGATTCAGGTAAAGAGGGGGTTCCTATTTCAGCCGAAGATTTCGAGTATCTGAAGGTGATTGGGGAGTTAATTGGAGCTGCCGTAGGTAAGGCCGAGCTATCAGAGCAATTGATTGAATGTTACCGAAAGAAGGAAGCCATGGTTAAACAAACCGCGGATGCGTTCCGGAACCGAATTACGATCATCGGAACGGTCTCCCGACGAATAGCGCGATTGGCCAAGGATCCTGCTTTGGCCCAGGATGCCGAGATGCTCTATCGGGAAATACAATCGCTGGAGGCCCAATTGGAGCAGTTTGAGAAATATATTGAAACCTGAAGTCTGGGAAGGGTTGGTTGAAAACCACTAATCTTGAAAGACGCAGATACTTATTTTTCATGTAGGCCGAGGAGATGAAGCGATACGGGGGGAGGGTGAAGCTCCTCCAGCATTCTGAAAACAGAGGGGTGAGCGCGGCTCGAAACAGAGGAATTCTTCACGCCCGGGGCAAATATGTCGCTTTTTTGGATTCGGATGATCTCTGGGTAAAGGGGAAACTGAAGATGAGCATAATGGACGGGAGGAGATCTTTAAGAGAGCATTTGACGATATGTGTGTGGCGCTTGATCAATATGGCCCCGGGGAAATTTTGGATCTCCTGATTATTCACTCCCGCAAGGACCCAGTCGTTCGTGATTTGTTAACGCGATTCCCCACAGTTGTCGTCTTAGGCGAATTCCTGCACACCCTGCCGATAGTTAAAGTTAACAAGAGAACCCTTAGACACCTTGAGAGAAGTGGTTACCTTATTTGATGGTTAACGGTATAAAAATGGAAGCAGTATAGGCTACCTGGCAACTAACGATTAGGAGGAGAGAATGGCAGAAAAAGCAAACACGGTGACAAAACATCCGGGCATGGGAGCCATTCCCAATGCAAAGGGTGTAACCTTTCGAGTATGGGCGCCCCATGCGGAAAAGGTTTACGTGACCGGAACATTCAATGACTGGAGCAAAACCTCGGCACCCCTCATCAATGAGAAAAACGGATACTGGTCTACTGGCGTGTCAGAGGCAAAAGTGGGAGATGAGTACCGATATTTGATTCACACCCCTACTGATTGGAATCTCCCTCCTCTCTCTCGCATTGACCCTTATGCCAGAAGGGTGACCAACTCAATCGGCAATGGAGTGATCTATGATCCTAAAGCCTTCGACTGGGGTGATGATACCTTTCACATGGCAACGGGGAATGAGCTTGTCATTTACGAGATGCACGTCGGCACCTTTAACGTTAAAGAAGAAGGCCATCCGGGCACGTTAGACAGTGCCATTGAAAAATTGCCTTATCTTCAAGAACTGGGCATCAATGCCGTGGAAGTGATGCCGGTCGCGGAGTTTTCAGGCGACTTTTCGTGGGGTTACAATCCGTCTCATCCCTTTGCCGTTGAAAGTATTTACGGTGGGCCGGATGCATTCAAACGATTTGTGAAGGCGGCCCATGAGCATGGTATTGCTGTTATCGCAGATGTCGTCTACAACCACTTTGGCCCCTCCGATCTTGATTTGTGGCAGTTTGACGGTTGGAGCGAAAATGAGAAAGGGGGAATCTACTTCTACAATGATCACCGCTCACAAACACCCTGGGGCGAGACGCGCCCCGATTATGGTCGAGGCGAAGTGCGCCAATACATGCGCGATAACGCTCTGATGTGGCTCGAGGAGTACCACGCCGACGGCTTACGCTGGGACATGATAATCTATATCAAAAGCATTGACGGTAATGACGACAATCCGGCTAATGACATCCCCGAAGGCTGGAGCTTGATGCAGTGGATCAATGTGGAAATCAAACAACGGTTTCCCGGCAAAATCAGCATCGGCGAAAGTATGAAGAATAACCCCTGGGTTATTAAAGATGTAGGAGCGGGCGGCGCGGGTTTCAATGCGCAATGGGATGCCGAATTTGTTCACCCCGTTCGCCAGGCCGTCATCTCCCGCGATGATAAAGTCCGCGATCTGGGGGCAGTCAGTAGAGCTATCGAGCATCGCTATGATTCAGACGTCTTTCGGCGGGTCATTTATACCGAGTCGCACGACGAGATTGCTAATGGACGGGCACGCGTGCCGGAGGAGATCTGGCCCGGTAAGGTGGACAGCTGGTTTTCCAAGAAACGCTCCACGTTGGGCGGTGCTCTTGTTCTTACTTCGCCAGGTATCCCGATGCTTTTTCAAGGGCAAGAGTTGCTGGAAGATCGCTGGTTCCAGGATACAGTCCCGATCGATTGGTCTCGAACTGAGGACGAACACGGTATTCTCGGCATGTACCGGGATCTGATCGCCCACCGGCGCAATCTGTCGGGTGTGACGCGGGGGTTGTGCGGTCAAAATATCCATATCTATCATTTTGACGATGGGGCCAAGCTCCTCGCTTTCCATCGCTGGGACAAACAGGGCCCAACCGATAGCGTCATTGTGGTGGTTAATATGACGAATCAAAACCGCGATGGTTATGTCATTGGTTTTCCACGGGCCGGATTGTGGAAAACGCGCTTTAACAGTGACTCCTACAATTACGGTCCAAATTTTTTCAATCATCCTACCCCGGACGTCGAAGCCCATGAGGAAGGAGCCGATGGACTTCCCTGCTCGGGCGAAATCGGCATTGGGCCATACACAGTGGTCATGTTCTCGCAGGATGAATAGGTTCAGCGGCGGAGTCACGAGCGTCGCATTTATCATGAAAAGACCTGCAAGGGATCCAACAACGGATTTAGGGGAACTACGTCCCCTCCGCTGTCCTTGAGGCAGTGGGCTTTGCAGAGGACAATTGGTGAATGCCCGGAGTCCTTCCGGACGATATCTCTTATGAAAGTGGGGTGTTAAGAGTATGATGCGCAAACGGATTATCAATCGAAGTTCAAAGGAGCCCTCATCCGCCGATCAGGACTGGCTCGACCTGGGGCGTCTAGCGCAGGTAGAGATTACGTCCGAGGATGCAGGACATCCCATCGAGTCGGCACTGACAGCCGCCGGTGGGCCGGGCTGGCTGGCCGGCGAAACCGGGGAGCAGACCATCCGCCTGCTGTTTGACGAGCCGCAGGTACTCAGGCAAATTCAACTCGTATTTGAGGAAGAGAAACGGGAGCGTACCCATGAGTTTGTGCTACGATGGTCGGGGGACAGCGGGCGGTCTTACCGGGAGATTCTGCGCCAGCAGTACACGTTCAGCCCGCCCGGCGCGAACCGCGAGGTCGAAGACTACGTCGTCAACCTCCATGGGGTGACGGTGTTGGAGTTGAGGATCGTTCCCGACATAAGCAAGGGCGATGCCCGGGCGTCGTTGATCCTGCTGCGGCTTGCATAACCTCGATCCACTCTCGGTATTGCGGTGTAAGGCACTTGGTTTAGCACGTTGAAGGATTAGACAAATGGCCGGCCTTTCAGTACATTCCGCCTGTTCAGCGAAATTGCCCGGATTGCCGCGTCCTTTCAGTCCTCGTGATGACAGTACGCCGTCTCCCCTTGGTCCTCGCAGTGACGGTTTATGAAATATTTCGGCGTCATTGCGAACGGGTGAGTCGAAGCCCAGAGCGGAGCGAAGGGGAAGCAATCTCGCTTGGTTTCGGATTCGCCGAGAATTGCTGGGAAATAGAGCAAACACTCGACCTCGCTTGGAATGCCGACCACAGGAACAGCTTAATACAACTATTACAGGCGTACCGAACATGGGCAAGTAAGGCAAATAGGCAATTGGTGGTAAAGAGACACATGGTCTTTTCCTATTTACCTACTTCGTTTGTTTGCTTATTTCGCCCCGGCAACACAGGTTGACGGCGGAAAGGATTGAAAAAACTGGTCCAATCAGTTACAATACCACGAGGGTTGGTTAATTCGCTAACCCTGAGACTACTTGTTCAAGGCATTGGTCGTGCCATGGGGTGGCATGAATAAAAGAGGCTCTGGAATTCTTCTCCACGTCACGTCCCTTCCATCGCCCCACGGCATCGGTGATCTAGGCCCCGGGGCCTATAGGTTTGCCGATTTTCTTGAGGAAACGAGGCAGAGTTACTGGCAGGTCCTTCCTCTGAGCCCGACGGCGCCCGTATACGGCAACTCCCCCTATAGCAGCGTTTCCACCTTTGCGGGAAATACCCTCCTTATAAGTCCTGACTTGCTGGTCCGGGACGGCCTCATAGATGCCTCGATCCTTGATGGCAAACACTCCTTTTCCGAGGAACGTTGTGACTACGATGCCGTAATCGACTACAAGAAAACGGTGCTGGACCACGCCTATGACAGTTTCAGCAAGAAAGGTACCTGTCGGGACCGGTTTGACCACTTTTGTCTTGATAATGCATCCTGGCTCGACAACTACTCATTTTTCGCTGCCATGAAAAAGCGCTTTGACGGCAGGCCCTGGAGCGAGTGGCCCGAGGAATTGAGGGACAGGGTGCCTGAGACAATGGCAACGGTCCAAAGCGAATGCTCGGCGGACATAGAAAGGGAAAAACTTGGACAGTACCTCTTCTTCGAACAGTGGAAGGAGATAAAGGATTATTGTAACAGTCGCGGCATACAGATCGTAGGCGACATCCCCATTTACGTGAGTTATGACAGCGCCGACGTGTGGGCACATCGGGAGATATTCAAACTCGACGGAGAGAAACGGCCCATTGCGGTGGCAGGTGTGCCACCCGACTATTTCTGTTCCAGTGGCCAGTTGTGGGGTAATCCGGTATACGATTGGGATGCCCTCCGGCAGACCGGTTACGCCTGGTGGGTAGAGCGAATGGGGCACTCTCTGCGCCTCTGGGACTTGGTTAGGGTAGACCACTTCAGGGGGCTCGTGGCGTACTGGGAAGTGCCTGTCCATGAGAAGAACGCGGACCACGGGTACTGGGTGGAGGTGCCCACGGACGACTTCTTTGACCGGCTCTGCAGCTCTTTCCCCAGCCTCCCCCTTATTGTGGAAGACCTGGGAATAATCACGCCCGACGTAAGCGAAACAATCACCCGCCTAGGCCTCCCTGGGATGAAGATCCTTCTCTTTGCCTTTGGCGAGGACAATCCCATGCACATCTATCTGCCCCACACCTACGGAAGGAACTGTGTGGTATATACAGGCACGCACGACAACAACACGGCCAGAGGCTGGTTCGACCGTGAGGCACGGCCCGAGGACAAAGAGAGGCTCTTCCGGTACCTGGGCAGAAAAATCCGGTCCCAAGACGTCAACTGGGAGCTCATCAGGCTCGCCATGATGTCTGTGGCAGATACGGCAATCTTCCCCATGCAGGACATCTTGGGCCTCGGCCATGAAGCCCAGATGAACAAACCATCGGTTGCTCACGGCAATTGGACCTGGAGGTTTCTGCCGGAACAGCTCACTGAAGCTGTCACTGCCAAACTCCGTTCCATGACAGAGACCTACGGGAGAAGGCAACCCTCCTCTTTCGTTTGACGAGTATTAGAAAGGGTTTGCCGATGTCGTCAGGCTTGTAGGCCGTCACTCCGGCATGCAGACATACTCTCTGCTCCATCCTTTCAGAGATGAACAACGGAAAATGGGTAGAGAGTTTCAAACAGATTGGGCAGGCCCTATCGTTCAATATCGCTACTGTTTTGCCGGAAAGTTAGGGGAGATGGAAAATGGATGCTGAGGGCTTGCCTCTACCAAGAATACCCGTTTCCACATACAGGCTGCAATTTAACCGCCAGTTTACGTTCTTCGACGCGACTAAGGTTCTTCCCTATTTGGACGAGCTGGGGATTAGCGATATTTATGCATCTCCTTACTTCAAGGCCCGCAAAGGAACCATCGTCGGCTACGACATTGTCGATCCCGCGAGGCTCAACCCGGAGATAGGCACGGAAGCGGCTTACAATCGACTCATACGTGAGCTGCGGAAACGTAAGATGGGGCAAATCCTCGATATAGTGCCAAACCATATGTACGTCGGAAGCGAAGATAATGCCTGGTGGCTGGATGTCCTTGAAAATGGTCCAAGCTCTCCGTATGCACTCTTCTTTGACATAGACTGGAACCCTGTTAAAAGAGAACTCAAAAACAAGGTGCTGATCCCCGTCTTAGGCGAGCAATATGGGACGGTCCTGGAGCGCCAGGAGCTGAAACTGATCTTCGAGACAGGCGCGTTTTTTCTCTACTGCTATGATCGTAAGCTCCCGATGCTACCTGAGACCTACGTAGATATCCTGAAGCACCGCATAGAGAAGCTGGAAACGCTTTTGCCTATCGACGATCCGTCCCTTGTAAAGCTTTTGAGTATTATGACCGCCCTCAGCTGTCTGCCATCATACACGGAAAGAGAGCGGTCAAAATTTGCAGAGCGGAGCCGTGAGAAGGAAATCATAAAGAAACGTCTATATAAGCTCTATAAAGAAAGCCGCGCAATCCGGGACTTCATTGATGAAAACGTTCGCATCTTCAACGGGACTAAGAAAGAGCCTCACAGTTTTGACCTTTTGAATGACCTGCTCGGCAAGCAGGTCTGGCGGCTCTCCTATTGGCGTGTTGCCGCAGAAGAGATCAATTACAGGAGGTTCTGCGATATCAACAGCCTCGCTGCCATCAGGATGGAAGACCCCGTAGTCTTTAAGAAGGCTCATGAACTCGTCCTCAAACTTATCGGTGAAGGCAAAGTCACCGGGCTGAGGGTGGATCACCCCGACGGTCTGTACGACCCTTCCGAGTATTTCAAAAGATTACAGCGCGAGTGTTTCCTTCGGGTTCGACTCGCCCACGCGCAAAGAGTACAAGGTAAGAAGTCTAACACCCTTGTCGAGGCGAGCCCGGAACCTGAAATTTTGAGGCAGTACGCCGAAATGGTTGCCTCGGATCCACAGTTCAAGCCTTTCTACGTAGTTGGCGAGAAGATTCTTTCAAAAGATGAAAAGCTGCCCGAGGACTGGCCTATTTTCAGCACCGTAGGTTATGTCTTTCTGAATCCGCTCAATGGCATTTTTGTTGACACGGCAAATGGCAAGGTCTTTGATAAGATCTATGAGAGATTCATCCGCTCAAAGATGGATTATCAGGACCTGGTATATGAAAAGAAGCGATTGATCATGATCGTCGCCATGTCGGGCGAGATCAACAGGCTTGCCCATTATCTCAACCATCTTTCGGAAAAAAATAGGCACACGAGAGACTTCACACTCAACAGCCTCAGAACCACGATCACGGAGGTGATCGCCTGTTTCCCCGTCTACCGGACCTACATTACCCGTACCGGTGTACATGAAAGGGACCGGCGCTATGTTGAACAGACGGTTTCGAAAGCAAAGCGGAAAAACCCGGCCCTCTGTGAGAGCATCTTTGATTTTCTGAAAAATGTATTGTTGCTCAACTATCCCGACGACTTTGGGGAGACGGACAAGATGGAATGGGTAGACTTTGTAATGAGATTCCAGCAGGTCACAGGGCCCGTTATGGCGAAGGGTCTCGAAGACACAGTTTTCTACGTCTACAATCGACTCGTCTCTCTTAACGAGGTGGGCGGAGACCCGGAGCGATTCGGTACGCGCCTCGATGCCTTTCACAGACAGAACATAGAAACAGCTAAGTCGAGGCCCTATTCACTGATCACCACATCGACCCACGACACAAAGCGGAGCGAGGACGTCAGGGCGCGGCTCAACGCGCTCTCTGAAATCCCTGGCGAATGGCAACGTTGCCTATCGAGGTGGAGCAACCTCAACCGAAAGAAGAAACTGGTGGTCCATGGTCGGATGGTCCCCGATCGGAACGACGAGTATTTGCTCTATCAGACCCTCTTGGGCGTTTGGCCCGCCAACCGAATGACCGTTGCTGAGTATGAAGAGTTTACAGAGAGGATACGGGATTACATGTTGAAGGCGACCAGAGAAGCCAAAGTCGACACCAACTGGATTAGTCCGAACGTACCCTATGAAGAGGCGCTCTTAAAATTTATCGACGCCGTCCTTGCTTCATCCTCGGCCAATACCTTCTTAAAGGACTTTGATATATTGCAAAAGAAAGTGGCCTATTTGGGGATGTTCAATTCACTTTCACAAACCCTTCTCAAGATCACGTCACCGGGTGTTCCCGATTTTTACCAGGGCACGGAGACATGGGACTTCAGTCTTGTAGACCCTGACAATCGGAGGCCGATCGATTTCGTCATCAGAAAACAGATGTTAGCACGACTCAAGAAGGAATTGACACGGCCCAATGCAGACTCTGTTGGCCTCGCAAGGAAGCTCCTTCGGACGTGGCCAGACGGCTTGATAAAACTTTACGTAACATTCATATCCCTTAGCTATCGAAAAATGCATCATCGACTCTTCGAGGAAGGCGCCTATGTACCCCTCACGGTTGATGGGCAGTTGGTGGAACACGTCTGCGCCTTCGCGCGCCATGGGGAAGGCGACACCGTTCTGGTGATCGTTCCAAGGTTTCTGACCTACCTTGTGAGGAGCGTAAACCACCTACCGCTCGGCCAAAAGGTGTGGAAGGGCTCAGGGGTTGTCTTGCCAGAGGAAACACTAGGAAACAACTTCATTAATATTTTCACCGGCGAGACAATCCAAGCGGCTAAACAACACGAGAAGAGGATTCTCAGCCTCGGTGAGGTGTTCGCAAATTTTCCCGTGGCATTGTTAGCGTGATGTTCAAGGAGTTTAACGGGATAATATTTAACCGGAGTGTTGTGCAAGAATACAGCAAATTATCTATCGAAATACATTATTCACCCCATTTTCATTTTAGAGTGATCTGATTAGCCTAAAGGCGATGAAGGGGAAATACTGCTTGCTAAATTTTGTTTTATGAGGCTACAGTAAAAATGTTTCATGGGATATTCTTTTTCCAGAGGGAAAATCTAAAATGTGGTTAAATGCTAAAAGGGGTTGAAATTAATGAAAAAGATCGCTTTGATGATTTTATTGTTGGTTTTGGCTTTGGGGTTGGTAGAGTGCCGGCATCACCATCGCTTTGACTACCAGGACCACTACGGCTCAAGATGAGAGGGCTATTAAATTCTCGACTATCTTTTTCCAACTTTGATAAACCTAATGCATGGCCAGAGATGACCCCGCTTTTTTTGTTTTTGAAGGTTTCTATCAATAATCGTTAGTCCCAAAACTATACGATACTGTAGACTCGTAGGTGAAACCCGCAATACAGACTCCTTTCTATAATCTTAATTAGGAAGGTGTTTTCTACGGAAAGGAAATTTCTTGTTTTAAATATTCGATAGAAGGTAGGTCAAATTATCCAGGGTCGTTGTGAAGAAGACATCCTTCACCACATATCCTTCAGGGACTG
>Ga0187866_1002426_pt1 | contig 15489 bp, 16 predicted proteins | sample June2016WEW_11_1_3_FD_133013 | JGI IMG/M metagenome (GOLD analysis project Ga0187866, IMG submission 133013) | Peatland microbial communities from SPRUCE experiment site at the Marcell Experimental Forest, Minnesota, USA - June2016WEW_11_150 | ecosystem: Environmental > Terrestrial > Soil >...
GATGCCTGGCTGGAGCTGGCTGGCAAGTGTAAGCTGAAAGGCACTATCGACAGCCGGTGCACGGCCCACTCGATTATTTTACGTTCTGCTGTATAGTGCTGCATAAAAAGAAAGTACCAACGGGCAATATCCATCAGCTTCAAAGCGCGCACCCAAAGGCTAAAAAAAGGCTGGGGCAGAATTTCCTCATTGACGAAAATATCAGGGATATCATCATAGGGGCGGCAGACCTGTCCGCCTCGGATACTGTCCTGGAGGTCGGCCCGGGCGTGGGTATCCTCACGGAGAAGCTGGCCGAAAGGGCGGGCAGGGTAGTTGCGGTAGAGCTGGATGATAGCCTGGCAAAGCGCTTGAAGGGGAAAATGGGCGGCCATCGCAACCTGGAAGTGGTTCATGCCGATATCCTCGACGTCAATTTAAAGGTTATTCTGGGAACCAGCCGTTCATATAAAGTGGTGGCCAATATCCCATACTATATAACTTCCCCTATACTCCATCTATTTATGCATGGGGAGTTGAAGCCGGGCTTAATGGTCATCATGATGCAGGAAGAGGTGGCCGAAGATGTAACGGCCCGGCCGGGCAAGATGAATTTTCTATCCGTCAGCATGCAGATATGCAGCAGGCCTGAAATTGTATGCCGTGTGCCCGCTCAAAGCTTTTATCCGCCCCCTAAAGTGGATTCGGCTGTGGTTAAATTCAGCATGCTGTCCGAGCCTGCCATAAAAGTGGAAAATATGGACGGCTTTCTGCAATTCGTGCACAGCGGCTTCGCCGCTCCCAGAAAGCAACTGCGTAATTCACTGGCCATCGGCCTGAAAAAAGAGCCTGTACAAGCGGAGGAACTTTTAAAGCTGGCCAAAATCGATCCTCAGCGGCGACCGGGGACACTGGAGCTGGCTGAGTGGCGGGACTTATATTGCATCACCGGGGGTATTTCATGCTGACGGTGAAAGCTCCGGCCAAGATCAACCTGGTGCTGGAAGTGCTGGGCAAACGCGGCGACGGCTATCATGAGACAAAAAGTATCATGCAAGCAGTGAGTCTTTTTGATATATTGAGCTTCGAAAAAAGCGACCGTCTGGAAATCGGTTGTAACGTTCCCGCCCTGCGATCGGCGGATAACCTGGTCATCAAAGCTGCAGAAGAATTAAGAGAAAAGACAGGATGTGGCGGGGGTGCCCGCATACGTCTTGAAAAAGCAATTCCCCTGGATAGCGGGCTGGGGGGCGGCAGCAGTGATGCCGCGGCGGCCCTGGTTGGGTTGAATAAATTATGGTCGCTCAGCCTATCCCAAAAGAATCTGGCTGAAATCGCGGCGGATGTCGGGTCCGACGTGCCGTTTTTTATCTATGGTGGAACTTGTATGGCGGAAGGCAGGGGAGAGAGGATCACTCCCTTGCCCGATATAGATGGAACATATTATTTGCTGGTCAGGCCTGATATCAAGGTAGAGGCCGGCAAGACGGGAAGGCTGTACTCCATGCTCGGCCCCGGGGCGTTTACAGCAGGCCGTCACGCGGACAATGCCGGGGAACAGGTACGGAGGGAACATAAAATCAGACCGCATTTGCTGTATAACGCCTTTGATAAAATCGCCTTGTATGCATACCACGGGATGGAAGATTACTGGACACGGTTCAGCGCGGTGGTGGATGGTGATATTCACCTGGCAGGTTCGGGGCCGGCGCTATTTGCTGTAATGGGCGGCCGGCCGCAGGCCGAGGCCCTTCAATTAAAGCTTGGAAGCAATGGAATAAAATCGTACGTAGTCGCGAGTTTAGGAAAAAATGAAGCCTGATACTGCACCGAAAAAACCCGCCGGGAAAAAGCTTAAGTGGTTTGAAGAAGCATTGCTGGTGCTGGGCATGCTGGCATTGTCGGGTGGCATCGCCCTGCTGCTATACCACTTCCAGGACTTCTTCAACGTATCTCTGCGCAGCTATGCATGGCTGGCCTATTTAATCGTGTTTGCGGCAAGCATGCTGAGTAGCGCCACCATACTTGTTCCGGCACCCGGGCCTGTCTTTGTGCTGGCCGCCGCTACCATGTGGGACCCGTTTTTCGTCGCGCTGGCAGCCGGCACCGGTGATGCTATCGGTGAAATGACGGCTTACTGGATGGGCTATGTGGGCGAGAGAATAATTATCGATGAGCACATGCCTGCCTATCAGAAGGCGACGTCCTGGATGAACCGCTACGGCGCTTGGACGGTCTTCGGCATAGCCCTGGTGCCCATAGTTCCCTACGACCTGGTGGGGATTGCCGCCGGCGCCTTGAAGATACGCTGGTGGAAATGCTTGCTGGCTACCTGGTTGGGCAAGTTACCTCGTGCCTTTTTGATTGCCTACCTGGGACACCAGATACCCTTCCTGGTGCATCCGTGGTTTTTCAATCATTGATCCACTGACGTACCAGGCGCAGCTCATCTGCCCTTGTCCTGACCTCTCCGTCAAGCCTGGCAGTTAAAAGCCTTTCCAGCAGCAATCCGACCTTCCTTCCCTCGGGTATATCCATTTGCATCAGGTCTTTTCCATTCAGATGCGTTTTTATCGAGGCCAGTTTATCGAGATAGAGCTTGAGATTCTTGCGTACATCGGCGGAACTGCAACTCAGCGCGTTGGCGCGGACGGCAAGCTTATCATAGGGGCTCAATTTCAAATATATTTCCGATGGTTGAAGGCAGGGTTCATCCAGATGTTCCAGCCTTTGCTTTAATTTAAGAGTGTCGAGGAGGATTTTGGCCAGTTCGCCGCCAACTATGCCCAGTCGCTTCAGCAAGGCATCGCACTGCCTTTTATCCAACGAATAGGTGAGAAAGGCGAAATACAGATGCGTTAGCTGGGTACCTTTATACAAATTCTGGGCTGCCGGGAACGTCCTGCTCCACCGCGGGTCCCAGGTCAACGCCGCATTTAGCCGTGACAGTATTCCCAGCTGTGCGGCACGTTTTAATATCTTTTCCGGTTGGTCTTCCCCCATCCATAGTATCACCTCGTGCCGCAACCGATCTCCGCTGATGGTATCGAGCATATCCAGATCGCGGATAAGTGTTTTCAGGGTAACGGGTTCCAGCTTGAAGCCTAATCGTTGTTCGTAGCGCACCGCCCGCATAATACGAGTGGCATCATCCTGGAAGCTTTTAGCATGTAAGATGCGGACCAGCTTATCCTCGAGGTCTTGCCGGCCGCCGTAATAATCGATCACCCTGCCGAATCGGCCGGGCTTAAGGCAAACGGCCAGCGCGTTGACGGTGAAATCACGGCGGAAGAGGTCCTGTTTGATATTGCCGGGCTTGACCCGGGGCAATGCCCCCGGATGGTCGTATGATTCGCTGCGGCAGGTTGTCAGGTCTATCCTGTAATCACCCAGCTTAAAGGTAGCTGTTCCAAATCTTTTATGCAGGACAGGCTTTTTATGCAATTTGCCGGCCAGGGTTGCAGCCAATTGCAGCGCGTCGCCCTCAACCATCATATCTATATCACCGCTAGTCCGGCCAAGCAAGAGGTCACGTACTATGCCGCCGACCAGGTAGAGGTCAATGCCGGATACTGCAGCGGTGCGCCCGGCAGTTTCGATAAGCCTGAATACAGGCGCCGGGAGCTTCTCCGAAATCAGGTCCGCCAGTTTTTCATTCATAAGTTTTAAGACGGCGCATTTAAACTATATATTTTTAATAATCTGGTTTACTGGCTCTTTGGTCAAGAAGCGGTCAAAGATGAACACGCAAATGTCAGCCAGAGCAAAAACTATGATGCCGGCCAGACCGGTTATGCCGACAGTCAGATCGTTGCCGCCCGCGATAAGCAGGACTGCGAGCAACGGAACCGCGTTAATGGTCCCATGGAAGACGGAACTGGCGATAACGGAATGGGCCTTGAGACGTATATAGCTAAAGAGGGGAGAGATTACCATAACCCAGGCAACCATCATAAGCACGCCGGTCTGCGGGTGATCGGGGTAATTGAATCCCAGCAGTATTAGCGGCGCATGCCATATACCCCAGATAAATCCGATTAAAGCGGATGATTTCCAGAAACCCATAAATCCAAGCTGCTTTAAAAGGAAGCCCCTCCAGCCCAGCTCTTCCCCGAAGCCCAGGACTGCATTAATCGTGGTACCCGCTATCAGGGACACGAGCACCCCTAACCAGATGGGATGAACGGTCATAGCAGCCAATTGCTGTCTGACCTGGTCCATCTGCTCCGGAGTCAGCGAGCCGGCCAGTGTGCTGAGAAATCCCGACATATCGGGAGTGAAACGGACCCCCGGTAAAAGCAGGCTGACTCCCGTAACTGCAAAGGCTATGATTACCGGCAGGAACCAGGCCACGAAGAACCAGGAGTTTATTTTGAAAGAGATGCCCAGCGGTTGAATAATGGGCTCTTTAAAAATACCTTTCTGAACGACAAACGCTATGATCATGGGCATAAACATATAGGCAACAGCCAAAAAAGCCAGCTCCTCAGCCTTGCCTCCCATTGCCATATAAAGGAGGGTCATCAGCCAGTCCAGCAGAAAAGTAAGGCCGATGAAGAGAAGTATCTTTTTTGTACACAGGCTCATTGACTATTCTTTTTAAGTAAAAATAATTTAACCTGGTTTTCTAAATCTTACAGTATAGTTCCACAGGTTGCCAGAGAACCCGGAATTACGTATAAAATGGCCATGGAACTATTATGTTCTTCTGCTGTTTAGCGGTCTTTAATTGGTGCTTACAGGTCCGGTTTCACAGGCCCGGCCTGATCACGGTTAAACGAGCAGCAGCCTTCCACAGCCTGAAGTTGTTCCATGTCGCCGAAGGCGGTAAGGTAGCCGCCGGCTACAATTGTCATGGTCAGGCTGGGATTTATATGAAGGTTGCCGTCTCTCTCTTTGACTGCCAGTATACGCACACCGGGGAAATGTTCTTCAACCTCTTTTATGCTTTTGCCGATAAGTGTAGAATTCTCGCCCACATATATCTCTTCAACCAGATACTCCCGTTCTTTTCCTGACAGCACGGTTTCCACGAACTGGACCGTAGTCGGCCGCAGGGCAAGCCGGGCCATCTGTAATCCTCCTATGACCTCCGGCAGGATTATATGAGTGGCGCCCGCCTGTTTCAGGCGTTTGGCTGCTTCGTCGTTGCTGGCCCTGCCTATTATGATCAACCGGGGATTGATCTCGCGTGCCGTCAATACTGCATAGGTATTGTAAGCGTCGTCACCAAAGGCGGTTATAAGGCTTTTGGCTTTAACAATGCCGGCTCGCTTAAGAACATCGTGGTTGGTGGCATCATCCATAATGGTCAGGCAGTCCTGTTGCACTGCCCTGGTATAGCTATTCAAACTATGATCGATGACTACAAAATTCGTTTTTTGTAATTTGAGCGTGCTGGCTATGGCTTCACCCACGCGGCCGTAGCCGCAAACAATAAAATGCTGGTCGAGTTTTTTAATTCTGGATTCCATACGGCGCCTCCCGAATGTCCCAAATTCACCTTCTAGTGTCACACGTACTATAGACGTCAGGATGTAAAATGCCGTCCCAACTCCACCCAGTATGAGGACGGTTGTAAAAATACGGCCGGCAACCGTAAGCGGGTGGATTTCCATGAAACCGACCGTGGAGATGGTGACGACGGTCATATAAAAGGCATCGAAAATATTCCATTTTTCGATGACCATGTAGCCGAGGGTCCCGAAGGCAATCAGAAATAGCAGGGCGAAGATCCAGATGATGAAGCGGCTTTTTCTTTCCATTTCCACAACCTGAAAACGAAAGAGCCCAGTATTTATATTACTCTAACTTTTTCAGTGCGTCGTCAATTTCGCCAAGAGACTGGAACCGTTCTCCGATTATCTGCTGGATAATGCCTTTGGAGTCGATCAAGTATGTAGTGGGGAAATAGGGCGCTTTGTAGATATCGTCGACATTGCCTTCCGAATCCATCAGCACCGGGAAGGTGAATTTCCCCTGGGCCAGATAATACTGGACCTTATCGGGGTCCCCGTGCACATTGACGGCCAGTACGGTTAGTTGATCACGGCCGTATTTGTCATAGGCCGCCTGAATCAGGGGCATTTCCGATTCGCATGCCGGGCAGCCTTCCAGCCAGAAATTGAGCAAGACGGGGTGTCCTAAGAACTGACTTAAGGTATACCTGGTGCCGTCGATGGAATATAACGAGAAATCAGGGGCGCGTGCCCCGACTGTCGAAGCGACCTCTATGGTGCTCTGAGTTTGGATCGCTTCGATCGCCAGGACGCTCTGCTTTCCACTCGCATCCTTGGACTCAAGTTGCAGGTAATACAGCGTATTAGCCTGCAGCCCGTTAATTTTAACCGTATGCCAGATCGATAACGGTTCGATCTGGGTTTCCGTATCAGAATAGTTGGTGTCTTTGCCGTAGTCTACCAGCCCGGTGGCTGGTTCATCGGTCTTCCAGGTCACAGTTATAGATGAATCTGTGACGAACCCGGTACTTACATTGGAAATCTCGGGGGCGCTGGTATCGTTATTGGATGTCGTTACCAAGTACGGTTTTGAGACTATCGTATCTGCGAGAGCCGTAAACGAGTGTTCCGAAACGTTTATATTGTTTATGTTGTACAGGATCCTTACGTGGTAGGACGCACCGGGCGACAGGTCCCTCATGGTCAGAGAGTGAATGGTCTGCGGAGCAGCGGTTATTACCGAAAGAATGTTTTTGCCGTCTATATCCAGTTGTGTGGTCGTGGGGGAATCGGTAGACCAATTTACGACCGCAGATTTTTCAGTTATGGATTGTATGAGAACGTCTGTTACAGGCGGCTTCGCTTGCTTGATCTCACTATTCTTACTGACGCTATACAATATTTGTTCGAAGTCCGACGTATTCATTATCGGACCCTCAACCCTCGAGCGTATCATGCCACTCTTATCGAGGAAGAAAAAAGTCGGCTCATAGGATACATTGTAGCTGGCACGCAGTTTACCGAAGGAATCGACGATGACGGGGAATTTTATCCCGTAATCTTGTATCATCGTGTCGACCTCATTGTTATTGGTGCCTGAAGCGATAGCTATGATGGCCAGATCAGAGCCCTGATATTTAGCATATAACTCATTTAGACTGTCGGGGGTGTACAGCTTGTGCTGCACTCCATTGACATAGAAAAACTGGCCGTCCCAGAAGTCACGGTCCCAAAAAACTACGATAACATCTTTCCCCCTGAACGAGCTCAGGGCCGAAGTATTATTATCGCTGAGCTGCATAACGAAGTCGGGGGCTATATTGCCGACGTTATAACCGGGCCTAGGTATGACGAGCGCAATCACTCCCCAGGCAAGAAATCCCAGGGCAATGGCCGCCAGAATTGTGGTCAGGGTCCGGTTTTTCTTCATCATACCGAGTACAGACATAGGCACCCCTGGGATTCTATCTGCCTTAAGCGGGTGGAGGTGCAGCGAAGGTTTGCGGCCCTTAGAGGACTTGGTCTTTTTTGTGTCTCCGCCGACGGGCTTTGACGCCTTTTCGGCTTCTTTTTTTTCTTCGTTCTTCATTATTTCAGGCACGTTTTGTCCGGGTTCAGTCGCCCGTATTTCTTCCTTTTCCGGAGCTTTCTCCTCAATTTTTTCCAGTTCTGTTGCTTTTTCTTCCGCCGGGCTTACTTTTTCCGTAGCCCGGTCTTCTTCAGCTTTCTTCAGTTCAACTGCTTTTTGAGGCGCCGGCGTGATGTCGATTAGAGGGCCGGCAACCACTAATGCTTTCCCAGATTGTATTACGGGGGCTATGTTTTCGGCAAACTTGGCTGCTATCAGGCTCTGGATGTCAGTAACTTTTTGTTCCAGGATTTTAATCTTTTCAATAAGATGTTTGCCCTTAGTTTGGTGCTCCTCCTCGGTAATTTCCCCGACCTTTAACCTGGCATCAAGCGTGGCCAGGTCTTCCTGGCATTTATCGAGCTCCAGTATCCTGACAGCGAGCTCTTTGCTAAGTTTTTCCTTGATGGAAGCAAGGGTATGCCTGGCGCTGGCGATGCTATTTAGATATTCTTTATCTAATTTGGCCAGGGCATTGTTTTCATCTGCGTTCTCGCCACGTTTCCTGTCCAGTTCGTCCAGGATTGCCTCAGCCTTTTTAATCTTTTCGAATACGTTTTTAATATCTTCCATCAGACAGATGCGTTAGCCCAAAGTATAAATACCTGTTAATTATACGAATTATACACCTACAATAAACGGAATAGAATATATCTGTTTGTAACTGGACATTCTATAGCCCGATTTATATAAAGGGAAAGAAGGCTATTTAAACAATGCCATCATTTCTTCCACTTCATCCGTGCTGATAAAAGGTCCGATTTTAATTGCACTGATTATACCCTCACGATTGATGAAGAAAGTTGTGGGGATGCCGCGGACGCCGTAAAGACGTATTAGCTCTCCCGGCACGTCGACCGGGATGGTAAACTTCAAGTTATTAGCCTTGGCATAGCTGCTCGCACTATCGAATCCGTCCTGTACGTTGACTCCCAGTACCACTACATCCTTATCCGCCCATGCTTCGTGTATGGCCTCCACCGTTGACGTTTCGAAGCGGCAGGGCCCGCACCAGGTGGCCCAGAAATTCAGGATTACATTCTTGCCCCGGTAATCGCTGAGGCTTATTTGACGGCCGTCAATCGTCTCAAGCGTGAAGTCTGGAGCGGTATCGCCGATTTTATTGCCCACCACGATATCCGCCGGTTCGTCCTTTGCAGACTGCAAGGACTGGGACAGTGCGGCCGGAGGTGCCGAGTGGTACGCCCTGTCGCCAACGGCAACTACCGCCAGCGAAATCAACAATATAGCCAGCAGTATCCACAGAAACAGCGGGATTTTAGACATATTCATCGGGATAATTCCAATTTAACCGCTGCTTCAGGAGCCGCCCATAATCTTGTTCACTTCGATAACAAGATCGTCTTTGCTGGCAAACCCACCTATTTTTATGGACTTGATGATGCCATCCTTGCCGATAAAGAAAGTGTACGGGTCGGCAGGCTTGGGGCAGCAGTAAATCTTATAGATGGTCCCTTTCGAGTCGAACAGCACGGTGAAGCTATAGCCGTTATTGGCCAAGAAGTCTTTGGCGACGCCCGTGTTGTCTATCGTGTTTACGGATAGAAAAACCAGGCCCTGCGGGATATATTCATCACAGATTTCCTTAAGGTAAGGCATCTCTTTTTTGCACTCGATACAGCTGACAGACCAGGTATTGATGATCACGGGCTTGCCGGCATAATCGCTCAGGCTGATGGTTTTGCCTTCATAGGTCGGAAGCGTGAAGTTGGGAGCCGGATCGCCGATCCTGGGGCAGGCTGCAGTCCCTCCGCAACCAGCCAGAAAGGCCGAACATATCAGTATTCCGAACAAAGCTGAAAAGAAGAATTTCATAATAAACCTTCTACTCCCTAGTTAACTATTACATCGCGAAACGGCTTAGCCACATAAGCTGGTTGGTTAGCATCAGTATACCGACAATTATAAGCATGATTCCGCTGATAATGGAAATAACGCCCAGGTAGCGGGTTATGCCCTTCCAAAAAGGTACCACATAGCTCCAAGCTAACCCTATTAGCAGGAAAGGAATGCCCATGCCCAGGGAATATGTTGCCAGTAGGGCAGCCCCCTTTACCGTCTCATGTGTATAGGAGGCCATGAAGAGGATGGACCCCAGTATCGGGCCAATGCAGGGCGTCCAGCCCAGGGCAAAAGCCGCCCCTATGAGGGTGGACCTGACGTAGCCCGGGTTGCTGGAATGCTTTAGATGCAGGCGTTTCTCATAGTTGAGCCAGGGTATTTTGTAAGCGGCTACCAGAAAAATGCCGAAAAGGATGATTACGATTCCGGAGATTATACGCAGAGGCTCGGCATACAGGGTCATGACTGAGCCGATCAGGCCGGCGGAAGCGCCCATCAGGATGAACAAGATCGAAAAACCCAGTACGAAGGCTATGCTGTGCAATAGAGTGGGCCACATCCGCCTGTTTTCAGTCGAAGCAATGGCGGAAGCGCCCGCCAGGTTGGCTAAGTAAGCGGGAACGAGAGGCAGTACACAGGGTGAAAAAAAACACAGCAGACCGGCGCCGAAGGCTGTCCAGTAATGTATATCTGTCAAAGAGTTCCTATTGTCCTAAAACCTTTTCCAGGACTTTCTGTATGTCTTTCTTGGGCCGGTAGCCAACCACCTGCTCAAACGGTTTGCCTTCTTTAAAAACGATCATGGTTGGTATGCTCATCACTGAGTAGTTCGAAGCTATCATCGGCGACTCGTCAACATTGACCTTGGCGAATTCCATCTTGTCCTTGTATTCCACAGACAGCTCGTCGATGATGGGGGCTACCATGCGGCAGGGCCCGCACCATACAGCCCAGAAATCAACCAGCACAGGTTTTTGGGACTCAAGGACGGCCGATTTGAAATCCTTTTCTCCAACGTCTTTGATATTTGCGGTCATTTCGCCTCCGAGTGTAGTTTAATTAGTGTTGGCCGCGTCGCCATTCTCTTGATTAAGAGTCTGGCCTTCCAGCCGGGCTTTGTCTTTTATCTTAACACCACTTGCCAAAATACTGTTAATAATCGATGCGTTCTTACCAACGACGACGTTATCCCACAGAAGGGAATTCTCTATGAGAGTGCCCTTTTTTATCAGGCAGCCTTTTCCCAGCACTACGGGACCTTTCAACTCGACCCTCTCCTCTATAACACAGTTGCCGTCGATTATGACCGGCGCCGTTATGCGGGCGGTGGGGTGCACCCTGCTGCTGCTATCGATTACAACCTTATCGCCGTTATGCAGCGGCGAAGCGCAGCTACCACCGAGGATATTGCAGTTTAACTGGTGATATTTTTCGGGCGTTCCCATATCGATCCAGTAAGCATCACTGGTATAAGCGTAAACAGATTCCCCCTTTGCCAGCATGTCGGGGAAAACGCCGCGCTCGAACATATAGAAGTCACCCTCGGGAATGTAATTGAGCACATCCGGCTCGAGTATGTATATGCCTGCATTTACCCAGTGACTGGTGACCTTATCGCGGGAAGGCTTTTCTATGAAGTGCTGCACACGGCCGTTTTGGTCCGTCTCGACGACGCCGAATTTGGTCGGGTCTTCCACCCTGGTCAGGGCAATGGTGGCCTTAGCCTTATTGAGCCTGTGGAAAGTCAGCATATCGGTGTAGTCGATGTCCGTGTAAACATCACCATTGAGAACGAAAAATGTCTCGTTCAACTGGCTGCCGGCATGCTTAACAGCCCCCGCCGTGCCCAGTGGCTTCTCCTCGAGGCTGTAGGTGAGCTTGATATCCAGCGTGCTGCTTTTGCGGAAATACTCGAAGATGGAGTCCGGCTTGTAACCCATGGCAAGCACGATCTCGTTTATACCGTGTGCCGCCAGCCTGCGGATGACGTGCTCAATGAACGGTTTGTTGATAACCGGCACCATGGACTTAACAACGGTATAAGTCAGCGGGCGGAGTCTGGTGCCTTCGCCGCCCACGAGAATAATAGCCTTCATAATTGGGGTTAAATTATTTTAATCCGTTTGTTAAGAGGTAGCAACTAATTGAAAGGTGGTAAATATGGCAAAGGGTCAAATCTGGTAGTCGTAGTTAAATTCCTGCTTTACCTTCATTTGCAGTTCCTTCAACTCATCCGCGGGCGCTGTGACGCCGATGCTGCTCTCCAGCATTTTTACACGCTCTTCCAGCTTGTCGTGCTCCGCCAGCACCAGCCTGATTGCTTCGGCCACTGGATCGGGCAGTCGGTCATGATCCAGCTCGATTTTGGCTGCGTGCTGCTCTTCGACGATCCTGCCGGGCACACCCACCACCGTGGCGCCGGGTGGGACGGATTTGATCACCACTGAGCCTGAACCTATCCGTGCGCCGTCCCCCACGGTTATGGCGCCCAGAATGATAGCGCGTGACCCGATGACCACGTTATTGCCTATGGTGGGATGTCTTTTCTTTTTCTGGAGCATTGTGCCGCCGAGAACTACCCCCTGGTACATCAGGACATCATCGCCTATCTGCGAAGTCTCGCCGATCACTACACCCGCGCCGTGGTCGATGAAGAAGCGCCTGCCGATGGTGGCGCCGGGGTGGATCTCGATCTGGGTGAAAAAGCGGTTGACCTGCGAGATCATGCGGGCTACAAAGAACCATCTATGGCAGTAGAGGAAATGGGCCACGCGGTGCCACCACAGCGCGTGCAGGCCGGGGTAGAGGGTGAGCACCTCGAACGCGCTCCTCGCTGCCGGGTCCCTGTCCATGGCGGCCCGGATATCCTCTTTCATAGTCCGGATGCAGCTAAACATAGTATCAGATATTATACGTTATCTTGAGAGTTTAAATAGTTCAAGCGCGTTGGCTGTGGTCTGGAGGGCCAGTTCTCCCTCATCAATCCCCTTAATCTGAGCAGCCGCCTTAAGGCTGCGCAAGACGTCCGAAGGTTGCGAGCGGTACCTGTCCGGACGACCGTAGAATACGGGGCAATCGGTCTCCAGCAATAGCCTGTCCGGCGGCGCCTCCCTGATGGCCCGGCGGTGTTCGTCATGGTACTCCGCCGCCGGCGTGGCGGATATATAATAGCCGGCCTCGATCAGCCCGGATAAAGTGCTGGAGAAACCTGTATACCAGTGGAATACCAGCCTTTTTATTCTGGTCTCCTTGGCCAGTTGCAGGCAGTCCTTCCATGCGTAGCGGCTATGCAACGACACCGGCTTATCGAATTCCAGGGCCAACTGAAGGAGCCTGCGGAGAATATTTTGCTGCAAATCTTTGCCCGCCCCTTTTAGCACCCGCTTATCATAGTCCAACCCCACCTCACCCAGGGCGCAGGCGGAAGGCAGATTGCTTTTAATAAAGGCGATATTCTCCTCTATCCCGGTTTCATCCAGGTTGCTCAGCGCCCAGGGATGCAGGCCGACGGCCGGGTAAACAAGTCCTGGATAGCGGCCGGCAAGCTCTATTATTTTTTGATTGGAGACCAAATCCTGGCCTATCCCTATAATAGCCTCCACCCCTGCCTCGACAGCCTGCTTCAGCGCTGAACCTATATCCTCGATCTCATCGAGGTGAGCATGCGTGTCAACCAGTCCCGGCAAGTCGGCTCCCGAAGATATCGTCAAAGCTTAAATTATATATAACGTCAGGCTTCAAGAGGCCGGATTCCGTTATAAAGGCGGTGACCAGCTCCAGTGGAACCATGTCGAATCCCGGCTCGGGCCTGCGCAGGCCGGTAATGAAGCCCCTGATATCGAACTTGGCCTTCTCGCATATGGAATAGACCGGTATCTCCCTGCGTCCGGCTATTTCAGCAACTTCCAGTGTAGGGGAGCCGTTTAGAAGCCACCCCTGCAGCGATACCGAATCGGCGCCTATCAGGACGGTATTGGCCCTGGCCACGTGCCAGCGCACTTGCCCGTCCGGGACAAGCTTGCAGGCGATTCCAGCCTTTTCGAGGCGTGCGACCGTAATCCGCCCATAAGATATTTTGCCATGCAGGGATTCTGCAGCCAGGACCTTGAAATCGATGTCTTTGCGCCTGGCCGTTTCCAGCGTGGTGCAGACGGAGGAGCTATAGCTGCAGGTCATGACGATCGTGCGGGGGCTGACCACCTTGGCAGCATGGCGTGCCACCGAAGCGGCTGATTTTTCCTGATATTTGATCAGCCGGCCGGTGATGTCCACGCCGTTTTTTTTCAACTTCTCGATCGTCTTGGCCTTAGTGTCCAAAGCCGCCAAATCTTCCTTGAATTTCATTGCGTAGTTGGCTATGCAGACCATGCCCGGCCTTATTTGCATAAGGCCGTCTGCAACTTCATCGATCTGGCTGTGGAATTTGGATGCTGTTCGGGCATCGCTTTCCAGGCAGGCGTTCTTGAGGGCTTCCAGGGATTGTAAGGTCAACCAGCCCGCCCCGTGCTCTCGGTCCCTCCCAATGGCATTGACGGCTTTTCTTAAGTCGGCCTTCATTGAACGAATTATACCTTAAAGTCAGGGCAGGTTCATATACGCTTTGAAGAAATCAGGCGATCAAAAACCGGATTAAAATTTCGGTTTGGCCACGATGGCAATGGGTATGGATAGCAGGGCCAGCGCTCCTGCGATAACAAAGCCGCTTGCGTAGCCGGGAACGGCGCCGCTAATGATTGACCCCACCAGGGTGGCCAGTGTTACCGTAGCAGTGATGGTTCCCAGGTTGCCTCCCATGCGGGTAACGACGAAGAGATTGGAGATGATGAGGCTGCGGGTGACCATCACCACGCTGTCGCCTACGGCATGCAATAAGCGTGTGCCCAGGACGGTGCCGAATGTGCCGGCGAAACCCAGCATAATATTGGTAATCCCGGAAATGGCTATGCCTATATAATAAAGCTTGGCCAGCCCTTTGCCCCCTGAATTAAGCCGGTCGCCCAGGAACCCGTTTACTATCGACAGGAGCGCCATGACATTGGCGTGGATGAAGAACAGCCAGCCTACCGACTCGTCATTGAGCCCGATATCTTTGTTGAGGAAAAGGCTTAAGCTGGACTGTTCTGCCCCTGCATGCAGGGAAAAAGCAAAAACCAGCACAATGAAGATGAGAACGGACTTGTTGGACAGGTCAGCTTTGTAATCGGAGATCTGCACACGCATGCCCGGTACATCAGCCAGGAATATGCACAGGATGAACAGGGGCGCCAGGACGGAAAGGGCAAATATAAAGACGGCATTCATATTGTAGGCTGATAATATGTAGCCGCCCAACAGCGGCCCGAGGCCGTAGCCTACCAGCAGTGCGGCGTTGAAGTACCCGAGCTTAAGGCCGCGAAATTTATAGCCCAGCGTTTTATAGTAAAGTGAGGGCAGCGCATTATTAAAAAGCGCATATCCCGTGCCTGCCACAGTCACCCACAGAAAGGTTGGCCAAAATTCCCGGGACATCATGAGGCCGCCGATTCCCAGGCCGAAGATGACCTGGCTGGCGATCACCAGTTTTTTGGGCGAGATGCGGTCCACAAAGACCCCGATGGGTATCATCAGTAGCAATGACATCAGGGTGAATACGGAAATGAGTACGCCCACCTCAAAGTGGCTGAAGCCGATATCTATCCAGTATATGGTAACGAAGGTCAGCACGGCCCATAGTGACATCGATTGCAGCCCGTAGATGGTGCAGGGTATTACAAAGCGCTTTGAAAAACTGAGATCGTGCAGTTCCATAATCGAAGTTTAGAAGTATATCAGATGGATGGATAATACGCTAAATGATTATGAGTCTAACAGCATTCCGCCGCGACATATTATTTTGCATCAAATCGCTATAAAGTGTATAGTTATCTTAGTGGTTTTTGTTTAGGTTATTGTTGACTTAATCCTTTTGTCGCATACCCCGCCTTAACCGATCTAAGTTTAGGATGACCCGACTTCAAGCCATTAAATATTTACATATAGGAATAATTTTTGGAGGGAAAGACTAAGTATCATGAACATTTA
>Ga0187866_1002431_pt1 | contig 15464 bp, 12 predicted proteins | sample June2016WEW_11_1_3_FD_133013 | JGI IMG/M metagenome (GOLD analysis project Ga0187866, IMG submission 133013) | Peatland microbial communities from SPRUCE experiment site at the Marcell Experimental Forest, Minnesota, USA - June2016WEW_11_150 | ecosystem: Environmental > Terrestrial > Soil >...
CCGAGGACGCTGAAGCGTACCAGGAGTACCTGCGAGGGCGCTACTTCTGGAACAAGCGCACGGGCGAGGCGCTGGAAACGGCGATCTCGCATTTTGACCAGGCAATCGCGCGCGACCCCGGTTTCGCGCTCGCGTATTCCGGGATGGCGGACTGTTATATGTTGCTGCCCTACATCACCGGGACGCCGGGAAGCGTGGCCTACCCGAGAGCCAAGGCGGCCGCCCTGAAGGCGCTGGAACTGGACCCTGGATTGGCGGAAGCCTACCCCGTTCTGGGCGTCGAGCAACGAGACTACGAATGGAAGTGGAGCGAGGCGGAAGCGAGCTTCCGGAAAGCGCTCGAGCTCAACCCCGAGTACCCGACCGCGCATCAGTGGTATGGCGAGTATTTGTTTTTCATGGGCCGCTTCGAGGAGGCGCTCGCCGAGATGAAACGCGCTCAGCAATTGGATCCGCTCTCACTGATCATCAACAAACAGGTCGGCGATGTGTACGACGCGTGGCGCCATTACGACGAGGCGATCGCCCAGTACAAGGCCACGCTCGAGATGGACCCCAGTTTCGTGTACGCCCTCGAAGCCCTCGCGGGCTCGTACTTGAGGAAGCACATGTACGCCGAGGCGATTGGGGCGGCCAAGAAGGCGCTGGAGTTGGATCCGAAGCGCCCTCTGCTGTTCGCCATACTGTTGATCGCGTATACGAAATCGGGGCAGCGGGCCGAAGCGCAGCGGGCGTTCGCTGCGATCCAGGAACAGCAGAAGACAGGCGGATTCCCGGCGATCTTCATGGCGCTGGTGCGCTTCGAGACCGGTGACAGGGACGGTGCGCTCCAGTGGCTCGAGAAAGCGATGGACCAGCGAAACGTCTATCTGCTCCACCTGAAGAGCTATGAGGTGTGGGACCCGCTCCGCGCCGATCCGCGCTTTGTCGCGCTGCTCCGGCGGATGAAGTTTCCCGAAAACCCGTAAAAACCCATCCCGGGTTTTCAGCCCTCGTGGTACTCCGCGTCCTGGTTGACTTTCCAGAGGTCGTAGAGCTCTCTGCCGGCCAGGATGTTGCGTGCAGCCAGCAGCGCCGTCATCATGGCATGGTCCTGGTTGTTGTACTTGTGCATGCCGTTGCGGCCCACCAGGTGGAGGTTGGGGAAGCGCTGGCGGATCTCGGCCCGCACCAGCGCCACGTTCTCGAGGTAGTCGCCATCGTAAACCGGATAGGCTTTGGGCTGCCGGACGGCACAGCCGTCGACGATGTCGGCCCGGCTGGCCAGGCCGATCTTCTGCAACTCGCTGGTGGCCAGCTCGATCAGCTCGGCGTCGGGCGCCGACCACAGGCCGTCCCCTTCGAAGCAGAAATACTCCAGGCCGTAGCAGCAGTAAGCCGGGTCGGGAACCATCTCGGGCGACCAGGACTTGAAATTCTGGACGCGGCCGACCTTGACGTTGGGATCATGAATGTAGATCCAGTTGTCGGAGAACCGCTCGCGGTCCTTGAGGATCAGGGCGACGGTCACGAAGTCGCGGTACTTGAGGGCTCGGGCCGCCTCCAGCGCTTCCGGGGACGTGGCCGGCGCCAGCATCGCAACCAGCTCGCGAATGGGGGCGGAAGAAATGACGTGCGCGGCGGCGACGGTCTCGCGCCCGCCTCCAGCGAGAGAGCATTCCACGGTCCACGAAGACGAGGCCTGGTCAAAGGCACAGCCCACCACGCGGCGGCCCAGGCGGACCTCCCCTCCCATCTGGCGCACCTTCGCGGCGCAGGTCTCCCACATCATCCCCGGGCCCTTCCGGGGATAGCGGAAGGTGTCGATGAGGGTCTTAATCAGCTTGCTGCGGTCCCTGGACTTGTGAGGAAATAGTGCGTTCCTGACGGCCGAGGCCAGCGACAGGCCCTTGATGCGTTGCGCGGCCCAATCCGCGGAGATCCGGTTGCAGCTCATGCCCCACACCTTTTCCGTGTAGGTCTTGAAGAAGATCCGATACAGGCGGCTGCCGAACTGGTTGGTGACCCAGTCCTCGAGCGACTTGGGGTGACGCACCGGAAACAGGCGGGCCTTCAGGTAGGACAGCACGCACAGCGCGGACTCCAGCACGCCCAGGTTGCGCAGGGCTTCGAAGGCCTTGAGCGGATAGGAGTAGAACTTTCCGTCGTAGAGGATTCGGGAGGAGCGCGGGCGCTGCAGCAGGTCGTCGGGCAGGATCTCGGTCCACAGATCCTCGATCTCCTGCGACTTGGAGAAGAAGCGGTGGCCGCCGATGTCGAAATGGAACCCCTTGTAGCGGACGGTCCGCGAAATGCCTCCCACGTACTCGGGATCGGACTCCAGCACGGTGACCGGGATCCCGCTCTTCGCCAGCGAGTAAGCAGCGGTCAGGCCGGCTGGGCCCGCCCCGATTATCGCGACCCGTCCTGTACTCATTCCGCTACTGCTTGGGTGCGGCGGCGCGGGTCAGGGTAGCGGCCCGCTGGGGGTTCTTGATGAGCTTCTTGACGGTCTCGGAGACCTCGCGCTGGTCGCCCGGCACGGTGGTGTAGGACATGCGGACGAACCGCTCGACCTTCGGCGAAAAGCTCTGGTCGAACCGCTTGAGCCAGGTCTGAAGACGGTACTGCTCGGCGTGCTCTTTGTTCTTCTTGAGGGCCGCTTCGTACTGCTGGCGCGCCTGCGGGTCGGCGATGAGCTTCGGATCCGCCCCGGGGGGATAGGCGACGTTGCCGGACCGCGGCGGAATCACGCCGGTGCTGGGCAGGTCCTGGGGATTGAAGTTGGGGTCGAGGTTCTTGTCGATCAGCGCCACCAGCGCGAGCCAAGTCTCCAGGGTTTCGCGGCGCAGCACCAGCCGCTTCATGGCGTCGGCTTCCTTGGCCAGGTCGATTCCCTCCAGCAGGTCGGCTGCTTCCTGGAGGCAGAACGGTTCTTTCTTCTGCTCGAACTCGGCGAGTTGCGCCGCCGCGCGCGCTGTGATTTCCGACATATGCTTCCCGTTGATAACCTTGTCCAAATACGTCTTTTTCGCGGTTGCCTGCCCGGCGCAGGCGGCCGCAATCGCCAGCCCCAGGACCGCCGCGCCCGAGAGCCGCCTGCCCGTCGCTGGATACCAGGTAGCTGTCAACGCAAAATCGAAATGTCCGCTTTTCTGCATCTTCGCACACAGAGGACAATATCACTCTGCGGAGAGATCGATGCCGGGTAGCCACAGGACGCCTTCATATGTCGAGCCCTTGTCGCTCGGGACCGTGTATTCCCTCGCACCGTCCTTGGTTTTGATGCAAGTTCCCGCCGTATCCGTTGTGGAGTTGGATTCGAAATGCGGCAGCGCGCAGGCCGGACCGCCCCACACCCGGTACTCCCAGTCGATTGGGAAGGTCATGTTTCCCACGGTCCAGGGAGGCCCGCCTCCCGGATCGCCGGAATAGCTTTCGTCCTGCATGTTCGCGGGCGTGCCCTTTCCCGGAATGCAGTCGGCCATGGTGGCCCAGCGGCTCCCGGTCTCCGTCTCTGGATAATGCGTGGAGTTGTTGAACGGCAGATAGAAACCGTCGGCCGTACAACGCGAATTCTTCTCCCGGACTTCGCAGTTGATGAAGGACACGGTTTGGGGCTTGAGAAAGAACTGGAGCAGGATCCCGCAATCCGGCCGGCCGTGTTTGTGCCTCAAAGGGGTGCCCGGCCATCGTCTCATTAATAGGCCGCTCGGCTCGATGACGGTGAAGGTGATCGAGCAGTAACACCCCGGGCCGATCGCGGTGACCGTAACCGAACCGGCGTTGCGGCCCGCCCGGAGGGTGAGGCTGCCGCCGCTGGCGCTGATGGGTTTGCCCTCACCCAAGACGATCCAGGTGACGCCCCCTTCCGAGCAGGTGAGGTAGACCTCCTCGCCCACCCCGATGGTGGTTCGCGTGCGGTCCGCCGGCACGGTGACCCGCGTCTGGGAGGTGATGGTGCAGGTGGTGCAGTTCCGGGTGCCGCCGCCGGTGGAACCAGAGGGATCGGAACCGCCAGTGGGATTGCTGGTATTGCTATCGCAGCCCGACATGTGAGATCAACCCTTGCTCCTGTTTTCGAGTGCCTGCCGCATGTAGCCCTGGGTCCGCGCGATCAGCCGCTCCAGGCGAGCTTTCGGCTCCGCCCCGGCCTCCGGCGCCACGCTCGCGGCAACCCAGGGATAGAGCGGGTCCGACATCACGCCGGACCCGAACGCAAACATCAGCCCCAGCACCAGCGGGGGGCCTTCCGGTTCGGGCAAATTCAACCGCGTGGCGCCCTGCCGGGCCTCCTGTAAGAGATTGGTGAGTGCAGGACCGCCGGCATAGACGCATTTGCGCGGATGCAGCGCCTGCAACCAGGGGATGGCCTTGGAATCGTAAGCTTTGCCCACCGCAACCAGTTCCTCGGGCGGGGCCTTGGCGATGTGCTCCAGGCCCTTGGCCACGTGCTCGCCCTTGGGCCCGTACACCAGCGCCAGATAGGTCGAGACGTGCAGGTGCAGGCGGCTGGCCTGCGCCATCTCGTCGAGGCCCTCCCGGTCGCGAAGGATGTCGCGGGTCCAGAACAGCAGCGGGTCCTGGTCGAACTCGTGGCCGAGAATGACCATGAACTCGGTGTACATTCGCACCGGGCCGCGCGTCTGGAATCCGTACTCGCGGGCGCGCTCGGCGCCCTTCGAGATGAGCTGCTGGATGCGGGCGTCGTCGACTCCCTCCACCGAGCGGGGGTAGTTCTGCTTGAGATGCTCGAGCAGACCGGTTTCGAAGCGGGCCTGCCCGGCGGCATCGAAGGCCTGTATCTGTTCCTGGCGGATGATCATTGGAACCCCGCTCCATCCCGGTTGCGCCCCGGACGAGTGAATTCTACACTGGATTTTATCACCAACACAGCCATTCTACTCATCGATTGCCCCGACCGGAAGGGGATCGTGGCCGCTATCGCGGACTTTCTGTACGCCCACGGCGCCAACATCCTGCATGCCGATCAACACCAGGATAACAACTTGGGGTTGTTCTTCATGCGGATCGAGTGGGACTTGGACGGCTTCGACCTGTCCCGGGAAGACCTGCCGCGCCAGTTCCAGCCGATCGCCGAGCGCTTCTCTATGCGCTGGCGGGTGGAGTACGCGGCGGCGCGTCCGGCGGTGGCGATCTTCGTATCGGGCTACCTGCATTGCCTGGTGGACCTGCTGCACCGCCACCAGAGCGGCGAGTTCGCCTGCGCCATCCCCCTGGTGGTGAGCAACCACACGGCGGCGCGCCCGCTCGCGGAGTTCTACGGCATCCCGTTCCACCACGTTCCCGTGGAGAAAAGCAACAAGACCGGGGCCGAGCGGGTCCAGTTCGAGCTGCTCGATCGCCATGGGGTGGATTTGGTGGTTCTGGCGCGCTACATGCAGATCCTCTCGCCCGAGTTCGTGGCGCGCTACCCGCAGCGCATCATCAACGTCCACCACTCCTTCCTGCCGGCCTTCAGCGGGGCGCGGCCACACCGCGCCGCCTTCGAGCGCGGCGTGAAACTGATCGGGGCCACCAGCCACTACGTCACCGAGGTGCTCGACGACGGCCCGATCATCGAACAGGACGTGGCGCGGGTCTCGCACCGCGACCAGCTCGAGGACCTGATCCAGAAGGGCCGCGACCTGGAACGGGTGGTGCTTTCCCGCGCCGTCCGCTGGCACCTGGACCACCGCATCCTGGTCTACGGCAAGAAGACCGTAGTCTTCGACTGAAGTGGGCGCCCGCAACCGAGGGACTGCCTCGGCCGCCGGTAGGATAGGGCTCCAGCCCTGTCCCGGAGGTTGCGCACTGCGCCATGGCGCCCCAGGCCGGGCCCGGGTCCGAATCCACATTCTTGGTCAACCTGTAAGATAATAAGACTCTGTACCCGGTTTCGAAGCCGGTCCGCCAGTCGAGTGTGGTCCCCGCGGCACAGTGGCAAGCCAGCTTGGGGAGTTCAACAACGGAGAAGAATGGTCAGAAATGTTATGCAGCTAAGCCATCCCTTTGCACGGCCGCGATTCATTCTATTCCTCGCGCCTGTCCCAATCTTTCTCGCGAGCTGCCGCCAAAGTGAGCCCGTGCGCGCGACGGCCGCGCCGGTGGATGTCCAGGTGGCGGAAGTCACAGCGCGGGACGTTCCGGTGGTCAAAGAATGGATCGGCACGCTGGACGGCCGGGTCAATGCCGAAATCCGCGGACAGGTCACCGGGTACCTGCTCCGCCAGGCTTACCGGGAAGGCTCCTTTGTCCGCAAGGGCGAGTTGTTGTTCGAGATCGACCCCAGGCCGTTCCAGGCGGCTCTCAACGAAGCCCGGGCCAAGCTCGCGCAGGCCGAGAGTAGCGTCCAGCAGGCCCTCGGGAACCTCGCGCAGAGCAATGCCCGGCTCGGCAAAACCGAGCTCGATGTCAAGCGCTATGCCCCTCTGGCTGCCACCAAAGCCATCAGCCAGGAGGAAATGGACAACGCCATCCAAAGCCAGCTCGAGGCCAAAGCGGCGGTAGAAGCTTCGCAGGCCGCGATCGAGACCGCCAGGGCCGCCGTGGTTGCGGCGAAGGCGGCGGTCTACGACATGGAAGTGACGCTCAGCTTCACCAAGATCGCGTCGCCGATCGACGGAGTCGCCGGGCTGGCCAGGATACAGGTCGGCGATCTCGTCACGCCATCCGGGCTCCCGCTGACGACGGTATCCACCGTCGATCCCATCAAGGCCTACTTCAGCGTCAGCGAACAGGAGTATCTGGCCCAACAGCGCGGCGGTGGCCCGAGTGGCTGGGCAAAAGACCTGGAACTGGTCCTGGCGGACGGATCCGTGTACCCCCTCAAGGGCACGTTTTTCATGGCCGATCGTCAGGTGGACGTCGGCACCGGCACGCTGAGAGTCGCGGTGCTCTTTCCCAACCCCGGCAACGTCCTGCGGCCAGGCCAGTACGGCCGTGTGCGGGCTATGGTTGGCCTGCGCAAAGGCGCGGCGCTGGTTCCGCAACGCGCCGTGACTGAGTTGCAGGGCTCCTATCAGGTTGCCGTGGTGGGCGCCGGCAACAAGGTCGCCATCCGCCCGGTCCGCTTGGGTGAGCGCTCCGGCCCTCTGTGGGTCGTTGAAGACGGAGTCCAGCCCGGCGAACGGGTGATCGTGGAAGGCCTTCAGAAGGTGCGTAGCGGCGTCACCGTCAATCCCAGGCCGGCCGCCGCGCAGACGGGCGCGAAGTAGGCGGCATGTCCAAATTCTTCATCGACCGGCCGATTGTGGCGATGGTGATCGCCATCCTCACGGTCATCCTGGGCGTGATCTCCCTGCTGACGCTGCCTGTGGCTCAGTACCCGGACATCGTCCCGCCCGAAGTCACCATCGGCGCCACCTATCTGGGCGCGGATGCGCAAACCATCGAGCAGTCCGTCGCCGCTCCCATCGAGCAGCAGATGAGCGGCGTCGACAACATGCAATACATGTTCTCCACCAACGCCAACAATGGCGGGATGAACATGCGCGTGACCTTCGACATCAAGACGCAGCCCAACATCAACCTCATCCTGACCCAGATGCGCGAGGCGCTGGCGGCCACCCAACTGCCCGCCGACGTCAACAACTACGGCGTGATCGTGCGGAAGGCCATGAGCTCGCCTCTGTTGATGCTCTCGCTGTACTCGCCCAAGGGCACGCGCGACCGCAACTTCCTGGCCAATTACGCCTACATCAACCTGGTCGATGAAATCGCGCGGGCTCCCGGCGTCGGCGATGTTCTGGTGTACGGCGGCCGTTACGCGATGCAGATCTGGGTGAAGCCGGACCGCTTGGCCAAGCTCCAGGTCACGGTGCCGGAGATCGTCCGCGCCGTTCAACAGCAGAACACCGTCAATCCGGCCGGGCAGATCGGCGGTGAGCCTGTTCCCGACGGCCAGGAATTCACCTATGCGGTGCGCGCCCAGGGACGCCTGATTACTCCCGAGGAGTTCGGCCAGATTGTGATCCGGGCGAACCGCGACGGCTCGGTCCTGCGCGTCCAAGACGTGGCCCGCGTGGAACTGGGGGCCGAGAGCTACAACGTCAGAGGCCGCGTCAATGGCGAACCCGCGGCCATTATCCCGGTCTTCCAACTGCCCGGGTCCAATGCTCTCGATGCCGCCCAGAACGTCAGGAACACGATGGCGCGGTTGAAGCCGGGCTTTCCGGATGATGTCGACTACCTGGTTTCTCTCGACACCACGCTGCCCGTGAAGGAGGGCATCGCGGAGATCGTCTTGACCCTGCTGGAAGCGCTCCTACTGGTGGCCCTGGTCACGTACCTCTTTCTGCAAGACTGGCGTGCGACTCTGATCCCGCTCCTGGCCGTGCCGGTTTCCCTCGTCGGCACATTCATCTTTTTCCCGCTGTTCGGCTTTTCCATCAACACGCTTTCGCTGTTTGGGCTGGTGCTTGCGATCGGCCTGGTGGTGGACGACGCCATCGTGGTCGTCGAAGCCGTGCAGCGCCATATCGAAGAAAGGCTCTCCCCGAAAGACGCCTCGATCAGGGCCATGCAGGAGGTCTCGGCGCCTGTCATCGGCATTGCCCTCATCCTCGCCGCCGTGTTCGTTCCGACGATTTTCGTTCCCGGCATCACCGGACGTCTCTACCAGCAGTTCGCGGTCACCGTAGCCACCTCGGTCCTCATTTCCGCTTTCAACGCGCTCACCCTCAGCCCCGCGCTCTCGGCCATGTTTCTCCGGCCCAAGAAACATACCCGGGGACCGCTAGCAGCTTTCTTCCGCCTCTTCAACAAGACCTTCGAACGTGGAAGGAACACTTACGTCGCTACTTGCCGATCGCTGATCCGCAAGTCCGCCCTGGCCCTGCTTCTGCTGGCCGGTTGCGCGTTTGTGTCGGGCTGGTTCGGCACCCGACTTCCCACCGGCTTCCTGCCGGAGGGAGACCTGGGCTATGTGCTGCTCACGGTCCAGCTCCCCAACGCCGCATCGTTGCAGCGCACCGACGCCGCGCTGAGGAAGATCGAGGAGATCATCCGGCCGATTCCCGCCGTCGAGACCTACGCCAGCGTGGTTGGCTACAACTTCCTGAGCGGGGTGCCAAACACTTACTCCGGCTCCTTCTTCATCAAGCTGAAGCCTTGGGGAGAACGCAAGTCCAAAGAGGACCAGGCGTCCGCGGTGGTTCGGTATTTGAACCGGCGGCTCAGCGCACTCCCCGAGGGCATTGCCTTCTCGATCACGCCGCCGGCCATCCCCGGTGTGGGGGCTTTTGGCGGGTTCACCTTCATTCTGGAAGACCGCTCCGGCAAGGACATCGCGTTCCTGGATTCCAACCTGCAACAGTTCATGCAGGCCGCGCGAAAGCGCCCGGAGCTGACCAGCCTGACCACCACCTTCCTGCCCACCGTCCCGCAGGTGTTTGTCGAGGTCGACCGCGACAAAACGATTTCGCAAGGCGTCGCTATGAGCGATCTCTATCAGACCTTGCAGGCCTTCATGGGCGGCTCCTTCGTCAACTACTTCAACCGCTTCGGCCGCCAATGGCGCGTGTTCATCGAGGCGGAGGGCGAGCAGCGCACGCGCGCCGAAAATGTCAGCCAGTTCTACATCCGCAACAGCCGGGGCGACATGGTTCCGCTCTCCGCGCTGACTAGCATCCGGCGTATCGTGGGCCCTGAGTTCACGCAGCGCTACAACCTCTACCGTTGCGCCCAGATCTTCGGCAGCGCCGCGCCGGGCTACAGCTCCGGTCAGGCCATGAAGGCGCTGGAAGACACCTTTGCGCGAACCATGCCGCGCGAGATGGGCTTCGATTACGCGGGCATGTCCTTCCAGGAGCAGGTGGCTCAGAAGGGTTTGTCGCCCCTGGTGATCTTTGGCATGTCGCTGGTCTTTGTGTTCCTGATCCTCGCCGCCCTCTATGAGAGCTGGACCCTGCCGGTGAGCGTCCTGCTCGGAACCCCCGTGGCGGTGGCCGGCGCGCTGTCCACGTTGTACATCCGGCAGATCACCAACGATGTCTATGCCCAGATCGGTTTGGTCATGCTCATCGGTCTGGCGGCCAAGAACGCCATCCTCATCGTCGAGTTCGCCAAGGTGCGCTATGCCGGCGGCATGCCGCTGGTCGATGCGGCCCTGGAGGCGGCCAGGCTTCGCCTGCGCCCGATTCTGATGACTTCCTTCGCCTTCATCCTGGGCTGTGTTCCCCTGTGGATGGCGAGCGGAGCCGGGGCCGTCGCGCGGAGGGTCGTGGGCAGTTGCGTGATCGGCGGCATGACCGCCGCCACCTGCATCGCCGTGCTTCTCATCCCGGTTACCTTCTACCTGATGGAGAGGCTCGGCGGCGGGCGCCGCAAACCCGCGCCGGAGGGAGGAGGCCACTAAGATGCCTAGAATCCGGCTGGGTGTGGTGTTGGCCTCGGTTTGCCTTCTCAGCGGCTGCCTGGTTGGACCCCGCTACCAGCGCCCGGTGGTGACGGCGCCTCCGGTCTTCCGGGGGCAGGAGGGCGAGGCGCAGAAGGCTTCCATAGCCGATCTGCCTTGGTGGGAGATCTTCCAGGACGAGGCGCTGCGCGGCCTTATCAAAACTGCCATCGCCAACAACAACGATTTGCGCATTGCCGCGGCGCGTGTCGAGCAGGCGCGCCAATTCGCCAGGCAGGCGCGTTCGGACTACTTCCCTGGAGTCGGGTACGAGGTCGGCGCGAGCGGCGGCAAGAATGAATCCCTCGGCGCTCCCGCGCTTTCCGGCGGCAAGACCCAGGGCACGGTTGCCGCGGTCCTCGGAGCCAGTTGGGAGGCGGACGTCTGGGGACGGATCCGCCGGTCGAACGAATATGCGTTAGCCAGGTACCTGGGGACCGAGCAAGGGCGCCGCGGCGTGCTGCTGTCGTTGGTGAGCGGCGTCGCCCAGGCCTACCTCGAGCTGCTCGAACTGGATCTGCGGCTGGAGATCGCTCATCGAAACGTAAACTCGTTCCAGGGGAGTCTGAAGATCTTCGAGGAGCGCTTGAATGCCGGCACCGCTTCCCGGCTCGAGACCGCCCGGGCGCAAGCTGCGCTCGCCACCACGGCCGCCGCTATCCCTGAGCTGGAGCGCCGCATCGCCATCCAGGAGAACCAGATCCGCATCCTGCTCGGATCGGCGCCGGGCCCCATACCCCGCCAGCGGACTCTGCTGGAGCAAACGCTCCCTCCCGAGGTTCCGGCCGGTTTGCCCTCCAGCCTCCTCGAGCGGCGGCCGGACGTGCTCGAAGCCGAAGCGGCTGTCCACGCGGCCAACGCTCAAGTCGGAATCGCCGCGGCGGCCGTGTTTCCGAAGATCGGCTTGACCGCGCTGTTCGGCCGGATCAGCAGCCCACTAGCGGATCTCACGGCCGGACGGATGTCGCTCTGGAGCGTGGCTGCGACCGCCGCCGGGCCGATCTGGGAGGGCGGCGGGATTCGCGCCCAGAAACGCCAGGCGGTCGCCGTTTGGGAGCAGGCCCGCATCGGCTACGAGCAGACGGTGCTGGGCGCATTTCGGGACGTGTCGAACGCTCTCATCACCCGCGAGAAGCTGGAAGGGGTCCGCGCCCGGCAAGTCGAGGCCGTCAAAGCGTACCAGGATGCCGTGGAAGTCTCCCTCAAGCGCTACGCCGCCGGCAAGTCGGGCTATTTCGAAGTCCTCGAGGTGCAACAACAACTTGTCCCCGCCGAAAACGCCCTGGCGCAAACCGAACTGGACCGCCGCTTGGTAATCGTTCAGCTCTACCAAGCCCTCGGCGGTGGCTGGAATCTGAGTAATCCCGGCTGGAGTGGGCCGCCCGCGGCTCCCCAGCCTCCGCCGCCCAACCCAAATCCCTGAGGTGGCGCACGCTCTCCAGCGTGCGGGGCGCCCTCTGGGCCCGGCACTCCTGCCGACGCCTGGTCTTTCGCCGGTTCTTCCTGGCCAGAGCCCACACCAACCAGCCGACTGAATATATGTACATATGCTATAGTCTGTATATATGAAGTCTGTGCTGGTTCAGCTCGACCAGGAAACCTACCGCGCCTTGTCGCAACTGGCGCCTCCCGCGAGTCGCCGGCGCGCGCAGTTCATCCGTGAGGCGATTCGCAGGGCGGTCCGTGAGGCGGAGTACCGGAAGATGCGCGACGCATACGCGGCGCAGCCGGATTCGGAGTCCGAGGCGGACGACTGGGCGAACGCCGAGGAGTTCCAGCCTTGACCCAATACGAGATCTGGTGGGCCGAGTTGCCCGCTCCGGCTGGGAAGAGGCCGGTATTGCTGCTCAGTCGCCCGGACTCCTACGAATACCTGAACAAGTTCGTCGCCGCCGAGATCACCACCACCATCAGGCACATTCCCGTTGAAGTCTCGCTGGGACCCGCCGAAGGCCTCGCCAAGAAATGCGCAGCCAACTGCGACAACCTTCGAACCGTCTCCCGTTCTTCGCTGTTCAAGCGCGCAGGCGTGCTCGCCCGCGCGCGCGAGGCCGAAGTCAAACGCGCAGTGGGGTACGCGTTGGCTTGGGATGAGCTGATCGACGCGAAGCCATAGAGCGAGTTCCGACGTGGCGCACGCTCTCCAGCGTGCGGGGTGCCCTCTGGGCCCGGCACTCCTGCCGACGCAAGGTCTCGCCACAAACACGCAAACGTCCGCGCGCGTGTCGCCAGGTTTCTTCACGGCTTCGCAGGGAGCGGTCCGCTCCACACGGGAGCAATGCGGTAGCTGCCAACCCTACAAGTCTTCCAGCGCGGTCCACGCTTTGCTCTTCGCCGCCCGGTCGAAAAGTCCCCAGAATCTTGGACTGACCGACAGCAGAAGACTCTCGATGTCCGTGGACTCGTCCACCGGCAACAGGATCGCGCGGCTCTTTCCATTCTTGGTTATGACCACCGGACCAGTCTCGGTCAACTGCTCGATGACGCGGCTGAAGTTGTTCTTCACCTCGCGCAGACTCTCGATCTTCATAGCTCGAACTCCTCGCTCCGGATCAGCAGGCGGTTGCCTCGCTTCTCCCCAATCAGGACTACTTCGACGGCTTCCTCGCGGATCCTGTAGAAAACCCCGACATCGCCGAGCCGCAATTCGCAATCGGCAGGCCGCCGTGCCGGAATCAAAGGGAAGGTGGCAACCGGCTCCAAATCAGTGGGAGGGAGAACGGCCCTTGCTCACCGATTGCTGGCCAATGGAGTCAACCATCTTCACCGCGATCTGCAGGTCTTTGTATGATGCGCCTGCCTGGAGCCTGGCAACCAGGTCCTGGAGAGCCTGAGGGATTGGAACGCCTTCGCCCCGCAGCCAGTTGCGGATCCCAATTATGTCGTCGCCGTGAAGCTGGGCACAATAAGATGCTGCCTCCGCCTGCGCGTCTTCCGGCCTGATCACGCGTTGATAGAGCTTGAGCTGTTCGACGAGACAAATTGAGACCTGGGCGGACAGGTCTTCCACTCTCTGGCCGAACTGTACGAGTTCGCGCCTGTCGATCTTGAATTCCTTCGGCCAGTGAAGCGTGGCATCCTCCGGCGTTGGTGCCTGGGATTCCGTCGTGCTAGGGCGAGCGGGTACCGTGCCCCCGGGAGATGGCGTCGTTTTTTCGGGAGGCAGCCTTCGGACGTTTTCAGCTTGCGAACCTTTAGCTCCCCTCACAAGCGTGTATTCAACCAGCTCGCCCTCATCAAGCACACGATTGCCGCTTTGAATGGCAGAGAAATGCAAGTAGACGTCGTTCCCGTCCTCTCCGGTGATGAATCCGTACCCTTTGGCCGCGTTGAACCACTTAACCGTGCCCCGGGCGCGTCGCGCCATAAGGGGCGGCTCACTTTTACGCTGTTCGGAAGCGACCTTCTGATCTGTGCTGGGCTTGCCAGATGCTGCCTGGGAGTCTGTGTCCTGAGCCGGCACGGCCGGCGAAGGCAATTGCTCCGCCGCCATGAGGTCGTCGGCGAGACTCCGTAAGATGACGGCCGAACGTTTGAGTACCTCAATGGTCGGTCGCGACTCCAGTTGTCGGACGACTGCATCCAGGTCTGAGGCGTCGACTCTGTGGTTGTGTAACCTATCTCTTATGGAGACCACGCCGGTGCCGTGAATGTCGGCGCAGAAGGTTGCATCATACTTTGGGTTGGTGGCTATGCAATTGAGAATTTTCGCAGCCTCAGTCTGAGCGCTGGAGGCTATCTCTTTCCTCTCTGCAGCGCTGAGTTTTCCCTGATCACTAACACGATGTACCGCGCGAGTATCAACGGTCGACTTATCGGTACGGGTTACTCGCGGAGCCAACTCCTTTTGGATCGGCGCGACGCCCACCCGCCGCGCGCTAGTGGACCCTTGCGACGGCGCGGACAATGCTGGCGGGTGTAACGGGTCCGCAACAGGGTTTGGCGCCGGACTGACGGGCGGCACTGGCCACACGGCAAGCCCTACAAGCGCGAGTGCGGCTCCAAGGACGAAGAGCGCTGCTATCCTACGTCCCAGCGACCTGTCAATCCACCAGAAGTTCCACACTGGGTGAAGGAGCAAGAGGAACAACACCACTAGAGCCACAACAATCACTGCTGGCGTCTTCGGCAGCAAAAACAAGAGGATTCCTGCGACGACACTTCCAAGCGCAAGCCAAACACCCTTCAACCGATTTTGCTGCGTGCTAAAAGCGCCGCCGCTTGAATCCTGCATGGGTCCCGAGACACCAACACCGAAGCCCAGAACCGGCGGACACGACTGGTCGACGGGCGGTAGCTCTGCGCCAGCGAGCTCTCGCGCGGCGATGCTTCGATCTCTATGGAGGGCCTCCACCGCCTGCTTTATGCCAACCGTAATCGCGCGGTACGCCTCATCCCGGTCCGGATAGCTCGTTACGGGTTTGCCGTCTGGCGGCAGAGCCTGCAGGTCGCCGATGGGGCTGTCGGTCCAATCCACGGCTCTGAGAATCAAGGGAATGACGACAGCTTCCCCCTTCCGATGTCGCTCCATCGCCCTTTTCATCTCGAGATCGTAGCAGTAGTCGGATGCCAAGAAGTCCGCGCTAATCAACAGGAGAATGACATCCGCGTGCTCCAAGTGAGAATCGATCTGCTCTCTCCAGTCCTTGCCAGCACCGATCCTGCGGTCATGCCAGGTTCGAATCAAGTGCTGGCGTTCCATAAGCCTAAGGTGCGCCGCCAGTTCGTCCCGAAGCTTCTCATCTTCATGGGCATAGCTAAAGAAGACATCGGATGCTTGTGGCTCTGTCGACATGCGTTTCCTCTCGGTGTTGAGAACTATACACCGGTGATATTCGTTACGCAACCGGATCGTCGGAACGTGATCGTCGGGAACGGAAGATCACACAACCCACGCAAGTGGGTGCCCCGGACGTCCGATGGTAAGCGGCAGAACACACGAGACTGTCTTGCGGGGGATTTGCGGAGGATTCGGAACGCTAGACACCCTTTCCTCCCCCCACATTCCCCCCCGTTCCCCCTCTCCCCCCTCCTCTTTCTCCCGCCCCCTGAGCCACTTGCCCCTTCCGTGCCCTCGGCGCCCGCCCCG
>Ga0187866_1002443_pt1 | contig 15421 bp, 10 predicted proteins | sample June2016WEW_11_1_3_FD_133013 | JGI IMG/M metagenome (GOLD analysis project Ga0187866, IMG submission 133013) | Peatland microbial communities from SPRUCE experiment site at the Marcell Experimental Forest, Minnesota, USA - June2016WEW_11_150 | ecosystem: Environmental > Terrestrial > Soil >...
CATCGATGGTGGCGTTGAACTGCTGCTCGAGTTCGACGAGCAGTTCGACGCGCTCGAGCGAGCTTAGCCCCAGCTGATCGAGAGTGGTCTCGGGTGTGATTGCGCGATCGGGCGCATATCTCGCGATCAGTTTGCCCAACTCGTCGGCCGGTTTGGCGGCGCCAGCCGGCGCGCCGGCGTCGACCCATTTCTGGATCGCGCTGCGCTTGAGTTTGCCGGTTCCCTCGACACGCGGAAGGTCACCGGCGGTCCATACCGAAGCGGCTTGTATTCTCTGATGCGCTTCGAGTCGCGCGTTGGCGAGACCGACCACCTGTTCCTTGTCGGCGCCGGGTTCAAGCACGAGCACGGCGTGAACATGATCCTTGCCGACCACCGCGCAATCGCGCACTCCCGCAACTGCGTTGATGACGAGTTCGACGTCCTCGGGAAAAATCTTCAGGCCTGCGGACGTGACGATCATTTCCTTCTTGCGTCCGCGGACGAACAAATAGCCGGCGTCGAGCTTGCCGATGTCTCCGGTGTGGAACCATCCGTTCTCGAACACTTTCATGCTTTCGGAAGGCGCGTTGAAGTAGCCGGGAGTGACTGTGTCGCCGCGCACCAGGATTTCTCCGTCCGGAGCGATTTTGACTTCAACGCCGGACATTGGTTGCCCCGCGCTCCCAATGGGATGCCCGTGAAACGGATGGCTGAAGCTGATGACCGGTGCAGTTTCGGTGAGACCGTATCCCTGCACGACAAGGAAGCCCATGCGCGACCAGAACTCCTCGAGGGCAGGTTCGAGTGGGGCGCCGCCGACTACAACGCCCCAGAACTTGAGGCCGAACATGCGATGCACGCGCCTATAGCGCCACCATCGCGCCAGCCAATGCGAGTTGGTGGGAGGGGCCGCGGCAGTTTCCGGAAACTTGTGCACCACGTACTGGCGCATCACTTCGAGCATCTTGGGAACGCAGACCAGGAACGAGACGCGGCGGCGGCGAATCTGTCGCACAATATCCTGCGGACTGTAGACGCGCATTAGAACCGCCACTCCGGGCAGCATCGGCGGGAAAAACATCGCCAGTAGCTGCCCGAACATGTGGCTCAGCGGAAGCAGGTTCAAGAAGCCCAACGGAAACATCGGGCGCACGTAGCCGCGATACTTCATCACCTCGCGCTGAATCGGCTCGAGATCGGCCGCGAGGTTGCGATGGGTTATCACCACGCCCTTGGGAGCCGCGGTCGAACCCGAGGTGAAGACCAACTCGGCGGTATCGTCGGGAGAAATCTCCACAGCGGGCGCGGGCGAGGCTGCGTGCAGATCTACTTCGCACAGCCGCCAGCATGGGATGTCCAATCCGTTTGCGGGGAGACGGACGTCATCGCCGATCAGCATCAGCCGCGCGTGCACCACCTGCTGCATGTTGCACATCACCTCGGCGGAGGAGCGGTAGTCGATCGGAACTACGATGCTTCCGTTGAGCAGGCAGCCCCAGAACGCGGCGATCCATTCGGGACGAGACTCGGACCAGATGAGAACTTTGTCGCCTTTGCCGATGGACTCGCGCCGCAGCCGCTCAGCGAAGGCGCGGCTGGCCCCTGCGATCTCGTCGTAACGATAGCTCCAGCTCCGGTATCCGTCGTAGTAAACGACGCACTCGGAGCGAATGTCGGCAAATTGGCGGAACAGGTCGAGCAGTGTGCGAATGCCCGCGCTCGATGAAGGCTTAGCTGGCTCATCCGCCACGCGAGTAGGCAGCAGAGTCGGAGCGGCATCGTCGGACATCGTACTTAATCCTGATCAGGAAAGAGGCATTTCCTGTGCGGCAAAGATCGACCCGATCCGAACAGTATAATACCTGCCGACAGTTGATTCAGCGAATTCGATTCCAAGCATCAACAATTCGCCGTGGATCCGCGGTGGACCGGCCACGCGGCGCCGCCCCTCCGGCGCTGTTCGGCTGTCTGTCTGTTCCTGACGGCGGGTGATAGAAGATTTGCCAGCCTCTAACCTGGGTACAGCAATGCAATGCTCGAAGTGCGGGACCGAAAGCACGACAGGTAGGAAGGCTTCGACACCGCCGATCTGAAGGACGCCAAGGCGCTGCTCGACGAATTGAGCACGTGAGCGACCAGAGCGAGGAGTAACCAATGCAGCAGGTAAAAATGGTAAAGGACCAGGGAATCGCTTTGGTGACGATCGGCACTCCCAAGTCGATCTATCTAACGGCGCAGACCGGGGAAGAACTCGACGCGGTCACGCGCGAGATTGAATCTGACCAGAGCGTCCGCGCCGCGGTCTTCACCGGCGGGTCGCCTGGGGTTTTCATCCAGCACTACTCGGTCCAGGAACTGGTAGCGATCGCCGAGCAACTGCGCGCTAGTGGGGCCAGGTTCGACGAACGCAGCGAGCCACAGAGCTTTTCACTCGATAGAGCCTGCGACCGCGTCGAGACGATGCCCAAGCCGACCATTGCCGCGATCAATGGCAACTGCATGGGTGGCGGGCTCGAATTCGCGCTCTGCTGCGATATCCGCATCGTCGAAGACGGCCCATATCAGCTGGGGCTCCCGGAAGTGACCGTTGGTATCTTGCCGGGCGGGGGAGGCACGCAGCGACTGCCGCGCATAGTCGGCACCGCACAGGCGCTGGAGTTCATGCTGCTCGGGCGACGATTCACCCCACGCGAAGCGGCCGCCTTTGGTCTGGTGAATGAAATGGCGCAGGGCAAGGCCCTGGAACGGGCGATGGAAGTGGCGAGTCAGCTCGCGAGCCAGTCTCCGCGCGCGATGGCCCACATCAAGCGCCTGGCGCGATCGGCGATGCAGACGCCGCTGGCCGAGGGCCTTAAGCTCGAGCGCAACCTCTTCATGGATCTGATGACGACCGACTGGGCGATCGACGCGATGAAGGCGTATGTCAGGAGCCTCGGAGAGCAAAAGTGAGAGGAGACACCACGATGGGCAGACTCGATGGCAAAGTCGCAGTGATCACCGGCGCGGCGAGTGGAATCGGCCGCGGCACGGCGATTCGGTTCGCGGGCGAAGGCGCCGCGGTAGTGATAGCCGATTTGAACGTCGAAGGCGGTGAAGCCGCGGTTCGCGATTGCAAGGAGAACGGCGGCCGCGCGGTCTTTCAGAAGACCGACGTTTCAGCAGAGGCGGACGTCAAGGCGGCGGTCGCTCGCGCGGTCAAGGAATTCGGCCGTCTCGACATCATGTATAACAATGCCGGCCTTGGCGGCGCGGTCGGGCCGATCGACGAGACCACGGTCGAGAATTGGGACAAGAGCCTGGCGATTTTGCTGCGCTCGGTTTTCCTCGGAATGAAGTTCGCGATTCCCGAGATGCGCAAGGTTGGCGGCGGATCGATAATCTCGACCGCGTCGGTCGCGGGTCTTCGCGGCGGCGCGGGGCCGCACGCCTATAGTGCGGCGAAGGCGGCGGTCATTAATCTGACGCGCTCGGTCGCCCTTGAGGTCGGCAAAGATCGGATTCGCGTCAACTGTATCTGTCCGGGTGGGATCAATACTCCGCTGATAAATACGCGCCTGCCTGGAGGTGAGCAGGTGGCGGAGCAGTTCCTCGCGCTGATCCAGCCGATTCCGCGCGCCGGGCATCCGCATGACATCGCGGCGATGGCGCTGTTTCTGGCCAGTGACGATTCCGAATGGGTAACCGGTACCGCTATGGTCGTCGATGGGGGTTTGACCGCAGGCGGCGCAGTATTCGGACAGAATCGCGGTCCGGAGCCGGTCATCCCGGGGAACTTCGCGGGCCCATCGTTCGAGAAGTAACGATTCCCGCAGGGAAAGATGCGCTTTTAAGTAATGGGGGAAGTGAAACGTGCTCGGTATCGTGGAACACGCAGACCGCCCGCCGAGCATTCCGCCCACCTGACTTTTTGTAAGTAAACTCTCTCGGATTGAACTCCAGCACCTGCGCGCGCCGCAGTTGCTTGCGCACCACCAGCTTGCCCCGCCCATCGGCGCAACTCACCGCTAACACGCTCTTTGCCAGATCGATCCCAATCGTTGTAACTTCCATCGCGGACCCTCCTCGCTTCGAATGAATGCTTAATCACCTCATTCTTGGCCCATTGCGAGGCCATATATAAGCGGGCGGGGGTCCATCCCATCATTCTGAGCGAAAGCTGCTGTAGCTAAGAATCTCGACGGACGTTTCGGTGCCACTCAGCGACACAATGTTGACGCTCTATCTCTCATAATGAACGAGGCCATGAAATACCTGCGCACAATAGATAGGCGCAACACTAAATTGATTATCGCATTCCGGCATTTCCTGTATCGGCATATCAATTGCAATACCCCAACACCGACGACGTTGTGAAACGACATTCGCCGTCGAGGGGGGTACTCACCTGCGATGAAGCTTCGCACCAGAGCGCTAGGGGAAAGGCACCATCGAGAGAGGATGTGCAGCGCCGTGTTACAACCAAGAACCGGATCAAACGCCGCGAAAGCGATGATTCACACTCTCAACAACCGGACCGTGCTCATGGCGCTGGTGCTGGGAGCGATTCTGGTCGAGTGTTCGGCATGTACGTTTATCGGCATCGATCAGCCGGCGACGCGCGAGGCGATGGATTGGGGACCGTCCGAGACGATTCCCACCTGTGTCTATCTCGATCACAACGTCAACAGGGGCCGCGCGAACGAACTGATCTCCGGCTGGAATGATAACGAGGGCGACTGGTTCAAACTGAGATTCCAGCCAGTCTCTTACGAGGAACTCGACCGGGACGCTTCGGACCTGTTCTACTATCAGATTGCGAATCAGCTCGAGGCAGTCCCCAAGCCAGACAGGTGCGCGAAGCAGGTCTGGTTCGTGAATCGTAACTTGTTCGACGCTGCTTACGGCCTCGGTTCTGTTTCTGTGGGGTTGCCGGAAGTCCTTGGATGGACCGATGATGAAACACGCTCGAAAGTCTTCACGTATGCAGATGCCGCGACTGTCAATCAGCTTTTCATGTGGCCGTCGATGGTGACGCGGCACGAGCTGTATCACACCCTCGGATGCGATCATTTTTTCATGACCGAATGCTACCAACGCATCCAGAACTTCAAGCGCACTTGGGAGTACGCGTTTAGAGACGACAAACCTGAGCCACGGCAAGTCGCGATTCGTACTCCGGGGCCCAATGGGTCGAAGCCCGCAGGCGACGCACCAGCCGATTAGCGGATGCGCCGCCGTCCCTCCTTCGTGATGGCCTTCTGGGAGCAATCCGAAACTGTTTCCGCTCTAAACACGCATTAATCTGGTCAGCAACGTTTCTGATGTGAGGCTGGATGACAGAATGTCATCTGATGACATAATGTCATCTTATGTGCATTTCTGGTTACCAGAGGAACCGATTTAGAACCAACGGCGTAGTGCATCATACCGCCAGATATGAGAAAAAAATATGCCATGACAACGTTTGGCCTTGATCGATGCTTGAGGTCATTGCTAGACTTCAAGAGGGGGTGTTCCCGTGGTTAATGAAACTCCTGTCGTAAAAGAAATTCTTCGGCATATTGGAGAGCAGACAATTGAACTCCCTTCAGCGGAGGAGCTTGACCGGCTCGGCACGAATGGAATGCTAGCATTGATTCATGACGCAATCGGTCACCTCGTCACTCCGGTTGGCAGCCTTCGCAAGGCGATGCCTATTATCCAGGAAGCCGCGCAGGCGTTGATTGAACAAAAGATGCTTTTGAAGGAAGTGTTGACGATACGGGAACGTCCGAACTGGGAGCACCTCGGCGCTTGTAAGCCCGAGGAGGTTTCCTCGCTCCCCCATTCGGTTCTCAAGCCCGATATGCGCTTTGTTTCAGTCAGTGCGTCCTACTGTGATTTGTTTGAATTCACCGCGGCCGAATTCCGGGGTATAAGTTTCATCAACCTTCTTCATCCATCGGAAGTAATGCGATTTTCCAGAACCGTCAAACCGTTGCTAAAAGGCACGGCCGAGTCATGCGAGATCGTTCAGTGGAGAGTTGCAGGTAGCCCCCACTTCGTGCACACGAAAGATACCCTGTGGAGGGTTGGTACGTGCCACTCGGGAGGGCCCCAATATATTGCTACAGTCTCTGAGCGAGTACCTGACCAAGACGACGCGGCGAAACTCGCCGAGCGCGCCAAGTTGAAAATTCATGGACATACACCAGAGCAGCAACGAGAGTAAGCAGAACTTTCAAGACTCATCCGGAATTTCCATTTCCAATCCTTAATCGGATTAGCGCCGACGCCGGGCCTTTCGAAAATGCGAAGTTCGAGCCCGCTTTTAAGTCTGGCCTGCACCCCGATTTACCAGCAGTTATAAGCGGAGGCAGTTGAGGCTCGCCCGTGACTTCAGTCGGGATCGCGCGACGAGCAGGAGCGTGGCCCCGAACCCTGACATCGGAGTTTCAGCATCGCAGCCGACCGGCCCGCGTCCCCGGACGAGGTTTTCGGTCGCGACGCCATCTTCGGACTACCCACCAGGCAGTCCGGTTACCTGACTTTTTGTAACGAAACCTTCCCGGATTGACGAAAATGAGCTACAGACCATCAAAAGAGTGCCATTGACACTGAATTTGCTCTAGGGTAACTTTTTTAGGTCGGTAAACCGAAATGGAAGCGGTGAGGTTGGTTGAAGCGCAATTTAGCTCGCTTTAGCTATTCAGGTTGGGGTGTCAGAGGAGATCAAAGAACAGCCCACCGTTTTCGAGACGGAAAGGGATGGCGGACGCGTGTTCTGAATCACCGGGCGGGCGACATTTGGAAAAATGATCGACGATGCTCGCGTGGCGCCAGACCGCTTAAGGAGCGCACTGATGAATAAATCATATATTGGACCTTCTTTGCTAACTTTTCTTTGCCTTGCTCTTACGCCGGCCGCTTTCTGTTCCGACATCACAGGCAAAGTGCTCGGGCCCCAAGGTCCAATGACTGGAGCTCAAATTACAGTCACGAACTCGAACGGAAATGTTGTTGGCCAAGGGACGACCAACGCGTTGGGCCGGTACTGCATTACCGGACTCCGGCCGGGCAATTACAAGACCTCGGTGAATCCTCCGGCAGGCACATCGTTCAAACCAGGAACGGTCAACGACAAGGTACCTGCGGAAGGTGAGACGGAAGACTGGTCATTATCATACACTCAGGTCGCAGCTGCTTCGAATCCTCTCTGGATGGTATCGGCAAATCCGCCGGGCGCATGCGGCGGGGCGTATTTTGGAGGTATTCCCGACCTTTATATTGCGGGAGGCGCGCTGGGGGCCGCTACGGGTGGCGGATTCGGTGTGTGTGTCGCTTTGGGCTGTTTTGGCGGAGGCGGCGGCGGCGGCCCCTCCCCGGTGGTCAGTTCGTCCAGATAGGTCTCTCTTGGTTTCGTTTCTCGTTTCGTCCACCGATCAGGCTGAATTGAAATGGCATGATTAGCCTCGGGCGAACTCGGGCCCTGCGCCATGGCGCACAAGGTTTCGGCGATCGGACGCGCGCCGTCCTGAACAGGATAGTGAACGAAAAAGAGGATGAGAAAGAGACGTCTTTTGACGACGGGCCTTGTTGCGCTGGGGTTGCTTATGTTCGCGGTGCAGGCCCGATCGGCCGAAATCGCCGGGTTAGTCACCGACATTCAGAATCACCCAGTAACCTCGGCGGATGTCAGCGTCAAGGACCAGGCGGGCAACGTTGTTGGCAAGGCGGATGCCGACACTAACGGGCACTACTCGATCGGAGGGATTGCGACCGGCGAATACAGCATCTCCCTGACCTTGCCCGGGACCAAGTACCAGGGCCAGACGATCGAGACCGGCGTGCCGCCGGAAGGGCTTTGCCTTTACTGGATGGTCTCGCAAAGCGCCAGCGCTCTCGCGACCGGTCGTCCAGGCGCGAGAGCCGGAACCTGTACGCCGGTGAGCGCGGCGGCCGGCGGCGCCACAGGGGGATCGGTTCCAGCACCGTCACCCTAACAACTTCTTTGGTTGAGTTAATATCGTAACCCATTTGCAAAAGGGCCTCAGGCGACTTGCTTGAGTGCGGGGGGATCAGTGTGGTTTTACAAAGAGGTTCGACCCATGCGCAGCGCTGAGAAAACACTATCAACAACGGGTCCGCTCAGTTTGACTCGGAGTGCAAGAGCACCTCGCCGCGGCGGCGTCCCCAGGTTCCAGGTGGCGCTCCTTGCCGCGCTTGCCGCGGCGCTCGCCGGGTGCGCATCGCAGGCGCCACCGGCGCCAGGCAGCGAGGGCTCACCTTCAGCAGCTAAGCTTCCCGCCGCACAATCGGATACAGCGCTTGACAAGCTCTGGCAGCAACGCGCGACGGAACAGAAGGATTTAACGATCGGACCAGGCGACGTGCTGGAAATTTCGGTGCCGAACGTAAAGGACCTTGAAGACCGTACCGTGCGCGTCGACGGAAAGGGCGACATCATGCTTCCGCTGGTGGGATCGCTCCACGTTGCGGGACTTGCGGAACCGGAGATCATCGACCACCTGGCCAACGCGCTCCACAAGTATGCGTACCATCCGGAAATCAATCTGCTAGTGAAGACCTATTCCAGCAGGGCGGTGGGGGTGATGGGAGCAGTACGCGCCCCCGGGCTTTACGTACTCAACGGGCCCAGTGACACCGTTCGTGATCTGATCGAACGCGCTGGAGGGCTCAACGATAACGGCGCGCACAAGGTGCTGCTCAGCCCCGCGCGGCCAGGCTCGAACGGTGACTCGATGCTTGCGCAGCAGGGCGCAAACGACGCAGCGATGCCCAAGCCGCCTGAGGTCCCGACCGCTGCGCTCGGTGCTGTCGACAATTCCAACGCACAACCTTCGGGCGTCGTCACCAACACCGCACTGAAAAACGACTACACCCCGTGGGTTCGGCCACCCTCCGAGAGCGAATTCGATGGCAGCTCGGGGTACGTTATCGCCTTGGATGGTGACTCGCCCTATCGGAAATATGTCGATTTCCCGGTAAGGCCTGGCGATACTCTTTTCGTGCCCCTCGCAGGCCAGATTTCGGTGATCGGCTGGGTCTATCACCCCACCGTGCTTCCAGTGACTCACGGTCTGACAACACTGAACGCTGTTTCCGCGGCGGGAGGCATGATGTACGCGGCGGATCCGGCCACCGTAAAGATCATGCGACGCGAAGCCGGTGACCAAACCCAAGTAATCCACGTAAATCTGGCGGAGGTTCAGCGGGGCCAGGCGCCGGACGTCGCCCTGCAGGCGAACGACGTTGTGGACGTTGGATATTCGGCGGTGAAAATTCCCGGATACGCTGTCTACCTCGCGGCGCAGGGGATAGCTTCGATGGCCCCGGCCGCCGCGCTCATGGGGGCATTCTGATGACACAAATCGAACCGCGTAAAGAACCTCCGCAGTACGTGGAAGCGCATCTCGTGCGCCGGCCGCCGCGCAGTGCGGGTCACGAGCCATGGATTGAGTTTCACGAATACCGTCGCATCGTGCAAAAGCACCTGCGCCTGGTGCTTGTGATCGCGGTGGCATGTGTGGGTTTCACGCTGGTGCGTGATTTGATGGCGGAGCCGACCTACACGGCCAGCACCACGCTGCTCATACGATTCGCCCCATCACGGGTCTTCGAGGACGAAAGCATTTCCGCGCCGCAGGACTCTTCTCAGGAACCGTATGATGACACGCAGTCCGAGCTGCTCAAGTCAAGCAGCCTCGCAACCCGGGTGATTCTCGACCAAGGACTAATGAAGCTGGAGGCTCGGCCTTCGCACGCCTCCGGGTCGTGGTTGCCTGGGTGGGGCGTCTTGCGGTCCGCGCTTGCGGGTTGGTTTCCCAGCCTTGCGGCGAAGCAGGCTGCTCCGACGTTGGACGATCCACTGGCGGACAGCGTTCCCCGTTCCGTGGTCCAATGGTATTTGGGCGCGCTGCAGGTCAAGCCCATCGAAAACACACAATTGGTACAGATCGGGTTCACGACCTCGGATCCCAAGTTGTCGGCGCGAATGGCCAATGCTCACGCGCGCGCATTTATTCGGCAGGGGATCGAGCTCAGCGCCCAGGCGAGCGACGAGGCTCAGCGATTCTTGGCCGGTAAGCTCGACGAACTCAAGCAGCGCGTCGAGCAATCGGAGCTGGCGCTCAACAACTACCGGCGTGACAAGGATATCGTCCCAGGACTGATCTCGCTCAACGGCAGCCAGGATGTGGTGGTCGAGCAGCTCAACAAACTCAACCATGACCTTCAGGACGCGCACCTCAAGACCATCACCTTGGGCACCCAGCTCGAGCTCGTGAAGGCCGGCCACACTGACGCCCTGCCCCAAGTGATGGACAATAAGGTGATCCAGGGCTTGAAAGGCGACCTTGACCAGCTCGAATCGCGCTATGCCAGTATGCGCGGCGAGTACACCGATGAATATCGGGAAATGCGAGAGCTCCGCGAGAAGATCGGCGGGACGCGTGCGGTTCTGGATCGCGAGCTCAAGACCGCGGTCGCAAGCGTAAACGAGCAATATCAGGCCGCGCTCAAGAGCGAAGCAGCGATCGCCACCGAGCTCGACAACGAGAAGGGCTTTGCGCTGGGGCTCAACGACGCCGCCATCAAATACGTCATGCTTGAGCGCGAGGCCGACACCAACCGCGAGCTTTACAACGCCGTGCTCAAGCGGATGAAGAACCTGACCGTCGTCGGGGACGCACATGCGTCCAACGTTTCGGTCGTAGACCTGGCGCAACCGCCGCTTGGCCCGTCGAGCCCACGTACCCAGCGCGACCTGGTAGCCGCGGCCGCGCTGGGATTGCTGCTGGGGATTTGCGGCGCGCTATTCATCGAGCGGCTCGACAACACGCTTAAGACCCCCGAGGAGCTGGAACGCTATCTGAAGCTTCCGGGTCTGGCGACGATACCTGACTTCAACAGCGCCATCTCCATCGGCTCGCGCTACCACGCGGGATATCTGCCAAAGCCCGCGGTAGCCGACCTGCCCGCCGACGGCGCGCACGGACGAAACCTGGTCGCAACCTACGGCAAATACTCCGTACTGGGCGAGTCCTTTCGCCAGCTTCGCACCGCGCTGCGGCTGTCGCGGGCGGGGGCGCCACCCAAGGCGACCATGTTCACCAGTGCCGTTCCCGGCGAAGGAAAGACCACGGTTGCCGTCAACACCGCCTCAGTGTTTGCGCACACTGGCTCGAAAGTGCTGATAATCGACGCGGACATGCGGCGCCCGAGATGCCATCGTTTACTTGGTTTGCAGAACCGCCCGGGTCTGACCGAGGCGCTCACCGGGACGGGCGGAACAGAGCTGGTGCAGCCGACCTCGGTTGAAAATCTCTTTTTTCTGAGTTGCGGGAGAATTCCGCCGAACCCCAGTGAGCTGCTCGGTTCACCGCGGATGAAGGAATTTCTGGGGGAACTTTCTGAAGCGTACAATTATATCATCATCGATTCGTCGCCGGTGATGTTGGTGAGCGACCCGCTGGATCTTGCTCAGGTTGTTGACGGGGTGGTGCTGGTTACGGCGGGGGGACACACACCCCGCCATCAGGTGGCCGCGGCGCTGGGCCGTCTCGAGTACACGAACGCGAAGGTCCTGGGCGTCGTACTCAACAAGGTGCGGTTGTACAAGGCGGATTTCCCGCACTATTACTCGAAGGCCTACCAAGGATATTACCAGGGTTTCGATAACGTAGACGCCGATGAACCACCGTTCGAGGACGCTTCTCCAATGGCCGACAGCCCCAAGCGCGCGAGCGACGGCAACTAGGCGGGCTTGTCGCCGCTTCGCTCGACTACCATCCCTCTAGCGATGGCCTTCCGCCCAGGTTTGCGACTGCATGCGCACCCAGTCGATTGATTTGATTGACCGTGCAGTGATCGGAGGCCTGGTCCTTCTTATCCTTGTCACGCCCCTGTGCTTCGGGACGGTTCATCCCCGGGCGTATCACATCGCTGAGACTGTGGTCTTCGCCATGCTTGCCGCGGCGCTCTTGCGGATGCGCGCGGCCGAGCCGGCGATCAAGGGTGCGGCGGTGGTGCTGAGCATCGCGGCGCCCACCGCTGTACTGGCGCTGCTCATCGGTTTCCAGCTGGCGCCCATGCCGCCGTCGCTTTTGCACGTCCTGTCGCCGCGAACATACGACCTTTATCAGCACGCGCTGGACGGATGGCCGAAAACGGTTGATTATCCTCGGCCTAAAGCCCGACCGGCGCAGGCTGCGACCTCCGAGGTCCGAGTGGTGGTAATGCCGACGGAGAGCGAGGTGAGGAGCGGCGCGCCGGTTCCATTCACCTCGCAGCGCGAGAGCGGTGAAGCGGCTTCGCCGCCGGTGGTGGGGCGCTCTCCTGCGGACCCGGGCTGGTATGGAACTGCGTGGCGGTCGTTGTCGCTCGCGCCCCCGCTCGGGATTGCAAGTGCGCTGCAACTCTTTGCCGCGTTCGGGCTCTTTGTGATTGTGGCGCTCTACCCGGTCACGCCCGAGGCGACCCCGCGCGACGAGGATCCGCTTACCCGTTTGCTCGTGGCGGTGATCCTGATCAGCGGACTTGCCGTGGCGGCGATCGGACTGGTGCAGCAGGCCACGTGGAACGGCAAGGTGCTGTGGTTCTTTGTCCCGCTCGATTGGCGTGCGCCAAAACTGGGCTGGCAGCGCATGATGGGTCCTTTCATCGATCCCGACCATTTTGCCGCTTATCTCGCGATGACCGTGCCGCTGTTCATCTCGCGGGCCTGGGACGCGTTGGCAGCCGACGCTGGGCGGGAACGCGATGAGACGGTGCCGATTCTGTGCAGCGCGGCGCTGGTCATTGTGGTGTGCGCGATGCTTCTGAGTGAATCGCGCGCAATCTGGGCTGGGACGGTGCTGTCCTGCGTACTGTTTGCGGTGATGGCGAATCGAATAAGAACACCCACGGTGTTCCGCGCGCGCGCCGATGGCGCGCGCGCCTGGGTGCCCAGGCTCGGGCTCGCGGCGCTTGCGATCGCCGCGCTGTCGATCGCACTCATCGGTTCCGCGGGCAGGGGTCAGGTCGACACCCGGATCGACCAGAGCGCGGCCGGGGGGCTCGGTTTTTGGTTCCGCGCGCATATCTGGCGCGACACGCTGCGAATGTTCCGGGACTATCCGTTGTTGGGGGTCGGCTTCGGATCGTGGGCTGAGGTGTTCCCTCACTATCAGACAGGTCCATGGCCTCCTATGCTTTTGCGCAACGCCCATAACGACTATATCGAGACTGCCGCGGAACTTGGAATCCTCGGCATTGCCGCGTTCGCGATGATCGGATGGCGAATCGCGCGGGTCATATGGAAGCGATGGAACCGCGTGTCCCCCCGCGCGCAACTGACGCTGGCCGCTTTAGTGGCCGGAATGTCGGTCGAAGCATTCCACGAGTTGTTTGATTTCAGCCTCACCACCCCAGCCATCGGATTTCTGTTCACGATCTACGCGGCATTGATGGTGAGGATCGCGGTCGCCGGCGCCCCGGAAACTGGGTTCGCGATCCGCGCCCGCGGGCTGGTTCGAGGTGCCGGTCCCTATGCCGCCGCGGCGGCGGGGATTCTCGCGATTGCCTCCACCGTCGAGGGAAGTGTGATTTATCCCTACTATCCGCCAGCCAGGACGTTTGACGCTGCGCGCACGATGGTGTTGCTGCACCCGGCCAACGCCGGCCTGCACCTCGCCCTGGCGTCGTGGTACGGGAGCTCGCCGGCCGGGCTCGCGGAGGTTGCGCGGGCGGTATGGATCGATCCGCGCAATCCGTTCGCGCGCGACTTCTATGCTCGCAGCCTGGCCGAGAATGGGCGCACCGCCGAGGCGCTGAATCAGATTACGATCTCAGTGATGCGCGCGCCCAGCTCTAGTAACCATTTCTATCTCACCCCTCGGATAATGCCCTACTTGTCGGGGCCCGATCGCCAAGCCATCGAACAGGGTCTGCTCGAGGCGATGGCGCGCGGATACTCCGAAGCGATCGACAGCCTCAGCGCATTCTACGTGGATACCGGACGCACTCTGGTTGCCGCGCAGCTCTACGAGCGCGGTGCGGCCTCCGAGCAGGATCCCCGTCGTCGTGAGCAACTTCTGATGACCGCGGGGCAGACCTATGCGAGCACGGGACAACTTTACCGGGCGCGCCGCTGCTTTGAGGGGGCCCGCGCCTTGCGCCCGCAAGACCCGGAGCCATATTCTGCGCTCTTAACCGAGGTGTTTGTCACGCCGAAGGACGCCTCTGACGCTGAGATCGTCCTGAAGGAAGGGCTGGATGCCGGCGTCGACCCGGTTCCTATGTTTGCAGCGTTCGCGCAAATGGCGCAGGCCTCGGGACAACCCGATAAGGAGCGCGCGGCCTTGGCGAAGATGGTCGAGTACGAGCCGACCTACGACAACCTCCTGCGCCTGGGTTCTTTCTACTTGGGGGCGCGCGACTATGAGAGAGCATCTCAGACCTTCCGCCGCGCCACGGAAATCGATCCGACGAATCCCCGGGCGTGGGTTGAGCTCGCAGGCGCGGAGAACGGCGCCTACCAATATGTCACCGCTGACCACGACTATCTCCACGCGCGCGCGCTTGCCCCGAACGACATCGAGGTGCGCGACAGCTACGCAGCCTTCCAGAAGAAGCTCGCTGCCGGGCGTTCGGACGCCGCGCAGAGTGTTGCGCCGGCGCTTGGGGCGGGCAGCGCCGACAAGTTACCGTGATAGAATGTAGTTGTTGAGGGCGCCAGGCGATGAAAGTGGTGATTTTGGCCGGCGGACTGGGCACGCGGCTTCGCGAGGAGACCGAGTTTCGGCCCAAGCCGATGGTGGAGATCGGCGGGCGCCCGATCCTCTGGCACATCATGAAGATCTATGCGGCGCATGGATTCAGCGACTTCGTGATTTGCTTGGGCTACAAGGGCGACGTGATTCGCGACTATTTCCTGAACTACGAGCTCCGAAACCGCGACTTTACCGTGACGCTGGGCTCCCGCGATTTGCAGGTGCACGACAGCCACGGAGAATCCGGATGGCGTGTGACATTGGCGGAAACGGGACAATCCACGATGACCGGAGGCCGCATCCGCAAAATTCGGCCCTACGTCGGCGACTCCACCTTCCTGGTGACCTACGGCGACGGTGTCGCCAACGTGGATGTCGCGCGGCTTGCGGCCTTTCATTCCCAACAGCGCCGGCTCGCGACCGTCACCGCCGTGCGCCCATCGTCGCGTTACGGCGAGCTTGGTATTCGCGATGGCGCTGTGACGCTGTTCCAGGAAAAGCCGCAAGTCACTTCGGGCTGGATCAACGGAGGTTTCTTCGTCTTCGAGCCCGGTGTGTTCGACCTGATCGAGGGTGAAGACGACACGCTCGAGACGGGGCTCCTCCCCCGTCTGGCCGCTCGCAACCAGCTCTCGGTCTATCAGCACGAGGGTTTCTGGCAGTGCATGGATACTTATCGCGAAGCCCAGCAGCTTAATGCGATGTGGGAC
>Ga0187866_1002445_pt1 | contig 15405 bp, 12 predicted proteins | sample June2016WEW_11_1_3_FD_133013 | JGI IMG/M metagenome (GOLD analysis project Ga0187866, IMG submission 133013) | Peatland microbial communities from SPRUCE experiment site at the Marcell Experimental Forest, Minnesota, USA - June2016WEW_11_150 | ecosystem: Environmental > Terrestrial > Soil >...
CTCAGACTCGACAAGGCGTGGATACAAATACGTGACACGTCCTCAGGTCGGACTCGCCTGGAGTGAAGATCTTCTTCATTGGACGAAGGATGCACGCAATCCAATCTTCACCGGAAGCGGCATCGCCGGCACGTCAGATGCCGAGGGAGCGACAGGGCCATTCATGTGGTTCGAGAGCGGAACCTACTATCTCTTTTACATCGGCACGACTGTGAAGGGATATGAGAAAGGATCGAAGACTCTTAACGTGTCAACCTCTACAGACCTTTCTTCCTGGAAGCGATCGGAGACAAATCCCATTATCGCTCCTGCCGGCAGCGGCTGGAGGCGTGATGCAATCTGGCATCCGCATGTCGTGAAGGTGAATGACACGTATTATATTTTCTTCAATGCATCGGGCGTGGTCAACGGACTCACGGAGGAATTCATCGGCTATGCCACATCGAAAGATCTGTTTCATTGGGAAGTCGATGATGCGCACTCTCCGCTGATCGTCGGAAGCGCCAGGCCGGGAGCGTGGGACGCCTCCGGCAGGGCGGGGGATCCAAGTCTCTATAAGGTCGGAACTACGTGGTATATGGCGTGGTACAGCTGGGACAAGAAGAACTCAGCCGACGGACTTGCATGGACGAGCGAGGATCAGTTTCCTCTGGGTTGGCAGAAATACGAGCACAACCCTGTGCTGCGAGTCGGAGCACCCGGATCGTACGACGCTCTCCACGCGGGAAAGCCGTGCATCTTCAGAGTGAACGGAGTTCACTTTCATTTCTACACAGCTGTGGCGCTTGATGAAACGCGGCAGATCGCTGTTGCTACATGGCCTGGAGTTGGCAAGTAGCCGAATCATGTCAACGGAGATCACGTTGTGGCTGAGACCCCGACAAAGCTTTCGCGTGTCATAACCATCCGTCACGAATTCAAGCCGGGTGATGCAGGGCGGTTGATCGAGCTCCATGGACTTCTGTATTCGCAGGAGTACGGATTCGACCACACATTTGAAGCGTACGTGGCAAAGCCGCTTGCGGAATTCATGCTCTCGCAGACACCACGGGAGAGAATCTGGCTCGTCGATTCCGATGGTGTCCTGATGGGATCTGTTGCGATTGTGAAGCACACGGAGACTGAAGCACAGCTTCGCTGGTTCCTCCTGCATCCAGCGCTCAGAGGGAGAGGGCTTGGTCATCGACTCGTCGAAGAGGCGGTGGCTTTCTGCCGGGAAAGCGGATACGAGCGGGTGTTCCTCTGGACCGTCAATTCGCTGCTGGCGGCAGCGCAGGTCTACTCCAAAGCTGATTTCTGCCTCACCGAGGAGCATACGCATGAAATCTGGGGCTGCAGGCTTACCGAGCAGCGGTACGACTTGGTGCTGCACCCCTGAAATGTGTTCTGGGAGCGAAACTTTCATGAAGTTACCGGCTCTCTTACATACCACGAGCTTCGTAAAGACACTTCCACTGCTAACGCTCGCAGCACTCATTCTTCTCTCCGTACATCCTTTTGATGCTGCTGCTCAAACCGGCATTCGTCATTTCATTTTCGTGGAGAGGGAACGCAACCGTATTCACGATCCCGTCTTTCTCGAGACAAAGCAAATCGCAGGTGCACAGGTGAAGTACACCTGGCGCGAACTGGAGCCCAGAAAGAACGAATATCACTTCGAGACGATACAGGAAGATCTGGATTTCCTGCAAGCACACGGCAAGGCGCTGTTCGTTCAACTCCAGGATGTCTCCTTCGACTCAACGGCCATTCTCGTTCCACGGTATCTTCGCGACGATCCCCAGTATAATGGCGGGGCCGATCCGCAGTATGTCTTCGAAGATACTTCAGAAACGAAGTACAAGATTGATGGATGGGTTGCGAGGAGATGGGATCCAAGGGTTGCCGCGAGGTTCCATGAGTTATTGAGGGCGTTAGGGAAGAGGTTTGATGGGAGGATTGAAGGCATCAACCTTCCTGAAACGGCTGTCGACTTCGGGGACAAGGCGAGATTGCGTCCCAAAGGTTTTACGCCTCAGGGCTACAGAGATGCGATCAAAGAGACCATGAAGGTCCTCAAGGAGTCCTTCTCAGTATCTGTGACGATCATCTATGCGAACTTCATGCCGGGAGAGTGGCTCCCGGGAACTGATCATCACTACCTGAGAGACGTTTACGAGTATGCAAAGGAAATCCACGTGGGGATGGGAGGGCCGGACCTGCTGGTGTATAAGAAATCGCAGATGGACCATAGCTATGGCCTTATCCGAGGTTGCGACGGAATTGTGCCGACCGGAGTCGCTGTTCAGTGGGGCAACTATGAGCATATCAATCCGCAAACAGGAAAGCGGGTCACGATTCCCGAGATCTTCGAATTTGGGAAAAATTATCTGAAGCTGCGGTACATCTTTTGGTATATACAGGGGCCGTTTTATTCAAGAGACCTGGCTCCGTTTCTGCGGTCCGGGCCAGGCAACTGAAAGTGTTGGAGGAAAGGAGAAAGGCGACGTCCGATTCGGTAAGGGAGGTCTCTCCTCGTCGCGCACGCCGGGGACTTGACGCGGACAAATTCGCTGCCGCAGTGACACCGTTGAGGAGCCATCCATGAAAATCCCATTTGAGCTGAAGGGGTTTGAGGGGAAGGACCTGCAGCTTAGGATTCGATTCTTCGGTAGGCCTAAGCTCATCGTCGATGATAAAGTTGTCAGAAGAGTCAACAAGCGATTCCCGCTAACCAGCAATGAGGGGCACGTCGTTTCAGTAGGTTTGAAGCGGCGGTTTCTCGACCCCGTTCCCAACCTCGAGGTGTCCGGCCATGTCCTCACCATCGTTCATTCGTATCGATGGTTTGAATACATCTGGCTGCTCCTTCCATTTGTGCTCCTTGGCGCAGGTTGGTCTGTGGCGAAGGTCTTGGGGATTGTGCTTGCCCTTTTCTGGGCGCTGCTAGCACTCTATCTGAACACGAAATCATTTCGGTTAATCCCGGGAAGTGTGGCAAAGTACGTCGTGAACGGATCTGTACTTGTCGTCGCGGCTCTTGCCCTCTTTGTGTCGATCGTTGCAATACCTCTCATGCAGGAGCTCGCCCGCATCGCGGAGATCAAGACTTATCTTGTTTCCCACGAGGTCCCTGAGATTCATAACGGAAGGCACGGCCCCAGCGCTGAGTTCCTTGCCGATTCGACTCACACAATCACGGACGAATACGGTTACCCCAAGCGGAGAGTGGACAAGACCGGCCTGCGGGCGCTTTTCGAGCTCGGGAAAACCCGGGAGCTCGACAGTGTTCTGGCTTCGTACCAGGGTTTGTTCGAACAGGACTATCGCTATGAGGACCTTGTCAGCGAAGCGTTTGGTATTTTCGACGTCCCCGACTCTTCACTCGAAAGTCTCTTTGACCGCTGGGTTGAACGGATGCCCAATTCGTTCGTTCCCTACCTCGCACGGGCCGAGTATTATCACAGTCTCGGATGGGCAAACCGCGGATTTGCTTGGGCGACGGAGACTTCACAGCAACAGTTCGCCGCAATGGAGTATTTCTTCGCGAAGGCAGAAGAGGACTGTCGGGCGGCGCTGGACCGCCAGCCGCAAGTGCTCCGAACGTTCGAAATATTCATGAACATCGCGCGGGCACGGGGCGATATCTACATTGCTTCGATGATTATGCAACATGCGGCCAGGCTGTGTCCCTGCTCGTTTCGTTTGAGGGATCGGTTCATGGTCACCCTTCTGCCTCGTTGGGGAGGGAGCTACGAGGCAATGACGCTGTTTGCTGTCGAGTCGCAGGAGCTTGTCAATGCGAATCCGAAAATGAAGCTCTTGCTTGGATACCCGGCATGGGATCAGGCCAGGGTTCTCTCGTCCGCCAAGCAGTACTCAGGTGCGCTCGAATTGGTGTCCAAGGCTACGATGTTTGGAGAAGGGCGCATCTTCCTCGCGCTCCGAGGCAACATTTTCGAATGGATGGACCGGCACGAGGATGCGATCACCGAATACGATAAGGTCCTTCAGAAGTACCCGGACTATGCCGAGGTTGCTGTTGATAAAGCACGATGCTTGTACTACCTGAATAGGTTTGACGAATCAGCAGCTGTTGTGCGACAGGTGGAAGCCATGGAGCCATGGAACGACGATCTCGTGAAGTTCAAGAAGTCGGTCACCAATGGTCTCATTTATGACGGGTTTCAGCTCTACAAAGCGAAGGACTATGGCGAAGCCATAGTCCGGTACAATGCGGCACTTGCCTTCGATCCTCAGTATATGCCTGCGTTCTACTATCGGGGCCTGGCAAACATTTACCAGGGAGAACTCGATATAGCGCTGTCTGATTTCAAGAAGGCGATCAGTCTTACTCCGCGTGATTTTGAATCATACCGCATGCTCGATTGGGTGCTCGTCCACTATGGCGATTGGGACGCTATCATCGCGTACTGGACGCAATACATCAAGCTTATGCCGGAAGATGGTCGGGCATACAATGAGCGGGCTGGCGCATACTTTCACAAACCCGACTATCCTGCTTCTCTCGCCGATGCGGAGAAGGCGTGCAGTCTCGGCATCAGTGAGGCCTGCGACCAGATACCGAGGATAAAGGCTCAGATGAGTCAATAGCGATAAAGTCATCCTGGTCCTAGGAGCGTGGCACTCGAGCCAGAATTGAGGCAATCCCAGATCTTTCTGGTCTCGTTACGATGAAAGGAGGAAGCAGCGTATGAGAATCCGTCGAATCCTGACAGGGGTGTCGCTTCTGGTATTGCTTGTGTCGGTGTGCAAGCCGCAATCGAAAACAGAAGTGAGGGACGACTTCAAGAAACTCTTTGATGCATTCAAAGTGGAGGGCTCCTTCGCACTCTACGATTTGAACAACGACTCCTACGTGTTCTGCAACGAAGCGCAATTCAAGCAGCCGTTCATCCCGGCCTCGACGTTCAAGATCTGTAATTCATTGATTGGATTGGAGACAGGCGTCATCAAGGATGAGAGCTTCGTCATTCCATGGGATGGTGTGGTCCGCCAGGTAGTGGAATGGAACAAAGACCAGGATATGAAGACGGCGTTCAGGAATTCAACCGTTCCTTACTATCAGGAGCTCGCAAGGCGTGTAGGGGGGAAGCGAATGAAATACTGGCTCAATAAAGCCCAGTACGGTAACGCTGATACCTCAGGGGGAATCGACAAATTCTGGCTGACGGGCGGACTCCGCATCACGCCCGAACAGCAGATCGCATTCCTCGTGCGACTGTTCAAGAACAACCTTCCGTTTTCGATGCGAACGATTGACATCGTGAAAAGGATCATGATCGCTCAGGATACCACCGGCTACGTGCTCAGGGCAAAAACAGGCTGGAGCGAACAGGATAACAGGAGCATCGGATGGTACGTTGGATATCTGGAAACAACAACCGGGACGTACTTTTTCGCAACTTGCATTCAGTGCGCGGACAAAGAAAACCAGGATTTTGCCAGGGCAAGAAAAGAAATAGCTACTGATATCCTGAAATCTTTGAGACTGTTATGAATCAGAAAGGTGTAGACTCCATGAAAAGGATGTTGATCGCAACGCTACTGGTCTTGTTTGGAGCCAGCCTGTCGTATTCCCAATAAGCCGTGGTTTATGTCGACGACAGGTACGGCGACGATCTTTTGGGTGACGGAAAGAACCAGGCCGAAGCCCCTTCCAGCTTGGGTCCGATCAAGACAATCAACCTGGGTCTCCACCTTGTGGCCGATCGGGGGACTATCGTTATCCTCGCCGGCGAATACAACCGGGGCGACATCGTCATCGACTCCAAGACCGCCCCACACGTGAAATCTGAGTTGACACTGATGGCGCAAAACCTGAATAAGAACCAATGTGTCGAACTCGCGGTCGATTCAATGAAGGTCGATATCGACAACCTTGTGCTAAACATCGTAGCAGCGAGCAATACCGAGTACTTCGATCTGGCGGGGAAACTCATCTTGGGAAGTAAGAAACACAGTGTGAAAGTAAATATTCCCGAATCATCAAATCTCCGGTTGAAGTCGAAGGAGTCTCTCGTCCTTTACGGGAAATCAGCATTTGTCAAAGCAGAACCGGAAATGGGGAAGAAGTAGGTTAGTGCGGATGTTTGTGTCGCGGGACGTGCGGTTTCTCTAGTCCATGAGCGAGCATCAGTTGATCGCTGCAGCCGCCCCTGCCGATTGATCCTATGTATCGGGCGCGTGGTGTGACAAATCATCGCGAACCTTTCATTCTCGTCGTGTGTTAGTAGAATGAGATGATATATACGGAGAGTTTGATGATCTCACGACACACCAGGTCCTCCTGGAATTTTCACAACGCTGCACGTTGGGTGTTCCTACTCCTCTTCACGATCACTTCAGAAGTCCTCGCCGGTCCGCCTTTCGATACGGACGATCCCGAACCTGTTGATTTCCTTCACTGGGAGTTTTATCTCGCTTCCATTCAACACTTTCAGAAGTCTGGGAGCGAAGCAACGTTGCCTCACATCGAGATCAATTTCGGTGCAGCGCCAAACCTGCAGCTTCACATCATCGCTCCGATGGGTTACGTTCATACGAGCGGGGAAACGCGCTACGGTTACTCGGACACGGAAATCGGCGCGAAGTACCGTTTCATTCAAGAAACTGACAACACTCCTCAGGTCGGCGTCTTTCCTCAGGTTGAGATCCCCACAGGGAACCAGGCCAAAGATCTAGGCCACGGCAAGATTCAGGTTTTCCTGCCAGTCTGGGTACAAAAAAGTTGGGGAGATATCACAACGTACGGTGGAGGGGGCTTCTGGTACAACCCGGGAACTGACAGCAAGAATTATGTCTTCGCGGGCTGGGAAGCACAGTACGATTTCTCAAAGGTACTGACGCTCGGAGGAGAGATCTATTATCATTCTGCAGACAGCCCTTCTTCGAAGTCGGAAAGTGCGTTCAACATTGGTGGCTACGTCAACTTCAATGAGCATAACCACCTTCTCTTTTCATTCGGTCGGAGCATGGCGAATGGTGGCGCAACAACCGGCTACATTGGCTATCAAGTGACGATTTGATCTGCTGGGATAACTCGCCGGCGTCTTTTTGAAAATCGGGGTGATTGCGGATGCGCCTCCCAGAGGGAGCAGTCTCCCGTAACTCCTTCAGTGAGGGTGGCGGTGTCGCAGAATGTGTGGTTTCTCGAGACCGTGTGCGAGCATCAACTCTTCATCACCGAGAAGCTGATGCGTGGGTCCATCGGCGACAATCAGGCCCTGATCAAGGACGATGGTGCGTGCACAAAGCTCCACAACCATCTCGAGATCGTGTGTGGCGATGATTTTTGTAGCGGGAATTGATTTGAGCGTCTGAATAAGATTCCGCTTTCCTCTCGGATCCAGATTGCTCGTCGGCTCGTCAAGTGCCAACACGCGCGGCTCACACGCAAGCACACCTGCAAGACAAACACGCCGTTTCTCGCCGCTGCTAAGATGGTGCGGAGAACGGTTCTCCTGTCCCACCAATGAAGTCACTTCCAGTGCCTTCGTCACTGCGGCTTTCAGCTGCTGATCGTTGAGACCGAACTGTTGCGGACCGAAGGCGACATCCTCGTACACTGTCGGACAGAACAACTGATCATCCGGGTCTTGGAACAGCAAACCCACGTCCCTCCGAATGTCAGCCGCGGTCTCCGTGCTGAGATCACGTCCGTAGATTGTCACATCCGGCCTTTCCGGCAATGACTCAGGCAGCAAGCCGTTAAGATGGAGAAGGAGGGTGGACTTCCCCGATCCGTTCGGTCCAACCAGCCCTACGCACTCGCCATCCGCAATCGCGAAGCTGACGCCGCGCAACGCTTCCTTTCCATCGGGATAACTGAAACGAAGATCCCGGATCTCTATCGCTGCGCTCATTTCCACCCCCGGGCAGACATCGCTGCGTAAATACGTTCGGCCCGCTCCGTCGAACGGACAAACAACTGGCCGACGAGCGATGCCATGGAGCTCCATTTCCGCACACGGGCATCCGAGAATGTTCGGCTGCTGCGGGCCCGACTGAGCCTCTCAGCTTCGTCTATCAAAACAAACAGGTACCGATACATCAGAGCGAGGATCGTGACGAAGAGCTTTGGAACTCCAAATCGCTTGAGGGTCGAAAGAAGATCTGAAAATGGTGTCGTGTTTGAAAGCAAGATGACGGTAAGGAGGCACAACGTACTCTTCGTCAGGATCGAGAAGAAGATATATGTCCCATTCTCCTGAAAAAGGGCCATCACGGCTATGCCGAGAGCAAACGGCTCCAACATGATCAGCCGGCCGATAACGAACTTCCAAGGAATCGTCGTCAACGAAGAGATGATCAGTAGCGCTGCCCCGACGAGCAGAAAGAACCATCCGTGCGAAAACTGAACTGTGACCGTCGCCGAGATGATGCACAGGGTGCCGACTAATTTCACTGTCGTTGGGAGTCGGTGAATCGGGCTGCTCATGCGGCTGTAACGGTCGAGGAAATCGTGGCGCATTGTTCTATTGTCGATGTGGAGGCGAAGTGTGATCGAGACTGACTCGGGTGCGTCTTGCGAGCACTCTCGCCAAGAGGAATGAGAGAGCGAACACTGCGATCGCGCCGATAACACCAGCCACAATCGTTGCTGTTGCAGCGGACTGTATGCCGGGAATCTGATAGTCCTTCAACGGAGAAGACAAGGCGACTGCATCTGTTCCCTTCTGTTCGAAGCCGAGTGAGGAAGCCACTTTTTCAAGTCCATCGGGAAGCTGCGATGCGTGCGGAGCGACAAGCAACAGAAGACCGATGACGATGAGAGCGAAGTAGACGAATGCCGCCGAGCCCCCTTCAACCGACGTCGCTTGATCGTCGTCGTTCAGGAGCTCCGGCCTTGTCTTGCTAATCGCCGCAATGACAAGCATGGTGATTGCTGCCTCTCCCAGCCCGGTGAGCATATGGACGCCCGCCATCGCGGGGAATGCCGCCCTCCAACTCGCCGTTCCGGACCAGGCAAGCTCGCCTGCACAGAAAACAGCGGCAACCACGGTAGCGAACCATGACGAAAAGCCGACAGCAACCAATCGCCCCTGCTCGCCCCGGAAGAGTGACCGCAGGACCTTATACGTACCGTACCCACAAAGGGGAGCAACGATAGCCATATTGAATATATTGGCACCGAGGGCAAGCACCCCGCCGTCGGCGAAAATCAGCGCCTGCACAATAAGAACTGAGGACATCACGATAATGGCCGCGCTCGGTCCCAGGAGAATTGCGGCAAGTGTCGAGCCAAGCAAATGCCCCGATGTCCCGCTCGCAACAGGGAAATTGAGCATTTGTGCGACGAAGATGAATGCTGCCGCCAGGCCGATCAAAGGAATCTTCCGCGATTGAATGTGCCTGGTTGCACGGCGCAACGCGGCGCTGAGACCGGTGATGGAAAATATCCCGGTCGCAATGGCCGTCTTCGCGTCGAGGAAACCGTCTGGAATATGCATGGTAGATTGCGCCTTCCGAAGGTTCACCTGTTCCACCATCGCCTTCGGAAGGATCCCAAGTAATGTAGCCCATAATGCCGAACGTTGCAAGCAAAAGTCCCGAACGCTGTCGAGATGCGTTGTGTGTTTGTTCCCTTGCCTTTATCAGCAATCTGCGTTAGTTTCTTCATCAGGGAATCCAATCACATCCATCAACTGGAGGTACTTAGTGAAGCCCGCCTTTCGTCTCTTCTTTTTTTCACTCGTGTTGTTGACAAACTCGACGATCGCTCAGCAATTTAATCCCGACCTGTATCAGAACATGCGCTGGCGGATGATCGGTCCTTTTCGGGCTGGACGCACAGTCGGAGCAACCGGGGTCCCCGGTCAGCCGAACGTCTTCTACATCGGAGTCAACAACGGTGGTGTCTGGAGAACCAGCGATTACGGTCGGACCTGGGCTCCGATCTTCGATGACCAACCGACAGGTTCCATCGGAGCTCTTGCGGTCGCCCCATCCAATCCAGATATCATTTACGTCGGCAGCGGCGAAGGCCTGCAGCGCCCCGACCTGTCCGTCGGAGACGGCGTCTTCAAATCGATCGATGGAGGAAAGACTTGGAAGTTCATGGGCTTGCCCGATGCGCAGCAGATCGGCGCAGTACTCGTCGATCCCCGCGATCCCAATCGTGTTTACGTCGCCGTTCTCGGTCATCCGTACGGTGCGAATGAACAACGGGGTGTGTTCAAATCGACGGACGGTGGTACAACCTGGCAGAAGATACTTTACAAAGATGAGAATACCGGAGCCATCGCCCTGGCATTCGATCCCTCGAATCCAGATATCCTCTACGCAGATCTCTGGGCTTCCCGGCAGGGGCCGTGGGAAAACGGGGAATGGCAGGGAAAGACGAGCGGGCTATTCAAGTCGACAGACGGAGGAACCAACTGGCGTCAGCTCACAAATGGGCTTCCCGGCGCCGAGCAAGGACTCGGCCGAATCGGGTTCGGCATTGCAGCGAGCGATCCAAATCGTATCTACGCAACAGTGGATGCGCAGAAAGACGGTGGAGTGTATCGGTCCGACGATGCAGGCGAATCATGGCATCGCATGACTACCGACGGACGAGTGTGGGGAAGAGGAAGCGACTTTGCCGAGATCAAAGTAGATCCAAAGAACCGCGATATCGTGTATGTCGCAAACACCGCAAGCTACAAGTCGACAGATGGAGCAAAAACCTTCATCGCTTTCAAAGGCGCACCCGGGGGAGACGATTATCACACAATCTGGATCAATCCTGAGAATTCTCAAATCATGTTATTCGCAACAGATCAAGGTGCGACGATCACAGTCAACGGCGGAGAGACATGGAGTTCGTGGTATAACCAGCCGACGGCACAGCTCTACCACGTCAGCACGGACAACCAGTTTCCGTACAATGTCTACAGCGGCCAGCAGGAGAGTGGCTCTGTCGGCATTGCCAGTCGTGGCAACGACGGGGAGATCACGTTCCGTGAGTGGCACCCTGTTGGTGCAGATGAGTACGCCTATGTCGCACCAGATCCTCTGAATCCGAATATCATCTTTGGTGGCAAGGTGTCGCGTTATGACCGAACGACCGGTCAGGTGCAAAACGTCGCTCCGGAAGCGGTCCGCTCGGGGAAGTACCGGTTTATCCGTACGATGCCGCTCATCTTCTCGCCTGTCGATCCACACATTCTGCTCCTGGCTTCGAACGTGCTCTTCAAAACAATCAATGACGGACAGAGCTGGGACATCATCAGTCCGGATTTGACGCGAGAGAAACCGGACGTTCCGGCGAACATTGGTATCTTCCGCACTCCCGCACTGGAAAAACAACCGCGGCGGGGAGTGATTTATGCAGTTGCTCCGTCCTACAAGGATGTCAACGTGATCTGGGCCGGCACAGATGATGGACTCGTTCACGTGACGGAGGATGGAGGAAAGGCCTGGACCGATGTCACACCACCTGCGGTGACAGCGTGGAGCAAGGTTGCGCAGATTGATGCGGGGAGGTTCGATTCAAAAACGGCGTATGTGGCAGTCAACCGTATGCGACTTGATGATATGAAGCCGCACGTTTATCGTACGCATGATGGAGGAAAGACGTGGACTGAAACTGTCAAAGGGCTGCCTGATAGTGGACCGGTCAATGCCGTCCGGGAGGATCCTGAGCGGAGAGGGCTTCTTTACGCCGGCACAGAAAGGGCAGTCTATGTCTCCTTCAATGACGGTGACGAGTGGCAGCCACTGAGACTTAACATGCCGGCGACGTCGATACGGGACCTTGTCGTGCACAACGATGATATTGTTGTCGGGACGCACGGACGATCATTCTGGATACTCGACAACGTCACGCCTCTGCGGCAAATCAGCGGTCAGATCTCGACGTCGGCAGCGGTATTGTTCAAGCCGCAAGTTGCCTACAGGGTGAGATGGAGTCTGAACACCGATACTCCGTTGCCGCCCGAAGAGCCGGGAGGGCAGAACCCTCCGGATGGCGCGATGATTGACTACTATCTTGGCGCGGATGTCAAAGAGGTCCAGCTCGAGATTCTCGATGCGGCGGGAAAGGTCGTTCGCTCGTATTCAAGTTCCGACGCGCCTGAAAAAATCAACGAGAATAGTCTTCCCTATCCATCGTATTGGTTCCGCCAGCAGCAGATGCTTTCAGCGAAGAAGGGGATGCAGTGGTTCCTCTGGGATCTCCACTACGCACCGCCTGAAGGAGTGCGTAGATCGTATTCCATGGCGGCGATTTTCCATGATACTCCGCTTTCTCCGCTCGGACCGTGGGTCCAACCGGGAGAATACTCCGTGCGTTTGACTGCCGGGGGAAAATCGTTCACGCAGCTGCTCACTGTAAAGATGGATCCGCGTATTGTTACACCGCAAGATGCTCTGACAGAGCAATACGATCTCTCGATGATCTGCTATCAGGGATTTCAAACGGTGAATAAAGCCCGCCAGGAGATTAACGGCGTCAGGCGTCAGCTCCAGGCATTGCTGAAGGCGGAGCCGACCGCCGAATTGAAGGATCTTCTTAACAAATTCGGGCGAAAGGTTTCCGCAATTGACGGGACCGGCTGGGCAGAGGATGTTGACGTCATGTATTCCGCCGCGTACGCCACGAACCGTAATGAAGAGACGTTCGCAGGACTCCAGAACAAACTTCTTTATCTCATGGCCGTTATGCAGGGGGCCGATGCAAAACCTACGACTCAGGCGACGGCCGCTGTGAAGGATCAACAACAGTCGTTGAAGAATGTTCTGGGGCGCTGGCATGAGCTCAAGTCCGGATCGAAAGACGTGAGCACTTTGAATGACCTTCTCAAGAAGTCGAACAAGCCGTCGCTGAACGTAAACGAGCCGTAAGACAGTTCTAGAGCCCATCTCAAAAATCCCACAGGAGAATGCGTTCGGGCAAGTGGGTCAGATGAGAAACGTTTCGCAGAGAGACACAGAGTGAACACAGAGATACACAGAGAAATCTTCTCTGTGGCACTCTGTGATTCTCCGTGGAACTCTGTGTAATTATAGAAGCATCAGACAGGGTGAATCTTCTCCTCTGTTTTTGAAATAGCTTCTAGTTTCAAAAGGCTCAAGTCCGACAGTTAAACTGTCGGACAACTTGAAGGAGGGTGAGAGAGGATGAAACGAGTCACAGGTCTGGGAGAAGTCTTTTTCAGGTGCGCTGACGCTGAGAAAATGAAGGATTGGTATCGAACGCACCTCGGGATCGAGTCAGACAAGTATGGGGGGAAGTTTACGTGGAGAGACCCTGACGACCCCCGCAAGACTTGTTTCACGGCCTGGAGTCCATTCCCCGACTCAACGAACTACTTCAAGCCGAGCGAAAAGCAATTCATGTTCAACTACCGGGTCGAAAACCTCAGAGCACTTCTTGACGAGCTGCGCAAGGAAGGCGTGACCGTCGTTGGCGATGTGGAAGAATACGAGTACGGCAAATTTGGCTGGATCTTGGACCCTGAAGGGAACAAGATCGAACTCTGGGAGCCGATTGATGCGCCTCTGATGAAGTAAAGCCCTCGATGATGCCATTGCCCTTCGGAGGCTTGTCTTTCACTTGAAACTCCGTTAGCTTTCTTTCGGGAAATTTCTTTCTTTTCTCTTTGCTTTTTGACTCCGTTGCTTTCCCCGGATGATGTGTGCCATTGAAAGGTAAATCGAGGGAAGAAGCACACACCCTGACATCCCCTCTCCCCATCGCTAAGGCCAGCTCACAGAGGGGACTGTTCGTGCTTGGAATGGAATGTCAGGCATACAACCATTAAACGTCCCCTCTTGCCGAAGGCATCGAGACCGTGTAATAAGTGTGCATTGTTCTTTGACAAAAACGATGGCTGAGAAACTGGTGAACCATTGATCCGGAGAAAAGATCTCCGTGCCGTCTAGCTGTGGTGAAGGGCCTGGATCAACTTCCTCGTGCCCACGATGTTCAACACACGCCTGATATTGTAGACGAGGTTCATCAAGGCTACTTCACCGGCAATGTTTGCAAGCCCGCGGAGCAGCAAGGCACTGTAGCCCCAGATTTTCTTGATCGTACCAAAGATGTGTTCAATAATCGCTTTCCGGTGTTTGATCATCTCGGGCTGGCTGGCCAAGCGCTGCTTCAGGCGATCCAGCACAGCCTCGTGTTCCCAGCGATTGATATAGCGACCCCGCGGGGAGGCGGTACAGGCGCTCCTGAAGTGACAGCCACTGCAAGCCTCGGTGCGATAAATGCGGATGCGCCGTCCATCACTCTTGTCGGTGGTGCGATAGTAGCGTAGCGTCTGCCCTGTCGGACATCGATAGATGTCGGTTGCGTCATCGTAGACAAATCGGTCGTGATAGTAGTCGGGTGTGGGAACGTTTGTGTGCTTGGGGATCTTCGGAGCCGGGATGGGAACATAGGTCGTGATGCCGTGATCCTCGCACGTCTTGAGGTCGACGGTATCGTAGTAGCCGGCATCAGCACAGACAGCGAGGGTTTCAACACCAAGTATCTCCTTAGCCGAAGCCGCAACAGAGGACAGATGATTGTTGTCGGCAGCATCTTGGGTCAGTTCATAATCGATGATCAGAGAATGCTTTGCATCGACGGCCGTTTGCATCGCATACGCTGGTTCGATCCGACGTTCATTCTTCATCAGGCGAGAGTCCGGATCAGTCAGCGATGCATACTTGGCCTGTGATTGATCTAAGCCTTGACGAGCCTGTTGGAGTTGTGCTTTCTCCTTTTGCAGCCGGGCGATTTTCTCCTGGAGGACTTTCTTCGTCACAGACAGTGGAGCACTTGTCTCTTCGTGCTGATCGCTCTCTTCCAGTTGTGTGAGATACTGACTGATGGATTCACCAATGCGAGTAATGGTGTTATGAAGTTCCTCTCGGTCTTTGACCCGGTCCCGTGCGTTGGACGCCTTGAACTTGGTACTATCAATTGCCACCAGTTCCGCCCCAAACAAGTCGAGCGTACAGCAGGTGAGCACAAATTGCTTGAAGACGGCCCGCAATGCTTCAGCATTGTTGCGACGGAAGTTACTGATCGTCTTGTGATCCGGTGAGAGGCGCTTCAGAAGCCACAGCACTTCCAAGTTGCGCTTACTCTCTCGTTCCAGCAATCGACTGGAGCGGATGCGGTTCAGATACCCATACAGATAGAGCTTCAATAGGTCTTTCGGATCGTATGCGGGACGGCCAGTCTCGTTGAGGTTTGCGTGCTGAAAACCTAGCCCTACGGTATCGAGGCCATCGACAAGAGCGTCGAGAAAGCGGACCGGATTGTCAAGACTCACGTAATCTTCGATCGCTTCCGGAAAGAGTGTTATCTGTTCGCGTGGTGTACCTGAAACATGTTCCATAAGCTAGCCTTGAAGTACGAGGGACAAACGATTTTAACTAAGACGTACTTTCTGCCCAAAAGTTCTTGAGTTATTACACAAACTC
>Ga0187866_1002449_pt1 | contig 15395 bp, 13 predicted proteins | sample June2016WEW_11_1_3_FD_133013 | JGI IMG/M metagenome (GOLD analysis project Ga0187866, IMG submission 133013) | Peatland microbial communities from SPRUCE experiment site at the Marcell Experimental Forest, Minnesota, USA - June2016WEW_11_150 | ecosystem: Environmental > Terrestrial > Soil >...
GAAATTACCACACGCTCACACAACCTGCCGTGCAGCTCGCCGTGCATGCCGCCGGACTGGCTCCCGCACCCACTGTTGCCGCCACCAAAAACGGCGGCGCGGAGAATCCGTCTTCACCGCAGGACATTTTGCCCATCAAAGAAGAATTCGGGACGCTTGTGCCTGCCGCCCCTCCGCTGGTGACCCGGCCGGCGTTTCTCGCCTTGCAGGGGGCGCCGGTAGTGGCATTGCTCGCGGCATTCATCTGCCGCAAACGCGCGGACAGCCTGGCGAACAATCCACGTTTGCGACGTCAACGGCAGGTCGCGCGACTGGTACGCGACGGGCTGGAGGATTTGCGCCGGCTGGCTGCGGAAAACAACTCCGACGAATTTTTCGCCACGCTGTTCCGGCTGCTGCAGGAGCAACTCGGCGAGCGGCTGGATTGTCCGGCGTCGTCCATCACCGAATCCGTCGTAGATGAACGCGTGGCGTCGCACGGTGTGTCCGAGGCGACGCTTCACGGTCTGCGCGAACTGTTCCAGTTGTGCAACCAGGCGCGTTACGCGCCGATACGCGGCATCGGTGAATTGAATTCAGTCGTCGGGCAATTTGAAAACGTCATCGGCGAGCTTAAGAATTTGAAAGCATGAAAAAGTGGATTCCCTTGTTTAGCGCCGGAGGCGCGAAAGATAATAACCCACGGCGTCAGTCGTGGATCGTGGGGGGAGGAATTTCAAGCCCCAGCAGGGGCGAAAGAAACATTCATCCGCCGCTTTTCTGTCGCTCCTTCCGGGGCTTGGCCTGTCTCCGTCCTGAAACCCACGGTTTCGCCGTGGGCTATTTTCGTTCGCTGCTCCGCAGCTTTAAATGGATTTTGGTTTTGTTTGCGACATTCGGTTTTGTGGGAAACCTTTTTGCCGCGAACGTCGCTTCAAATTTTTCAGCGGCAAACAAACTTTATGCCGAAGGAAAGTTTGCCGATGCTGCGGGCCTTTACGAAAACATTTTAAAAACCGGCGCGCAATCGTCCGCACTGCTGTTCAACTGCGGTAACGCAGAATTCAAGTCCGGTCGCCTCGGTATGGCCATCGCCGCGTATCGGCGGGCGGCGTTGCTCTCGCCGCGCGACGCGGAAGTGCGCGCGAATCTTGCGTTTGTCCGCGAGCAGATCCAGGGCGCGACGCTGCGCGAAAGCCGCTGGCAATACTGGCTTGGCCAGTTGACGCTCAACGAGTGGACGCTGCTCGCGGCGACCGCCTACTGGCTGACGTTTATTTTGCTCGCCGCGCGACAAATCCGCCCGGCGCTCGGTACGAAGCTGAAGAACGCAACCTTCGCGTTGGCCACATTGACAATTTTGTCCGGTTCAGCGCTGGGTTGGCAGGCGGCAGAGCATTTTTCCAAACAAACCGCGGTGGTTGTTGCGTCGGAAGCAACGGCGCGCAGCGGACCATTCGACGAGGCGCAAAACGCATTCATGGCGCACGACGGAGCGGAACTGGCCGTGCTGGACCGCCGCAGCGATTGGATTCAAGTCACCGACGGTTCGGGGAAAATCGGCTGGATGCAAACGAAACAGGTTGAAATTTTGCCGGGCGCGTGAACAAAATTTCGGGAGCGCCGGCATCTTGCCGGCATGAACCTGCGTTTCGCATTGCATGTCGCCGGCAGGATGCCGGCGCTCCCGGTGAGCTGTTTTGATTAATGCTCGCCGTTACAATTTTGGTTGAACGACATTCAAAAATATTTGTCCATCGGGAAATTATTTTGAAAACATGAGCACAGGAATCAATGCCATCAACGAGGCTGTGAAGGAATCCAGCGCCTTCACGCGGCCACTGTTTAACGAGCTGGGAAAGGTCATCGTCGGCCAAAATTATCTTACCGAGCGGTTGGTTATCGGCCTGCTCGCCAACGGCCACGTCCTGCTCGAAGGCGTGCCTGGCCTGGCCAAAACACTTGCCGTCAAATCGCTGGCAAACTGCATCCATGTCAAATTCTCGCGTCTGCAATTCACGCCCGACATGCTGCCGGCTGACGTCATCGGCACGCAGATTTACAATCCGCAATCCGGCGGTTTCAGCACGCGCAAAGGGCCGATTTTCGCGAACCTCATTCTGGCCGACGAAATCAATCGCGCACCCGCCAAGGTGCAAAGCGCCTTGCTCGAAGCCATGCAGGAAAAACAGGTCACCATCGGCGAGCAGACGTTCAAGTTGGAGGAACCGTTTCTGGTGCTCGCCACGCAAAATCCAATTGAGCAGGAAGGCACTTATCCGTTGCCGGAGGCGCAGGTGGACCGCTTCATGTTGAAATTGAAAATCGGTTATCCGTCGCGCGCCGAGGAACGGCAAATCCTCGATTTGATGGCCAAAACTTCCGGCACGCCGACGACGCGCGCGGTGGTTGACCCGAAAGACATTCTCAAAGCCCGCGAAGTCATCAACGACATTTACGTGGACGACAAGGTGAAGGATTACATCGTGGATTTGGTCTGCGCCACACGCGACCCTGACCACTACAAAATTGCGGTGAAGGATTTCATCCAACTCGGCGCATCACCGCGCGCGACCATCTACCTGACGCTGGCGGCCAAGGCTTATGCGTTTCTCAAAGGCCGTGGTTATGTGACGCCGCAGGACGTGAAGAGCATCGGCATGGACGTGTTGCGCCACCGTGTAGCCATCACCTACGAAGCCGAAGCCGAGGAAAAAACCAGCGAAACGGTTGTCCAGAAGATTTTTGACGAACTGCCTGTTCCGTAAATGACACAAGGCCGTCCACTTTACAACGAACCTGCGGAAACTGAATTGGTCGTCGTGGGCAAGTACCGGCAAACCAGTCGCGAAGTCAAGCTGCGTGCGGACGCTGCGGCCGCATTGCTCGATTTGATAACTCAAGCCCGCGTCGCAGGAGTGGCGGTTGTTCCCATTTCCGGTTTTCGCACCATTGCGTATCAAGAGTCGCTTTTCTGGAAAGCGGTGGCAAAATACGGTTCGGAAGCTGTCGCCATTCGCTGGGTAGCGCGTCCGGGTCATTCGGAACATCACACGGGCCTGGCCGTGGATTTAGGCGATGAAAACAATCCAGCTTGCGATGTCGAACCGCCCTTCGACGAAACGCGCGTATTTCACTGGCTTCAAAAAAACGCGGCGCGTTTTGGTTTTGAAATGTCCTTTCCACGAAATAATCCCCGCGGCGTCAATTACGAGCCGTGGCATTGGCGCTTTGTGGGCACACCGGAGGCAAAACAGATTTTTCAAAAATGATTCCCCGCGAAATTCTCAAAAAAATCCGGCAGATCGAGATCCGCACGAACCGGCTCGTGACTGAGACGCTCGCCGGCCAGTATCACAGCGTCTTCAAAGGGCAGGGGATGAACTTCGACGAGGTGCGCGAATACCAGCCCGGCGACGACGTGCGCGCCATTGACTGGAACGTCACTGCGCGGATGAACCATCCGTTTATCAAAAAATTTGTCGAGGAACGCGAGCTCACGCTCATGCTCGTCGTGGATGTGAGTGGGTCAGGGCTGTTCGGTTCGCGTGCGCAATCCAAACGCGAACTCGCCGCCGAAATTGCGTCCGTGCTCGCGTTCTCTGCCATCCGAAACAACGACAAGGTGGGTCTGCTGCTGTTCACGGACGAAGTCGAAAAATTTATTCCGCCGCGCAAAGGCCGCGGTCACGTGCTGCGCGTCATTCGCGAGGTTTTGTATTTCGAGCCGAAACGACGCGGAACAGATTTGGTCAATGCGCTGGAATTCATGGGGCGCGTGTTGCCGCACAAAGCCATCGCGGTCGTCATTTCGGATTTTATCAGCCCGCCGGTAGCGTCGGCTGTCCCCGGCCGGCTTTTGCGTGAGGACCCGCGACACACCGGACCCTCGCGTGAGAACACGCGACACTACAGCGGTGCATTGCCGCAACCGGTTCAAACCGCTTTGCGCATGGCCAATCGCCGCCACGACGTTGTCGCCGTGCAAATCACCGATCATTACGAACTGGAATTGCCGGCGCTGGGCCGGCTGATTTTGGAAGATGCCGAGACCGGTGAAATTGTGGAACTCAACACCGGCCCTGCGGGCAGCCGTGATGCCTTTGCGCTCCGGCAACAGAGACAAAACGAGGATTTGGCGCGACAGCTCCGCTCGTCCGGCATTGACGCGATTCAACTGCGTACGGATGAGCCATACTCAGTAGCGCTGGGGAAATTTTTTGAAAACCGGGAAAAGCGGAGGCTGCGCGGATGATTGCCACCAGCCCACCGCCCGTTGCCGCGTCGTCGGCCGCTGTGACCAACGACATCCGCGACATCAAGCCCCCCATTGCGATTCCGAATGGCTGGGAATGGGTCTGGTGGGTGCTGGCGGCGCTGGCCGTTGCCGCGGCGGCCATTTTTGTCTGGCGTTGGTGGCAAATACGACGTTTGCAAATTCTGGTTGAACCGCCATTACCCGCACATGTCCGCGCGAAACAAAAATTGGACGAAGCACTTGCGTTGATTTCACAACCCAAACCGTTCTGCACTTTGGTCTCGGACACAATCCGGCTTTACCTTGAGGAGTGCTTCAACTTCCGTGCGCCGGAGCGTACAACCGAAGAATTCCTGTATGAATTGCAGGACACAGATTTGCTGTTGCCGGAACAAAAGGAAACTCTCAGTAATTTTTTTGAAAGCTGCGACCTCGTAAAATTCGCCAAATATGAACCGGGCGAACCGGAATTGCGCGAATTGCACGGTTCAGCCCTGCGGCTGGTCGAGGAAACTGAGCCAAAACCGGAATTGCCAACGGCAGAAACCCCGGAACCCAGACTCCAGACCCAAGACACCAGTCAATGACCTTTGGACATCCATATTTTTTACTGCTGTTGCTATTGCTGCCGCTGCTGGCGTGGCTGAAAGGCCGGCGTGGCCGGTCGCCGGCATTTCTTTATTCGTCGGTGCGGTTGGTGGAAGGGCTGACGCAGGCAAGGCGCGCCCGCGCGGGCGCATTTCTGGCGGCGCTGCGCTGGCTGGTGCTGGCGTCATTCATTGTGGCGCTGGCCCAGCCGCGTCTGATGAAAAGCCGGACCGAAGTCAAAGCCAGCGGCATTGATATCGTGGCGGCACTGGATTTGTCGGGCAGTATGATTTCAGAAGATTTCGTTGTGAATGGCCAGCGAGTAAACCGGTTCAATATGGCGCGTTCGGTCCTGAAAGACTTCATTGACCGGCGTCCGAATGACCGTATTGGGCTGGTGGTGTTTGCGGCCCAGGCGTTCATTGCCGCGCCGTTGACGCTTGACCACGATTATTTGCAGGAAAATCTGGACCGGCTCGAAATCGGCACGATCAATTCCGACGCCACTGCCATTGGCGACGCGTTGACCACGGCATTGAACCGGCTGCGCGATTTGAAGGCCAAGAGCAAAATCATCATCCTGGCGACGGATGGTCAGAACAACTCCGGCAAAATTCAACCGCTGGTGGCGGCCCAGGCAGCGCAGGCACTGGGGGTGAAAATTTACACCGTTGGCATCGGTGAACGCGGCCTGGCACCCATGCCGGTGTTCATGGGTGGTCGAAAGGTAGGTTATCAGCAGGTGACGGTGGACGTGGATGAAGACACATTGCAGAAGATAGCGCAGATGACGGGTGGGCAATATTACCGCGCCGACAACGCGGAACGGTTCCGGGAAATTTACGCAGAAATTGACAAACTCGAAAAGACCGAGGCGGTCATCAACAAATACACCCAGTTCAAGGAGTTGTTTCCATGGTTTGTGTCATGCGGACTGGTGTTGCTGCTGCTCGAGGTTGTGCTGGGGCAAACCGTGTTTAGAAGATTGCCATGAAGACATTGTTGATTGCCGATTGCCGGTTGCCGATTAAAAAATCAGTTGCCGGATGCGGTCTTGCGCGATGCGACCATGATGGCGGTGAGTTCGTTGGCTTCCTGCAAAAGTGGCGACAGCTTGCGGACGGGCATTATCCCGGCTTCGACCAGCAGTTCGAGCCACAGCGCAGTTTCGTCAGCCTCCTCTTCCACCGTCCCGATTTTGGCGATAAATTCCGCCGGACTGCGGGCGCGGCAACTGGCGCGATAATTCGCCGCCACCGAAGTCCCGCTGCGAACAATCTGTTTGGCGATGACACGTCCCGCATCGTCATTTTTTGGAATCGCGCGGGTCAGTTTGATAATTCGCAAGGCAAAAGTTTTTGTTCGGGCTTTCAATTCGGTTGGGTTCATTCACCGAAATTACAAATTCAATCAGCAATCGCCAATCGGAAATCGGCAATACCAAGATGAGATTCGCGCATCCACAATTTCTCTGGTTGCTTCTGGTAATTCCGCCGGTGTTGCTCGTGTTTTTCTGGTGGGCCTGGCGCAAAAGACAGCAACTGCTCGGGCAATTCATTCAGACGCGCTTGTTGTCCACGTTGACGGTTGGTATTTCACCAACCCGGCAAAAAATCCGGCTGGCCTGTCTCACATTGACGGTTGCCTGCGTCATTATTGCACTGGCCCGGCCGCAGTGGCACTTCGACTGGGAAAAGGTCGAACAACGCGGCCTGGACATCGTGGTGGCGATTGACACGTCCAAAAGCATGCTGGCCGGGGATATTGCGCCCAACCGCCTGGAGCGCGCCAAGCTCGCGGCGCTGGACTTGATGCAGCAGGCCAGGAACGACCGGCTCGGGTTGGTGGCGTTTGCCGGCGACGCTTTTTTGGAATGCCCGCTGACGATTGACGACACGGCGTTTCGCCAGAGCGTCGAGGCCCTGGACGTGAACACGATTCCACAGGGCGGCACGGCCATTGCCCCGGCCATCAACGCCGCCCTGACAGCCTTCAAGGAAGGCGATCATTACAAAGTGTTAGTGCTGCTCACCGACGGCGAGGACAACGTCAATGCCAATGACGCGCTCGCCGCCGCGCAGGATGCGGCCAAGGCCGGTTTGAAGATTTTCACCGTCGGCATCGGCACGTCCGCAGGCGATTTGCTGCGGGTGACGGACGCGGATGGAAATTCGGATTACGTCCGCGATCCGGATGGCAACGTGGTAAAGTCGCATTTGAACGAGACGTTGCTGCAACAAATCGCCACGACGGCGGGCGGATTTTATCTGCCGCTGCGGCCCAACACGATGGACACGCTTTACGAAAAGGGCATCGCGCCGCTGCCAAAATCCGAGTCACAGGAACGCCTGGTGCGTCATTATCACGAGCAATTTCACTGGCCGTTGGCGGCGGCGATTTTGTTGCTGCTGGCGGAAATGCTGTTGCCGGAAAGAAAGGCCCCGGTTCGAAAACCGTTGAAACGGTTTTTGACTTCCGTGGTTCCAGGCACCGGACTGAAATCCGGTGTTGATGAGACAGTTTCTCGCGCAAGTGTGATGGCATTGGCAATCCTGCTGTTTTTGCCGTCTGCCGGTTCCGGTTCGCCGGCGAGTGCCTTGCGCGAATACAATGCGGGCAATTACACCAACGCGTTGCAGGAATTCTCGCGGCTGGCGCTGATCCAGACAAATGACCTGCGGCTGGTTTTCAATGCGGGCGCGGCGGCGTATCGCGCGACAAATTTTGACGAGGCGTTGAAGAATTTCAGGTTGGCGACTCTGTCGCCGGATTTAAAGTTGCAGCAGCCGGCATATTACAATTTGGGCAACACACTGTATCGCCTGGGCGAACTCAAATTCGAGCCGGACACGGAAGGCCTGGACGCGATGGAAGAAAGCTGGGGGCAAGCGGTCAAGAGTTATGAGCACGCAGCGAAATTGGACACGAATGATGCGTATGTTGCCTACAATCTGGCTTTTGTGAAGAAGCAGATTGAGTTGATCACCCGGCTTCGCGAAGCGATGCGAAGGGCCAAACAGGCAGCGGATGAGGCGGTTCGGCGCGCAGAATATCACCGCGCCCTGGAAATCATGGAAAGCCTGAACAATCCCATTGCCGCCAAAAAATTCCAGGATTACATCAAAAAATTAAAGGACATTGATGCGATTGTTTCTCCTGCTCAACGTTAGCGTGCTGCTGCTGACATGGCAGGCAGCCCGCGCCCAATCCGCCGATGATTTTTTCAACAGCGGCGCGCAATTCTACATTTCCAACAACATCCCCCAGGCGCTGGTGCCGGTGGAAGCGGGGCTGAAACAGTATCCCGACGATGTGAAGCTGAAAAAACTGTATGAGTTGCTAAAACAGCAGAGCCAGCAACAATCGCAACCAAACCAGCAGAAGCAATCGCAGCCGCAAAAATCAAACAGCCGGCAGAATCAGCAGCAACCCAACCAACCGCAGTCCCGACAGAATTCGCAGGCGCAAAAGCAGAACGAACAGAAGCAATCCGACCAGAAAAACGACGAGCAGCAAAAACAGCCGCAACCACAAAAATCGGGTGAGCAGCAGAAAAATCAAAACGAACAGGGCCAAACGGTGGAGGCCGGGCAAATGACGCCGGAGGAGGCACGGCGATTACTGGACGCCCAAAAAGGCAACGAGCAGTTTTTGCAACTGAAACCGCAGGGAAAACCGGAAAACCAGAACCGCCCCATCAAGGATTGGTGATTCTCTTTTTGTTCCCGATATCGTGAATTCGGCATGGGGGGTGGCTTTGTGAAGTTGCGCTTGATTGGCCGGCAGAATCAGGCATGTTCGCGTGGCACGTCCGGCATTGTGAAAACGCTGCACAAATATCTGACCCGCGAAGTCCTTGTCTCGTTGTTGATGACGGTGACGGTTTTCACTTTTGTGGTGCTGCTCTTCAACGTGCTCAAGGAGATTCTCCCATTGCTCATGAGCGGTCAGGTGCGGTTGGGGCTGGTGCTGAAGGCCGTCGGGCTGTTAATTCCATTTGCCTGTGTTTATGCCTTGCCGATGGGGTTCATCACGGCAGCCCTGCTCGTGTTCGGAAGGTTCAGTGCCGACCAGGAATTAACCGCCGCCCGCGCCAGCGGCATCAGTCTTTTCTCACTCATCTCACCGGTGTTGTTGCTCAGCCTGTTTTGCTGTGGCCTCAGCGCCTGGTTTAACATGCAACTCGGCCCGTTGTCCCGCGTCGCCTACATCAACCTGAAAAGCCAGCTCCGTTCTGAACTGGCAAATGCCCAACTGCCGGAAGGCCGGTTTATTCCCGTCTCCACTAATTATATTTTTTACGTGGAGAAAAACCGCAACGGCAATCTGGAAAACGTGATGGTTTTCAAGCTCGAGGACGGAACCAACGTGAGCACCACCCTGCGCGCCCCGCGCGGCTGGTTCGAAACGGACCTGCCAAACAAGCAACTCGTTCTACATCTGTTCGACGCGCGGACCGTCACGTTCAGCGGAGCACGCATCAACATCGGTTCGTTTCCGGAATTGACCTGCCCCTTGGACCTTAATGTGGCGACGAACCAAACCTACAAACCAAAAATCAGCGATATGACTTTCTGGCAATTGCGCGATGAGCTGAATGATTTGGAGAAAAAACTGGGTTTACCGCCCGTCACCGGGAAGGCGTCTCCGGAGGAATTACGGGCGCAACTTCGTGAAGCGAATAAACAACGGAACGATTTAACCGAGCCGGTCCGCGTGGAAATGCACCGACAAATCGCTTTTTCATTTGCCTGTTTTGGCTTCACGCTGGTCGGGATTCCGCTCGGCATCCGCATGCACCGGCGCGAAACCAATGTCGGTGTCGCCATTGCGCTGGTGCTGGTGCTGATTTATTACGCGTTTATCATGCTGGGCGAATCCCTGTCCGCCCGGCCCGAATTTGCGCCGCACCTGATTCTCTGGCTGCCGAATTTTATTTTTCAAGGCGTCGGGGTAGTATTGCTCTGGCGCGCCAATCGGGGAATTTAACCCGAAAACCGGAGTTCGGCAGGTGAGACGCGCTGCGCCAAGGCGAATTTCGGTTTCGGGTTTAATGACAGATGACGAATGACGGATGGCCTGCAATTTGTCATGCGTCATTCATTTGCTCCGATAAACCTTCCCAATCGCCGCCTGGTCCACGGGCTTGACGATGAGTTCGTCTATGTTGACATGCGGCGGGCGGCTGGCGACCCAAACCAGAATTTCCGCGATGTCAACAGCGGAGAGTGGAATGATGCCTTCATAAACCTTTTTCGCGCGGGTGGTATCACCCTTGAATCGCACGAGGGAAAACTCTGTTTCCGCCAAACCGGGATCCACCGTGCTGACGCGGATGCCCGTGCCCAGCAATTCGAGCCGCAACGCGCGGGTAATTTGCAATTCACCCGCCTTCGCCGCGCAATAGGCCGAGCCGCCTTCGTATGCTGTGTGGCCGGCGACCGAGCCAATGTTGATGATGCTGGCGCCGGCGTCACGGGCCATGAGCGGCAGCGCCGCGCGCGTCATGCGCAGCACACCGAGCAAGTTCGATTGTATCATCGCCTCCCAATCCGCGTCCTTGCCCCCGGCAACGGGGTCCAGCCCGTGCGCGCCGCCGGCGTTGTTGATCAGGACATGGAGATTGCGGATTTTCTGCCTCACCCAGGAGATGAATGTTTCGACGCTCTCCGTTTTTGCCACATCCAAAAAATGGAAATGGACTTCCGCTGCTCCAGCTTTACGTGTTTCAGCGGCGACTTTTTTCAGGCGATCCACCCGTCGGGCGCCGAGCAGTAATTTTGCGCCCTCGGCGCCGAACGCGCGTGCTGCCGCCGCGCCAAACCCGCTGGAGGCACCGGTAATCAAGACCCATTGGTTTTCCAAAAGCGACTTGTTTTGTCTTTTCATTGGAGAATGTAAGCGTGGAAAAATCGCAATGGCAATCGCCCGCCTTCGCACTTCGTGCTACGGCCCGGCAGTCATCGCTCTGCGCTGCGCTCCGAGCTGTCTCTGGCTTGCCGAGCCGTAGCTCGCAGCGTTTTACCTTGCCAACTTTTTATCTCTGGCCCGCCTTTGTTTCACTTCGGCGCGGCAGCCTTCGCTTTCCGCTGCGCTGCGAGCGAAGGCTGGTGGAGCCGAGGGGATTCGAACCCCTGACCTGCTGATTGCGAACCAGCCGCTCTACCAACTGAGCTACGACCCCAGCCATTTCCGCCTGTTTCTCAACGGCGATTACTATGCGGCTTTGCGGCCGGACGACAAGTTTTTTTGCCGGCCAACAAAAATGTCGGCGGGTCCGGCAATCACACACGATTTACATCGCCGAAACCCGCCGACGCCTGCTTTTTAAAGGCAGCGCACCCAGTTCTCATTGGGCAAGAGAAACTTAACCTATGGAACGGGCGTGGCAAGTGTTTTCTTGAAAAAATATTTTTCACCTTCGCCTCGGGATTCATATCTTCTCATAAACAGCTTTATTTCCACCGAGGAACGTTCGAACATTGGGTATGCCAAAGAATTGCCGGGCGCTTCAATTCGCCGCACGGCTGCTGGGCGGGCTGGTTTCCGTCTTTGCGGCCACTGCGGGCGTGGCTGGCCACCCAGGTTCGCAGTTCATTGTGGATTCCTGGAGCACCCGAGAAGGACTTCCACAAAGCTCGGTTATTTCGGTGATACAAACCAGGGACGGTTATCTCTGGCTGGGAACGCTGAATGGCCTGGTGCGCTTTGACGGAATCCGTTTTACGGTCTTCGATGAGGAAAACACACCTGGTCTGAACAGTGACCGGATTATTTATTTATTTGAAGACAGTCACACCAATCTTTGGATCGGGACGGATGCCGGTGGCGTGTCAGTGGTGAAGGACGGGAGAGTCACAAATTTCCCAATCGGGCGCACGAGTCAGGAAGGCAAAGTGACATCCGCTTGCGAAGATTCCGCCGGCACCGTGTGGTTTTACACAGCGGATTCGTATCTGGCCCGATATCAAAACGGGAAAATGGGGGCGTTTAATCTTAATTTGAGCACTCCTCCGATTTGCCGGATGATTGCGGCTGAAAAATCAGGGACGCTTTGGGTCGCGGATGTCAGTGGAATGTTTTCCCTGCGCCCTGAAAATTTTCATCCGCCGGCGATTGCCATTGATGAATCGCTCCTGGCGGAAAGGCTGGATTTTATTTTGGCCAGCCGAACCGGCGGGATTTGGCGGTTGATGAATGGCCGGGTCCAAAAATGGAATTCAGGCAAACTGGAAAAAGACTTTGGCATCTATCCCTGGGGCAATTCGATCATCAAAGCCGCCTGCGAAGATGACGCGGGCAACCTGATTGTTGGCACGCTGGGCGACGGCGTTTTCTGGTATGACGCGAAGGGGGGATATGAACACATTTCTGAAGAACAAGGACTGTCATCGAAATACGTCCTTTCTTTGTGCATGGATGGTAAGGGAAATCTTTGGGTGGGAACGGATGGCGACGGCTTGAATCGGATCAAAAGGAAAATTTTCGATGTCCCCGAAATCCATCAGGGGGTCCATCCGTGGGCGGCCCAGTCATTGTCCATGGACGCGCGTGATGGTTTGTGGCTGGCTTTTGGCGCACAAGGCGCGTCTTATTGGATGTCAAACTCCGTGCAGGATTTTCGTGTAGGCCCACTGCAAGATGCCTGGGAGGTTTTGGTGGATCATCAGCAACAAGTCTGGATCGGAACGCGAGGTGACGGACTGTTCCGATTTCAGTTCAATCATTTTGAACCGGCGTCTGGCGCGGAAATTCTCGGCCCGTGGGTCTCTGCGCTGTTCGAGGATCGCAAGGGTCAATTGTGGGCTGGCACCCAAAGAGGCCTGGCGCGCTGGGACGGACGGAACTGGAAAGTCTTCACCACCCGCGCCGGCTTGTCCGAAAACATCGTTCGCGCCATCGCGGAAGACGCCGAAGGCAATCTTTGGGTGGGAACGGAAAGCCGGGGATTGAATTTTTTAAAAGACGAAAGATTCATTTCCTGCCAACAATCGGAGGATGGCCTGCCTGGCAATGACATCTCCGCGCTGTACGTGGACAAAGAAGGCGTCCTGTGGGTCGGCACTTTCGGCCACGGCCTTGCCCGGCTTCAAAATGGAAAATGGAAGCGTTACTCGACTGATGACGGCCTTGCCAGCAATAGCATCAGTTACATTATTGAGGATGACGAAGGCAATTTATGGATCGGTTCCAACGCCGGATTGATGCGAATTCAAAAAAAATCTCTGAACGACTTCGCCCTTGGAACCACTAACTCCATTTCCTGCCGCACTTACGGCGAGGCTGACGGATTGCCGACGCGCGAATGTTCCAGCGGCGCGCAGCCTGCCGCCATCCGCGCCCACGATGGCTGGTTGTGGTTTCCCACCACCAAAGGATTGGTGTCCGTGAGTCCTGCGGCGCTCAAGCCCAACTTGCGGCCGCCGTTGGTCATGATTGAATCCGTGCGCGTTGACGGGCGCGAACAAAAGACCAATCAGCTCGCCTCAGCGTGGCCGCAATCCATCACGATTGCGCCCGGCATTGAGCAACTGATGGTTCAATTGGAAATTCATTACACCGCCCTGAACTTCATCGCCCCGGACGAAGTGCGGTTCAAATACCGTTTGGAGGGCCGTGAAACAGCGTGGACGGACGTGGGCAACGCCCGGACGGCGTACTACAGTGAAGTGCCGCCCGGACATTACCGCTTCCACGTCATCGCCTGTAACGAGGACGGCTTGTGGAATGAAAATGGCAGTTTCCTTGACATTACCGTGCTGCCGCAATACTGGCAGACCGGCTGGTTCCGCGTCACGGTCATCGTGTGTATTCTGGGATTGATTGTTGCCACAGTGCGGTATCTTTCCACGCAAAAGCTGCAGCGCCAACTGCAGGCGCTCAAACACCGGGAAGCATTGGAAAAGGAACGTTCCCGCATTGCCCGCGACCTGCACGATCAGCTTGGCACCAATCTGACGCAGGTGGCGTTGTTGGGAGAAATGGCCGAGGCGGACAAAAACGTGCCTGAAGAAATCGAATCGCACGCCCGGCAACTTTCCCAAACCGCGCGCGAGACGACGCGTTCGCTCGACGAAATCGTCTGGGCGGTCAATCCCGCCAATGACACGCTGGACGGGCTTGTCAATTACGCCTGCAAATTCGCGCAGGAATATCTCGCCCTGGCCGGAGTGCGTTGCCGGGCGGACGTGCCGGCCCAGTTGCCGGCGACCATCCTCGCCCCGGAAGTCCGCCACAACGCTTTCCTTGCCTTCAAGGAAGCCGTCAACAACGTGGTCAAACACGCGCAGGCGACCGAAGCCCGGATTCGATTAAAGTTGCAGTCGGACAATTTCACCCTGGAAATCGAAGACAACGGGCGCGGCCTGGGTGCTCCGGCTGCAGATGCAGCGGCAGCGCGAAATGGTCTTCGCAACATGCGCAAACGGATGGAAGACATTCACGGAGAATTTTCAATCGGCCCCGGCGCCAATGGCGGCACATTGGTCCGCCTGACCGTTCCCATCTCCAGGCTTTCTTAATCCTGATCTTAATCCTAATCTTAATCATGTTGGCGATCGGGATTGTTATTAAGAGCAAGATCAGGATTAGCATGGATATTTGAACGATGCCCATTACCGTTTCCATCGTTGAAGACAACGACAAGTTGCGCGGCACGCTGGCCCGCGTGCTCAATCGCGCCGAAGGTTTCCGCTGTGCCAGCCAGTATGCCAACGCCGAGGACGCGCTGAAGGATTTGGCGCAGGTGCGTCCGGACGTGGTGCTGATGGACATCAACCTGCCCGGCATGAACGGGGTGGAATGCGTCCGGAAATTGAAAACGTTACTGCCCGAAGTCCAGGTGATGATGCTTACGGTTTATGAGGACACGGAAAACATCTTCAACGCGCTGGCGGCGGGCGCCAGCGGTTACCTGCTCAAACGCACTTCCAGCAAGGAACTGCTGGAAGCCATTCAGGAAGTGCACCGGGGCGGTTCGCCGATGACCATACACATCGCCCGCAAAGTCGTGCAATCCTTTCAAAAAAGCGCGGCTTCGGCGCAAGCCACGGAAAATCTGTCCGAACGCGAACAGCAGGTGCTCGACCTGTTGAGCCAGGGACTGATTTACAAGGAAATTGCCGACAAACTCGGCATCAGCTACGAAACCGTGCATACCTACATCCGCCGCATTTATGAAAAATTGCAGGTCCGCACCCGGACCGAAGCCGTGGCCAAATTCCTTCGCCATTGACCATTTTTTGCGGTTTTCCCTTATTTTTGGCGTTTCGCGCGGGATTATATCTTTCACAAACCCAAGTCTAAAAATTGATTTAATGATGTTTGTTTGCGACATTAGAAAATAGGCATGGAAAATCCACGCTCAATCGAACGGTTCATTTTGGCGATGCTTGTTGCCATTGTTGCAGCGGTTGTTGCAGCCATCATTTATTTCAGGTGACTGTCTTATGCTCGTCGTGCGGCGGCAATCAGCTTAGTCCGAACCCACTTAGTTTTGCCTATGCCTGATTCTTTCACAGCCTGGATGATTTCCTGATATTCCAGCGGCGAAACCCGCGTGGAAATGAAC
>Ga0187866_1002473_pt1 | contig 15279 bp, 10 predicted proteins | sample June2016WEW_11_1_3_FD_133013 | JGI IMG/M metagenome (GOLD analysis project Ga0187866, IMG submission 133013) | Peatland microbial communities from SPRUCE experiment site at the Marcell Experimental Forest, Minnesota, USA - June2016WEW_11_150 | ecosystem: Environmental > Terrestrial > Soil >...
GCAAAATACCGAGGCGCACGAACTCCTGAAACGCACGCGCCCTGGGAAACCCACGGGCCGGGCCGGCGTGCCCCCGGCCAGCCAACCCCGTCCCTCAGCCGGCCCCGCCCCCGCCGCCCCCGCCGGGCAGTCAGAGGCCGCGGCGCCGCCCCTGGCAGCACCTCAGGCTGCCGCCCAAGGCTCACCGCCGGCCCCCGCGGACGATTTGCCAGCCGCCAGCCGTCAGTCTGCCGAGCCGCTGGTTTCCGCCCTGGTCTCCGCCTACAACTCCGAGCGGTTTATGCGCGGCTGTCTCGAAGACCTCGAGCGTCAAACCATCGCCGACCGACTTGAAATCATCGTGGTGGACAGCGCCTCACCCCAAAACGAACGCGCCATCGTCGAGGAATTCCAGAAACGCCACTCGAATATTGTCTATCTTCGCACCGAAGCGCGCGAGTCGGTTTATGCCGCCTGGAATCGGGCTGTCAAGGCCGCGCGCGGCAAGTACCTGACCAACGCCAACACGGACGACCGGCATCGGCGGGACGCTTTGGAAGTGCTCGCCCGCACCCTGGAGGAGCATCCGGAGGTCACGCTGGTCTATGCCGACTGCTTGCTCACCCGTACGGAGAACGAGACCTTTGAAACGGCTACCGTGGTCAACCAGTGCCAATGGCTGGATTTCAACCGCGCCGACCTGTTGCTCAAGGGCTGCTTTGTCGGACCGCAGCCGATGTGGCGGGGCGAGGTGCACAAGGAACACGGCTACTTTGACGCGAGCTTCGTTTCGGCCGGCGATTACGAGTTCTGGCTGCGCATCGCCCAAACGCGAAACTTCCTGCATGTCCGGGAGACGCTTGGACTCTACCTGGAGTCACCCGGCAGTGTGGAGCATGCCAACCGCGAACGCGGCGCAAAAGAGGTCGCCGAGGCCCGGGCCAGGTACGCCTCCGGCTTGCTCGCCGGCAATACCCACGGCCAGCCCAAGGGCAAAGCCTGCCCGGAGCCGCGCGTCCAGCCCGGCTCTGCTGGCGCCAGCCAACCGCAGGCCAAAGCTCCCCTGGCCTTGCCTCCTTGCGCCCTGGTGGGTCACCTGGGCCAGGCGCGCGAACTCTGCCGCCGCCGCAAACTGCCCGAGGCCTGGACCGCCACGCTGGCCGCCCTCCAGGTCCGCCCGTTCCATCCCGAGGCCTATTTGCTGCTGGCCGAAATCGCCCTGGCCGCCGGGAACTCCATTGTCGCCCGCCAATGCGCGCAGCACGCCCGCCAGCTCGCCCCGGAATGGAAGCCGGCCAAAAAGTTCCTCCAGGGCCGCGTGCGCGGCAACGCCAAACCCGCCTGGCTGGTCCTGCCTGACGCCATCACCGTGGACGCCTCGCGTCTCTCCGTCTGCCTGATTGCGAAAAACGAGGAACAGTTCCTCCCCCGGTGCCTGGCCTCCGTGCGCGGCCTGGCCGACCAGATTGTGCTGGTGGACACCGGCTCGAGTGACCACACCGTCGAACTCGCCAAAGGGCATGGCGCCGAGGTCTATCATTTTGCCTGGTGCGAGGATTTCAGCGCCGCCCGCAATGCCGCCCTGGCGCACGTCACGGGCGACTGGGTGCTGGTGCTGGACGCCGACGAGGAACTGCCCCCCGAGAGCCAGGAGCCGCTGCGCCGGCTCCTGCGGGAGAGGTCGGTCATTGGCTGGCGGCTGCCGCTCATCGATGTGGGCCGCGAGGAGGAAGGCTGCAGCTACGTCCCGCGCCTGTTCCGCAACGCCCCGGGCCTGTTCTACGTCGGTCGCGTGCACGAGCAGGTCTTCAGCAGCCTGGAGGTCCGCCGCCAGCAATGGGGCCTGGACAACCGGCTGGGCGACGCTGCCTTGCGGCATCACGGCTATCGCCCGGAGGTCGTCAAGGACCGCAACAAGATCGAGCGCAACCTGCGGCTGCTGGAGCGGGCGGTGGCGGAAATGCCCGAGGAGGCGAACCTGCGCATGAGCTACGGCCTCGAACTGGCCCGCTCGGACGAGCGGGAAAGAGGGGTGATCGAGTATTACAAGGCCCTGGAGCTGATGTCCGCCCAGCCGGCCGCACTGATGGTGCCCGAGTTGCGCGAGATGCTGCTCACCCAGCTCAGCACGCAGCTCATGGCGCTGAAACGCTGGGACGAACTGGTCCGTCTCCTGACTTCCCCCCTGGCCCAGGCGGGCGGCTTGACCGCCTCGCTCCATTTCGCTTTAGGGCTGGCGCATCTTGAACTGAAGCAGTTCGGTGAGGCTGCTGATCAGATGCGCCAGTGCCTGGCCAAACGCCAGCAGCCTGCCCTGGCCCCGATCAATAAGGAAATCCACCAGGCCGGCCCCCGCCATTGCCTGGCCCTCTGCCTGGACCAACTCGGCCAGACCGAGCCTGCCGCCGAGCAGTTCCGCCGCGCCATCCAGGACGACCCCCAAGCCCGCCCAGCCCGGCTGGATTATGCGGGCTTCCTGGCCGCTCACGGGCAGCCCGTGGAAGCGATCAACCTGTTCCTTGCGCTGGCCAACGAAAAGCCGGACGACGCCCAGGCCTGGTTCCGGGGTGGCCGCGTCGCGCTGAGCGCGCCCGAGTTCCAGGAAGTGGCCCTGGACTGGACGGCCGAGGCGCAACGGCATCTGCCGCAGGAGCCGGCCCTGGCGCAGCAGCGGGCCGAGGCGCTCATGCTCGCCGGCCAGTGCGAGGCCGCGCTGCCGTTGTGGCGGCGCCTCGCGCTGCCGGCCGGCCAGTGCGGCCCGGCCCAGGCCCTGGCTGCCCTCCTGCTGTGCGAAACCGCCGCCGGTCAGGACGTTTCCCCGCCGCCGGCCCACCTCGAGGGTGCCGTCAGCCGCGAGTTTCTCAACTGGTACCAGCGCCTGGTTCAATTCAACGCTCGCGCTGCCCTGGAAGAACTCAACCGCCGGGTCGGGGCGCTGGCCTGCGTCCTTCCGTCCGCCGCCCGCCTGCTGGCCGCCGCCCTGGCCGAAGTGCGCGAAGAAGTCCCGGCGTAGCCGCTTCCGAACGACGGCGCGTCCGCGCGTGTCCCGGTTCGGTTGCGGCAGCCTTCCGGCAGCGTCGTAATAATCACCGTTTCACTTGTTTGCCTGTCGCGGGGGATGTCGTTCCCGCCTCCGAATCCGACCGATTCACGAGTTGTGCCAGCAGACCATTGCGAGTCGCTTCATCAATCAGCCCGAGGTTGTGCAGGTGGTGCGCCAGCGCATCGGTGCTCACCTTGAGCCGTTTGGCGAGCGCCAGCAGCAGATCGAAGGTGAACGCGGACTCTGAAACCGTGAGCGCTTCCCGAAGCAAATCAGGCGGCATCAACAGTGCCGCCGCAAACGCATTTGCCCGCTGCTCCAACTCGCGGGGTGCCCAAGGCCCGGAAATCAATGCCAGGCTTTGTCCTTGCGCGTGATCGTGCAAGAGGTGGCAAAGCTCGTGCGCAAGAACAAAATGGCGTCCGGAAGGGAACTGGCACTTGGGATTGCGTTTGTTCACGAAGACGTGTGGCGCTGCCCCCTCGGGCTGCACGGCCAGGCCTGCTGTGCCCGCGTCGCTCAATTGGATGTCCGCGACACGCACGCCCAATTCGGCAAGGTGGCCCTCGATATCGACAAAACCGCCGCGCCTCTTTCGGACGCCCGCTGCGGCTGCCCATTCCCGTGCCAGGCGGTAGCCATCGCTCCAGGCCGACACATCCCCGCGCCACGGCTGGGGCGACCGGGCCAGTCCCTTCCATCGGGCCGAGGGCTTCTCCTTTGACGCCTCGATCATGTGAACGGCCAGCCCAAGCACATCAGAGTCCGTCAGAGTCGGCGAAGCCGAGCCGAACATCACCGCCGCCTCGCAGCTTCCGCAGACGCAGAGAGCACTGCCGCCCGCAGGCTCAAGCCAAGACCGCACCAAGGCGCGCTGGTCAGTGAACCGCTCCTCCAATGCCTGGCGCAACCGCCGCCATCGCTGCTGCCAATGCTCGACCTGGCCACCCAAACCGGCCAGCACCGCCGCGCGCTGGAACTGCCGCTGACCATCATCCAAAGCGGCGACCTGCTTCGTCAGCTCTGCCAATCGCTGCGATTGCGGGCTGGCCTGCAAGAGCAAGTGCCCTGCCTTGCGCAACACGTCAAAAAGCGGCCTCGCCACGTCATCTGGCGCGAGGCGTGCGGCCCACTGACCATGCAGGAACCGGAATCCTTCGGGCGCTCCGGCCACGGGGCTCTCACCCCAGGACACTTCGACACTGTGCAACCAGCGCCGAATGACCACATCGGGATAGAGGCCGCCGGACCGGCAGGAGCGCAAACAGTGGCGCGCTGTCCAGGCGCTGTTCGCCTCATTGGCGGCCGCGTTCCAGCCGGTCGGCGGGTCGAACCGCTCCGGACGATTAGTCTCGGCCAGAGACAGCCAGGCGGTGTCCCCCGCGTTCCACACAGGCGGCCGTTGCTCGTGCAACAGGCAGTCCCAGGCTCCTGTCAGCCACTCCAGGAGCGGGAGCAAATACCACTCGACGCCCCTTCGGACTTCACCCCGATCAAGGTGTTCGCAAAGGTTCCGTCCGCCTGCCCAGATCTGGAACTGGCCCCAGGAAAGGTCTTCCTCTGGCGTGGCAAAGCCCGGGTCGAGGTTCTGTAAGAACTCCGCCCGGAAGGCGAAACGGTTGGGATCGCCAGCTTGCAAGGCCGGTTGCTGGTGCAGTTTCAAACTCACTGGATGTCCTCCCAATACCGTTTGATGTCCCGTGAGGTGACTGCACGGCTGTTGAGCAGTTGCTGGCGAACAGATGCAGGCACGTCTCGCCAACCGATGGGGTAGCCATGCCATCGGTTCTTGGCGGGATCGTGCTGCTGCGCGCAGAAAGCGCGGCCGTTGTCGCAAGCATACCGCTTCTTGGCCTCCAGTATGCTGGATTGAAGCAGCTCCCGCGCGCGCTCCATGCCGACATCAGAAGGACAAAGCGACCCCTTGCGCCCCGGCTGCCAGGGCGCCTTATGCTTTGGACTCCCTTCGTAAACCGGCTGCATTTGCGGGGACTATTATCGGCAGGTCGCCCGGTATTTCAACCAAACAAATTGCTCTGCGGGGGCGGGGTCTGGCCGACCTGGAAGCGGGCGAAGCGGCGAATGGTGAGTTGGTCGCCCAACTGGCTGGAGAGGGCGGCGATGTGTTCCTTGAGGGAGATCTCGGAGTTCTTTTTCACGAAGCCCTGGTCCAGCAGGCAGTAGGACTGGTAGAACTTGTCGAGCATGCCCTGGATGATTTTTTCGATGGCCTGGGCGGGCTTGCCTTTGAGGCGGTCGGATTGGGAGGCGATTTCGCGCTCTTTGGCGAGCACGGCTGGCGGCACCTGGTCGCGGGAGATGGCGGAGGGATTGCCTGCGGCGATCTGGAGGGTGATGTCCTTGACCAGTTGCTTGAAGGCGTCGTTGCCGACAGTGTTTTCCTGGCCCGCCCCGACCTCGACGAGCACGCCGACTTTGGCGCCGGTGTGGATGTAGGCGGCCACCATGCCGTTGCCGCTGACCTCCATGCGGGCATGGCGGGGGACCTGGATGTTCTCGCGGACCTGCGCCACCAGAGCCACGCGCTCGGCCTCGAAGGCCGCCTTGGGGTCGGCGGCCAAGCGCCGGGCCACGTCATCGACAAAGGCCTTGAACAGGTCATTGCGGGCGACGAAATCGGTCTGGCAATTGGCTTCGACGAGCACGCCGAGCCGGCCATCGGGGGCAATGTACTGGGCGATGAGCCCTTGGCGGGCCTCGCGCCCGCCCTTGAGGAGGGCGGTGGCGGCGCCCTTCTTGCGCAGAATATCCACGGCGCGGCCCAGGTCGCCCTGGGCCTCGGTTAATGCTTTCTTGCAGTTCATCATGCCGGCGTTGGTCATTTCGCGCAGTTTCGCCACGGCGGCAGCAGTGATTTCAGCCATAATTAAGTCCTTAATCGTTCAAAGCTCAGAGTGTCACGTAAAGGCGAAGGCGGCCCTTTGCGATAGCCGCCGGGTTGGGGCATATCCGGACTATGGGTTGGCCAGCAGGGCCGGCGCGGCCAGGGTGGCGGGCGGGGCGGCGGGTGGGGCGGCGGGCGCCGGGGCCGCTTCCGGGGCAGGCCCAGGCTGGGCGGCGGCCGCCTCCTCGGCCGCTTTGCGCCGGGCATACCTGGCCTCGTACTCGGTCTGGGCCTGGGTGATGACCTGGCCCACGGTCGCCAGAATCACGCGAATCGAGCGCGTGGCGTCGTCGTTGCCGGCGATGGGGTAGGCCACCAGGTCGGGGTCGCAGTTGGTATCGACAATGGCCACGACGGGGATTTTGAGCCGGCGGGCCTCGGCCACGGCGTTGTGTTCCCGCTTGAGGTCCACCACGAACATCGCCGCGGGCAGCTTGTCCAGGGCGCGGATGCCGTCGAAGAATTTGACCAGGCGGGTGGCCTCGCGGCGAATCACGGACTGTTCCTGTTTGACGTAAGCGGCGAGGGTGCCATCGGCTTCCATCTTCTCGATCTGCTTGAGGCGGGCGATGGAACGTTTGATGGTGGCGAAATTGGTGAGGGTGCCGCCGAGCCAGCGTTCGGTGACAAAGAACTGGCCGCATTCTCTGGCGGTATCTTTCACGGCCTGTTGCGCCTGCTTCTTGGTGCCGACGAACAACGTCTTGCCGCCCCTGCTCACGGTCGAGGCCAAAAAAGCGCAGGCCGCCTCCAACTGGTTCAGGGTCTTGCTGAGGTCAATGATATGAATGCCGTTGCGGGCGTCGAAGATAAACGGCTTCATCTTGGGGTTCCAGCGCTTGGTCAGGTGCCCGAAATGGACACCGGCATCCAGCAATTCCTTTACGCCGATACTAAGCACAAGTTTCCTTTGGTTAAAGATCCGCCTGGCGGGCGAACCATCCCGCGGAACACGGGATTCATTTCAGTGTTGTTATGGCCCCCGGCGCCAACGCGGCGCTGGAAATTACGGCCGTTACCCCCGTTGCGGGGGCGGCCGAACCCTCGGCCGGCCCCGCAGACGGGGGCAGTAAAATACCAGACCCTGAGCAAGAGGCAACTGTAAGTTTATAGGGTCAGTATTTGGGCACAGTCGGGTCGATCTCCTCGGACCAGGCAGCGATGCCGCCCTTGACGCTCTTGAGGTGCTTGAAGCCGTGCTGGCGCAGGAATTGGAGGGCGCGGAGCGAGCGGGCGCCGCGGTGGCAGTGGAGATAATAAGGCCGGTTCGGGTCCAGCTCGGTGAACCGGCGGGCGAGCTGGCTGAGGGGCAGCAACTGCGCCCCTGGGAGGCGGGCAATCTGGTATTCGTCGGGTTCGCGGACATCGAGCACCTGAATGCCCGGCTGCGGTTGGTCCAGGGCGCGCTTCAACTCCTGGACGGTGGCTTCGTCGGGGTGCGTGGCCGGGGCGGGCGGGGAGTGGCCGGCCCCTGGGCCCGGCGTCGGGGTGAGGCCGCAAAAGGCCTGGTAATCAATCAGTTCGGTCAGGGTGGGGTGCTCCCCGCAGAGCGGGCATTGCGGGTCACGCCGCAGCTTGAGTTCGCGGAATTTCATGTCCAGCGCGTTGAACAGCAGCAGGCGGCCCCTGAGGGAATGGCCCTGGCCCAGGGCGAGTTTGAGGACCTCGGTCGCCTGGATGAGGCCGATGATGCCGGGCAACACCCCCAGCACGCCGCTCTCGGCGCAACTGGGCACCAGGCCCGGGGGCGGCGGTTCCGGAAAAAGACAGCGATAACACGGCCCGCCCAGGTGCGGCGCAAAGACGCTGGCCTGGCCTTCGAAGCGGAAGATCGAGCCGTAGGCGTTGGGCTTGTGCAGCAGCACGCAAGCATCGTTGGTCAAATAGCGGGTGGGGAAGTTGTCGCTGCCGTCCGCCACGATGTCGTAGGGACGCAGCAGGTCGAGGGCATTTTGGCTGGTCAGGCGCACCTGGTGCAGAACCACTTCGACGTGCGGATTAAGGCGTCTGAGGGTGTCCCCGGCCGATTCGGTCTTGGGCCGGCCCACATCGCCCGTGCCATGAAGCACCTGGCGCTGGAGGTTGGAAAGGTCCACGGCCTCGAAATCCACCAGGCCGAGCTTGCCGATGCCCGCCGCGGCCAGGTAGAGCGCCATGGGCGAGCCGAGGCCGCCCGCGCCGACGCAGAGCACGCTGGTCGAGCAAATTTTCTTTTGGCCCTCCAGCCCAACTTCGGGCAGAATCAGGTGACGCGAGTAACGGCGGAGTTCGTCGTTGGTCAATTGCATAATCAGTTTAGAACGTATCTGAGCAGGGCAGGCTTTCGAGCCTGCCGGTGCGGGCTGCTTTCCGGCCGCCCGGCGCCAGGCCGGGCGAGCAGGCCTCCCGATGAATCGGGAGCAGACGGGACTGTCTGCCCTGCTGAGACGGGGCCTTGATGCCGGCCAGACCAATGCAACTAAATAATAGGTCAACCCACCGCGCAAGGCAATTGAGGGTGCGACTGGCCCCAGGGGAGGCGTAACTGGAAATGAAACGAGCACCTGCTCCGCAAACGGCCGCGGCGCAGCTTAAGCGGCTGTCCGGCCTCCGGCCGACGCTGGCCCTGGTTTTGGGCAGCGGCTTCCACCATGTCGTGGGCGAGCTGGAGGTGGAGGCCGAGATTGCATACAGCAAGCTGCCGGGCTTTGTGCCGGCGGGCGTAAGCGGGCACGCCGGGCAACTGCTGATGGGCCGGCTCGGGGGCACGCCCGTGCTGGTGCTCAGCGGGCGGGCGCACTTTTACGAGGGTCATCCCATGAGAGTGGTGACCTTCGCGGTGCGCGCCCTGGCCGCTTATGGCATCCGCGATTTGCTGCTCACCAACGGCGCCGGGGGCGTGAACCGCCGCTTTCACCCCGGCGATTTCATGGTCTTGAGCGACCACATCAACCTGATGGGCGCCAACCCGTTGCGTCCCGACTCGTCAGGACTGGCAGGGGCGGCGGGGTTTGTGGACCTGAGCTGCGTCTATGATCCCGGCTTGCGCCGCCGGTTGCGCCGGGCCGGCCGGGAGTGCGGCCTCAAGCTTCAGGGCGGGGTGTATCTGGCGGTGTGCGGACCGAGCTACGAGACGCCGGCGGAGATTCGCGCCTTCGCGCGGCTGGGGGCGGACGCGGTGGGGATGAGCACCGTGCCGGAAGCGATTGTGGCGCGCGCGTGCGGTCTGAGAGTCGCCGGCCTTTGCTGTATCACTAACCTGGCGGCCGGGCGGAGCCCGCAGCCGCTCACGCACACCGAGGTGTTGGCGGCGGCCGAACGGGTCAAGGCGCCGGCGGCGCGACTGCTCAAGAGTTTCGCCAGGTCTTATGGCCAGCAACCATCAACGTGATTTGGTCCGCGCCGCCGCGCAAGCGCGCCGGCGCGCCGTGGCACCTTATTCCCGGTTCAAGCTTGGCGCCGCGCTGCTCACGAAAACCGGGGCCGTCATCACGGGCGCCAATGTCGAAAGCGCCAGTTACGGCCTGAGCTGCTGCGCGGAACGCGTGGCCTTGTTCCAGGCCCTGACCAGCGGCCAGAGGGACTTCGTGGCCATCGCCCTGGTCGCCCGTGCCCCGGGCGGGCCGATGCCCTGCGGCGGGTGCCGCCAATTGCTGGCCGAATATGCCCCCAAGGCCGCAGTCTGGGTAGCCGACAGCCGCGCCTTGCGGAAGATTCGGGAGTTCCGGGTTCGGGATTTGTTGCCGGCGGCCTTCCTGGAGGTCCCGACCAGGAAATGAGCGGAGTGCGGACTGATAAAGATTGGCATTGAGAAAGGGTTCTGGTAGCGTAAGCTCTAAGTGGGACAACAGTGTTGATGAAGTCGGATGTCGTTTTTGCGTTGGAGAATGCGGGCTGGCCGGCGCTGCTGGTGGATGGCGCCAGCACCATCTGCCGGGCCAATGCCGCGGCCATCAAGCTCTTTGGCCCGGTGCTGGAGGGCGGGTCCGCCGGGCTGTCGGCCATTTGGTCCCCGGAGAACGGCGGCCCGGCCGAGCAGTTCCTCTCCGCGTGGGAACGGTCGCCGGTGCCGGCGGTCGCGCTCAGGTTCCGGGGCAAGGGCGGGGCGGTAGTTTCGGCGCTGACTTCGGTCTGCGCGTTCCCGAAAGAGGAGGAGAAGTATTTCGTGCTGCAGTTGCTGCCGGAGGGCGCTTCCGCCCGGGCCGAGGCCAGGCTCGCCGGCGGGGAGGCCAACCTGGCGCACAAGCAGAAGCTGGATTGCGCGCTGCAATTGGCCCGCACGGTGGCCCTGGACTTCAACAATGCCCTGACCATCATCCTGGGCCATACCTCGCTGGTCCTGAGCCAGATGGAGCCGAACCACGCCTGGCGCGGCTCGCTGCTGGAGGTCGAAAAATCCGCCGCCAAGGCCGCCGAAATCGCCAGTGACCTCGGCGCCTTCAGCCGCCAGGACAAAGAAGTCCGCTCCCAGACCGCCGGCAATCTGAACCTGCTGGTGCAACGCTGCGTCGAGTTTTTCCAGCGGGACTCCGGCTCGGAGCAGGCGGTCTGGCGGGTGCAATTGGAGCGCAAGCTTTTCGCGGCCAAATTCGACGAGGCCAAAATGCAGCAGGCCTTCATGAAGGTGATCGAGAACGCCGTCCAGGCCCTGCGCGGCAACGGCCGCGTCACCGTCCAGACCCGCAACATCGAACTGACCGAGCCGACCCAGGACCGGAATGTGCGCCTGGCAGCGGGCGCTTACGTGTGCGTCGAAATCAGCGACAACGGTTGCGGGATCGAGCCGGACATGCTGCCGCGGATCTTTGAACCGTTTTTCACCACCAAACGGGGCAACCATCGCGGCCTGGGCCTGGCCTGGGTGTATGGCATCGTCACCAATCACGGTGGGGGTGTCGCCATTTCCAGCCAACCGGGCGCCGGGACCTCGGTGCGGGTCTATCTGCCCGCCGAGAAGCGAATTGTCAAAGACAACGGCTTCACGGCCGATGACCTCACCGGGGACGAGACGATCCTGATGGTGGACGACGAGGACCTGCTGCTGACGATGGGCCAGACGATCCTCTCGGCCTACGGCTACCGGGTGCTGACTGCCAACAGCGGGCAGAAGGCGCTGGACATCCTGGCCCAGGGCAGCGCCGCCGTGGACCTGGTCATCACCGACCTGGTCATGCCGGCCATGAGCGGCCGGGAACTGATCGAGCACCTTCACCGGCTCTCCCCGGCCACGCGCGTCCTCTGCACCAGCGGTTACGTGCGGCCGGCCGGCCAGGAAAACCCCGAAGCCTACCTGCAAAAACCCTTTACCAGCCAGGACCTGCTCCTCAAGGTCAAACAGACCCTGATTTGCGAGTAGCAAGACCCAATGGGGTGATGGAGGTTGGGAGGGTTGAGGAAGCAGGCCTTGCGGGTTTCGGATTCTCAGCGCCTAAGCAGCGGGCGGGCGGTCGGAAAGGCGCGGACCAAGCCTTGGCCCTTTTTGTCTTCTGGAAAACATTAGTTGACTGATTGCTGGGAATCGTCGATTGCTTGTGCTTATGCAAATCGAAAGCCTTAGAGTTTTCTGCGATCTGGCGGAGAGCGGGAGTTTCACCAAGGCTGCCCAAATCAACGCGGTCACCCAGTCTGCCGTCAGCCAGCAGATCAGTTCGCTGGAACGGATTTTCAAGGCGCTGCTCCTCGAGCGCAGCAAGAAACGGTTTCGTCTCACGCGCGAGGGCCAGGTGCTCTATGACTACAGCAAGCAAATCATCCAGACCTACCAGGGCCTGCGCAGCAAGCTGCAGGAGATCAAGGAAATCATCTCCGGCACCATCCGCTTGGCGACCATTTACAGCATCGGCCTGCATGATTTGCCGCCCTATCTGAAGAAATTCCTCAAGACCTGCCCCACCGTCAACGTCCACGTCGAATACCGGCGGGCCAACCAGGTGTACGAAGATGTCATCGGCAACGTGGTTGACCTGGGCCTGGTCGCCTATCCGCGGCGGGACGCCAGACTGGAGATTTGCCCCCTGCGCAAGGAGCCGCTGGTCCTCATCTGCCACCCCCAGCATCCGCTGGCGAAAAACAAGGCCATTCGGCTCAAGGCCCTTGCCGGGCAACAATTCATCGGCTTCGAACCCGATATCCCCACCCGCAAGGCCCTGGACAAGCTCCTCAAGAAACACTCGGTCCAGGTCCGGCACGTGATGGAGTTCGACAATATCGAAACCGTCAAGCGCGCCGTCGAGATTGGCGCCGGCGTGGCGATCGTTCCCGGGGGCACCGTGCTCCAGGAAGTCGCCAAGCAGACCCTGGTCCAGGTCACCCTCGGCGACGGCGAGTTTTATCGTCCGTTGGCCGCCATTTATAAGAAGAACAAGGCGCTTTCCCTCGCCCTGAGGGAATTCCTGGCGGTGCTCAAGGGCGAGAAGTGAGCAGAAAACGCGGGCGCCGTTGCGGGGGCAGCCGCAACGGCGCCAGAGTGTCTGAGGTGCGGGGACCGGCTGGTTCCGGGTCCCGGCTGGGGCCGGCGTAACGCCGAGGAGCGCGCGCGCCCGGCTTTACTTTGTATAGAGCGGCCAACCGGCGGGCTTGGACTCCATTCTGCCCGCGTGATAGACCAACCAACCGACGTCCGGATCGTTGGCCGGAGCAGGCTGGTTGTCGATGTCCGCGTACCTGATGCCCCTGGACCAGATGGCCTGGGCAAGGGTTCCTCGCCACTTGTGAATCTCCGCGTGGCCGTCGGCAAAGGAAAACCCGCAGGCGCCATTGTGGTAGGAGGCGGGGATATCAACGAAGTGGGTGGGAGTGTCCGGGTTGAACAGCCCGGCATCGTTGATGCTGTCGGGATGTTCGTCCACATACACCCAGGTCTCTGCCGGCCCCGGGTAGATGAAGTCCGTGCCTACTTTGATGTGCCGGTAAACGGGCTTGCCCCCGGCCATGGCCCAGGGGCCGCCTTCGGCGTTGCCGTCGCCGACGCCGATGTTGCCGGAGAGGCTGCGGACCCGCATCTGCCAGCCCACTCCCCGCTGCGCCGCGCTCAGATAAATGTCCGCCGGGCACTTATAGACGGAGTAATTATTGCCGACGTACCTTGCGAGCTGCGAGTATCTGTCATCCTTCAGGTAAATGGTGTTCGTATTGTCGGTACGCGTGCTCCAGTCCAGCCAGCCTTCCACCCAGGGATGGAAGCCAGCGGCGGCGGCTTGAGCCGGGTCCTGCGCCATGCCGCCGTGGCAGGAATTGACGAGGCGGTCCCGGTTGTCGGCATTGTACATGTGCCAGCCCTTCATGAGCTGCGTGGTGTTGTTCATGCAGAGGATGCCTTGGGCCTTATGTTTGGCCTTGGTCAAAGCCGGCAGGAGCATGGCCGCCAAAATTGCGATGATCGCGATGACGACCAGCAGTTCGATCAGGGTAAATGCCGGGTGCGCCTTTGGTCCCGGGCTGCATTGTTTCTTTATGGTCATAGCTCGAGTTGAGTTGCAAGCGTGAGACGACGCTCAGTTTCTTCGGTCGTCAGCGCTTAATCACAGTATCTTTGCAAACTTGTTCAACGCCTGTCAACTGGGAATGTTCGCAATTGTTTGCGCAAAGGATGTAATATGAAAATCCACGGCGTTTGTAAAGAACAAATTTTACGCTCAAGCAACGAAATAACTTACCACCCCGGGCCCCCCGGCGCAAGTCCCTTAAACTGGTGACACCTGGCTGGGGCTAGGGGCGGATCAAGCCGGGCGCCAGGCCGCCCATGCGGGCCATCATCTTCTGGAACTTGCCCATTTTCTTCATCATCTGCTGCATCTGGGCGAAGCGGTTGAGCATGGTGTTGAGCTCGGTGACCGAGACGCCGCTGCCCTTGGCGATGCGCTGGCGCCGGCGGGCGTTGAGGATGTGGGGCTGGCGCCGTTCCTGGGGGGTCATGGCGCAGATCATCGCCTCCATGTGGCGGAATTCCTTTTCCTGCTTGGTCAGGTCGGCGCCCTTGAGGGCCTCGGCCCCCCCGGGTAACAGGCCGACAATGGATTCCAGCGGCCCCAGCTTCTTCATCTGGCGCAGTTGCTCGCGGAAGTCCTCCAGCGTGAACTGGCCCTTGCGCATCCTTTGCTCCAGCCGCAGGGCCTCGTCCGTCGTGACCGCCTCGGCCGCCTTCTCGACCAGGCTGACGACGTCGCCCATCCCCAGGATGCGCGAGGCCATCCGCTCCGGGTGGAAGAGCTCGAAATCCTCGAGCTTCTCGCCCACGCCGGCGAACTTGATCGGTTTGCCGGTGACCGCCTTCAAGCTCAGCGCCGCGCCGCCGCGCGCGTCGCCGTCCAGCCGGGTGAGGATCGCGCCGGTGATGTTGAGGGCCTGGTCGAAGTGCGTGGCCACGTTCACCGCCTCCTGGCCCGTGGCGGCATCGAGCACCAGCAGCGTCTCCTGGGGCCGGACCAGGTTGCGCAGGCGCACCAGTTCCTGGACCAGCGGCTCGTCAATCTGCAGCCGGCCGGCGGTGTCGAAAATGAGGGTGTTGCGATTGTTGGCCCGCGCAAAGTCGAGCGCCTCGCGCGCGATCTGGAGCACGTCGGTCCCGCCCTGGCGGACATAGACGGGCAGGCCGGTCTGCTGGCCGAGCTTCTGGAGCTGGTCCATGGCCGCCGGGCGGTAAAGGTCCGCCGCGACCAGCAGCGGCGTGCGGCCCTGCTTGAGCAGCAACCGCCCCAGCTTGCCGCTGGAGGTGGTCTTGCCCGAGCCATGCAGGCCCACCAGCAGCACGCAACTGGGGTTGCCGCTCAACTGCAAACCCGCGTTGGCCGCGCCGAGCAATTCCACCAGCTCATCGTGGATGATTTTGATGATCTGCTGGCCGGGCTGGATGCTCTGGACGACCTCCTGGCCGAGGGACTTGGCCTTGACCCGCTCGATGAAATCCCGCGCCACCTTGAAATTCACATCGGCCTCGAGCAGGGCGAGCCGGACCTCGCGCAAGGCCTCGCTGACGTTGGCCTCGGAGAGCTTGCCCAGGCCCCGCAGGTTGCGGAAGGCGTTCTCGAGCTTGCTGGCTAAGGAATCGAACATCCCTCCAAGCTAGAATAGCGGGGCCGGATTGACAAGCGCGGCCCCCTTTGGCAAATTATTGGCCCCCATGGCGGGGAGTGGGGCGCTGGTGGGATACTCAAGCGGTCAACGAGGGCAGACTGTAAATCTGCTGGCTTACGCCTACGAAGGTTCAAATCCTTCTCCCACCACCACTTAACGCGGCGGAGCCGCAACCAATAGCGAAGCGTCAATTCCTGAGTGGGAAGAGCAACGTGGGCCTTCCCCCGCCGCGTTAAATGCGGCGCTCCGCGCCGAAGAATCAGGCCCCTCCAAAGGAAACATGCCAAGACATTCACGCAAA
>Ga0187866_1002476_pt1 | contig 15256 bp, 14 predicted proteins | sample June2016WEW_11_1_3_FD_133013 | JGI IMG/M metagenome (GOLD analysis project Ga0187866, IMG submission 133013) | Peatland microbial communities from SPRUCE experiment site at the Marcell Experimental Forest, Minnesota, USA - June2016WEW_11_150 | ecosystem: Environmental > Terrestrial > Soil >...
AACCATCGACTCCGGCATGATCCCCAAGGTCGAGGCCTGCCTGCAAACCTTGGAACGCGGAGTCCGCAAAGTCCACATCATCGACGGCCGCCTGCGCCATTCGCTGCTTTTGGAAGTCTACACCACCAAGGGCGTGGGAACGCAAATCGTGAAAGAATAAACAGGGGCCAGGGATTAGGGGCTAGGGACTTAAGATTGGAGATAGGGGAATAAAAAAGGGGGTGGGCAGTTTACTGCCCACTTGCACGAAATCAGGGGGTGGGCAGTTTACTGCCCACTTGCACGAGTGAATAATTGCCGTGTGTTCCACGCACCATGCAAATATTCAAAACCGCCTAAACATGGAACTCCGGGCGATGAACCCAAATCACGAAAAAAAGGTCATAGTTTGAATGATAAATAAGAAACCGCTTGCGGTTTCGCGCTACCCATTGCCCACCGTCCGCTATCTTAGGAGTAATCCCGTGACCGCCGATAAACCGTTAAGTTCCAAGGAAACGATCGAACTGTTCCAACAGTACGTTATTCCCAATTACGGCCGTTTTCCCGTGGCGCTAGTCCGCGGCGAAGGCTCCTATGTCTGGGACAGCGAGGGCAACCGCTACTTAGACCTGTTTCCCGGCTGGGGATGCAATCTGCTGGGCCATTGTCCCCCGGCGGTGGTCGAGGCCGTGCGCGATCAGCTAGGCAAGCTGGTTCACGTTCCCAACACCTGGTACACCGAACTGCAAGGGCTTTGGGCCAAGGCCCTAAGCCAACGTAGTTTCGGCGGTCAGGCCTTCTTTTGCAACTCCGGCACCGAGGCCAACGAAGCCGCCATCAAGCTCATCCGGCTCCATTCGCCCAAGCCGCGATACAAAATCATCACCTTCGAGGGCGGATTTCACGGCCGCACCCTCGGTTCGACCTCGGCCACTGCCCAGCCCAAGTATCACGAGGGGCTGGGGCCATTGATGGCCGGCTTTGTTTACGCCCCATTCGGCGACCTGGACGCCGTGGCCAAACTCATCGACGATGAAACCGCCGCTTTGATGATCGAACCAATCCAGGGCGAAGGCGGCATACGAATTCCCCCGCCGGACTTCCTGCCCGGCCTGCGCAAACTGGCCGACCAGCACGGCCTGCTGTTGATCTTCGATGAAGTGCAAACCGGCTTCGGACGCACGGGCGAGTGGTTCGCCTATCAGCACTTCGGCGTTACACCCGACGTCATGACCCTATCCAAGGCCCTTTGCGGCGGACTCGCCGGCGCGGCCATGCTCACCACCGCCGAGATCGCCAAAAGTTTGCGCCCCGGAATACACGCCTGCACCTTCGGCGGCAATCCAATCGCCGCCCGGGCGGGTCTGGCCGCCATCGAAATGATCGAAAACGAAAAACTCCTCGATCGGACCAAGCAACTCGGCGATCTGTTCCGCTCGCGCTTGGAAGATCTGCGCCAAAAGTGCGATCTGATCCGCGAGGTCCGCGTCCAGGGCGCGATGGTCGGCGTGGAACTTGCCATCGAGGGCGCACCCGCCGTAAAAGCCTGCCTGGAACGAAAACTGCTCATTAATTGCACTCACGGCACGGTCATCCGGCTGCTGCCGGCCATGACGCTGGCCGACCAGCAAGCCCATGACGGTTGCGATATCCTCGCCGACGTACTCATCCGCCTGGCAAAAAACAACTTGCCGATACAGTGAAGGGAAAGGATGAGGGATGAAGGATGAAAAATGAATGTTGAAAACCTGAAAAGAAACCGCGTGCGGTTTAGCGCTGACCACTGTCCACCGATCACCGTCCACTAAGTCCTAAACCCTGAACCCGATTCAGGAGCAAGACGATGCGACACTTGATTACCATGGCCGAACTGAACGCGGCCGAACTCGAACGCATCTTTTCCATCACCGAGGACTTGAAAACCAAGTTTGAAGCCGGCCTTCGCGAACCGCTTTTGCCCGGCCGCGTCATGGCCCTTCTGTTCGAAAAGCCCTCGCTCAGGACCCGGGTGAGTTTCGAGGCGGCCATGATCCACCTGGGCGGAAATTCCATGTTCCTGGGCGCCGACACCGGCTTCGGCAAACGCGAAAGCCTGGCCGATTTCGCCCGCGTCCTGAGCGAATACGTCGACGTGGTCGTGGTCCGCGCCAATCGCCATCAAACCGCGGTCGAATTGGCCAAACATTGCACCTGCTCGGTCATCAACGGACTTACCGATTTCAGCCATCCTTGCCAGGCACTGGCCGATTTGTATACCATCAGCGAACTGGTGGGCAAACCCGAAGGCCACACTCTGGCCTGGATCGGCGACGCCAACAACGTCGCCCGAAGCCTGGCCCTGGGCTGCGGAAAATTGGGCCTCAAAATGGTCATGGCCACCCCGCCGCGCTACCAGTTCAAAGAAAAGGAGATTGTCTGGATCCAGCGCCAAGTGCCCCAGCTCGATTTAATCGTCACCCACGACCCGATCGAAGCCGTCCGCGACGCCGTGGCCATTTACACCGACGTCTGGGCGAGCATGGGCCAGGAAAGCGAAAAGGAAGACCGACGCAAGGATTTCGCCCCATATCAGGTAAACGCCGAACTCCTCTCGCACGCCCAAAAAGGCGCGTTCTTCATGCACTGCCTGCCCGCCCACCGCGGCGAGGAAGTAACCGACGAAGTGATCGACGGCCCGCAAAGCGTCGTGGTCCAGCAAGCCGCCAACCGGCTGCACGCCCAAAAAGGTATCCTCGCCTGGTTACTGGGAGCAAAAGGTTAGTGGTCATTGGACGGTGGTCAGTATTTAAAGCCGCGACCAGTGGTCGCGCAATAATTGGCCGCGAAATTATTTTGTTTTAGCCCCGGCACTCGTGCCGGGTGTCCGAGGCATCGGTATAAACGGCAAAAAAACTAATATTTATCGTGCCAAAATTTCATCCGGCGATACGGCCGTAACGCCGTAATTCTTGAAATCGCCGCTGTTGAATGTCAAAATGTGGGTGATCCCATGAATATTCAGCAAAGCCGCTATTCTTGCATCATGCACCTTTTTACCGACAACTTTTCGCTCTGTGACTATTCGCAGCCATTCTTCAAACACCGCTGGTGTTTCGGGTAAAAGAGGAAAAAGCTCCGAGAGTCTTTCAATTTCACTAAAAACCAGCTCGATTGGCCAACCAAATCCGTTTACATCCACGGGACGAGTCGCCACTGACCAGAATTCCATCAACACTTGCGGCGCTAAAAACAATTCATGATTGTTTTCTTTCAGTGAAGCAATAGCTTTGAGTATTTTTGGATATTGGGGCGATGAGGTATCCGTAAGGCGGAGAACGATGTTGGCATCGAGGGCAAAGCGTGACATCAGTCGTATAAGTTCTCCCGTCGCATAGATTCAAGACTGATATCAGGTGCGGGCGGACGCGGCGATTCAGCCCATTTCCGGAACGCTTTAAGCCACTCTTCCCTGCTAGCGGTTTGCCAAAAAGGCCGTTTTTTTTCCGCCGGGCGCAAGATAAGAACATCGCCGACAACCTCCAACTCGAATTTGGCGTGCGGCTTTACCGCGCCAATCAATTCGGCGGGTAGGTTCAATCCACCATCGTCATTAGCTTCCAACATAGCCACGCAAGCACTCCGGCACTAGCAAAAATGACCAAATACCCTACTTTTATATCATACTATAGTGCATTATGTCAGTCAATCCTCTCAATCCCAAGCAAAACGGGCCGCCCGCGCGGACGGCCCGTTTTCTTATCGGTCGTTTATCTTCGATGCCCTTATGCTGTTCGCTTCCGCCGCCGCCATGAGTATGCGAATAGACTGATAGCGCCTATACCGAGGAGAATGAAGATAGACGGTTCGGGGACTAATCGCACATTATCCAAGTAAAGATAACTATATGCAGAACCCCCTCCTCCTCCGCCACCGCCCCCGCCCATCACCATTTGTGCGAAAGCAAAGAGATTGACCGTATAATATTCACTTGTCAGAAAACTAGGTAACGAAGATGTACTCCAGACTTCGGAACTTGAATTGCCGAGGTATACGGTATCAATATTCCCCCCAGCATCCGATAAAGTAACTACGGCCCCTACGTCTCCAAAAGTACAAGGTGGCAACCCACTATATAACTTATAATCAAACATTAGTGACTCTCCGGCAGAAGCAAAAATATATTGGCTAATTCCAACACCTACTGGAGGGCCGTATGAATTTGTAAATGCGGAAAGATTGGCATAGTACAAACCTTCAGGTGCAGGATTTTCGGGCGTCCCAGGGAGAATCGTTGCCGTTGTTCCGGGGTCGGATGATATTACCCAACCATCGAAAGAAGGGCTGCTCTCAAAACTCCCATTCACGATTTCCGCACATATTATCTGCGGATATAGCGCTAATATCAAAACACAACAAGTACACATTAGAATAATAATGGGAATTTTCTCAATAAAATTATTTTTCATTGCACATCTCCCTAGAAGTTGTAGGCAAACTTTTCACCTTGGAATCTATGACATAACGGCAGAAAATATCCGCCAACGAAAACATTAGAAAGCCAACTCACCGCAAGTGGGCCAATAAAAGAATGCACGCCGGGCCGACATAAAACAATTCACTTACCGGATATCCGTGTGCTAGCGCTGCCTCTCTATAGAATAATTCCCTTCTAAACGCAACTTTACCTAATTTACCCCCCCACCGCAAATGTCAATCAATTTCTGTCAAATTTCTGGAAATCCGTGCTGCTGAGGGGGTAAGGGAGGAAATGTGATATATTGAATCGCATAACATCACGAAAACGCGAAAGTACGAAAGGGCGAAAGTATGAAAATAAGCCGGTCAAAACTTATCCTTTGGTTGTTTCTTTATAAATCTTTTTCGTGTTTTCGCCCCTTCGCAATTTCGTGATGAAAGAATTTACGGTTTTCGGTTTACAGTTCACAGTTTTTCACTGCCCACCGCACACTGTCTACCGTCCACTTCATCATTTCCATTCCGTCTTCTAAAATAGGGTAATGACTTCATCCTCACCCACGCCCGCCAAATCGCTTACCACGCCGGTGCAGTATCTCAAGGGCGTGGGGCCGGAACGGGCGGAATTGCTCAATCGACTGGAGCTTCATACCGTCGCCGACGTGCTCTTCTATTTTCCCCGCGATTACCAGGATTTTACCGACGAGCGCGCAATCGCAAATCTGGAGGAAGGCAAGCTGCAAACCATCCGCGGAGTGGTCGACGACATCGAACTGCGCACGTCCCAATCCGGCAAGGTGGTGCTGGGCGTGCTTATCCGCTCAGGGACCGACTATCTACGCGCACTCTGGTTCAACCAGCCATTCATGCGGGAAAAATTTGATTACGGCCAACGCGTGGCGGTCTCGGGCAAACCCAAGTTCGAAGGGCTGATTTGGCAGATGCACCATCCGCGCGTGGATATGCTCGCCCAGGATGAAGACGAGCCGGCGGGCAAAATCCTCCCGGTCTACCCGCTCACCGAAGGTCTGCAACAGTGGCAATTGCGTAAGATCGTCAGCGGCGCACTGGAAAATTACGCGGAACTGCTCGACGAGGTCTTTCCAGCCGAATATCTCGACGCCCATAACCTCTGGCCCATCAGGCAATCACTTCCGCAAATTCATTTTCCCGACGACCGGGAAAGTCTCGAACGTGCGCGGCGGCGATTCGTGTATCAAGAGCTTTTTGTGTTGCAATTGGCCTTGGCCGTAAAGCGACGGCAGCAGCACGACGAGCGCCGCGCGCCGGCGCTGGAAGCCACTGCGCGGATCGACGCCCGGATCCGCCGCCTGTTCCCATTCGAACTGACCGAGGGCCAAAAGCAGGCGATTGCCGAAATTGCCGGCGACATGGCCGGACCGCTTCCGATGAATCGGCTATTGCAGGGCGAAGTGGGCAGCGGAAAAACCGTGGTGGCCGTGTACGCGATGCTCTTGGCCGTGGCACATGGATATCAGGCGGTCTTGATGGCCCCGACCGAAGTCCTTGCCCGACAACACGTGCTCACGTTGGATAAATTACTCGCGGCAAGCAAAGTCCGCCGCGCGCAGTTGACCGGCGGATTGCCAAGCGGCCAGCGCGGGGCGCTATTGCGGCAAATTGCCGCCGGCGAGGTGGACATGGTCGTCGGCACGCAGGCGGTCATCCAGGAAGACGTATCGTTTGCCAAACTCGGACTGGTGGTAATCGACGAGCAGCACAAGTTCGGCGTACGCCAGCGGGCGCTGTTGAAGTACGCTGGACCGGATCCGCATTATCTGGTGATGACCGCCACGCCCATCCCGCGTACCATTGCGCTGACTTTGTTTGGCGATTTGGACGTATCCACGCTCCACGATTGTCCGTCGGGCCGGCAAAAAGTGCATACTTATCTGGCCGATGAGGAAAAGCGCGATAAGTGGTGGGAGTTCTTCAAGAAAAAACTCCGCGAAGGCCGGCAAGGATACGTCATTACGCCCCTGGTCGAGGAATCGGACCAGACGGCCGCCGCGAGCCTGGATGCGGCCTTCGAGGGCCTGACGAACGGCCCACTGGCCGATTTCCGCCTCGGCCTGATCCACGGCCGCATGACCCCCGCGGAAAAAGACGCCGTAATGGACGATTTTCGTCGCGGTGAAATCCAGGTATTAGTCTCAACGTCGGTTGTCGAGGTGGGCGTGGACGTGCCCAATGCCACACTGATGACCGTCGAGAGCGGCGAACGTTTCGGCCTGGCCCAGTTGCATCAATTACGCGGTCGCATAAGCCGTGGAAAATTCGGCGGGTTCTGCTGTGTGTTCGGCAATCCGCAAACTCCGGAATCGATCGAACGCCTAAAGGCCTTCGTCTCATCGACTGATGGCTTTGAGCTTGCCGAAACCGACTTCCGCCTTCGCGGTCCCGGCGAACTTATCGGCACCCGTCAGCACGGCCTGCCCCCGCTATTGATCGCCGACCTATTGCGCGACACCGACCTCCTGACCGAAGCCCGCCGCGATGCCCAAACCCTGGTCTCCGCCGACCCCGGCCTGTCCCAAGAGCCACACGCCAAACTCCGCACAATGATGCTCCGCCGCTACGGAAAGGCATTAGAGCTGGGCGATGTGGGATAAAGAAATTGTTTAATCGAAAAGATTTCGTTGTCCACTAGAATCTTCTTTAACGGCTTCCTGCCAAAACTTAAGGCCAAGTTTATCCTTAGATGCATAAACAAGTCGGTAAAGAGGTTTTCCTCTACATTTCATAACTTTTTCATCAAAAAAGTTGTATCCGAGTAGCTTTTCCAGTTGTCTCTTATAAATATCGGCAAAAAGCTGGCGTTTAGTAATGTGATCTGGGTTAGAAAGTTTATCTAATTTTGACCGCCAATCATTATAAGGTCCCAACACTTGATCCAACTTTGAATTTAGATCCTGTCGATACACATGCTCATGATTACGGTTTATATCATAGGCATCAGCAAAAAGGATAACAAAATCAGTTCTCGTACTCTTTGCCAGTGTTTCAATAGTATTAAATTGGGCATCCAGGCCCTTGGGATCGATAAAAGCCAAAGTCAAAGATCGGGCGGGAATTTTGGCAACAACCTGATGGATCAATATATTACAATCGCCTGTCAGTAATTCAATTTCGGACTTGGTTCCAGATTGACTTAATCGAATACGACAAGCTTCAGCAAGCGAAGGATCGTTTTCACAAACGATAATTTTACTAAATGCTTTTTTTGCATGAGCGGCGATTATTACCGATCCAGGAAAACGCCTATTTGATCCTTTTAACGAACAGACCCCGGCTCCACCAAATAAGTCCACATAAACCAAACCTCCCGGGAAAGCGCGGTTGCCAACCATGGCCGCTGTTGTTATATCAATATACCTTTTCCAGAAATATAATTTGTCCTTTGTCCATTTGCCGGCTTCCTCCCAAGTAGGAAGATTATCTGGATGTTCATACTTTTCACAGAGTTCATGCCACAAATCGCGAGATCGTTTCATTGACACTCCCCACTGAAAATGGCATATTGTCCCAAATTCGCCCGTCGAGTTCTCGCCCTGCAACGGATTTATTCACCCCGCCCCATTGTTTGAAGAAAAACGGCACTCCGCTTTCTTGACACTGATCACGAATTTGAAAAACCCATCTGGATTGCATCGCTCTGGCATCCGGTCCTGACTCGCCGCCCACGATTGCCCAATGGATGCCTTTTAACGGTAATTTTGGTATTGGCCCCAGCAATGGTTCAAGGGACAAGAAGCGAATATTGGCGGGGATCCCGACTAGCGAGCGAATCCGATAAATATAATCGGCGCTTTCAACTGTCGTGCCCATCCAAACGTTGGCGGGCCAAGGGAGATCGGGGGCAAGTTCCGCCGCACGCTGGGGACGCTTGGTCAGGACTTGAAAAGTATGTTGCAAGGCCTCTTGCATCACGGCGAATACTTTGGCAATGTAATCGGCCGGGACATCTTCGTGAAAAAGATCGCTCATCGAATTGACGAAGATCATTCGCGGCCGCCGCCAACGCAGGGGCGTATCGAGCACGTCGGGCTGAAGCGTGACCCTGAACCCATTGCGATACCGGTGTTGGCCCATCGCCCTGAGCCGCTTTGCCATCCGCTCGGCATAGCAATGCGCACAGCCGGCGCTGATTTTCGTGCATCCAGTCACGGGATTCCACGTCGATTCGGTCCACTCTATTGAAGATGTTTGTGCCATGGTTTTCTCCTCGTCTTGAAAACGAGCAGGGATAATATCTATTCTCCGAAACCACCACAATACCGTTACGGTTCCGGTTTGACCATCCTCAGCCTTTGGAGGCTTAAACCGATTGAATAAGTGGACTTTAGTATACTTTACACCTATCGCATAGGTCAATCACAAAATAGGGGATTCCTGGGAATGGAAAAACCGCTCAAATAGGGTTGGAATGATATCATTGCGTACAAGAAATAATTAGAGCGTCTAATGTTCTGCAAAAAACCCCTTGGTTTTGTACAAAGCAGTAGACGTCCTAAGACTTTTTTAACCCGGGTTCCACGCGGTGCAGGCGGTGCAGTTGGAATTCCAGGTCCTGCTACTTGTGCAGGAGTTGCGCGATGTGCCGCCCAGCGCGTTATTAATTCCCTCCTCCGCCACCTCTTCCGCTACCTTCTCCGCTCCCGCCGGAATCGTTCCGGCTTTGCATGCTGGAGCTCATCTTGGTAGAAGGAAGTTTGATATCAGTTTTTACTCCCTTCAGCTTTTCGAATTGGTCGCGTTGATCTTGCGTGAGGATTTCGAGCAGTTTATCATCGCACTGCTTTGACAAGTTCTTTTGCACTTTGAGCGTCTCAGGGGTAGATACCTTAAAACCATATCCGTAACCCGTCTTGGCTTGGGGGTCATCTGATTTCACATCCCACGTCTGCATAGGGGCATTCATCATTTTGCCTCTGAATTTACTTTGGATATCCTTCATGTCTTTTTGTTGTTGAGCGGTGAGAGCCAGGGCTTCGATAACGCCCGGGGTAAACAATGCCATGACGCCTTGTGACTGGATATAGATTTCGCCGAGCCGCTGGAACTGGTTGGGCAGTAGAATCTCACGGAGCTTTTTCATTAGTTTATCTTCATGTTCCATCCTCAAATCAACGATTTCCATCGCAGCGATTTCGGGCTTTGATTGGAGCGGATTGCGCATTGGCAAGGAGGACAGTCTTTTGGCCATCGCACTGGACGATTCCGCGGCCGCTTTAGCAACTTTATCTTTTTGTTCATCGGTGAGATCCAATTCTTTTTGGAGCTTCTGGTTTTTCAAAAGCAGGGCCAAGCCCATGTCCATTTGTATGTTTCTGTTGATTTGCATATTCGCGTCTCTGCCGCCTCGGAAACCGCCTTGATTTTGAGCTCGTACATTAGAGGCCGGCAGCGCCGCTGCGAAGAGGCCGATCAGCATTAAGAAAGTAAATTCTCGATACATCGCTAAGCTCCTTCCTTGACAACACTTTATCAACACGGAGACACGGAGGTCACGGAGATTGAATAAAAACAATTATGTTTTCTCCGCGTGCTCCGTGCCTCCGTGGTGTTTAATGGCTGGAGAACTCGGTTAGAATTCCAGGTCCTCTTCCTCGTGCACCAATTGCGCAACGCGGCGTTTTATTATCTGCTCGCGGTTCTCGGTCCGCTTTTGGATCGAATCGCGAATTCGGGCGAGTTCGTTTTCCAAGTGTTTGACTTCCAGTCCACGAAATTGTTGGCGGATATCGAACTGCTGGCCTGCAAGCTCCTCGAGTTGCTTCTTCAGCTTTGCTCGCTCTTCCTTGTCCGTGGCAGATTTATATTGGTCCGCGGTTTTTTGTACGTCTTCGTCGAGTTTTTGTTCCTTTTCCTCCAGTGCCCGCGTCTCAGGATCGACTGGACCACTCAACGACCGCCGACCCATGATCAGTCCATCGGCTCTGCCGAAAGATCTCTCGACCCTCCTAAATCCCTCCTGGCCCTGGGCCTGGGCCTGGGCCTTTATCATTACATCTACATTCCTTCCTACATTCACTCCGGGGGGGAATGGACCATAATCTTGAAATTGACCGTCAGGCCCAAGCACTTGCAAACGGCCATTTTCGCTCTTCCATTGCTTATCGCTATATACTTGAAATTGACCGTTAGGCCCAAGCACAGATAAACGGCCATTTTCGATGGTCCACGCACTGCCATATCCTTGAGATTGACCATTAGACACACCCGTTCCACCCGTTATGCGATAACTGCCCCCGCCCCCAGCCGCCCGTCCCGCCACCGGACGTTTATTCTCAGGCTTCTCAGGCTTCTCAGGCTTTCTCGACGTTGCGGGCGTTCCCTGCGTTGCGGTCTGTGGGAGCTGTGTGGGCTGCACAAGCTGTGGCCCGGTCGTTCCGGTTGTCTGCTGAGGCTGGTCCCCGGCCGTTCCTGTACTAGATGCGGAGTTAGAAGAAGAGGAAGAGGAAGAGGAAGAGGTAGAGGTAGATTCCGATGGCAGATCTGTTACCTCTGATGAGGCCGATGCGCCTGCTCCTTTGTTTTCGTTCCGGCCCTGCGCTTGGACATTGCCGACCGACAGCCCCCAAAGAATTGTCAAAACCAAAAGCAAAACCACACACAGTTTTCGCGACGACATAAAAAAACTCCTTTGTGAAAAATATTAAATCTTCATGCAACACTCCCCTCTCCCTTTGGGAGAGGGGCCGGGGGTGAGGGCATGGATTGTTAGTATGTGGGAAATAGGTTTTTCCCATGCCGACCGCCCTCACCCTAACCCTCTCCCAAAGGGAGAGGGGACGTTTTCAATAGCCTATTTTCAAGGAAAATTCCTGTACAGGTCCTGGTTTAATTGTTCGATGCGATCGCTTATCTCCATCATTGACGAATCGATCCCTTGCCCGGCTTCCGGCGGCGAAGTTTGCGGTTTGAGCCGTTCCATTGCCGCTTTGACTTGACGGAGTTGATCGATCTGCGAGTCTTGACGATATTCCGGCAGTTCCGCCTGCAATTGAGCCAGTTGCGAGCGGAATTGCCCGAGCCTTTCCGGCGCTATGTCGGATGATTCGCCCGCGGAGAGCTTCTCGTCCAACTCCCCTACTTGCCGCCACAGGTCGGCAATTCGTTTCTCAAAGGCGGTTTCTTTATCTGCAAGGAATTCGCTTGCGCCTGGCTTTGCCGATGGCATCTCGGCTCGGCGAACTGCCGAAACCGCGGGCGACCGTGTGGTCTGCCCGGCGTCATTGCCGCCAAAAACCAAATGCATCAGGCGGGTGGCGCCGGTAAGTTCCGTTGTCGTAAGAGCGGCAAGCATGAGCAACAGCGCCGCCGTCATCCAGCGCACCGGAAAAATCCGCCTCGAAAATCCCGCGAACGGCCGCCATCCTCCGGACGGATAACGCGGCCGGGGATGCACGGACGGCTGCTCGACATGAGCCAACCATTGTTTCAGCAAATCCGCCGTGTCGCCGGCGGTTTGGTATCGATCCGCCGGATTTTTGGCGTGCAATCGGGCAATGATCCGTTCCAGCCAAACGGGTATGTTCGGATTGATCTCCCGGATCGTTCGAGGCGTTCCCTCGCAAATTTGCCGCAACACGGCCATGGTCGTTTCCCGACGAAAGGGCGATTGCCCCGTGCACATGGCGTACATCACGCTGCCCAGGCTGAATAGATCGATCCTATGATCGACCGGTTCTCCGTTGGCCTGTTCCGGGGCCATGTATTCCGGGGTGCCGGCGATAAAACAACTGCGAGTGAAACTTGCGTCGTCCACCGCCCGGGCAAGGCCGAAATCGGTGATCAAGACCCGCTCTTTGCCGTTCTCCAGCAAAATATTGGCCGGCTTGATGTCGCGGTGCACCAGGCCTTGAGCATGCGCGGCCGCCAAGCCCTCCGCAATTTGAACGCTGATGCGGAGAATTTCTTCCAATTCCAGCGGGCCGTTGACACTGGCATAGCCAGTGGCACCCGCGCGATCGATCCTGTCCTGCAACGATATGCCGTCGATAAACGGCATGACCAGGTAGGGCACCTCGTTCGCTGAATCAACCGCATGAATGGCGATCACATGCTCGTGCGCCACGGCCGCCGCGGCTTTGGCCTCGCGGGCAAACCTGAGCCGAGCGGCGGCGCTATGGATCCATTGCGGCGCTAAAACCTTTATGGCCACGTAACGATTAAGCGCCGTATCAAAACCTTTCAATACGATTCCCATTCCGCCGCGGCCGATGACTTTCGCGATCTCATAAGGGCCGAGCCGGCCAAGCTTGGTCGGGTCGTCGGAAGGCGAAAGAAATTCCAGTGTCATACAACCCGCGTTGTGGACCTTGTTGCTCGGCGCCAAAACGTTATCGGTGCTCGTCGCACCCATTAAATTTACCATGGTGCTGAGCAACTGCTGGGCATCGTCCCACCAATCCTGTCCGGCCGCCAACGATTCCAGCTCTTTTCGGCAATCCGCGCAGGACTCGAGATGCCGGGCCAACTCATCCTGGGACTTCGGAGGCAACCGATCGTCCAGGAGTTCCCGAAGCTGCCGCCGATCGCATTGTGAATTGGATGGAATCATAAAAACCGTAATCCCGAGTTGGGTGCCATGGCCAATCCTGCTTGGCCATACCGGTTTTTCCAATTATTTCACAGCACCCGCGCAAAACCGCAAGCGGTTTTATTGCATATTATTTATTCTTCCAAGGTTTCGATCTTTTGTCTTAGCCGCGCCATTACTCGACTGCGGGCGATGTAAACCGCGCCGGCCGAGATGCCTAACTCTTTCGCCGCTTCGGGCACGGGCCGATTCTCGACACTTGTGAGCCAGAAGGCTTGCCACGTGCTTTCGCGAAACTCGCCGCGGATTTGTTCCGCAGCCCAGGCAAACGCCTGACGCTTGTATTCCCGGTCGAAAACAGCCGAGTCCTCCCGGTCCAAATCGTGAGGATCGGGTTGCTCGGCCAATAGTCTACGGATGTCGCTGTTGCCGGCGCCCGTCGGATGCCGCCGCCGGTAAGCCAGCCAGTTTATCATCAGGTTTCGGGCTATGCGGAACAACCAACCCCGAAAGCTCCCACGCTGGGGATCCGGGTCCCACCGCTGGATGGCCGAGGCCACGGCCACAAAAACTTCCTGTGTCAACTCCGATGCATCCGCATCTTGAAAACCCTGACTTCGAGCCATCCGAAACACCAACGGCTGATAGATGGCATAAAACTCCTCCCAAGATTGTTGGTCTTGGAGATTACGGAGGCACACCAACAAACTTGGACGGGTCGTAGGCGTGTCGTCCATCAGGTGTGCTCCTACCTATACCACAAGCCGGTTTTAGAAATCTTTCAATTAATTATTGAATAAACTAGTCCGGCTTTTTACTCTGAAGGAGGGTTATATATCGGTTAAAATTGGCAGACTAAGCAAAATTGTCCGGTAAAGTAAATGGCAATGGCAACAGGGTAGCGTCCGAAAGTATACATAATTCTCAATCTACCCGCAGGCTCTGAAAATCCTGAAAAAACGGTGCGACCGTTACTTGCGCCATGCCGATACGTTTCACATGCGCAAGCATTGTCGCTCTGCTCGCCCCCCCCGCCCCGCATTTGGGGGTGGCGTAGAGAGCATGATCCATGACGTAGGAGCGAGATCCCATGCAAGTTAAAGTATATGTTCCAAAAATTATTGAGGTTCCCAGCGAGTATCTGCCCGCGCTGGCCAAGCGTGCCGCCGATAGCCTGGGTGATCGCGCCAGCGAGGTTTCGGCCACCCGAGGGCACTTGATTCGTCAGGCCATCCAAGATGGTTTGCTCCGGGAGTTCGATGCCCTGATCGGCGAAGATGGAACGGTTGATTTGGTTTGCGACCCGGGTATGGAAATTCCCCTGGAACTGGAGAACAAAACGCTCAGCTTGGCCGAATTGCTAGAAGCGTTGCAGTACAGGCGGACCTGGGCCGAGGTGAAATCGGCTTCCGAAGCGGCCTGATTCCCCACTGAACTCAGTTGGGGCGATAGTGCAACTGTCGGCCCCAACAAACGGAACATCCTGAATTGAAATAACCGGCGTAACCAACCGGTCGCCCTGCCTACACGCACCCGCCTATGGCCGCCCGCCCGCAAAACGTCATCTTGAAATCGCTCATGCAACGGGAAACGAACGCCACCCGGTCTTCCTTGCCGCACTGGCCGTCTCAGGTCGTGGAAAAACCCCGCCTGCAAGACGACGCCTGGTGCATTATTGCCACCGACGGATCGAAGAGTATCATCTCCTGCAAATCAGCCTTGAACGAGGCCAAGTCCAACCTACGGAATCCGTCAACAACTGAAGATCGCACAAAAAAACTGAATACTCCCCACGAATGTCCGCCCGATCCGCTCGAACCCGGCGTCGATCTGTCTTGTCTGAATGTGGAAAATGAAACGGCATCCAAGCTCATAGCTGGCATGAAGGCTATGACTGTAGATGAGGCGGCGGCTTCATTACATTGCGAGATCGAAATGCCCTCGGCAAAGACTGATCTGAAAGAGATATTCAAAAGCGACAATATTTGCATGGTCAGCTCGCCGAAAACCGCGGCCGTTGCTAATCTTCCGTAAACTTCTTGATATTCGCAAATCGTTGTGACATGAAGGAGTCTAGTTTTCAGGCACGGATATATCTCTAGGTTTTGCGAAGATCAATAATGATGGGGCGGGAAAAAACGGGACAGCGTTTATGGGGGTAATTACCCCCATTATTTTACAGCCTGAGTTGAATCAATTCTCTTGACCAACTTTTTCTGTTGGGATCCGATCCTGTTGACATAAAAAGTACAT
>Ga0187866_1002477_pt1 | contig 15252 bp, 15 predicted proteins | sample June2016WEW_11_1_3_FD_133013 | JGI IMG/M metagenome (GOLD analysis project Ga0187866, IMG submission 133013) | Peatland microbial communities from SPRUCE experiment site at the Marcell Experimental Forest, Minnesota, USA - June2016WEW_11_150 | ecosystem: Environmental > Terrestrial > Soil >...
CTTTGGAGGGGCCTGATTCTTCGGCGCGGAGCGCCGCATTTAACGCGGCGGGGAAAGGCCCACGTTGCTCTTCCCACTCAGGAATTGACGCTTCGCTCTTGGTTGCGGCTCCGCCGCGTTAAGACTTGGGACTTGGGGCCTCGGCTCGCCTGCTTGTGCCTTGCGCTGGTGGTCGGCGCCGCCTTTGGTGCGGTCGCGGCCGGCGACTCCTCCGCGGACCGCGTCACGGTCATCCTGGTCATGGGCGCGGCGGGAGAAGCTGAGCTGGGCACCAACTTCCTGCGGCAGGTCAGCCTCTGGGAGAGGGCCTGCGCGGAGGCGGAGTGCCGGCGCCTCACGCTCGGCCTGGAGCCCTCGGCGCAGGCCAGCGATTATGACCGGCTCAAGGAAACGCTTGCCGCCGAGCCCAAAGAGGGCCTGGGCGCGCTTTGGCTGGTCCTGATTGGCCACGGCACTTTCGATGGCCAGCAGGCCAAGTTCAACCTGCGCGGCCCGGATGTCTCGGCCGCCGAGTTGGCGCTTTGGCTGCGGCCCTTCCGCCGTCCCCTGGTGGTCATCAACACCGCTTCGTGCGGGGCACCGTTTCTGAACCTGTTGTCCGCCACCAACCGGGTCATCATCACCGCCACCCGCAGCGGCTACGAACAGAACTTTGCCCGCTTCGGAGGATACTTCGCCGAGGCCCTCACCAACCCGGCCGCCGACCTCGACAAAGACGGCCAGGTGTCGCTCCTGGAGGCCTTTTTGACCGCCTCGCACCAGGCCAGCGAATTCTACAAGGTCCAGGGCCGGCTGGTGACCGAGCACGCGTTGCTGGACGACAACGGCGACGGGTTGGGCACGCCGGCGGATTGGTTCCGCGGGCTGCGCGCCGTTAAGCGACCCAAAGACAATGCCGGGCTGGATGGTTTGCTGGCCCAGCAATTTTGTCTGGTGCCCAGCGCGTCCGAACGGAAGCTGACCCACGAACAGCGCGCCCGCCGCGATGCCCTCGAGCGGGCCGTTTTCCTTCATCGTGAAAAGAAGGGCCAAGTGAACGAGGAGCAGTACTACCGCCAACTGGAAAAGCTCCTGCTCGACCTGGCGCGATTTTACGAAGCCGCACCTGGCGGGGTGGCAAATCCGCCGGACGGGCGAGATTGAACGGCTTGAAGCGCCAAATGAATGCCTCGCCGGCCAGACTAATCCGCCCCCTTTTCCAGCCGTTAATCAGGACCTGGCTCACCGCCTGGTGCGCTGCGCTCTGCCTCTCTGCCTGCGCGCCCCTGCCCACGCGCGCTGCGCCGCGCGAACTCTTCGCCGCCATCCGCCTCGGCATGTCCCGGGCCGAGGTCGAAAAACTCCTCGGCGCCCCGACCGCGCCCTCGACGCCGCCGGACCAGGGGGTTTGGTATCTGCCTCCGCCGATCATCGAACCCTACGAAACCCCCTTCGCGCCGGGGACCATCGGCCTGACCTACTCACCCGGAAGAAAAGTCACGTCCAAAGTGCTCAACCCCCAATTGCGCGACTGATCCAGATTCACTTCATCGCCTTCAACACCGCCACAAAGCCGCCGTAGAATTTCAATGCGCTCATGGCCCGCAGGCTAACCCCCGCCGCTGCCAGTCACCACGAGAATGTGGAAATAAGTGGAAATAAGCGGAAAAACAGAAACCGATTACGAGGACGAGGGCGATTTGTTGGCGGCGGTTTGGGGCTGGCAATGGAACAGACAGGCCCCGTGGGGCGGCAGGTCCAGATAGAGGCCCTGTTGCTGCAAGTCCTGCCCGGCCCGGCGGTACTGCTCCTGGCTCAGCAGATCGCGCAGAAGCCACTGGTGGGCCGCGAGGCCGGCCGGGTTCAGCGGGGCATAGCACTGGCTGCGGTGAGGGGCGAGATTCACGGCCACCAGATCGAATTCCGGCGGGCGCGCCTGCCATTGGACCAGGACGAAATTCTGCGCGGTCGGGTTCTCCGGCCAGGCGGCGCGCGGGGCCGGCAACTCGGCTCGCCCTCGCCCCACCGCGGTCGCGGGCAGTGTCGTCAACAGTCGCTCGTAGAGCTCCTCAATCTCGGGCTGCGGCGGTTCCGCGGGTGGGCGCAACAGTTGCACCGGCACCCTGAGGCGGGCGCCGGCGAGTTGGCCTTCGTGCAAAAAGCGCATCCCCGGCAAACTCATTACGAGCACGGCGGCGGCGCGGTGCTCCGCGGGCGAAAGGAGGGAGGCCACGCGGGGCTCGTCGTGGTTCTCGAGGAAGTGCGCGCCCGCGGCCAGGCCCTGCGGCCCCAAGCCGAGCAAGTGGCGCTGGACGCCGGCGGCATCCCGGGCCATGAGCTTGTCATAGAGGTCCTTGTCGTAAGTGTAATCGAAGCCCAGGGCCTGCAACCGCGGTCCCAAACCCCAATAAGCCTCGGCCAGGAAAAGAAAATCCGGCCGGGTTTGTTTCACCGCCGCAATGGCCTCGGGCCAAAACTCCGAGCCGGGCGCGGGGCCAGGGGCCGGGAAGTGCGCCCAAGTCCGGGCGAACACGTCGTTGAGCGGGAGCATGGCCATGTCGCAACGGAGGGCATCGCAACGGGCGGCCACGGAGCGGAGCAAGCCGGTCATGGCGGCGCGGGTGGCCGGGCGGCGATAGTCGAGCTGGGCGGTGTCGGTCCAGCCCGGGAAGTTCGGGTCTTTGCCATGCGCCAGCCACCGGGGGCCAAGGCCGGTCTCCTGCCGAAAGGTGCCCGGGCGTTGGGTCGGACTTTGCACGAACAAATCCGGCTGTTCGCTTAGCCAGCGATGATCCAGGCCGAGATGGTTGGGCACAAAGTCCAGCAGAAGCTTGAACCCCTGCGCGTGAAGCCGGTTGCGGAATTGCGCCAGGCCCCCTTCGCCACCGAGGGCCGCCGGGACCTGGTAGTCGCCAATCGCGTAAGCTGAGCCCGCCACGTCCTCCGCGCGCCAGCCAGGCAAGACCTCGCCATAGCTGCGCCGCAGAGGCGGGGCGGCGAGCGCCTGCTCCCGGGCGCGGGGTCCCCTGGTCCAGACGCCCATCAGCCAGATATGCGTGAAGCCCAGCCGCTGCCAGCGCTCCAATTGAGCGGCGGGCACGTCGGCGAGGGTCACGGGGCCGCCGCGGGCTTGGGCCAGCGCCCGCAGCCAGCAAGGGGCGTTGATTTCATAGAGCAGCGGATGAGCCATGGGGAGGGTGAGGCGTCAAGGGTGAGGGGTGAGACGCGGAGCCCCGCCGCGGCAATGGAAGGACGCAACCTTGCAGCTCCGGCAACCAGGCAGCGGCGCCGCCGCATCCCGACATCGCCGCCAATTCGACCTCAGCCGTGCGCACCGCCGCATCCCTCCGCCCTGTACGGGGAAACATAGCATCCTTCCGCCCTGTAGGAGCGGAAACATACCAGCCCAGGGCAACGCGACGCCAAAGGCGTCGCTCATACCAGCCCAGGGCAAGGCCCGCCGGAGCGCAGCGCAGGCGGGCCGCCGCCCTGGGTAAAGTCGAAAAACCGACCACCCCCCTCCCATGCGCTCCCAGCGCATGGGAGGGGGGAAGGGGGGAGGGCTTCCGCCACCGCTCGAGGGCAGTGTCAGGATGAGCCCCAGCGGCTGGGCGCGACCTGAACCTCGCCTGGCTGGTTGGACTCGCTGGCGGCTGCCGCCTGAAGGCGGCGCCGCTGCGCCCACAAACATCACGTCTGTCGCGCGTCACCAGTTGAGGACCTTGAGCGCCTTGGTGGGGTTGGAAACGCGCAGGATGAGCAAGCCCTTCCTGGCCTCCGGGGGTGTGGCGCTGTAGCAATACTCGATATTGATTTTGGCGTCGGCCAGCTTGTGGGCCAGTTTAGCCAATTCACCCGGCTTGTTGCTGCCCTCGACCATGAGCACGTCATCTTCGACCACCAGCGTGCCGTGCTCTTCGAAGACATGCAACGCCTTGCGGTAATCGCTCACCACTAGGCGAATGACGGTATGGTCCACCGTGTCGCTGGTGGCAATGGCATAGATGTTAAGCTTGGCCGCCGCCAGCGCCGAGGCGACGCTCGCCAGGGTGCCGGGGCGGTTGTCCAAAAAGATCGCCAGTTGTTTTGTGATTTGCATAGTCGGCCTTGATTGGTGATTCCAAGTTGCATTGCCAGTCGAACCTTGCCCATAAGTGCCTTGCCCCATAGTAACCCATTCGCCCGCCCTCGCCAAATGGGAAGTGGAAGAAACAGGGTGATGGATTGTTCTATCCTTCCTGCCCGTCGCCTGCTAGGGTCCGGTCATGGCTCTGGATGCTACCGCCCGCCGGCGCTGGTTTGGCGCTTTGGTTCTGGCCGTCGCGCTGGCCATGCTGATTGCGGGTCAAACCGTCCTCCGGGGAGGCCTCAGCGCCTTGGGATTCATGTTTTATTGGCTGGTCTGCCTGGTCTTGACCGGCTTGGCGATCGTCGTGGCCCTTCGCGATCTGCGGGCGCTCCGGCGCCGGAACCTCGAGGAACAACGCAACCTGTTCCAGGCCACCCTCAAGCAAATCGCCACCGAAGCCCGGACCAAACCACGCCGCCAGGTCCCGCCCGGCCCGGCCGAACCGGGCCACACGGTCGGAAAAATGTGAGCCGCGCCCCCACAAATCCGCTGCCTGCGTTTTTTTATTGAATTCCTGCGGCGGCTTTGCTTTATTGGTCGTGCAGCGGACGAGTATGAAACCTGCGGGCGTCAGCATCGAGTTGCCGGAAGAGCTGTCCGAGCGGCGGCGGGCGGCCCTGCTCAGCCTGCTGGCGGACGAAGACCCGGCCGTCTATCAGGCCGTTCGCCGAAAAATCCTTTCCCTTGGCCCGTCCGCGGTCAGTTGGCTGCGGCCGCACACGCTGAGCCGCGAGCCGGCCTTGCGCCGGCGCGCGCAGGAGATTATCCGCCACTTCGACCGGCAAACCGCCGACAACGCCTTCCTGGCTTTCTGCCTGAAACACGGCGAGGAGTTCGACCTGGAGACCGCCGCGTGGCTGCTGGCCCAAACCCGATACCCCGACATCAATATTGAGGCCTACCGCGCGCTGCTGGACAGCTACGCAGTTGAGTTGCGGGAGCGGCTGGGTCCCGCCGACCAGGCCAGGAAGACCCTGGGCACCATCCACCACTACCTCTTCTCCGAACTGGGCTTTACCGGCAACGAAACGGATTATTACGACCCGGAAAACAGCTATTTGAACCGTGTGCTCGACCGCCGCACGGGCAACCCGATCAATCTTTGCCTGCTCTATCTCCTGCTGGCCCGGCGCCTGCGGCTGCCCATCGCCGGCATCGGCCTGCCCGGCCATTTCGTTTGCCGTTACCAGTCCACGGCGGCGGAGATTTACCTGGACGTCTTTAACCGCGGGAAGCTCCTGACCAAAGCCGACTGCATTAACTACCTGGTCCAGGCCAATTTCAGCGTGCGCGACGATTACCTGGCGCCCATCAGCTCGCGCCGCCTGCTCCTCCGCATCTGCGCCAACCTGCACCAGATCTATCTCCAGCTCGAACTGGCCGAAGAGGCCACCCGCCTCCAGCGCTACCTCGTCGCCCTCGCACGCTAGGGGGCTGCCGGGAAATAAACTAGTGGGGCATCGACCACCCGCTCCAAAATGCCGTCCGGCCCCGCTGCTGCGCCGAGGCCAAAGGCGAGCGCAAACGGCCGAGCTCTCGGAATTTCTCAGAAGTTATTCGCGTTGGCATTTCGTCTCGGGTAAATGTATTGTCAAAACGAAACGTGCTCGCGCTGCCGACAGAACTTCGCCCCGTAGGTGAGGGCTTGTTGCGCGTCAGGTTCTCCGAGGACCTACTGCGTTCTGACGTCCCTTTCCCGGACGGAACGAGGAAGGCGGGGCTGTTGGCGTTTTCCGACCGCCCTTTGGATTCGCGGACGGCAGCGTTGGTCGCTCTTATGGGACCGCAGTTTACCGAGGCCGACGTTTCGTCTGCGCGCCCACTTGGCGCGCCGCTCGTCTTCGGCTGTCTGCCGGACCGTTATCAGGTGTGGAAACAGGGGGCAGAACGGCCGCGGTTTCTCTGCCCGCTCACGCCGTCCGAGGTGCCTGGCTTCTTCCAAAAACACGCCGCGGAACTGGCGCCGGATGCCATCTATCGCGCGAAGACGTGGGCGCGCCTGGAGAGCACTTACCAACTCGATTTCGTGGATACCGGGTTGCTGCCGGTCGTCGAGGAGGCGGCTGGAGAGAAGCTGCGCAACGTCATTGAGCGGGTGGTGAGTTCCGCTCGAGAACGGCTCGGCTGGACCGAGGTCTCGGACAACGATGGGCGCTGGCTGTTGCAGGCGACCTTTTGGTTGCTCGCCGCGAAGATTCTTCAGGACAAAGAGGTGCCGGGCTTCGTCCGGTTGGCTCTCACAGACTTGGACAGCGTCTATGAGCGGCTCTCGAGGCATTACAACAGCGGGAACCCGAAACCTGTTCCGGTGGGCGGCCGCGACCGGCGCGAGGCATTGGAAGCAGCGGCCGCCGACATCCAGAATTTGGGCCACTGCGGGCTCGTCAGCACGGAAGCCCTGGCCCATCTTTACGAAAGCGCGCTGATTGACCGTGCAACCAGACAGCGGTTGGGTACGCACAGCACTCCGCCTTGGCTGGTGGATTACATCGTGGGCCGGCTTCGTCCGTGGATTAAGGAGATGCCGCCGAGGGGGCGCCAGGTTTTCGAACCAGCGTGCGGCCATGCGGCTTTCCTCATCTCAGCGATGCGCTTGCTAGGTGAGTTACTGCCGTCCGATTGGCGCGAACCTCGCCAATCCTACCTGCGTCGTCGTCTGCACGGAATGGAGCGTGACCCCTTCGCGCTCGAAATTGCCCGTCTGTCGCTGACGCTCGCCGACGTGCCGAATCCGAACGGCTGGGCCCTAACGGAAGCCAACATGTTCCCGGGCGACCGGTTGGAACGCTCGGTGCGCGAAGCGTCCATCGTGCTTGGCAACCCGCCTTTTGAGCCGTTCGAGGCGGGCACTCGCAAACAAGGCTGGCTGCCCAACAAGGCGGCCGAGACTTTCCGCCGGGTGGTGGAGAATCTCCAGCCCGGCAACGTGTTTGGTTTTGTGCTGCCACAGACCCTGCTCCACAGCCAACAGGCGCGCGCGCTACGCCAAGTGCTGTTGCGCGACTACGAGATTTCCGAAATCAGCCTTTTCGCCGACAAGGTGTTCCGCTACGGGCAGCCGGAGAGCACCGTCATCATCGGTCGCCGTTTTGCGCAAAACGCGCCGCGGCACTTCGCTGCGCGTTACCAGCGCATCCGTGAAGGGCAGGTTGCGGAATTCAGCCGGACGTATGCCGCGAGCAGCGAGATGACGGTCAAGCGGGAACGGTTGCTCGCGGCGGAAGACGCTTCGCTGGTTGTGCCGGAACTTGATGATTTGTGGCAGGCGCTCGCCGGGATGAGACGTCTGGAGGACTTTGTGAAACTCGGAAAAGGCTTCGAACACAAATCCGCTGACGACCCGACATTTCCCCCAGGAACTCTCAAAGAGTCGCCAACTGAACAGCAGGGTTTGGAGCTCGGCTTCGCAAATTGGTCTGGACACGAGCTTACGCATTTTCTCCCTCGTCTCACTTGGCTGAACCTCGACCCAGCCACGATTAGGCGGCCGGGCATCGGACTCGAACGAGACAAGCCCCAAGTGTTGCTCAACCACGCACCAACTAGTCGGGAAGCGTGGCGGTTGAAAGCGCTAATTGACAAAACCGGCCGTTCGGCCAAAGGCCGTTTCACAGTCATCCGGCCCCTAACTTCGGGAGTCTCTTTGCTGACGCTTTGGGGATTGCTCAATGGGCCGCTCGCAAATGCCTTCGCATATTGCCGGTCTGGAAAGCGCGACGTTTTGTCTCGCGACATCCGAATGCTGCCGGTCCCCAACCTGACGGCTTGCGATCTCGCTCCTTTGGAGAAAGCCGTCTCCGAGTATCTTGCCATCGCGCGGGCAGTTTCTTCGCCGCCGCCGCCCAAAAACCGCAGCGGTCGAAAGGACAAGTCGACAGCGCAAATGGAGTTCTTCGGCGGTGAACCAGGAGCCGCCGTCAGCGCCGCCGAATCCGAGCGGCTCAAGTTCCTCCACTGGCGCGTCGATGCCGAGGTTCTCCGGCTCTACGATCTCCCGGCGAAGCTGGAGCGGCGGCTTCTCGACCTGTTCGGCAGGGTTCGCCGGCGCGGTGTGCCATTCCTGCAGACGGGGTATTTCCCGAATGGCTACACCGACCTCGACCGACTCAGTGACCTCCTCGCCATCACGGTGGATTGGGAAAAAACAAATCGGCGGCGCGGTAAGCTCATGGACTTGGAGGATGAAGGCCGGCTCACGCCCGCCCAAGTGGAGGAGTTGGCGAACCTGCAACGACTGGCGGACGCGCTGCTTGGTCTGATGCAGCCCTGGAAGCCAGACGAAGTGGATCGCGCCGTGGAGCGGGCAAAGCAGCGGGGGGTATGGAAGGAGTGACTTCAGCCGCTGAGCCGTTCGCGTACCCGACCGAGCCGCATTGCCGCCGACACGGGCCGGCGGGCTACACAAACTACCAAAGCTACCGTCCGTGGCTGGAAGACGAATTTGATTTCCGCTGTGTCTATTGCCTGAAGCGCATGGTGTGGGCGCCGACGGATGTCTGGACTGTGGACCACATCATCCCACAGGAGGAAGCCAAGGGGCTCGCCTGCCTTTACGACAACCTCGTCCTTGCTTGCCAATGCTGTAACCGCTTCAAGTCGAACAAACGCGTGCCCGACCCTTGCCTCGTGGCTTACGGCCAATGCTTGCGCGTCGGCTCCGACGGCACAGTCATTCCGCTGAATAAAATTGGAAGCCGGCTCGTGTGCGACCTGCGATTGAACGAGCCGCGCTACCGGCGATGGCGATCGCAACGAATGCGAGAACTGCGTGCCCTTCTTCTGTGCGATCCGGAAGGCTATGAGCTGGTCATGGGATTCCCAAGAGACCTGCCCAACCTGAGTGCGCTGAGGGTGAAATCGAACAGCCGTCCTGAAGGCATCGAAGAAAGCTGGCTCGCGAAACGGCTGCGAGGCGAGCTGCCGAAGGTTTACTGATTTCGCGGCAGCGCCGCGGGACTCATGTTGCAGGCGGCGGGATGGGCATGCGGGGCGGGGCGGTTTTCCACATCAGATCAATCTCCGCCGGGGTCAGGCCGTAGGCCTGGTTGACGAGGTCGCTGAGCGCGCGCTCCAGTTTCAGGGTTTCGGCGGCGAGGGCGCGGGCGGGTTCGACGCTACAGCAGAACTTAGGTAGGATAGCTTGCTAAAGAAGTTAGTCATGCGGAACCTTTGAGCCTCTCGTATGCGCCTCCCACCAACGCTCGCTATTCCCTGAGAACTCTACAAATTCAAGGGTATTGACGTAGTAGTCCGCGAATGCGGGCGCCTTGTTGAGCCTCTGAATTGCTTCCACCAGGGATTCTTTTCGTGTGGCTCTCCACTGGCGCGGAAAATCAATTACCAACGGCGTCACTTGCGAAACGCCGCCCTCTTTTAAATGCCTCTCGTATTGAAGGAAGCAGTCAGCTTTGAACCCGCCGTTGAATGGCGGCTCGCGAAACTCATTGCTCAGTGTGATGCCTATCCACTTCTGAGCCTTCTGAGCATTCGCAGCCTTCACGATAGGTTCGCCAATGAAAACTTTCTCGTCAAGATTCAGCCGCGCTTTCCCAACGCTGATTGCTCCGCGAAGCGGTAACTCAATTTCGATTGAGCGGCATAGAACCTCTTTCAGAGAGTTAGCTAATGCCTCCAAGTGATGAACGTCATAGGGACACCAGAAGATGATGGTGTCACTGAAGTAGAAAGAGTCTATTCGCTCGTAACCGAAAAAAGGATGGCCAGCTCTGGCGCTAAAAAACATGCCGTCCCTTTGTTGCTTTTCTACTGCCTGGATGAGCTGCCTGTACTTTTCGTAGAGGCTTTCGAGTCCAACGCTTTGAACAAGGCTCGAGAAGCCAAGCACATCAAGAAAACAAAAGAGTTGGTCTCGTTCCTGCGTGGCCATCTGATGCTCCTTCGTGCCTAACGCTCCAGATGAGCGACCGGAGCTGGAATAAGCAATCGCGACAGCCTTGCAAGCCAATATCCGAACTGCGAACGCCCGCTCCGGTTCCCTCGATGTGCTTTGTTCCGCTCCGTTTTCAAAGGAGGTGCTCCAGTGCCTTCCTTAGCGCCGCTCGAAAGGCCTCGATCCCGATAAACCCTGCGCCGCCCTTAATCCATCCTGGGAATTTCGCCTGGACAGGCACGTTGGCCCGGCCGCCGATGTAACTTTCGATGACGCGGTAAAGCTCATGAAAACCGTGCAGCGCGCTTGGGCTGTCCAGCCGGGCTATGGAGACCTCGCCAATTTTGTCACCCGTCAGTTTGAAGAATACGACACAGGGTGGTGTGGCCTCTCCGGCGACGCCCAATCTGGAGAGAAAGTGAGAGTTGAAGTATGTTGCCAACTCCTTGCTTCCTGAATCCAAATAAAAGATGGTGAGATTGTTACCTGACAGTCGGTCAAGCTGGGCAAAGGCGCCTTGGTCCTCAAGGATCTTTTGAAGATCTCTGTCTTCAAAGTTGTAAAACATGAGCGCAAACGCCTTGGCCTTCCTGAGCCGCAGGTGCTCGCGGCACAACTCGTCGAACCTCTCGTGGAATTCCGAGATGCTATAGCCGATGCCCTTGCCCTTGCCTTGTTTGAATATTGGGTTCATAAGCTCTTGCCAAATCGCTGATCATCACGTCGTTTTGCCCCGATATTATGGTTTGGCGGGGTTTTCGGGCAGTTCCGCCCTGATATTGGGAGGGCCGATGTCAGGGTAACAAGTCGACAGATACCGGCTGCAGTCCGGCGGGACACCAGCAAGAGCCCGCAGTGAGGCGCGAGGCCTCTGGTCGGCGCTGCTTTTCCCACGCTCCGGTATTTCCATGCGCTCAGTTAAACAGACACGGCCGTGTGCGGCAAGGACCAAATTGCGGGGCGCGGGGCACCTCCACGGCGGCATGGAGCCGGCTGGTGGGAGGGACGAAAGGGGCTGGTAGAACGCATGGGACGATTGGACAATGGCAAATAGCCGAGCCCCCCTTTACGGGCCGGTTGGCTGGGGAAGATTTTGGGGACGTGATGTTGCGGGGGGCGGGATGGGCATGCGGGGCGGGGCGGTTTTCCACATCAGATCAATCTCCGCCGGGGTCAGGCCGTAGGCTTGGTTGACGAGGTCGCTGAGGGTGCGCTCCAGCTTCAAGGTTTCGGCGGCGAGGGCGAGGGCGGGTTCAATGCTGCGGGTGTATTCGGCCCGCAGGGCGTGAACGCCGGCGGCGGTCAGCGGCAGTTTCTTTCCCCGGATGCGCTTCACCTCGCCCACCCAGGTGTCGGAATCGAGTTCGGTCACCGCGAGAAGTTTGTTGCTGGGCTTTTCGATCTCGTATTCCACCCGCAGCCAGTCGAGCAAGGCCGAGCAACGGAAGGGCTCCGGTCATAGAATTTCCGCACATTGTTGTGTAAGTATAACGGCCGACCCATGACCCCTTTCAGAACCACGCTTAGCAGTTTACGTAGGTAATTGGGAATCGTCCCCTGCTGGAGAGATACGACTGCACAGAACAGTCACGGTATTTGGGGGAGAGTTCCGGGGCGATTCTCCCAAGAAACTCCCACCGGCCCGATACCTGCACGTCGCGGAGGGGGCGGGTGTTGTAGGGGGTGGTGCCGGCTGGATGCCAGCTCTGAATCTCGTAAACCTCACGAACGACGCCCTGGAAGACAGCGAATCCATACCGTGCCCGGTGGCGACGCTCTCCCAAAGGCCAGACTCCACGGGTGGCTTCGTACAGCGCCTCTGCGGTCATGTGCGGACGGTAGAGACGGTTGATTCGGATCAGCAGCGCGGGCTCCTCGATGCGGACTGGTGGGGCACCGTAAAGAACCTCAAGTTCGGAAAGCGGCAAGCGGCCAAATTGCAGGCTACGGAAGCCCCTCACTACATTGGTGAGGGTGCGACCGGGGCGCAGAACGTCGATGACTGCCCCTTCGACCCGCAGTGCCGTTTCTTCGTCCGTCATGCCATGGGCTAAAATGTCGATTTGAGGATCGAGCCCGGCCTGTTTCAACTCGGCGATGCGCCGAGTCTTTTCGCTTTCTCTGGTTTCGTCCAGGTGAGCAAGGGCGCGTCCACTGCATCCTTTGCCGACGTAGAAGATCTCTGAGTTTCGAGGGTCGACGTAAGCATAAACGTAAAAGCCGAGTTTGGCGGCAACCTCAGGCCTGATGCTCGGGTATGTGGAAGATGTCGGTTTCATGGCTCTGGGGATGAGAAGATAGGCTGGCGAGGAGAGGCTGTGGAGGGGAAAGCGGCGCACGGGCGCGGTACCCGAACCCTTAGCGAAGGCTCCGACGCTCGACGCGGCCGTCGGTTCTGATGGGAAGAGCAACGAATTGGGGGCGGAAGAGGTGCACGGGATGGTGCCGATTCTGAAGCGCACCGTGGGTGGCTACATTTCGCCGTGGCGGAACTCGCCGAATGTTCTGCAGAGCCTCTTGCCTTCACGCAGATGCTTCCTGCCTACAGGGGTAATAGCCAGTTTTTCTTGAATCACGTAATTCACAAGATCCCAGAAACGCTCCGCTGAAAGGTGGTTCCGTGTCCGCTTCTTCAGGTGGAATTTAGTCTTGATGTGTCTTCCCAGCTTCGCCCAGCTTGTGTCCTCGTTCGGCTCGATGGGCCGCATGAACTTCACATACAGGTCGCAAAGGTATTCGATGTAGTTGGTCATGTTCGCATCGGCCCCGATGCTGTTGGCGGGGTAGCTGGTGCCTGACGGTTTGGGTGCAGCCGTTCTGATGGTAATGGGTGCCTGACTCGCCCCTCCGATGGCGATAGATACCCCTCCGTGCGTTGCTGAAGCTCTCGCGCCGCCGTAAGCGGTAGTGTCGCCAGTGTTTCTCTTGCTCTTCGCCGTCTTGGCGAGGTGCTTCGCTAGAATCAACATGGCCTGACGCGCTTCGGCCTGAGAAAGCTCGATCGGCTCTGGGGTCCGTTGCTCGTGGGCGCGCTTCGCGCCTTGGAGCCAATCCGCTGTGTATTCCTCTGGGCTGCCATCGACGAGTTTGTGGCAGGTGCTGCAAAGGAGGATGAGATTCTCGAACTCATCCTCCCGGGTTCCGGCCAGCGACAAATCATAGCGCGCGCCACCTTTCCGCCGGGCACGGATGTGGCAAATTTCGCCGACCACCGTCTCGCCGATGATGATGGGGCTCTTGCAGTCACGTATTGCGCATTGATTTCGGGACATGCCGAAGAGGCGCTTCATTGTCGAATCTTTGATGGCCATATGAAAATAAAGAACTTGTTTAGCTCGCTTCGGATGGAGTGCGAACTGGGCAGCCTTTTCAACAGCCGGACCCCTGGTGACTGATCTTTCCGCGACGGCTGGCTTCGCGGGGGGACTGGAGGCATCAAGGAGTTTGGAATACCCCTGCTCGCGGTCTTACGGCAGCCAGTTGTTTGCAACGCATCCATAATCTTTACCACGGCATTGATAAGCCTTGTCAAAGGGACTGGCAAGGTCGCAGATTCGGGAAAATGACAGATGCACTTTCCCTACTTCTGAACACGTGCAGTTTTGACCCGCGTGTCGCCAATGCTTCGCTTGTTCGTTCCAGCAATAGTTTTAAGGGCGCTCAAAATGTCCTTGAAAATTGCGTGCTGAATTGCCCCAGCCTTCGCGCCTGTTTTGTAATTTCTACGGTGATAGCTCTGCCATTCGGGGCGAAGGTGAAAATGTGGCATCTCCTCCAAAATGATTTGTTTGCCTGTACGCCAGTAATCCAAAACGTGATCCGTGTTGAATGGACGGCGAAGTTTCTCGAGGCTTTTCGTCCACACAGGAAGTACTCGATAACGGCCTTGATACTTGGGCAATTCGCGCCGCTTTTTGGCCTCGTCCCAGCCCATACTGTCCATTGTTTTCTCGTAGGCACTCAAGGGAATGGGATGTTTGACGCCGTAGCCATAGACCTCCGCCCAAAGGGGCAACCGATCTTCATAAGTGTCCAAGGTCAAATCAATCGTCGCGATAATCGCGTAGGCATACCGCACAGGCCACGTTTGCTGAACGATGTGGCGTGGGTTTTTTTGCAGTTCGCCATACATGCTCAGGTCTCCGAGCTTAGTAAATTCCAGAAGTTGGCGATTGAAGCGTTCGGCATCCGGATGCCAGGACATCAAGCATGGCAGAAACGACAACTGGCTAGCGATCCCTCGGAACAGATGAGGACTGTTTTTGTAGAGATCAAGAAGGTTACTGGTCGCCTCAAGGGAAGCGTGGAATAGGCGCCACGCCTCACGCTCTTCTGCCGGCAGTTTCTCCCACGCTGCTCCGTCTGCCGCCGTATCCACGTCCGCGAAGAGGGCCTTCTCTATCCATTTTAAGAAGTCAGGTTCAGGACCGCCCAAGCCCCCGTCCGGCCGTAGTTCCTCCGCGAGCCGGAATACCAGTGACACAGCTTTGCCCTCGTCCAGTGAGGAGTGACGATTCATCGGTTTGGCATGCGGAGATTTTACACGAAGACCAGCTCCGGAGGCAAGATGAACGAAAACCAGAGCTTTCGTCAACCGGCAGACCGGAGGTCTGCCCCACGGCCTGCAAGCTGGCGGTCCGCGCGGGCGCCAACGGCTCGCGAATGCGCCCTGCTGAGCGCCGCCAGCGTAGTTGAGGGAAGGCGCGGCGATTTTCCCCACGGTTCGTAAGGGACGGCCGCCCTGCTCCCTCAATTATCTGGAAAGCGTCTTCTGGCCTCGCCGTTGCTGTCCGGACCCTTTTCCCCATGCGCTTAAAGCAAGAGAATTAGTAGCAAATAAAGGAGGCCAGAGAAGCACGGCGGCGTCCCGCCGCGGCGGGACCGCAACCGAGCGCGACACTACATTGGCCACATTGCCTGCATTGGCCACATTGGCTATTTTTTCCAAAAAACTGGCCCGGCCGCGGCCCAAAAGGAGGATGCGCCTTTTCAGCTCTTGATTCCAATTCGCGTTCAAGACGGCGCTGAGCCATCTTATGGGCGTGCGGTTCTTATTGAACTTTTTAAGTGTGGCTGCGGTTTGCCTGGCCGGGATGCCTGTGCGGGCCGCCCACACCCAGGCGCGCCTGGTCCTGGCAGCGGAGGCGGCGCGGCCCGGAGAGACGGTCCTGGCGGGCATTGTTCTCCAGATGGAGCCGCGCTGGCACACCTATTGGCGAAATCCCGGCGCGTCCGGCCTGCCGACCACCGTCGA
>Ga0187866_1002482_pt1 | contig 15219 bp, 14 predicted proteins | sample June2016WEW_11_1_3_FD_133013 | JGI IMG/M metagenome (GOLD analysis project Ga0187866, IMG submission 133013) | Peatland microbial communities from SPRUCE experiment site at the Marcell Experimental Forest, Minnesota, USA - June2016WEW_11_150 | ecosystem: Environmental > Terrestrial > Soil >...
CACCACCCCGCCTTTGCGCACGAGATGCACGGCGGCCTCCCAGACTTCGGGATGACCCACCGCCTCGATCACCGCGTCGAAATGCGTCCGGGTCGCTTCGCGGACCTTCGTGACCAATCCTTTGCCGTCACCGATGTCAATCGCCTGGTTTGCGCCGAGGCGGCGTGCCGCTTCCAACCGCGCCGCGCGGCGGCCGGCCACCGTCACCTCGCAACCGAGATTTTTGGCCAGCGTGGCGAACATCAGCCCGATTGGCCCCGCGCCTAAAATCAAAACGTGCTGGCCCGCACGCAAGTTTGTGTCCTCGACACCCCGGACGACGCAGGCGAGCGGTTCGACGAGCGCGGCGTCGCGAAAATCGGTTTCCGGCTTGAGGCGCAGCAGGTTCTTTTGGACGAGCCGGGCGGGAACGACGATGGCTTCGGCATAAGCCCCATTGAGAAACAGCAGGTCTTCGCAAAGATTTTCCTGTCCAGCCCGGCAGTGAAAGCATTCACCGCACGGCGCGGAATTGGCCACGACCACGCGGTCGCCAATTCGCCATGCCTCGACAGCATCGGTAGGGCGCGTCACTCCGTGCGCGCCGTCTTTGGCGTTCGAACGTGCGGCGGGCAGAGGACTGCCCGCCCTACCGTCCGCAACTTCTGAAATCACGCCGGCGAGTTCGTGGCCGAAGGCGGCGGGCGGCACAATCATTTTGGCATGATAGCCGCGTTTGAACACTTTCAGGTCCGTGCCGCAGGTGAGCGCGGCTTCGATGCGGATGCGGACTTCGCCCGGCTTGAGCGCGGGCGGCGCAATGTCTTCAATCTGAATGTGTTCTTTGCCGTGCAGGATGGCGGCTTTCACGGACGCAGTGTATGACTGCGCGCGGGCACGGTGGAAGAAAGTTTTTTGTTGGAGCAATCGGTGCCGGAAACTTCCAACGATTCACAGAAGCCAGGATGACGAGGCCCAAATGGTTTCGGGAAGAACGAGTCTCCTTACGCCGGCGCCCACGATTTTATGGAATCAGTAAGCATTCCAGTCGCCCCATTGCCCGCGGACGATCCATTTGACTTGCGGCGTGCATGGCGGCTGTCCGGCCAACGTTGCGAGTTTCGCATCGAAACCCCATTTGCGTGTGGGAACAGTGTAATTATGGTTGGGATATCCGGATCTGTCGGAGGGGCCAATCCAGAAATTCGTTGCATAAATGCTCTGAAACATGACGACGATGGAACCGTTATACCACAGGGATATACTGTTGGCACCCCAGTCTTCATTCAAACGGAGGAAATTCTCCAGGCCGCCGCTGTATTGTTTTTTGGTGCCCGCTAGGGTGGAAGGAACGATGCCTTCAAGGCAAGCGGCGTTGACGGTGATGTTGCCGTTCACAACGCGATTGCCAGTGCCACTTTCAGGAGCGTTATAACTACTGCCGCTCTTGATAAGGCTGGTGGAGTCGCTCCAGTTGCTGGAGAGAATGGTAATGGAATCACCCATCAGCCCGGCCGGGTAAGTGTAAGCGGTGTTCGTGGTGTTGGCGGACATTTGGCTGACGCCGGCGCTGGCGTTAGTCTGGACGTTGTAATTGCCCTGCACATAAAGCGGCTGGGGCGTGGCGATAGTGAGGCCTTTGGCTGACGCCAATTGCCAACCATTGACCACCCGCACGCCAGGAAGCCAATATTTGCTGATCGGAGTGACGGCATTATAGACGTAAATGGAATCAATGGGATGACCCTTGTTGCCATGGGCGCCATCAGTGCCGCCACATTGATAATTCCACGTGTAACCGCCGTACGTGGTGGTGTCTGTCAGCCAGATGTTGAATTTGGCGACGTCAATTTGAACGACCTGCACGGTGGCGCATTCGCGGAAATCATAAAACAGGGTATTCGTCACAAAAGAATAACCGGCAAAGATGACGTTGGTGACATTGTTGAGGTTGGTGGACGTGCTTGGACTTACAACGTTGGTGGAAAACCAACTCAAGGCGGGCCTGTTCGTGATCACATAAAAATTGTTTGTGAGCAGGAGCAGGCGGCCGGAAAGGTTATTATAGTCGCTATAGTAAACGCTGAGGTTGGTGCCGAACCAGCTTTTGCCATTCGTGCCGGAGGCGGAATTGGAGATGATGAGATCGCATTCGTTGTAAAGATACGTCTGATTGGAAGACGCATACGCAGCATCGTTGGGCACGCCCAAGCCTGCGGGCGGCAGGTTGAGAATGGCTTCAGGGTTGGTGAGGCCGGTATTGCTGCCGGCGACGGGCATGACCAGCGAGTCATGGTGGGAAACCGGTTGGCCGCCGTTATAGGTAAGATCGCCCGAGATAAAGGTCAGGGTCTGCTGATCATTGGGGTTATCGTGGTTGGTGACCAGCAAGGTGGCCGAAACGGTGTCATTGAATATCATCTGTGCCTGCGGACACATCCAGATGTTTCCATTGACCATGACCTTGCCGTTCATGGTCATCGCCTGGCCGGGACTGATATCCATGTCCATGTTGTAAAACGCGCCATATTGGAAAACGGGGATGGCGGCGAGTTGGAACTGCTCCTGGACAGTGGAGGACATGCCGTAACCCTGGTTGAGAGGCGTTGCTGTGGCAGTGACTGTGCAATTGGCGACGGCGGCATTCAAACCGCTGAACTGCGAGGAGTTCAACAAACCCCAGTTGGTGGTCCAATTTTGCGGGACTACGGTCACGGTGATTTGGCCTGCCGCGCTGCCGTTGGTGCCGCTGAACTGGAAGGTGACAGGCCAGTTGGTTGCCGGTATGGGCAACACCTGATAAACGCTGGCATTATTGAGGGTTTGATAGAGGAAATCACGGTCCATTTGTGAGATAACGGTATCAACGGCGGCTTCGGCGGCGGATTCGCTGGTGTTGTAGAGGCTGTTCCGGCGCGTTACTGTGGCATTGCTTGCAATCATATACATCATGCTGGCAAAGACGGTCAGAATGACCAGCAGGAAAAACATGGTGATGACCAAGGCATAACCCCGGTTATTCCGCCGGATGGATTTGAATAAAATTTGCATAACGTCCTTTGTGTTTTTCAATTCCACGCGCGACGGTAAACCCGCGTGCGCAGTTGGTAATAGTCAAAAGCGTTGACACCGACCCCGCCGACATAGCCCACCGGGTATTCCCATTGTGAAAATTGCATCGTCACCCATATGACCAGGCGATTGCTCAGACCTGAATAATTCGTCGACGTCCAAATATTCCCGTTATAATCTGCGGCAGCGAAAACGATTTGGTTGGTCAGGAAAGCGGCCAGCGTATTGGTGAGGACGGGAACACTATTGAGCACGTTGTATTGATTCAAATAATTGGTCGGAGCGCTAAAGTCCAGATAGAAAATCGTGTAGCTGGCCATGTTCGTGGTGGGGTAAATGATCAGGGCATTGCCTTGCTGATAGTTTGACAATATGAGCGAGAAAGAAGTGGGGCCGGTAACGGAACAGTTCCCGACATAAACCGTTTTCGCCTGCTGGATTTGGAGCCGGATCTGATTCATTGCTTTGCGGGAGCCGGCGGTGGCCACCAGCTTGGTCGCCGCCAGGGTGTAGACGCGCAAACCAAAGATTTGAACGGCGATCATCGCACCCGTGAAGATAAACAGGAAGACCCCAACGGTGATCACCATCTCCGCCAGTGTGAAGCCTGGAAGGCACCTCCGAGGCGGGCGGTTTTGGGTGTTTTTGAAAAGTTTCATTGGTCAGGCGCGCGCAAGGTTATGACGGTATTGGTGTACACATAGCCGGTCAGCGGAAAGGTCCAGATTACGTCCGAACGGATTTGCCGCAGTGGCGGATTGTCGGATATAGGCGTGATGTAAACGCGGTTCGTGAGCAAAAGCGGAGCGCCGCTTTGGGGAACATCATTCGTATCCACCTGGGGAGGCAAATTCGTTGTGCCAAGCCAATCACCCGTTCCGGGTCCAACACTATGGGGCCACACCTGGGTGTCCCATTTCGCCGCACGCGCCTGTTCCAGCCCCTGCATGGCATACGACTGTGCTCCCTGCGACATCGAACTCCACTCCGCCATCCGATTGGCCTGCACGTATCCGTAAATCATCCCGGAAATCACGAGCCCGAAAATGAAGAATGCAACCATGACTTCGATCAACGTGAATGCGCCGCACGCGACGCCCGATTTGCCTCCCGTGGCTTTGCCAAGACAGTTCACCATAGATATTTGCGTCAGATTTTCTTGCTCGCTGGGTCATAAAGTAGCAACCCGCATACCATTACGGTTGGTCGGAACCATTCTCGGATTACAGACAGGATGACAACTCTTTACAGACTGGATGACAACTCTTCATCGCGCCGCTGCCCTGTAATTTGGCAATTTTGTCCACAACCCGGACGCGGGGCAAACAAGGACGCTGCCTTCAAAGCGTGGCGGACTTTCGTCCGGTGGCTTTGGTGAAATTAACCTCCCGCAAATAAATCGGCGCCAATTTTTCGCCGGCGACAAAGCCATTCAGCCCGGCTGCGAGCCGGGCTAAGGTCGCCGCGCGCGGGAAGATTGTCCGGCCACCGGGAAACCAGCGCGTCACTTCCGGGCCAGCCAGAATTTCCCGCGCCTCAGCCCGCGATTGAACCTCCTGCAACGTCAAAATCCGCAGCGGCTCAATTGTATTCCAGCCGTCCGCGGATGTTTCATACGTTGCCAGATAAAATTCATTGCGCTGCGCATCCACCATCACGTTCACGCGGCCGAAAATTCCTTCTGCCAGCGCCTGTGCCGCCAGACAGTCCGCGCTGCTCACGCCGAGCAATTTTGCGCCGCGCGCCAGTTGCCAGCCCTGCGCCATCGCAAGCGCAACGCGAACGCCCGTGTAAGAGCCGGGGCCGAGGCCCACCGCCAAAACTTCAATCTGCTCGCGCTCCAATTTTGCTTCGTGCAACGCAGCCTCGATCAGGCCGAATGCCCGGGTCGCGCCGGTCTCAATCGCTTCGCCGAGCACACGACCGGCACGCACAACCGCCACGCTCCGTTGTGGCGAGGAAAATTCAAGCGCCAAAATCGTCATAAATAATTTTCCGCTCCGTCTCGCCAATGATTTCAACCTTCACTTTTTTGATTTTGCCATCTGCCAACGTCCCATTTCCATCCTCCAGCTTTTCAGCCCATTCAATCACCGCCACGCCGTCCGGCTGCAAAAATTCCTCCAGACCGGCGGACAAAATTTGTTCGCGCGTTTCCAGCCGGTATAAATCCAGATGAAACAGCCGCAGCCGCCCGCCACGGTATTCGTTCACCAGCGTGAAGGCCGGCGAATGGACCCGGGTCATGACGCCCAGCCCACGCGCGACGCCTTTCACCAGCTGGGTTTTGCCCGCGCCAAGTTCGCCGGACAACGCGATGACCCAACCGTGCTGCGCCGCCCGGCCCCACGCCTCGCCGAGCGATTCCGTCTCCGCCGGGCTATGCGAAATGAACGTGGCCATCACGGTAGGACAGGCGTCACGCCTGTCTCCATTCTCAAAATTTGAGACAGGCAAGATGCCTGTCCTGCGTTATCGTGCAAAGTGGTCATAGCCATGCGCAGTGAGTTGGTGCGAACCCGTTTTGTCATGGATCGTGACGCCCCCGCCGGTGACAATTTTCCCGATGCAACTTAATTTCAATCCGGGAAACCTCTTCGGCCATGCGTCGAGCAGCTTCACCGCGTCGCTGCCGGCAATCGTGAACAGCAATTCAAAATCCTCGCCTTCGGTCAGCGCGGCGGCAAAAGCCGGTTTGGCCGAGGAGCCTGCCCGCTCCCGCGCCCTGGCCGCGCGGCTGACCGGCACCGCCCTTTTGAGCAGCTCCGCGCCAACACCGCTCGCTTTCAAAACGTGCTGCAAATCGCCGGCCAGGCCATCGCTCAAATCAATCATCGCGTGGATGGCAAACTGTTCCGCGAGCCAGCGCGCCTCAGCCAATCGCGGCTCGAACTCCAAATGTTTGCCGGCGCGCGAACCACCCAGTTCGCCGGTGACAAAAATCGCATCGCCGACTTTTGCGCCCGAACGAAGGATTTGTTTTCCCCGCGTGACTGTGCCGAGCAGCGCGATGGAAATGAAAACGCGCTCCGGATTTGCCGTCGTTTCGCCACCGGCAATTGCCACGCCATATTTTTGAGCCAGCGCACTCATGCCACCATAAATTTTACCGACGAACTCCGGCTCAAATTTTTCTGGTAATCCGAGGGTTACAAGCGCGGCAATGGGTGTGCCGGCCATGGCCGCGATGTCGCTCAGGCACCGGGCGAGCGCCTTGTGCCCGATGCTTTCCGGCGGCGTGACTTTGGTGAAATGGATCCCTTCGACCACCGCGTCGGTCTTGAACAGCAGCCATTTGTCCGGCACTCCCAAATCCAGCACAGCGCAATCATCGCCCACGCCAACCAATACATCCTGGTTGGTCGGCAGCGATTTTGTCAGACGCGCAATGAGCTCAAATTCATTCATTTTACGAAACAGAGCACGACGAGGTTGGCGACGTTGAACAAGCTGTGCGCCGTGATGGGCGCGAGCAGGTTGTCCGTTCGTTCGTAAAGCCACGTGAGCGCCAGCGCCAGCACAAACAACGGCACCAGGGTCGCGGCGTCCATGTGTATCAACGCGAACAAAAAATTGACGCCAAGCCACGCCAGGCGCGGATAACCAAGTTGTTTGACAAAGGGGTACAGCACACCCCGAAAAATAAACTCCTCGGCCACCGGCGCGAGCACGACGGCAAACGCCCCCACATAAACGCGTGTCCACCACGATTTCGTACCTGCCAGCAGCATTACGGCGGTTTGTTCTTCAGGCGACCAGCCGACCCTTTCCAGCACAATTCCCGAAGCCTGTTGCAGCAACCACGCGACCGGCAGAATCACGAGCACGGTCATCAGTGCCGCGAGCAGCGCGCGCGGCAACCGCGGTTCGCGAAGGCCGAAAACTTCGCGCCAGCGGACATGATGGTACCGCAAAAAAAAATAAATCAGCACCCAGGTTGCACCTTGGAAACTCAGCGTGCCGAGCAGGACAGCGCCAAAGCCGTCCGGTAATTTGAACGCCGTGAAACCGGCCTTTTGCAGCAGGCTCACCATCGTCACCCCGAGACAAAAGCAGACCAATTGCACCGCGCAAAATTGCATCACGGCCTCACCGCGCCATGGTTTGGCGGATAACATGCCGCCAGCCTAGCGCAGCAGTGCGACAGTGACGACGCAAAATTCGCGCGCGTGGGCGTGTGGACAGTTTATCTGCATGTTTCACTTTGCTCAGACGGAACTCACGGAATACCTTTACTCAATGGCCGCCAAGCACACCAATCGGCTCGTGCGCGAAAAATCGCCCTACCTGCTCCAGCACGCACACAATCCGGTGAACTGGTTCGCTTGGGGTGAAGAGGCGTTTGCCAGGTCACGCGCCGAAAACAAACCGATTTTTCTCAGCATCGGTTACTCCACCTGCCATTGGTGCCATGTCATGGAACGCGAATCATTCGAGGATGAAAGGATCGGCGCGTTTCTCGACGAACATTTTGTCAGCATCAAGGTGGACCGTGAGGAACGGCCTGACGTGGACAAAATTTACATGACGTTCATCCAGGCTACGACCGGCGGTGGCGGCTGGCCGATGAACGTTTTCCTTACGCCGGAGCTGAAACCGTTTTTCGGCGGCACCTATTTTCCGCCAGACAACCGTCATGGCCGCCCAGGCTTTTTGCAGGTGCTCCGGCAAATCGCCGCGCTCTGGCGGGAACGCCGCGGTCAAATTGCCGCCTCGGCCAATGAAATCCACGCCCGGCTCGAAGCCGCAACGGCAAACATGACCACGGGCAATCTGATCCTGACGGCGGACGCGTTGCGGAATGCCGCGACCCTGTTCAAGTCTGCTTACGATCCGCGCCACGGCGGCTTTGGCGACGCACCAAAATTTCCGCAGCCCGGCATGCCGTCATTTTTACTGCGCTGCGCAAAACGTTTTCACGACGATGAGGCCGCGCGCATGGTCTTGCACACGTGCGAACGCATGGCCGCCGGTGGCATTCACGACCAGCTCGGCGGCGGTTTCGCGCGCTACGCGGTGGATGCCGGGTGGCTGGTGCCGCATTTCGAGAAAATGCTCTACGATAACGCGCAACTCGCACAACTCTACCTCGACGCACATCTTATTTCCCAACCCCGGACGCCAGACGCCAGACTCGAAACCCCATTCGCCGGCACGGTGCGCGGCATCCTGAATTACGTTTTGCGCGACATGACGCATCCGGATGGCGGTTTTTACTCCGCTGAAGACGCCGACAGCGAAGGCCATGAAGGGAAATTTTATTGCTGGACGAAGGACGAACTCTCGAAATTGCTCACCGTCGAGGAATTCAATGTGGCAGTTCGCCATTATGGCGTTACCGACCGGGGTAATTTCGTTGACCACAGCCATCCATGTCCGCTACCCGGCCAAAATGTATTGAGCCTGGTCGAGCCAAAAGTGAGTGCGGATGACCTGCCGCTGCTCGAATCGGCGAAGAAAAAAATGTCCAAAGCGCGCACTCAGCGCGTTCGTCCGCATCTCGACGACAAAATCCTTGCTTCCTGGAATGGCCTGATGCTGGGCGCCTTTGCCCGGGCTTACGCCGTGCTCGGCGGTGAAAAGTACCGTGTGGCGGCGGAGAAAAACCTGGCATTCGTTCAATCCAAGCTCTGGCAACCGCCGCAAGGTAGGGCGGGCAGTCCTCTGCCCGCCGCTGGAAGGCGTAGCGACGACGGCGCGCACGGAGTGACGCGCCCTACCGGCATTTTGTTTCACCGCTGGCGCGATGGCGAACGTGACCGTGTCCAATTGCTCGTGAGCTACGCCTTCCTGCTCTCCGGTGTCATTGAACTTTACGAAGCGACACTGGAGCCGGGGTGCCTCAATTTCGCCGTCGAACTGGCGGAAGCGATGATCCTGAAGTTTTACGAGGCGGAGAATGGCGGTTTCTGGCAGAGCACCACCGACGCGAAGGATTTGATTTTGCGGGTCAAAGACGATTATGATGGCGCGGAGCCTTCAGGCAATTCCGTCGCCACGCTCGCGCTGCTGAAGCTGGCCGCCATTACCGGGCGCGGAGATTTCAAAAAGCCGGCCGAGGCAACGCTGCGGCTGTTTGCCCACCGGCTGCAACATTTTCCGCAAGCCATGCCGTTCATGCTGCACGCACTGGATTTCTGGCTGGAAGAGCCACGCCGTGTCATGATTGCCGGCGATGCCAGTTCCGCCAAGGCGCGCGAACTGGTGCACGCCGCGCACTCGGTTTATCAGCCGAACAAGATTGTTTTGGGCAACACCGGAGCGGTCGAGGGATTTGTTCGCACTTTGCCCGCGAAAAGCGGCCCGGTCATGTATCTCTGCACCGGCAAGGCATGTCAACCACCGACAAGTGAAGCCGCGACAGTGCGAGAATTGTTGCAATAAACGCTGAACGAGATCAGTCGTTTTGCTGTGACCGTTCCCGCCTTTCACCTCGCGGCTGCTGGATTTTGCGCAACGCCTGGCGCAATGACTCGATTTCGCGTTCGTCAGCGAGTTTCTGGCGTTCGGCCAGTTCGACGAGTTCGAGCACTTCCTCCATTTGGTCAAGTGTTTGTTTCAGCGACTCAACAATCTGTGTCACTTCTTCAATCGCCTGGCTGATGGCGGAAGAAGGAGTTTCGATTTTTCGTTCGGGCAATGCAGGCGCGTCGGCCGGCGGACCAGCTTGGGAAATCTGTTCCGTTCGTCGCGGGCCGCGGCCACGGCCACCACGATGGCCACGCCGCCTGCCACCGCCCGGACCTCGCGGCTGCGCGGGAAGATTTGTTTCGGTCTGTGGTTTCTCCGGCATTTCTTGTCCGAGCACGAGCATGACGCACTACCGGACAAAAGCAATGGTGAAATGTGTTTACTTCTTCACCAGCAGCGCCAGCGATGCGGCGTAGCTATGCAAAAAACTCTTTTCGCCGACAGGGCCGATTTCGCCGTTGCAGAAAAATCCGGCGAGGCCGAGCGGGCCGAGTTGTCTCTGGATAAATTCCGCGTCGTGGTTTGGCTGGTGGAAAAGATGTTTTCCGCGACCATTGCAGCAGCAGAGGCAGCCGCCGTAAATCGTCGTGCCGGCCAGCCTTTGCTTCGCACGCCCGAGCAATTCGCCCATGTCCTCGGTCGCCGCCGCCGCGTCGCGCCGTTGAAATTGCATCGTCTGCCCCATGCGTGGCAACGCCCCGACGGCCAGCACGCCGGAGCGCGGGTCGGCGCCGATGAGGTTGCGCACGAGAAAATCGCCGCGATGAAAATCCTCGAGGTATTCATTGACGACGAGGCCAATCAGCAGGTTGCCCTGTGCCTTGCGCTGTTCGTCGGGCGGAAGTTTTTGAAACGTTTCAGCGAGCACGGCATAGGCGGGCCGGTTGCCGATGTGATGAATCAAATTGCGTTCCACGCCCGTGAGCGTCCATGTCTCGCCGATGGGCGTGCAACCCTGTGAAATGACACCGGTCAACACCACGTCACCACCGACGGAAACCGCCACGCCGCCGTCCTCGAATACCTCGCCGTCCAGATAAACCTGCGTGAGCGGTTCGGGAACGGCGCCGCTGGCGAGTCCGCCGAAGACCGGCAGCGGTGCGTAAGCCTCGTTCCACGAGCGAAGCCAACTTTCCACGTCGAGGTGAAACGGATCAAGGAACACCAGCCAGCCGTTCGTGCGCGGGGGTTCGACGCCAGTTTCCAAATACCAATACGCCGCGCCGTTCGCCTCCTCCACCTGCGCCTGCGTGAAGCGGAAGCCTTTCAGCTCCCCGCCGGGCAGCGCGCAAAGCGCGAGCACGAGTCCGGAGGCATTTTCAATTTCCTGCGAACCGGCGATCAACCCATTGCTCGAACAACCCGCCAGCAATGGAATCCGGGCATGAACGCGCAAAATTTCCAGCGTCTGCCGGGCATGCGGGAAAAATTTTGGCGACATGAACAGCAAGCCGAGCGAAACCTGTGGTGCGGGCAGTTGCCGGCGCAGGTCTTCCGCCCACTGGCGCAGTCCGGCTTCATCGAAACCGCCCGGCCAGTGCGCCACAATGAAATATTTGTGGTTCACGATCTTACCTCAACCATGCCACAACTTTCTCGCCTGACCAAATTTCTTTGACCGGCTGGCGTGCGCGCGCCACGGCAGCGCGTTTGCCATTCACCAGGATCTCGGTGGCGAGCGGACGGGCGTTGTAATTGGATGCCATGACGAAACCGTAGGCGCCGGCGCTCAAGAGTGCCAGATAATCGCCCTCGCCGACCTTTGGCAACCAACGGTCCCTGCAAAAGCAATCGCTCGATTCGCAAACTCCGCCGACGACATCAGCTTTCATCATCGCACCGCCTTTGCGGGTGACTGGCACGATCTCGTGGTAGGCGTCGTAAAACGCCGGGCGAATCAAGTCGTTCATCGCGGCGTCCACGATGATGAAGTTTTTTCTGCCCGTGCGTTTCACGTATTCGACGCGGGTGACCAAAATGCCGGCATTGCCGGAAATGAACCGTCCCGGTTCGAAGAGGATTTTCAAGCCGAGCGGTTTTAAAAGCGGCAGCAACCGTTCCGCATATTTTTCCGGCGTCAGAATGTTCCTTGCGGCAGGCGATTGCCACCAGCCCGCCGCGCCACTCGCCAGCGCGGGTTGATAAACGATGCCCAGCCCGCCGCCGATGCTGAAAAATTCCAGCGGGTTTTTCTCCTGCAACCGCCGCACGAGCGGCACGACCTTGCGCACGGCCTTTTCAAACGGCGACACGGTGGTCAACTGCGAGCCGATGTGCATCTGCAACCCGCGCAGCCGCAGATTTTTCAATCCGGCCGCACGGGCATAGACGCCCTCGATTTGCTCGAACGCGATGCCGAATTTGTTTTCATAAGTGCCGGTGGTGATTTTCGCGTGGGTGAACGCTTCGACGTTTGGGTTCACCCGCATGGCGATGGGCGCGATTTTTCCCAGGCGCGCAGCGACGCGGTTGATGCGCGTGATTTCCGGTTCGCTCTCGACGTTGAACGAATAAATCCCCCGGCGCAGAGCAAATTCGATTTCCGCCTCCGTCTTGGCCACGCCGGCAAAAACGCATTTGTGCGGGTCGCCGCCGGCCGCGATGACGCGCTGCAATTCACCCCCGCTCACGATGTCGAAGCCGCCGCCAAGATTGGCGAGCGTCCGCAGGACGGACAGATTTCCATTCGCTTTGAGCGCGAAACACAGCAGGTGGTCCACCGGGGACATGGCGCGGTCGAGTCTTTGGAAATGTTCCGTCAGCGTGCGCTGCGAATAGACATAGAGCGGCGTACCGAATTTGCGCGCGAGCGACTCGACGGCAACACCTTCGCAGAACAACCTGCTGCCAACGTAACGGAAATGGTGCATGACGCCGTGAGTTTAAGCTTCAGGGCTCAAAGTTCAACCCCGAAGGCATTCGGGGCCAAGGTCGGGAAATAAAAAACCCGCCGATGAATGCCGGCGGGCGAAGGGAACGATTCGATCTACGGCTCCGCCAGAATTTTTGCGCGCTCGGCATGATACTGTTCCGGCGTAATTTGGTCGGCCTTGTATTTTGCCAGCAACGCTTGAAGTTGCGCTTCCTTGGCGGCAGAAATCGGCACCGGCGGCGCGGCAATGGGCTTCAGACCCAGTTCCTTCCCGGGTAAGTTTGCGTTGATCTGTTGTGGCGGCGACATGACCTCCGGCTTGGTCGCCGGTGGAGCGGGTTTTACTGGACTGGTTGCAACGGGCTGGGTCTGTGGCGCGGGGGGAGCGAACCTGGGATTTGTCCATTCCTGTCGGTTCGGTTTGGACGTTTTTTGTTTCAATGCGGCTGGGGCCTTGGTTTGGGCTTCCATGTTGGAAGGCGTCGGCGTTGTTTGGGCCGCTTTCGTGGCCGGCATGGCTTTCGTTTTGGGAGCCCGAATCACCGGTTGCACAGGAACAGCGGGAGTTGGTGCCACGACTGCATTTGTCGGCTGCGTTGGCTGTTCCGGCACGGCTCCGGAGGGGGTGACCACAATTGGCGGCGGCGGGGCGGGCTGGGCCGGCTGCGCTTCCAACGCGTTCATTTTTTCCATCAATGCCGCGCGCGCGGCGGCTTGTGCCGGGGTGTCCTCGGCCCGGATGGTGATGAAGCCCGCACAAAAGGCAACCACACAAACCACAGAAAATAGCTTGGGAATTCGCATAACACTTTCTTACGCCATTTTTTCGCCAGATGCAACAGCTTTTCCTGCCAGCGGAAATAAATTCCGCCAGACCTTTGGGAAAGGACAGGCCAAGATCGAATATTTCACTATGGTGTTCACTTCGTCGCGGGAAACTTTGACGCGCTGTTGCAACTCGATCACGTTCGCCGCGCGCAGCTTTTCCAGCGTCCGTACGCCGATCAAAATCGGCCACGCGCACGCCAGTCGCACGCGAAACTGGCCGAACGGCAACGTGTTGGTATAAGTCCAGCCCGCCGCAAGGTGCGACTCCGCCTTGTCGAGATATTCGCGGAACAACGGCAGGAACCTCGCCTCGTTGGCCGGCGACAGCAGGGTTTCCGGCAGCAACTTTGCCGGTTCCAGTTTTTCGGTCGGCAGATAACAACGTCCCCTTTTCAAATCCGCCGGCAGATCCCGCAAAATGTTCACGAGTTGCAAACCCTTCCCAAACCGGACACCGTCCGCGATCAGTTGCCCCTCGTCCAGCCTCGCGTGTGGAAATCCCGCAATGCGGGACGCGAGCAACATCTTTGTCCAGAACTCGCCGACGCAGCCGGCCACGCGAAACGTGTAATCGTCCAGTTCAACCGCGGTTTCCAGCGCGACGATTTTTTCGGTGGAGGCGCCGGCAAACCGGCGCAAATCCAGTTCCTGTCCGCCCATGATGGTGGTGAGGACATCGCGGACCAGTTTCAGATCGGCGGGTGAAAGTGTTTGCAGCAACGTCAAACTGTCCTCGGCCTTTTCCAGCAACATCCGCTCGGCGGGCGAACCCTGCTGTCTGGCCAGTTCGCCAAAATTCAGCGGCGCGGTGGACGAACCCAAAATCCGCTCCCGCAATTTGTGGAGCGCGTCGAGCCGTTGTTCCAGCGGAACCAGTTCGGTGTCGGCGATGGTATCGGTCGTGCGGGCGAGCAGGTAGGCGAGGCCGATTTGCGGACGAATCACGCCTGGCAACACGCGCAACGTCAGATAAAACGAGCGCGAGGTTTGCTTGAGCAAATCGTTTAACGGTTTTGGCATTTGTATTTTTATGGTCCCGCAGGGACAGCGGATATTAGCCAGCCACGCAGTGGCTGGTAACCGAATAAAAAATAAATTCGTCCCGTGAGGGACGATGGAAAATTTCACCACAAATATTTTTCATCATATTCCACAAGGTGCTTTTTGAGAAACGCCACATATTCCTCCTGAAATGTTTTTGTCCGGTGATGTTCAACTTGGTTTGCAATGTATTCTTTGACCGCACCGCAATTTGAAGCGCTCACGGTGAACGCTCCATAACCCGGCTGCCACGCGAAATTTTTCACGCCGATGGTTTCGTGAATCCACCGCGACGACGTTTGTTTGATGTCTTGCACAAACGACGCGAGTGAATGCGTCGCGCGCAAACCAACCAGCAAATGAACGTGGTCAGCCGTGCCACCGATGGCTTCGGGGATTCCGTCCGCCGCGCGAACCAAGCCGCCAAGATATTCATGCAAACGCGCCCGCCATTCATCCGCGATGAATGGATGCCGGTCTTTCGTGCTGAACACGATGTGGTGGTGCAGGCTTAAATGGGTTGATGGCATACGAGGTTGGATTGCCAATTGACGCCGGAAATTGTTTGGCCGTGTCGCGGAGCGACGGTGGAAATTAGCCAGACACGCAGTGTCTGGTATCGTTCCACAAAATTTAATCCGTCCCGGCGGGACGGTGGAAGCGTTCGCGCAACAATCCGATTCGGGAATTTCCATTGTCCTTTCAGGACGAATTTTCTTTTGCGCCACGACCAGACACTGCGTGTCTGGCTAATTTCCGGTTGTGCCTTCGGCACGGGCCTGGTCGCGAAGCGACCCTGGATATTAGCCAGAGACGCAGTCTCTGGGAACGGCCGGAGAGGGTATGTGTCCTGAAGGGACGCTGGCAATTCCCAATGGTGCGCGAGCAGATAGGCGCTGCCGGTTTGCGGGCGCACGCGCGCGGGCAGCACGCGCAGCGTCAGATAAAACGAGCGC
>Ga0187866_1002491_pt1 | contig 15195 bp, 17 predicted proteins | sample June2016WEW_11_1_3_FD_133013 | JGI IMG/M metagenome (GOLD analysis project Ga0187866, IMG submission 133013) | Peatland microbial communities from SPRUCE experiment site at the Marcell Experimental Forest, Minnesota, USA - June2016WEW_11_150 | ecosystem: Environmental > Terrestrial > Soil >...
AATTGCAATCGGGCGAGTGCTTCCTCATGGGTCGGGCTGTGATGTAAAAATTGCACGGCCGAATCGCCCTGAAACGGCGATTCTCGCAAACCCCAATGCGATTGGTACATCAGTTTTCGGCCTCCTTCCATCTGGTTTATCTATACTCTGGATAATCGGGGAAGTATAGGCAAAATAAATAGCTCAAGAGATATTACTACAACCTGGTTTTTCCCGTATCATTTCTCTATTCGGTACAATCGGATAGCAAACTTGATGTACAAGGACTAAATGACAAATGACGAATCGCTATTTTGTCGAGAGCCCGATTGTCGGCGAACAAGCGTCTTTGATCGGTCCCGAGGCCCATCATCTCATTAATGTGATGCGTGCGCGGCGGGGCGCTACCGTGATTTTGTTCGACGGCAGCGGCTCGGAGTTCTCGGCCCGGGTGGAGCAAGTCGGACGCAACGGCATCGAGCTAACCGTGCTTAGCCGCGAGGAGGTCGATCGGGAATTGCCTTTTGTCTTAACCCTTGGCGTGGCGTTGCCCAAGGGCGACCGGCAAAAATGGCTCGTGGAAAAGGCGGTCGAATTGGGCGTCGGCCGAGTGATCCCGTTAAAAACCCAGCGGGCCGTGGCCCAACCTGTTCAGCAGGCCCTTGATCGTCTCCGGCGATCGGTCATCGAAGCCTCGAAACAATGCGGGCGCAACCGGCTGATGGAAATCGCCGAGCCGCTTGAATTTTCCGACTACATCGACGCAACCCGAGATCGACCCTGCCGATTGCTGGCCCATCCTCATGGCCCTCACTCTATAAAGAACTTGCCGCACGCCGCAGACGTAGGGTGTGTGAAACACACCGATGAACATCCCCAGGACGTTTTTTTAGCCGTCGGTCCCGAAGGCGGTTTCACCAGTGAAGAAGTGGCTTTGGCAACTAAAGCCGGTTGGCGCACCGTAGACCTAGGCCCTCGCATCCTCCGCATCGAAACCGCCGCACTGCTTCTTGTGGCAATGGTCGCGGTAGGACGACTTTAAAAGTCGTCCTACACGGAAAATTCCGGACAGTCCCCTTGCAATGGTTCCGGGCATGAGCACAATAAGATGTATGTGAATCGGCATGGACTCGGGTGCTCGGCATCCGGGAAATCCCGGTTTGGGCTTTCTTTTCTCCTTTGGAGAGTACTCCAGACAATTTTCAACGCGAGGTAATCAGCATAAATTTCAAGGACCCAAAGTATTCGCGGTACGCGCTGGTGCGCGAAATGATGGAAACCGTCGATGTAGTGCGGCGGTTTGACCCGAACCAGACGACCCAGGTGTCTCGGGAAATTCGAGCGGCCGGGCGGCTGCTACTCACGGGCGAGGGTTCCAGCCGGATCTTTCCCGCCAAGAATGCCATTCGCAAGGCGCTGGCCTGGGGACTGGACCTGGGCGTTGCGACCGAGGGCTCCCGTCAGGCGGCGCAGTACGACCTCTCGAAGTTTGCCGTATTTTGCGCGTCGAATTCCGGGCGGACGAAAGAAGTCGTGCTGCTTATGAAGAAGCTCGCCGCCGAGGGGAATCGCCGGCGGTACGGCCTGACGGCCAATCAAGGCACGCTGCTGGAAGAGGCCGCCGAAAAAACGTTCGTTCTTACTTGCGGTTCGGAGCAGGCCGTGGCCGCCACCAAAAGCGTGGCCGAGCAGGCGCTATTTTATCAGTCGATTCTGGGCCACATCGCCGGGCGCGAGCAGACTGGCGATCCGGCCGGTCTGGCCGACAAGATTTCCCAGGCCTTGACCCTGGCCATCGATCCCGCCGTGGTCCAGAAGTGCCTTAGCGCCTCGACGATCTACTTCGCCGGATACAACGACGGCGTGGCCGAGGAACTGACGCTGAAGACCAATGAGATCACCCGCCGGAAGTCCAATTATCTCGAAGGCACGTACGCCGTGCACGGAATCGAGGAAGTGATGGACCCCTGCGACGTTGTTTTCGTGGTCGATCCGATTGATCCGGAGATCGAAAAGTTCCAGGAGGTGCTGATTAAGGGAGTCGGTCTGACGGTGGTGGCGATTGCCGACCGCCAGACGCCGCTGCCGACGATCCGCACGCCTTCCGCCGGCGAGATGAATCCCTACGTGTATCTATGTGCCGGCTGGAATCTGCTGGTCGAGATCGGAATGGCCGCGGGGATCAATTTGGACAAGCCCCAGCGTGCACGAAAGATCGGCAACGAGATGATCACCGGTTGACGCTACATATACAACACGGAGGCACGGAGGACACGGAGATCGAATAATAAAGTTTATGAAATATTATTTGCAATCATTTTTCTGATGATGGAAGAAAATATTTTAATATTTTAATTTAGGATCTCTAACAATACCCAGCCGCCCTCACCCCCGGCCCCTCTCCCGCAAGCGGGCGAGGGGAGTATTGTTAGAGTCCCTTATAGATTTAAACACAATAATGTGTACCACGGCCAACCTTTGGTCGGTGCCCTGCTTTCAGGCAATGCCGTCAAAAATACCGAAAAAACGCTGTTTTTGAATAAGCAGTGGCACACAAAATGTTGATTGTTTTCATTTTGTCCGAAGCTTTTAGGCTTGTTCTCCGTGAACTCCGTGCCTCTGTGTTAAGAAATAGAAATTCGTGTAAGACTACCCAATTCACTGCCGTTGTTTGGCCGCGGAGACGGCATTTCGGAATGTTTCGGTCTCGCCTTGCACTAGCTTGACGAAGCTGTTTTCCTCGGCCGTGCCCACGACCGCCCGCATCTCTTCCGCGTTGCGATAGGTCGCGCGCCGGAACGGGTTCTCGTAGTCTTTCTGCCGGGTCGAGTAGACCTGGTCGCGGATGTACTCCTGAATCACCATGGCTTGATCGAGGGCGGCGTGCCACAAATCCGGCGTCAGACGTTCGACTTCAACGAGTGCCAGCAGGGTTCCGTAGGCGTGGCGCTGCTTCTCCAAGGCGTAGGCCGTCCAGAGTTCGTCGTAAGCGCGGTGGATCTCGAACCAGGAGCCGGGTTTGCCCGCCTTGATGCCGGATATCAACTTCATGATGTCGGGGAGCGGGATTAGCTGACCGCCCAGGTTGTCCCACTCTCGCTGGCGCGGGCCGGCCAGCGCTTCGTGCATCGAGCGGAGAGTCGCCTTCGGTTCGGCTTCCAGGTAGGCCAACAGGTTCTTAACGGCATAATAGTGCAGCATCTGCCGATAAGCGTGATAGCCCTCGCGGGCCTTAAGCACCACCGTCTTGCGCCGAGAGGCCTCGACGTGCTCGCCGAGGACTTCCAACTTGGCGGTCTTTTCCGGCTCATCGCTGAGCAGTTGTCGGCCCAGGGCGATCAGATTCTCCCGGCTGTCGTCTGCAACGGACTCGCCTTGCGCACGGAGATGCGCCTTCGCGGTCCAGAGTTCCAACAACTCCAGTGCATGGAAAAGCTCCTCCACGGTGTCGGGTGCGAGACAGTCGAACTCGATATGCTGGACCTTGGTTTTGCGTTTGTCCCGGCTCTGGAACTTCCAAGTGTTGCGGGCCAAGGCGTACATGTTGTGCCGCCACCAGTAGGCCGGCATAATCAGCAGCCGGTCCCGCGCGGGATCGTCGCGCAAGAGTGTGAATGGTAGAGGGACGTTCAATTCACAGGGGTAGTCGCCTTTGGCCAGCAGCGTGAACGAGGCGAATCGGCAGGAGTGTTTCAGCGTGGTGCATAGTCCGGGCCAGAAACCCCGGCCGGCGCGGATCTCGCCGTCGTTCGCTCGGCTATTGTGGTTCGATCCCACGGTGGCTCCGGCGGCCAGATTGCTCTGGCCCATCAGCAAGCTGGCGATCAGGAACGAGTTGTTGTGGTGCTGCTCGTGGGCCGGGAAGATCAGGTTGTTCAACATCTCGCAGCAGGATACGGTGGAATTGTCGCCCATGAAAGAATGGATCAAACGTGCCCCGTACTTGAGGTTGCTATTCGAGCCCATGACGAATCGAACGGCCTTGCAGCCGTAGAAGATGTGGCAACCCAGCCCGACGATCCCGTTGACCAGTTCCACGCCTTCGCCGATCTGCGTGGGCTCGGCCTCGCTGGAGTTGATGGTTAGATTTTTAAGCTTGTTGGCGCCTTTGATGTAACAGTTCGGGCCGATCTTCACGTCTTTGATGATCTGGCAGTTTTTGATGACGCAATTGTCGCCGACGGAACCGTAGAAGCCGCGCCGGGAGTCGAACTGCTTTTGGGTGATTTCGCCGAGTTTCCGCTGCAGTTGGGCGTCCTCCCGATACCGTGCCCAGAGATAGGCGTCGGCGGGAATGATGCCGTCGAAAGGCATGACCGCCCGGCCTCCCGCCTCGTTCATCAATTCCAGCCAGATGCGCACGTCTTCCGGCTCGCCGTCTTTGATGATCCCATTGCCGAACTTGGCGTGATTGGTCGTGTTCAATTCGTCAATGTTCAAGAGGATCACGTGGTTGCCGATGAGGTAGTGCGCCAGGTAGCGGACGTTGTGGATCGCCACGTTGTCGCCCAGATCGCAGGAAATGATCTGGCTGTTCGTGATGCCGGAAGGCACCTGAAGTTCGTGGTGCTCGAGGATCACGTGTTCGAGCCGGCCGATGCGCACCAGTCCGAAGAATTCGCAATTCTTAATCAGGTTCGGGTGGAAGGGGTCGGTGACGAATATGCTGTCCCAGTCGTCGCAGGTGACGGCATTCTTGACCAGAACTTCAATTTCGTCGGCCCGCAGATTGCGCCAATAGCCCGCGGGTTTGGATACTTGCTCGTTGCGCAGGTAATACTCATCCTTGCCCGGCGGCAAATACTCTTTGGGGATAAACTGCAGACCGAATGTTTCCGGAGGCAGGATTCTGACTTCTCGCATGTGTTGGCCCTTTCTCGGCAAATGCGGGTTCGCGGGCAGGACTTGCGCCGACCAGTATAGACCACATTATTATGGTGACATGGGGGGAATTCCGGAAGAGCCTGCCAGACCTTATCTCCAAGAGTTTGCCCGAGAATCAAGCCGGTCGAGGGGGGCCTCAGCCATAAATGGTGGGTTGCAGATCGACTCGCCCAACTTGCTAAACCCAATGCCGGTTAATAAAATGAATTTTACCAATATCCGAGATGTCGCAATTGCCGGAGTGGCGGAATGGCAGACGCGCTGGACTCAAAAGTTGCTCACTAAAAAATTGTCGTAAGTCGTTATTTATCAATGCGAAATGACGCGGCATTCACTTCACGATGTCCCTGATTTTTTGCGTCTTTTTTCTTTTTTCGCGGCGGTTCCAGGGACAAGCAGGGACAAGCTTTACGATAAGATTGTAAAGTGCGTTCCTAAAATCGTATCCTGGCTGAAGGAGGCTTTTTGTTGTAACCGGTTGCAATTGGTGGCATCTAGCGGTTGCCAGCGCACGCCGGTTGCGCGCGGAAAATCAATAGACTTATTGATTTGGAAACATTCAATCCAAAATTGTTCTCCCTTCAATTCGATCCGTCAAGGAGTTAAATGAATGTGGTGCGCCAACTCGTTCTGATTGTCTATTATGGATCAGTGTATTCTCATTTGTTCTTAATATCCTCCGACTAAGCCGGCGGCCAAAAAGCCGACTTGAACAAATCGGACGATCTGCTATAGTATACGCAAGTCCACATAATGGAAGTGCTATGCACAATCCACATGAAGCAGGAGTAGTCTGATGTTCTTGGCTGAAGAGCGCTACGAAGAATATCTGCCGCGACATTCACCGCTGTTTCGGCCTTCCCGATCATCCTGGCGAAAGTTTAACTTCGTCATGTGTATATATTACCATCTTCCCACCGCGTTGGGTTGAGCATCATGACTCAAGTAATTCCCGTAGAGCGAAAATCGGCAGTGCTCACGCCCTCCAGCTTGGCCTGTCTGGCACATGTTCCGACGGTCAACCTAACGTCAGGCTGCGCCCACGAGTGTCGCTACTGTTACGCCCGCAGTTACCTGACGCACCCTGGCGAAGGCAAGGTCAGATTCTACACCAATACGCTTACTAAGCTGCGGGAGGAGTTGCGCCGCAAGCGCACAAAGCCCGCCATGGTGTATTTCAGTCCGTCGAGCGATCCCTTCCAGCCGATTCCCGAGGTCCTGGAAATGACTTATGACGTGTTTAGGTTTCTTTTGGAATCGGAGATTGGTGTGGCCTTCGTCACTAAGGGGCAGATTCCCGAGCGGCACCGCAACCTGTTTGTCACCCATGCACCACTTGTCCAGGGGCGGATCGGGCTGATTACTCTTGATCCAGGTACTGCCGCCGCGTTTGAACCCCACGCGGCGACGCCGGAGATCCGGCTCGCGCAAGCGGCCGAACTGATCGGCGCACACGTCCCGATCGAGGCGAGGCTCGATCCGATTTTGCCCGACGTGACCGACGACGCGGACTGCCTGGAGCCGCTCTGTGCGGCATTAGCTCGCATTGGCGTGCGCAAGATTGCCGCGAGTGTCCTCTTTCTCCGGCCGGCAGTGATCGGATCGCTGCGGCGGCACGTCGAGGACAAACTGATACTCAATAGGATGTTGGACTGTTTCGCCGGTAGCAAGCCTCTAGCGATCCATGCGGGCAACAGCCGTGTGTTAGCGCTTCCGGTTCCGGCGCGTCTTGAGATCATGGCGCGTCTAAAATCCATTGCAAACCGTTACGGCTTGGAAGTCCTCGTCTGTGCCTGCAAAAACCCGGACATCTCCAGTGGCTCTTGCCACATTTCGGGCCGCTGGCTGCCTGCGGTCCGTGGTGGTAGCCAATTGGGACTATTCCAACCGTAGTAGCCGCGCGGAAAGGCCGCACCGTGGATCACATTCAAAGGTACAACCAGCGCTTGCTACGGAATGCTTTGAGGGAAACGCGACTCATAACGTCTCTCGACGTGACAGCAGGTCGCCGAATTCACGTTACCAGTGTGACGTGGGATGAGTATTGGGGGCATTGCGGTCCTTTGGAGAGAGAAATCGCACAACTGCAGGTAGCTTGGACTGCTCTGATCGCTGGTAATTTTTCAAGTAACCTGCGGAGCGACTTTGTCCGCACGTATTTCCTATTGCTCCGCACATGCCTGGATCGCCATGCTTGCAGCCAAGACATTCTCTCTTTACTGAGGAAAGTTGTTGGCTTTGAGACAATTCGTGTATCTGGGGACTGCGGTGGCTCGGCTGCGGCCATAGTCAGCGCAAGACACCCCGTATATCTACTGAGTAAACTGGCAAGACCCCATGCACCAGAGAATCCAAAATACTTGCCGCTGATATGCCCATGCGGGAATTTACCTAGAGCAGACGCTCTTTATTGGCACTACAGACGTTTTCCGCTGATGCGGACCGACGGAATCCAGCTATTCGTCTATCCGCCGACTGAGGTCTGCAATCGCCCATTGAGTCATGCGCTCATTGGCCAGTTATTCGCATGCCTTACACCAAGAAGCGACCCTTGGATTCGGGAACGAAGTCGATCGCTATTTGAGGGTGTATTTGCCCCGTTGGTCGCTCGCTCTACATCTGGCCGGCTTCACTTACTGGACATGGCGTGCGGTTCTGCCAAAATAACAATGACGTTATGTAGAAAAGCATTTGCCGCGCATCGGAAATCGTTCGACTTGACATTGGTTGATGTGGTTCGGGGGAGCAACTCAATCGCCAATGCCTTCTATCGGAATCCCAAAGTCTTTGGCAATATTATATTCCGCCGGGAGAGCTTGTTCAACTGGGTAGACAACAATGCCGACAAACCACAAATGCGTTTCGATGTTGCGCTATTACTGAGGGCATGTAATCTTTTCAGTCGCTTTTCCATCGAGAAAATGTCATATCACGAGGCAAACGCAGTGATCGGCCAGAACACAACGTGCGATCCCCTCGATTCCCAGGTGCTGCGTCCGGCGGAAATGATCGAGGAAAATAGGCTTGGTAAAATACAACATGGGATCGGACGGTTTACCTTCAAGAATGGCTGGATGTTTCGACAACTCTCCACGTCGGACTACTTCAAGGCAATTCACATTGTCATGGGCGGCAGGTTGTCTGCTGGTGAGGATGCCGTTTACGCACCGCTTCGCGTATTCGACGATGATGTCCTCGTCCTGCCGAGCGGTCGTTCTCTCATCGCTCAATTGCTGACAATGGCGAACCAACTTGTAATTGAGGACGTAGATTTGTTGCCATATCATCTGGAACGTCACTTCAAGCAATTCGACTTAGGCGACATGACTGTCACTGATTTGACCGACCAGGCGAAAAGACGCGGGGCTTCTGTCTACCTTGTTGAGAGAAAACCAACACGTTGACAATACGAAGCCTGTCGTGGGACTGTCAGGATGTGGCCGGTGATATCTTCACGCGCGGCGGCGTCAAGGTGATTCCGGTTGGTTGAACAGCGGCCTTGGGTGGATTTCGACACCAGCGCGTTAGAATAAGCACTGTCTATAATAACGAACCGCCAAAACAGCCGATCGGAAAAGAGTCTCAACCGAACCGTAACCATTGTCGTTATTGCTGGACCGAGGCTCTTGCCCTGCCTTTCATGTCTAAATACCCTCTGTAAACGCGTACAATGCGATCCTATGCGTTGCTGACAAAGGCATGGTTTTCTGGATGGTGGTTTTTCTTAAATTGCATTTAAGACGGTCTAATTATCAATTGCCGCGTCATTTGATGATTTGAGTTGACAAGTCCGCATTGAGCATTGGCGCGACTCCCATCGACCACCGAGCAATCATGTACAAATGCACCCAATGGTAATAACGACGTGCTCACGCGGGCTGTCGGGATAGCGAACATCATTGAGGATAAAGTGCCATTTTGGTCGGCCGCCGATGTTGATGGCCATTGATATAAACATTAGCCTATTCGATCGAACTCCAATCGGGCAAACTATGTATCATCTCGCACGTGGCTGCATGGGGTGAACATTTTTCGAGCTATCCGTGAAGACGCTGCTTAATTACTCGCGCAGCCTCTTGGTGTTCCGGCCGCCGTAAGTGTATCATTAGACATGTCATGGCTATTACTTGTCCGCAATGCGGTGCTGAGTTTGACTCGACGTTGTTCGAGTTTGAACACCGGGTTCGCTGCCCGTGCGGCGCAGAGATTCGCTATCCGGGCACGGATTTCCAAAGTGGCCACGTCGCAACCGATCAGACTCGGAGACACAAACATGAAAGCCAGCGGGAGACCGAATCCATGAAGATCGATGGTTCTCTGGGCGAAGGCGGTGGGCAGATACTTCGTTCCTCGTTGGCGCTGTCGTTGGTCACCAATAAACCGCTTGTGATCGAGAATATCCGGGCCAATCGCAAGAAGCCGGGTATGATGCGTCAGCATCTAATCGCCGTAAAGGCTACAGCCGAAGTCAGCCAGGCCAGGGTTGAAGGTGCAGCCCTTGGCTCAAAGCGGCTAACCTTCTACCCTGGGAGTGTCAAACCATGCAACTACGCATTCCAAGTGGGCACAGCCGGCAGTTCGACACTCGTATTGCAAACAGTGTTGCCGGCTCTGCTGCTGGCCAAAGGTGAGTCGAACCTGATACTGCGGGGTGGAACGCACAATCCGTTGGCTCCGACTTTCGATTTTCTGGCAAAAAGTTATCTACCATTGGTGAATTGACTCGGACCGACGGTCGAGGCCCGCTTGGTTCGGCCGGGGTTCTATCCTGCCGGCCAGGGAGAATTTGCAGTTAGCATCCAACCGGCCCGGCAACTTGGCCGCCTAGAGTTGACCGGTCGCGGTGAGATTTGCGCCCATCGAGTCAGGGTATTGATCGCTAATCTGCCGCGTCACATTGCCGAGCGCGAGTGCCGGACTATCGCCCAGCAGACCGGCTGGAGCGAAGACTGCTTTGCGATTGAACAGCGCAGCGACGCGTATGGGCCGGGCAATGTTGTGATGATCGAACTGGAAGCGGAAAATGTTACCGAGGTATGTACCAGCTTCGGGCGGAAAGGTGTAAAGGCCGAGGAAGTTGCCATGGAGGCACTTCACGAGGCCGAAGAGTATGTTGCGGCCGGCGTGCCTGTGGGGCGGCATTTGGCCGATCAGATTATGCTACCGCTGGGAATCGGCGCTTATTTTGGCTCTGGCGGCGGGGCATTTAGCACGATGGCCCTTTCCGCCCATGCCACGACGCACTTGGAAATCCTGCGGCAGTTTCTGGGGCTCGACGCCAAGGTAGAACACAGCAGCCGGGGCAATTGTCTGGTACTAATCGGATAACGCGCCAATTCAGAGTATTTTGAGTTCAAAGAACGGAGGCAGCATATTTAACTAGAGGGTTTGTATCAGTTTATCAAATTCACTGTCTCTCCAGGCAAGGAGGTGCTGTTAAGCCGGGGTAAAGCATTTAAAGGGAATTGCGCCGCCATTACTAATTCCAGAAGCTCGGCGCGGGATTTTACCTTCAATTTTCTCATCATTCTGGCGCGACGGTCTTCGACGGCGCGGATGCTCAGATCCAACTCAGTGGCGATTATTTTATTGGTCTTTCCGGCAACGACCAGATCCATGACCTCGTGCTCCGCCGGCGTGATATTTTCCAGCCGGCGATCGACTTTGTGTTTTTGTTCGCGGCGACGCCATTTCTCTTCGTCGAGCCTGATTGCCTTCTGTATGTTATCGCACAACTCTTGTATGCTAAAAGGCTTTTCCAGGAACTCAATGGCCCCCAGCTTCATGGCCTCGACTGCCGTGCGCACGTCGGAATGTCCACTGATAAGAATCGTCGGCAAAGCAATGCCTGCCGCGGCCAAGTGTTTTTGCAGTTCCAGTCCGCTCATCTGCGGCATTATCACGTCAAGAATCAAACATGCCGGACCGGTTGGTTTATAGTTTTTGAGGAATTCATTGCCGGAGGCGAACGATTTGACCTTCAAACCGATTAGCTCGACTACTGCGGTGAGAGATCGGACAATGGCATCGTCGTCGTCGACGATGAAGACGGTGGGTTCGCGATTCATGTTTTCTGCGCCTAGTTATATTTAGCAGTGTAATGTCAAAAGGATTGGCCTTTATCAACATTTCACACGCCATAACTAAAGCTGCCCACCGTGTGCAATGATAGCGATTATTTAAGTCTGATTTGAGTCCATCCTATAATGTTGGAGGCGGGAGTATAAAAGCTGCAAAACTGCGAGTCAGCGTCACTGTAAGGACAGTCTTCCCCCTTCTACAAACATAATCGGCGATTTTAATGTGCCGCGAATTGTAATTTGTTTGGATGCATGAGTCTGGAGATGCATGAATGACGTAACACCATGATGTATCGGATGTTACGTAATCATGGATCTTACCGGCGTCCGATTGGCGGGGCGTCGCGAGGACCGGTTTCCACGGCGCGCATAGTCTGCTGGAACCTCACTTCATCTTCCCCCGTTGCGCCGATCATTGATTCCGATGCTGACTTGGGCATCATCGTAGAATGTGGCGGCGGAACAACTTGAGACGGTTTTACGGCCGGTTCCCACCAGGCGACGCCCATCTCACGTGCTTTATCGACGGAACATATAAGCAGCCGGATTTGGATGCTCAGCAACTCCACGTCGCAGAGCTTGATTTTGATGTCGCCCATGATGACCACACCCTTGTCCAATACCCGTTCAAGGACTTCCGGAAGCCCTTGCGACTGGGTGGACTGAGTGATAGCCTGGCATGTCATGATTTTTTTCCTTGTCTTGATTAACGCAGTTTGCCAAGGGGGCCTAAGTCAAGATTAAGGTCTTCGTCGCTTAGTCCGAAGTATTCTTTCAGCCGCCCGATCTCTTCGGACAGTTTGCAAAATGTCTGGCCTAGGCGTTCGATTTCCTCTTCGGTAAGCGATCCCGCCTCAATACGCCTTAGCGCTTGCCGTTCCAGTAGTTCGCGGATCAACTCGACCAACGTTAGCACCAATTGTGCAAGGCCGTTGCGGACGTTTTCCGGATTTAGCTTGATCTTTGGGGCTGCGGCTGTTTTCGTTGCCTGCGCGGGCTGCTCAAGTGTTGGTTGCCACACAGGAGCGTTTGGGAACATTGTGCTGGACATGGGTTATTGTTTTTCTATACAAGGATTTCAAGAATTCTCTATGGCGGTTCTTATCTTGCCATTATCCGAGGTCCAAAGACAGCCGGCCTGCCGGGCGGTTTCAAACGAGGAAAGCAGCAACTGCGCACGGATGTAGATCAAATCGATGTCAGCCACGGAGATTGCAATATCTCCGGCCACGACAACGCCCTTGTTCAATAATCGATCGAGCAACTCCAAAATAGTGCAGTTTTCGTCATCGATAAGGTCGGAATGGCTTTCCATCGTTTTCACTTTCCATGCTTTTGATTTGTGGGAACTGTCCCCTTTGGACTCATTGTGGTGCAGGCGTCCCGCCTGCGGTTTCTCATGCAGGTGGGGCACCTGCACTACAACAGATTGCATAGGCTATTTCATTATGATGCCCAAGGTAAACCATTATGCCTCTTCCTGTTCCCCTTCCGAACTCAACATGTTTTGAATCGCATCTAGTTGATCTAAAAGCGTTGTTTCACGAACATTGAAATCTTCATCACCGATAGACTTCGATTCGAGCAGTTGATGCAGTTCGCTCAGGCTGTTAAGTATCGCTTTCTCCTGGTCTTCCCAGCCCTTTTGGGCAGTCTCCTGTACCTGGCGGCCGATGGCCATCAACGCTTTTACTGGGCTTAGCAGGATATCGTCCAGGAGAAACATTGTAAAATTGCTTTCTTTTTATTAAAAACTGATTCCAAAAGTACCCTATACTTTTGGGTGATGGCACTTTCATCAAGTTTCGGGATTCAATTCGATCTCGGCGAAATTGTATGGCGCCCAGGGGCCGCTATATTTAAAGCAGTAATGGTTGTCAAAGGCGTGAGCGGCCGCTTCGACGCCGTTTTCCCATTGCTGTCGATGCGTCTTCTCCACAAGGCAGGCCAGTTTCATGATCATCCGTTCCTCGTTCGGATCAATACTGCGGATTTCACGACAGTAGGGCGACAAAGCTTCGATCACCCGCTGTGTATGCCGCCTGCGGCTTTGCTCTGAAAGCGACTCGAAGAGTTTGCCGAGTTGTATTTTTTCCTCGATGGTGGGCGTCCTTCCCGGCTGAAATAAACGGTTTCGCATCTCCTCCAATTCCCGGTGATTCGCCACGAAATACTCGAATATATTGGCTGTTTCCCAATAAACTTTCAGTGTCATTTCCACCATGCCTTGCAGCCGATTGAGCTTCTTTATCAAGGCGTCGTAATTTTGCCGCATGAAGTTTCGCAATTCCTCTTCGCCATCTGCTATCGTGCCGAACACGACGGGTAAAACCGGCTGCCGATTAGACAGTTCGCTTAAAACCAGATGATGCGCGGCGAGATTCGAACGCTGGGGGCGGACTTTTTGCACTGCCAGCCGGCTCGTCAAGGCCGCCAGCCGACGTTCCACGATCTCTTCAACGCATGCGCCGGCCACACCGGGCGGATGAACGGAAACAGAATCACCGGCCAAGGTAATTCCATAAAGATATAGACCTGTTTGCGGGGTACTTGCTATACTCGCCATGTCACATCTTCCTTGATATGTGTGTTAATGTAATCCTGTGTCTATAGGTCATCCTGAGCGAAGCGAAGGATCTCTCCGGCATGGGCATTTAGCCCGTAGCCGATATTTTTCTGCCCCGAGAGTCTTCGCTTTGCTCAGAATGACATCTATGTTTAATGACATGAATGTTTGGGAAATGTTTTGGGATATTCACTACGTCTTGTATTGTGCGGAGGGATCCGAGGCGGAGTGCATGTTTTCGGCGTTACCCGCAGGCTCCACCCATTTAATCTGGCCCTCACGCGTGCGGATCGAAAGCAGGCCGCCGCATGCAAAGCACTTGACTAATCCCTCGTAGTCGTCATACGCGTCGCGGAGGTCCACTATATGACCGCAGCAAAGGCAATTAACTTTCATAATTTCGATCCTTTTTCTCGACTGGGCGATGTTTATCCGTCCTGGCGGATGGATTCCCCGATCTCATAGGCCAATATGTTCAACAAATTATCCATCCGCACAAGATAATGCTCTTGATCGAGTACGGGTCGCTGGGTTTGAATATTCAACAACTTTAGAGTCGGATTGGGCTGCCAAACGTCGGCTTCGGCCTCCCAGCCGCCCTCGTTAGTTTCGATCTTGGCGACCTTGGTGATATTCACCCGGCTGACGTCCGGCAACGAATTTTCCAAAAAATCGCGGACGGCGGTTTGTGCGTCGATGATCGTCGTCAACTCATGCCCCTTGTTTGTTGCGCCCGTCGTCGCCGATCCGTGCGGCGGCGATTTGTAATCCTAATAGGTTATATTAAATTCCGAATAATTCTGATTATCCTCGGAAATAAATGTTTTGGTGTGCGGCGCATTGATCTCCGCCGGGCAATCGCCCTGATGCACGACATAAACCCTTTCAATCAGCTTGGCTTGTTCAATTTCGATTTCAGCCAGTCGTCTGTCGAGATTTTTTATATGCTCCGAGGCGCTGCGTTTTTCTTTGCTGCGGCGGACTTTTTCCAATTCGAGAATCGCCAGCTTGATGAACTTGCGTTGGGGTTTTTCCGCATCGGTGACCCGGTCGGACATGGTTCGAATGTCGTGCAAGCGCTTATGCGATTTGACGCTCATATTTTAATTCCCCCAAAACATGGGATAATGGCGTTTCCATTAATCCGAATTGCCGACTCCCGCATCGGCCAATTCACAGGCTTCCTGAATTGCCGCCCGAACGTCATCGGGCGAAAGAGGATTGTCATCAGCGCCGTAGCCTCTGGCCCCGTTTAGCCCAAGCACGTCGCAACAGATGCACTGAAAGAGCAAATCATCCGGATTACAGGCGGCGTGCCGGTAGGCCATCACGCGGGCGATTGTAATCGCCGCACGGATGCTGGGCCGGTGGCCGCCGATTTTCCGTCGCCGAAAATTGCGCACTATGTCCACGATCCACTCCGCGTCCTCGATGGAAATGTTGCTTTTCGCCGCGGTGATCGCCACCTCGGTTTCCCGATCATAATGATCCATGTGAATAGTGACCAGCCGATCCATTAGCGCGTCCTGGCTGGTGTGCACTCCGGCATATTCCTGCGGATTGGAGGTGAAGATCGCCCGAAAATCGGGATGCACCTGCAAGTATCCGTCGCCGGCGCGGCGGAGCTTGGGTAGATCCATTAAACCTTCGCCCAATATGCTTAACAGCACATTATTGGCCTCGGGA